>Ga0136846_1227443_pt1 | contig 10024 bp, 9 predicted proteins | sample HopSoiMetagenom2_FD_96841 | JGI IMG/M metagenome (GOLD analysis project Ga0136846, IMG submission 96841) | Grasslands soil microbial communities from Hopland, California, USA - 2 Assembly 2016 (version 4) | ecosystem: Environmental > Terrestrial > Soil > Grasslands | place: USA: Hopland... | reverse complement strand
CGCATCGCGCACCAGCACCCCGGCTCGTCGCCGTCGGCGAGGGCTCCCGAAGGCTTTCGCGACGGCTTGGCCGAGCTGGTGCGCATCGCCCTCGGCCGGGATCGGAAATCGGCACGCTCGACGGTGGGAGCCGGTAGTGGACCTTCCTGACGCCGTGCACCGCCGGGCACGAGGTAGGAGACGACGAGAGCGAGCTCACATCGTGGCGAAGGCTATTGGGTGACCGTCTCACTGCGCCGCCGTTTCAGGGCCGGCGACCGGGCGCTGTACCGGTCGGTGGCGCGGCTGTCCACGCCGGTGCTCGACGAGCCGCTGAGGCAGGTGTCCCACTTCGCCAACTTCTCCAAGCCATGGTTCCTGGTGGCCGGTGGGCTTGCGTTGTTCGGCGGACCACGGGGCCGGCGCGCCGCGCTGGCGGGCGTCTCCGCCATCGGGGCAGCGTCGCTGGTGGTGAATCAGCCGATGAAGAGGTCGGCGGGTCACCGCCTCCGGCCCGACCGGGACGGCCTCGGCGTTCCTGTGCAGCGCTGGGTGCGCATGCCCACGTCGGGATCCTTTCCATCCGGACATTCCGCGTCCGCAGCGGCCTTCGCCGTCGCGGTCGGAGGCGTCCTGCCGGCACTCCGGCCGCCCCTGCGGGTGGCGGCGTCGCTCGTCGCGTTCTCCCGGGTGTACACCGGCGTGCACTACCCGAGCGACGTACTGGTCGGCGTGACCGTCGGAGCACTGTTCGGGCGGTTGGCCGCGCGGCTGGCGCTGCGCCGGTGGCCACCGTCGTCAGCCGATGACAAGGAGCACACCTGATGACAGTTCAACCGACGCAAGGCGGTGCGAATACGATCGCCGCCGGCCGGCTGTGGGCCGGGGGAGCTGCCACGGCTGTCGTGGCCGCGTTGATCGCACTTGTCGGCATCCTGCTCGCCCGCGGCGTCTTCGGCGTACCCGTCCTCGCACCCAAAGGGGAGGGCACGTGGGGCGACGCGGACACGGCGAAGTACGCGTTCTACTGCGCTCTCGGGGCGTTGGTCGCCACCGGCCTTCTGCACCTGTTGCTGATCTCCACTCCTCGACCCTTGAAGTTCTTCCGATGGATCATCGGCCTCGCCACGGTCGCCGCGGCACTCGCCCCGTTCGTCGCCAACGGCACGACGTCGTCGAAGATCGCGACCGGGGTGATCAACCTCGCCGTCGGGATCGCGATCGGCACCCTGCTCAGCGGAGCAGCGCGGGCGGCGGTGCGGGCAGGCCGAGCTGGTCGGTGATCAGGGCCGGCCGCCGCCGCGGGGCGTCGTGGCACCCGGCCGGCCATGGGCGGTGCGTCGTGACCGCGGACCGGGGCCCGATTCGTCGTCCGCTTGCTCGAAACGGACGTACCGGCGCCCCAGTGAGCCCGCCGAGACCCCGTGAAGCACCACACTCAGCAGCACAGTGAGAGACACCGCGGCGACGGCTCGGCCGACCAACTCTGACTCGCCCAGCTCTTCGATCGCCACCAGCGCGAAGACGACCGATGCCAGACCGCGCGGCCCGAACCAGCCCACGAAAACGACGGTGGGCCAGTCCAGGCCCTTTCGGATCAAGGAGAGGGCGACTGGAACGATACGGACCACAGTCAGGCTCAGTACGGCGTACACGAGAATCGACATGTCGAAGTAGTGGAGCGCAATCGGCACGAGCGCGGCCCCGAACAGGAACCAGACCACTAGGGCCAGGATCTCACCGAGAAGCTCCGGCGACTCGACGGCGTCGTCCCCGTCGAGAACCTCCTCGTCCAGTCCGGCCCGGAAGGCGAGGCCGGCCACGAATGCCGCGATGAATCCGTTGCCGCTGAAGGTCACCGCGAGGGCGAAGCTGCTGAGCGCGGCCGCAAGCGTGCCGAGCCGGCCGGCACCGGGAGCGATCCAGCGCCGTCGGGAGCCGTAGGTCAAGAGCTTCGCGCTTCCCAGTCCGATCACCAGCCCGACGATGACGCCGAGGGCCAGCTCGAGCAGCGCGCCGGCGCCATGAGTGGACGTCCCGTCCTGGTGCGCGGTGCCGAGTTCTCCGGCGGCGACGGCGAGCGTGAACATGACGATCGGTGTGACGATGCCGTCGTTGAGTCCACTCTCGACGTTCAGCGCGCGGCGCAGGCGCATCGGTATGCGCTGGTCGTTGATGACCTGTGCGCTCAGAGCAGCGTCGGTGGGCGCCAGCGAGGCACCCACGAAAGCTGCCAGCGCCCAGGTGAAATCGTCCACGAGCCAGGCCGCAATGAGCGATCCGAAGACCACCGAAAGCGGCAATCCGATTCCCAGCAGGCGCCCGGGGAGGTACATATCTTGTTTCAGCCGGGAAAGGTTCACCCGAGCCGCGTCGGAGAACAACAACAACGCGAGGGTCAGCTCGGCGATCAAATGGATCGACGAGGCCTCGACGTCCACCGTGAGAATGCCCCAGTACCGGTTCCCGAGCAGGAAACCCGCGACGGTGAAGACCAACGGACCGGTGATGTTCGCCTTGGCCAGAAGATCCGAGGTGACCGCCCAGGCGAGAACGAGGAGTGCGATCACCGCGAACGTGGCTTCTGTCATTGCCGCGCCTCCGTCGTGACCTCCGCGTCCACTGTGGACTCACTGTGTGCAACGTGAGAGCAGCTCCGGCACGCAGCCCCGGTGCCCCCAACCTAGAGGCGCGGAATCCCGCTTCGCCTCATCCGGTCGGGGTGAAGCAGCCGGTGAGCGTCATCTCGTGCCACCGGACAACTGGCGTACGCCGGCATCCGCACGGCTCATCCGCAGTGGGTGATGATCTCCCACCCAGGTGCGACGAACGTACCTTGCATCATGGCGGCAAGGTCTGGCCCGGGTGTGCCCCGCTGAGCACCGCGCCGTTCACATCGATGGGGGAGTCCTTGTGCCGATCGAGGAGTATCAATCGGGACGGCCGTTCCCGGGTGTGGTGGGACGAACGACCGATGAGTCGAGCCCCGCCTGGCCGGCACCGGCACGGCCCCGGAAGGGCAGCCCGAACGTGGTGTTCGTGGTGCTGGATGACACCGGATTCGGTCAGCTCGGCTGTTTCGGAAGCCCGATCGAGACCCCGAACTTCGACCGGTTGGCCGCCGACGGGCTGCGGTTCACCAACATGCACACCACCGCGCTGTGTTCACCCAGCCGGTCCTGCATCGTCACGGGCCGGAACCACCACAGCAACGGCATGGCCTCGATCACCGAACTGTCGACGGGGTATCCCGGCTACGACGGCGTCATGCCGTTCGAGAACGGGATGCTCTCGGAGATGCTGGTGGAGCAGGGCTTCAGCACCTTCATGGTCGGCAAGTGGCATCTGACACCGAGCAACCAGGAGACAGCGACCGGGCCGTACACCCGCTGGCCGCTGGGACGCGGTTTCGAGCGCTTCTACGGCTTCCTCGGCGGCGACACGAGTCAGTGGTATCCGGACCTGGTGTACGACAACCACCAGGTCGAGCCGCCTCGCACGCCGGAGCAGGGTTATCACCTGAGCGAGGATCTGGTCGACAGGTCCATCGAGTTCATTGCCGACAGCAAGCAGATCGACCCGGCCAAGCCGTTCTACCTGCACCTGTGCTTCGGCGCCACGCACGCGCCCCACCACGCGCCGAAGGAGTGGGCCGACAAGTACGCCGGTGCGTTCGACGAGGGCTGGGACGCCTACCGGGAGAAGGTCTTCGCGCGGCAGAAGGAACTGGGCATCATGCCCGCCGACGCCACGTTGTCGCGCCACGACCCCGACGTACCGGACTGGGAGTCGCAAACGCCGGAGGCACGCAAGCTGTTCAGCCGGATGATGGAGGTCTTCGCGGGCTTCCTCAGCCACACCGACCACCACCTCGGCCGGCTGCTCGACTTCCTGCGGGATCAGGGCGAGCTCGACAACACGATCGTGATGATGATCTCCGACAACGGAGCGAGCGCCGAGGGAGGTCCGACCGGGACGACGAACGAGGCACAGTTCTTCAACAACGCCCAGGAGTCGCTCGAGGACAGCCTCAGCGTGATCGACGAGATCGGCGGCCCCAAACACTTCAACCACTATCCGTGGGGCTGGACCTGGGCGGGCAACACGCCGTTCCGGCGCTGGAAGCGGGAAACGTACCGCGGGGGATCCTGCGATCCGTTCATCGTGTCGTGGCCGGCCGGAGTGCGGGCGAAGGGCGAGCTCCGCAACCAGTACGCGCACATCATCGACATGGTGCCGACCGTCCTGGACCTGCTCGGCATCGAGCCGCCCGCCGCGATCCGGGGTATCACGCAGGCGCCTCTGCACGGGGTCAGCTTCGCCCATGCCCTCGACGACGCGGCGGCCGGCAGTAGGCATCACACGCAGTACTTCGAGATGTTCGGCCATCGAGCCATCGACCACGACGGCTGGCGGGCAGTCTGCCCGTGGCCCGGGCCCTCGTTCGCCGAGGCCGAGGCAGCCTTCGGCGATCCGATCAGCTCGACGAAGCTGTCTCAGCTCGACGCCACCGGGTGGGAGCTCTACCACGTGGCGGAAGACCCCGCGGAGACCAAGAACGTTGCCGCCGACAACCGGGACCGGCTGATTGCGATGATCGGCACCTGGTACGCCGAGGCCGGGAAGCATGGCGTCCTGCCGATCGACGGGAGCGCACTGGCGCGCATGGTCAGCGAGAAACCGTTGATCGCACCCCCGCGCGACCAGTACACGATGCGGCCGAACACCCAGACGGTCCCGTTCTTCGCCGGTCCGCGCGTGCTCAACCGGCCGCACAGCATCACCGCCTTCGTCGACATTCCCGCTGGGGGTGCGGAGGGAGTTCTGCTGTGCCAAGGCACCTCGGCCGGCGGCTATTCGCTGTTCATCAAGGACAGGCTGCTGCACTACGTGCACAACTACGTCGGCAGAGCCCTGTTCAGGGTCTCGTCGTCGGAGCCGGTGCCCGTCGGCGAGCACGAGCTCCGGTTCGAGTTCGAACCGACCGACAAGCCCGACCTGCCGAACGGAAAGGGCGCGCCGGGTCGCCTGCAGCTCTACGTCGACGGGACGCTCGTCGCGGCCGCGGACGCAGCTGTGACGACGCCGTTCGTCTTCAACCCCGGCAATCTCACCTGCGGCTCCAACCCGGGCTCTCCGGTCACTCCGGACTACCCGAGTCCGTTCAAGTTCACCGGGACCCTCCACAAGGTGACCGTGGACGTCAGCGGCGATCTCATCGAGGACCGGGAGTCCGAGCTACGAGCCCACCTGGCGCGGCAGTAGCCCATCATGCGTGAAGGAGTTGGACAGCGATGAGAGCTGCAGACGTTCACGGGCCGATTGATTTCGCGCTCGTCGAGTTCACCGGCGACCGGTTGACAGGCCGAGCGGCCGACGAACTCCTGAGGCTGGTCGACCAGGGCGTCGTCCACATCTACGACCTTCTGGTCATGGGCAAGGACCGGAACGGCGTCCCGTACGTCGTCGACCTGGGGGAGTCATCGGATCGAGTTGGTGGCTTCGCCGAGTTGCACTGGGCACAGTCGGGCCTGCTGGCCGACGAAGACCTCGAGCAGGCCGCGGGCGCGATGCGACCGGGAACTCTGGCCGCCCTGATCGTGTACGAGAACACCTGGGCGGTTCCGTTCGTGGCCGCGGCCAGACAGGCGGGTGGCGAACTGATCGCTGGTGCGCGGATTCCGGCACAGGACGTGATGGAGGCGCTGGAAGAGCTCGAGACCAAACGTCTCGTCGAGGCAACTACCTGGGGCTGACCAGCACGGACTCCCACGCAGGAGTCCGGTAGGTCGGGGCCGGCGCCCGGTCCCGGAAAGACGATTCCTTTAGCGCGGAAACATCATCCTGGGGAGATGAGGTCGATCCGTGCACGATCCGCCACAGTTCAGTCAAGAGCGTTCACCGCTCGGGGAAAGGAATTGTCATGTCATTCTGGGACATTCTTTGGTTCATTATCATCACTTACGCGTTCTTCGCGTACCTGATGATGTTGTTCTGGGTCGTGCGGGATATCTTACGCGACCACGACCTCTCTGGGTTCACCAAGGCGCTCTGGCTCATCGCCTTGCTCTTCGTGCCCTTCCTGTCCCTGCTGGTCTACCTCATCGTGCGTGGCAAGGGGATGGCGGAGCGTTCGGCGGCCAGCCACGAGGCGGCACAACGCGAGCAGGAGACGTACATCAAGAACGTCGCCGGCGCGACCTCACCGGCCGACCAGATCGCCAAGGCTCGGGCCATGCTCGACGACGGAACCATCTCGCAGACCGAGTTCGACACCTTGAAGGCGAAGGCACTGGCCGCCTGAGTGGCAGACCCGGCCGGTACAACGGACGACGATGCCGCGGCGGACGATCGGCGGCAGTAGACGTCCAGTGACGGACGAATCACCAGGGAAGGTGAACACGATGACGTACGGCGACATGGACGAGCAGCAGAATGTCTCGAGCGGAGCGGTCGGGGGCATCGCGTTCGCCGGATTCCTGACGGTGATGATCGGTTCGTTCTCGATTGTCGGCGGGCTGGCAGCGATCTTCGACGACAACTACCTGGTCGTCAGCCGGCGCTACGCGTTCGACCTCGACACCACGGCGTGGGGATGGATCCACGTGGTGCTGGGTCTCGCGGTCGTAGGGGTCGGAGTCGGCATCTTCGCCAACAAGAGCTGGGCCGATCTCGTCGCGACGATCCTGGCCGGACTGACCGCAATCGATTTCTTCTTCTTCATCCCGGTCCAGCCGGTCTGGTCGGTGGTGGTGATCGCCCTCTGCATCTGGGTCATCTGGGCCCTGACCGAAGGCCGCCACGCCAACCGAACCGACGCCGGCCAACTCTAACCTCACCACCGCCGCGTCCAAGCGCTGAACACTGGTCACGCGGGGTCTGGTTCGGTCGGGTGCCGTCGTCGTACCGGCTCTCGTGCAGCGAATCCGATGCTTGGGATCATGGCTCAATGCCGTTCCCGGATGAGCTCGGTTCCGCCGTCGCGGTCGTCGACTACAACCCCAGCTGGCCCGGGGAGTTCACCCGCTTGGCGCGGAGGCTGCATGCCGCACTGAGTGACAGAGCCGTAGCGATCGACCACATCGGGTCCACGTCCGTTCCCGGTCTGGCTGCCAAGGACTGCATAGACGCACAGGTCCGAGTCACCGAGCTTTCCGCGGATGTCGTCGACATGTTGGAAGCCGCAGGCTTCCGCTGCCGTCCCGAGCCCTGGAACCGCGTGGAGACCTCGAACGGCCATCGATGCGAAAAGCTGGTCTTCGCCCCCTCCATCGGAGACCGCCCGACCAACACCCATATCCGTCTGCACGGCGGCCCTAACGCCCGTTACGCCTTGCTCTTCCGCGACTACCTCCGAGCGGACCCGCGCGCCCGTGACGCATGGGGCGCCTTCAAACAGCGCCTCTCCCGAACGGCCACCAACCTCTACGACTACGGCCAGATCAAAGCCCCAGCCACCGAAGTCCTCATGACCGCCGCCGAACGCTGGGCCGAACAAACCAAGTGGACCGTCGTGTGAAACAGCCCCACAAGGCGGTAGACGTGGCTCCTCCTCCGCCGTGCCGCACACGGCGCCCACTCGCGGGCCGTCGGGTCGTGCGCCGCCGACAACTAAGCACAGTCCCCGCCAAGCCCCGAGCTCACCACCGCCGAGGCAACCGAGGTTCTTGACACAGGAAGCCGCCGACGGCCAGTTCGAGGGCGGGGTACGAGCCGCAAAGGTCGGTGCGTCGTACCGAGATCACATGCCAGCCCAGGGAGTCCAGCTCGGTACGGCGCGTCTGATCGCGTAGCTGCTGACGCGTGGAAGAGTGCCATCGGTCGCTGTCGTACTCGAGGCACAACCTTCGTCCGTCTACCGGTCGGTCGGGGTAGCCGAGATCGAGGCGGTAGCTGCGGTTGGGACCCGTGACCGGGATCTGCAGCTCCGGGCGTCCGAAGCCGGCGTCGAGCAGCCGTAGCCGCATCCACGACTCGGCCGGCGACGCCGCGCGCCGGTCCGCGAAGTGCAGGACAGCCTGAGCCTGGCGATAGCCGGGGCGCCCTTCGTATGCTGCAGACGCAGCGCGCAGGACCCAACGGTCCGCCTTACCCGAGCGAAGGAAGGCGTCGACCGCGGAAAGCGCGAACGGCCGCGGCAGTCGCATCACGAGCTCGACGGCAGTGGCGATCGGACTGGTGACTCTGAGGCCCAACACGTCGACCTCATCGACGGCGCCGCGAGTCCATTGAGCCTCCACCAGCTCGGCAGTTCCCAAGGCGGTGGTGTCGAGACCGTGAAGCCAGGCAGCGGTGGTCCCGCAGGCGACCGCATCCGAGGGCATCAGCAGCCGTACGGCGTCAGCACGCAACTCCAGCGAGTCGGGCACCCGGACATCGACGTAGACGCCCTTCAACACCGGACGAATCTCGCCATGAGCCAACAGCCAGCGGAGTTTCCGGCCGACTTGATGGGACCGGAACGGCAGACCGCAGAAGTAAAGCGGGAACTCGGCAGGAAGCATCCGGACAGGATCGCCGAACACCCGGCATCCGTGCCGAAAGTTGTCCACAGGCCAGGCGTGTCACCCGTGCGCGGCGTCCTGTGGACGATGCACACGGCGGCGCTTATGTCGGCGGTGTACATCTCGTCGAGGGCCGACCACGCACAGGGAGGGGCTGTGAACAGGTCATAACGTGTTCACAGCCCCCACATGGTGGCTCGCGGCACGGTCGACCGACCACCCGCCGACATCACCACGGGGCCATCACCCGGAGCAGCCGGCGCTCCGTGCGGCCGGGGGATTGGTCAGCTGAAGTCGGATAGGGCGTTTTGGGCTTGGGTTAGCCATTCTCGGCGGGCGGCGATGGCTTCGCGGGCTTCGGTGGCCTTGCGGGTGTTGCCCTGGGACTCGAACTTCGCCGCCTGCTTCTCCAGGTCCGCGATCAGGGACTGGAGTTGCTTCACCGTGGCTTCGGCACGGGCGCGCGCTTCGGGGTTGCTGCGGTTCCAGACCTCGTCCTCGGCCGACTTGACCGCCTGCTCGACCGCGCGCAGCCGGCTGTCGATGGCGCGCATCGAGTCGCGGGGGACCTTGCCGATCTGGTCCCAGCGGTCCAGGTAGTCGCGCAGCTGCTCGCGCGCGGTCTTCGCGTCCCGGACCGGGAGGATGCTCTCGATCTCGACCAGCAGAGCCTCTTTCGCCCGCAGGTTCTCGATCTGCTCGGCGTTCTCCTCGGCCTGTACGGCGTCCCGGGCGCCGAAGAACTGGTCCTGAGCGGCCCGGAACCGCGCCCACAGCTTGTCGTCCACCTCGCGCGGCGCGGGACCGGCGGCCTTCCACTGCCGCATCAGGTCACGGAAGCGGCCGGACGTCGGACCCCACTCGGTCGACGAAACGAGCGTCTCGGCCTCGGCAGCGAGCCGCTCCTTCACCACCGCGGCCTCCTCGCGCTTGGAGGACAGCTCGGCGAAGTGCTGCTTGCGATGCCGCGTGTACGTCGTACGCGCGGAAGAGAACCGGTGCCAGAGCTCGTCGTCGCTGGACTTGTCGAGCCGGGGGAGTGCCTTCCACTCGTCGAGCAGCTCGCGCAGTCGCGTCACGCCGTGCCGCCAGTCGGTCCCGGCGGCGATGGTCTCGGCCTCGGTGGCGATCTTGGTCTTGGCGGCGCGCGCCTCCTCGACCTTCGCCGCGCGCTCGGCCTTGCGCCGCTCGCGCTGCTGGGCGACCAGCGGTGTGAGCGCCTCGAGCCGGGCCCGCAGGCCGTCGAGGTCGCCGACCGCCTGGGCCTCGTCGATCGACGCAGTGACCTTCTTCACCGCGGCCCGCGCGTCGTCCGGCGACACCGTGCCGGCCTGGACGCGCTGTTCCAGCAGCTCCACCTCGAATGCCAGTGCGTCGTACCGGCGGGTGTAGAAGGCGAGGGCCTCCTCCGGGTTCGCGTCCGGCCACTGGCCGACCGCCCGTTCACCGTCCTTCGTCCGTACGAAGACCGTTCCGTCCTCGGCTACCCGGCCCCAGTTCTCTCCGGCCACAACTCGCCCCTTCCGGCGGTATGCACTGCG
>Ga0136846_1224281_pt1 | contig 10024 bp, 8 predicted proteins | sample HopSoiMetagenom2_FD_96841 | JGI IMG/M metagenome (GOLD analysis project Ga0136846, IMG submission 96841) | Grasslands soil microbial communities from Hopland, California, USA - 2 Assembly 2016 (version 4) | ecosystem: Environmental > Terrestrial > Soil > Grasslands | place: USA: Hopland... | reverse complement strand
TGTCGTCCGCGACTCCGCGCGCGACGAGCCATCCGTCGGTCAGCGCCGGCTCGAACGGGTCCGTGTCCCAGAGCTCGAGCGGCGCCGGGGGCTGCACGTCGACGTGCCCGTAGCAGAGGATCGTCGGCGCATCCGCGGCGTTCACGCTCGCGGGCACGAGCGCGTCGACGAGCGGGTTGCCGTTCCAGTCGACCACCTCCGCCCTCGCGCCGGCAGCGACTGCATAGTCGGCGACCCAGCGCGCGGCGGCCGAGACGTCGTCCGCATGCGCGGGATCCGCGCTGACGCTCGGGATCGCCAGAAACCGCCCGAGCTCCGCGAGTGCCTCTGCATCCGGCGCGGAGGCTCTTGCAAGTTTCATCAAATACATGTTACAAGAATTACGAGCTTTGGATCAGGGGCCAGAGAGAGGAGTGACATGTTGAGGTGGTTCAGTCGTAAGCGCGTCGTGCTCGTCTGCGCCGGCGTCGCGATCGCGGTCGCCGCAGGAGCAGCGGGCGCCGCGACGAGGTCGTCGAGCGCCGGAGAGATCGGCAAGTTGACGTGGGCGCTCGGCGCGAGCGTGCGCGGGCTCGAGTACACGCACTCCGCCGACTCGGGGTCCGCGACGGTGATCTCGGTCGGCTGCGAGACGCTCGTCCGCTTCGACAAGAACGGCGGGCTGCAGCCGGCGCTCGCGGACTCGTTCTCGACGCCGAACGCGACGACCTACGTCTACCACGTCCGCAAGGGCGTCAAGTTCTGGGACGGCAAGCCGCTGACGACTGCGGACGTCGTCTACTCGTTGGAGCAGGCGGCGAGCAAGACCACCGGCTCGCAGATCGCGGCGTTCTACACGACTGTCTCCTCCATCAAGGCGACGGGGCCGAGCACGGTCACGATCAAGCTGTCGGCGCCGGACCCGTACTTCCGCTACTCGCCTGCCGTCACGTACATCCTCGAGAAGGCGTTCTGGCAGAAGAACGGCAAGAACACCGGCACGCCCGGGACGCTGACGATGTGCACGGGGCCATACCGCTTCACGAAGTTCGTGCCGGACGATCGCGTCGAGGCGACGCGCTTCAGCGGCTACTGGGGCAAGAAACCGGCCGTCAAGGACGTCGTGCTGCGCACGATCACGAACGACGCCACGCGGCTGCTCGCGATGCGTTCCGGTGACATCGACGGGAGCTTCCGCATCTCGCAGGACCAGATCGACCAATGGAAGCAGCTCTCGGGCGTGGCGATCAAGCTCGCGCCGGAGCTCCGCACGGCCTACCTCTCGCTCGACACGAGCGCGGCGCCGTGGGACGACGTGCACGTCCGCCGCGCGCTCGCGTACTCGCTCGACAAGGTCGGGCTCGTCAGGTCGGTGCTGCGCGGCTACGGTCAGACTGCACCCGTGATGCCACCGCCCGAGCAGTGGGGCGACGTAGCGACGCAGAAGTACGTCGCGAAGCTCTACAAGTCGTTCCCGAAGTACCCGTTCAGCATCGCGAAGGCGAAGTCGGAGCTCGCCAAGTCGAAGTACCCGAACGGCTTCACGGCGACCCTGCCGTATCCGGACTCGCAGCAGACGCTCGGCAAGGCGGCGCTGTCCCTCGCGCAGAACCTGAAGGACATCGGCGTCACGCTGAACGTCAAGCAGGTGACCACCGACGACTGGTTCGCCGGGCTCTTCGCGCACAAGGATCTCGGCGCGCAGATCATCAGCTGGGGCGTCGACTATCCGGACCCGGCCGACGCGCTGCACTTCATCTACGACAGCCAGTACGCGACGGCGAACGCGTTCAACACCGCGAACTACAAGAGCAGCAAGATGGACAAGCTGCTGAAGATCCAGCAGGACTCCGTCGTCTCGAAGGTCCGCGCAGACTCGATCGCGAACGCGCTGAAGTTCACGGCGCAGGACGTGCCGTACATCCCGATCTGGTACCAGCAGGTCGCGATGGCGCTGAAGTCCAAGTACGCCTACGACTTCGGCACGTGGTACCTGTACACGCCCTGGCTCGCCGGGATCACCGCCAAGTGAACTGACGCTCGGGGCCGCGGTCTCGGCCGCGGCCCCGAACGCCGTCTGCATGGCGTCCGCATCGCCTCGTCTCGCGTTCATCGCGCGCCGCCTCGTGGGGCTCGTCGCGGTGCTCGTGATCGTCTCGTTCCTCGTGTTCAGCCTGCTCTACATCGCACCGGGCAGTCCCGAGCAGCTGGTCCTCGGCAACTCGAAGACGATCGACCCCGCCACGCTGCGCGCGGTGCGCCAGGAGTACCACCTCAACGGCCCGTTCCTCGTGCGCTACCTCGACTGGGCGGGGAGCGCGCTGCGGCTCGACTTCGGCCGCTCGATCCGCACGAGCGAGCCCGTCCGCGAGGGGATCACGCAGCGCCTCACACTCACATCCGAGCTCGCGGGGCTCGCGTTCATGATCACGCTCGCGTTCGGGATCCCGCTGGGCGTGCTTGCCGCGGTGCGCAGCGCGCAGCTCGTCGACCGCGGCGTCGTCTTCTTCTCGATCGTCGGCCTCAGCGCTCCCGCCTTCGCGACGGGGATCTTGTTGCTCTACCTGTTCGCGATCCGCCTCGACTGGTTCCCGGCCTTCGGACAGGGCGAGGGGCCGACCGACCGGCTGCGGCACCTCGTGCTGCCGGCGGTCGCGCTCGCGCTGACCGCCACCGGGCTCGTGGTGAAGATCACACGCGCCGCGTTCGTCGACGAGCTGCAGAAGGACTATGTCGTCTTCGCCCGCGCGCGCGGCATCCGGCCGGCGCGGGTGCTCTTCGGGTTCGTGCTGCGCAACGCGGCGACGCCGATCGTTACGGCCGCGGGGCTGATCCTCGCCTACATGCTCGCCGGCTCCGTGCTCGTCGAGGTCACCTTCGCGCTGCCGGGGATCGGCGCGCTGCTCGTCGACTCCGTCACGTCACAGGACATCCCGATGGTGCAGGGGCTCGCGATGCTCGTCGCCGCCGTCGTCGTGATCGTCAACCTGATCGTCGACCTGCTCTACCCGGTGATCGACCCGCGCGTCGTCTTCACGAGGGCATCGCGGTGACGGCGTCGGCCGCCACCGGCGCGAGCGCCGGCCCGCGGCGTTTCCTGCTGCGCGGCCACGCGGTGCGCCGCGGGCTCTCGCCGCTCGTCGTCGCCGCCCTGCTGATCGTGGTGGCGGTGATCGTCTGCGCGATCGCGGGCCCCGCGATCGCTCCGCACGACCCCAATGCGCAGGATCTCGCGACGGGGATCAGCGGCCCGAGCAGCGAGCACTGGCTCGGCACCGACGACCTCGGCCGCGACGTGCTCTCGCGGACGATCGTCGGCGCGCGCACGGCGGTCGTCGGGCCGCTGCTCGTCGCGCTCGGCGCGATGCTGATCGGGAACCTGCTCGGGCTACTCGCCGGCTACCGCGGCGGAACGCTCGACACGCTCGTCAGCCGCTACGCCGACCTCGTCTATGCCCTCCCCGCCCTTCTCGTCGCGATCGTCGTCGTCGGAGTCGTGGGCGGCGGCTACTTCGTCGCGGTCGCACTGCTCGTCGTCCTCTACTCGCCGGTCGACACGAGGCTCGTGCGCAGCGCGACGCTCGTGCAGCGCTCGCAGCCCTACGTCGAGGCCGCGCGCGTCTCCGGCATCCCCTCGCGGCGGATCATCTTCGCGCACCTCTGGCCGAACGTGCTCCCGATCGCGGTCGCGAACGCGTTCCTCACCTTCGCTTTCAGCATCGTCTCGCTGGCTGCGCTCTCGTTCCTCGGGCTCGGCGTCGGGCCGGGGACCGCCGACTGGGGACGCATGCTCTCCGACAGCCGCACGCTGCTCTTCGACAACGAGTGGACCGCGCTCGCGCCGGGCATCGCGCTCGTCCTCACCGCCGCGTCCGTGAACGTCGTCGGCGACTGGGTCTTCGAGCGGCTCTCCGACCGAGGGCGCGTGCGGTGAGCGGCCTGCTCGAGGTGCGCGGGCTGCACATCGCCTCGGCGGCGGGGACGATCGTCGACCGGCTCGATCTCGACCTCGCCGCGGGCGAGACGATCGGGATCGTCGGCGAGTCGGGGAGCGGCAAGTCGCTGACCGCGAAGGCGGTCATCGGGTTGCTGCCGCCCGGCGTCGACGCGACCGGCAGCGTGCGCTTCGACGAGCGCGAGCTGCTCGCGACGAGCGAGCGGCAGTTGCGCCGCCTGCGCGGCGCCGAGATCGCGCTGATGCTGCAGGACCCGTTCACGATGCTCAGCCCGCTGATGCGCGTCGGCCGCCAGATCACGGAGACGATCCGCGACGAAGACGGCCGCCGCCTCTCGCGCTCGGCGGCGCGGGTGGAGGCCGCATCGCGCCTCGCCGAGGTCGGCATTCACGACCCCGCCGTTGCGGACCGCTACCCGTACCAGCTCTCCGGCGGCATGCGCCAGCGCGTCGGGCTCGCAGCGGCGCTCGCAAGCGACCCGCGCGTGCTGATCGCGGACGAGCCGTCGACCGCGCTCGACGTGACGACGCAGCGCGAGATCCTGCGCCTGATCCGCAGCACGCAGGACCGGCGCGGCATGAGCGTGATCCTCGTCACGCACGACCTGCGCGTCGCGTTCTCGTTCTGCGAGCGCATCTATGTGCTGTATGCGGGTGCGCTGCTGGAGACGGCAACGGCGCAGGCGCTCGAGGACCAGCCGTTGCACCCGTACACCCACGGCCTCCTCACCTCCGAGCCGCCGCTCTCACGGCGTGTCGCGAAGCTCGAGGCGATTCCCGGCAGCGTCCCGGCCGCCGAGGCGGTACTCGGTGAGTGCGCGTTCGCCCCTCGCTGCGCGTGGGTGGAGAGCGTCTGCCGCGCCGAGCGCCCGGCATTGCGCGAGATCGCACCGCAGCGCCTGACCGCCTGCCGGCGGATCGACGCGATCGCACCGGAGCTCGTCGTCAGCCTCCCGCCGGCGGCCGCACGAGTGGCGGCGGCGAACGGCATGGAGCCTGTCGTGCGCATTCGCGACCTCGCGAAGTCGTTCGGCGCGACGTACGCGCTCGACGGTGTCAGCCTCGACATCGCACCCGGCGCGAGCGTCGGGCTCGTCGGCGAGTCGGGCTCGGGCAAGACGACGCTCGCACGCTGCCTCGTCGGTCTCGAGCGGCCGACGGGCGGCGTGGTCGAGATCGACGGCACCGACGTCACCGACTACGACGCGCTGAGCGCGCGCGAACGCGACGAGGCCCGCCGCGCGGTGCAGATCGTCTTCCAGGACCCGTACTCGACGCTCAACCCTGCGCGCACGGTCGGCTTCACCCTCTCCGAGGCGGTGCGGCGCTCGGCTGCCGGGCGCGCGGAGCGCTCGCGGTCGGTCACCGAGCTGCTCGAGCTCGTCGGCCTCTCCCGCTCCTTCGCCGCGCGCAAGCCGGCGGCGCTGTCGGGCGGCGAGCGGCAGCGCGTTGCGATCGCGCGCTCGCTCGCGCTGCGGCCGAAGATCCTCATCTGCGACGAGCCGGTCTCCGCGCTCGACGTCTCGGTCCAGGCGCAGATCCTCAACCTGCTCGGCGAGCTGAACGAGCGGCTCGGCCTGGGCTACCTGTTCATCACGCACGACCTCGCCGTCGTCCGCCAGGTGACCGAGACGCTGCACGTCCTGCACGACGGGCGCGTCGTCGAGTCGGGTCCGACGGAACAGATCCTGGGCGCACCCGCCCACGCGTACACGCGGTCGCTGATCGCGTCCGTCCCGCAGTCCAACGCGACCTGGCTGGCGCCGGTCGCCCCCTAAGGAGGAGCCAATGCCGTTCGTGCTGTCGACCGCATGGGTCAAGGAAGGAAAGGGCGAGCGTCTCCGCGAGTGGTACGCGGAGCTCGGCTCGCGGAGCAACGAGGCGTTCGAGACGCTCGACAACGAGGGCATCCGCCAGGAGGCCGCGTTCATCCTGAACACCGAGCACGGAGAGCTGCTGTGCGTCTTCCTCCACGTCGACAACGACATGGACACGGCGGACGCCGCGTTCTACAGCTCGCCGTTCGAGATCGACCGCCAGCACATGGAAGTCATGGACGAGACGACGGTCGGCGGCGCGCGCGGCCGCAAGTACGCAGAGTTGCAGTACGCGCTCAGGAATCCCGCCGACGGCGAGCGCGAGGTGGTGCTACCGAGCTAAGAAGTCGACGAGCAGGTCGTTCACACGCTCCGGCCGGTCGAGCTGCAGCCAGTGGCTCGCGTCCTCGATGCGCTCGTAACGCCAGCCGCCGGTGACATGCTCGCCGGAGGCCTTCAGCGGCGCCTCGAGCAGGTAGTCGTCGCCGGTCGACCACAGGCCGAGCGTCGGTGCGGCGATCGCCGGGAACGGTCGCCGCGGCGCGAGCTCGCGCTGCGGCGGCACGTTCGCGCGGTACCAGTTCAGCGCGGCGGTGAGCGCCCCCGGCCGCGCGAGGTCATCGACGTACCGGTCGAGGTCACCGTTGCCGCGCGTCCATTCGTGCAGCAGCTTCCAGTCGTCGCGCGGGAGGAGCTCCTCGGCGAGCCCCTCGAACTGGAACCAGAGCATGTACCACGACTTCTCGCGCTGCTCGACGGTCGGCACCTGCGTGTTCGGGTGCCCGACCGACAGCGCGACGAGGTGGTCGACGCGTTCCGGATGCATTCCCGCGACGACCCACGCGAGCCCCGCGCCCCAGTCGTGCCCCACGATGTGCGCGCGCTCGAGCTGCAGCGCGTCGAGGATCGCGACGATGTCGGCCGCACTCGTCGTGATGCGATAGGCGGCGACGTCCTGCGGCTTGTCGGAGGCGCCGAACCCGCGCAGGTCCGGCGCGATCACGTGGCACCCCGCGGCGACGAGCGCCGGGATCTGGTGCCGCCAGAGAGACGACGAGTCGGGGAACCCGTGCAGGAGGACGACCGGCGTGCCCTTGCCCTCGACGGCCACGTGCAGCGAGATGCCGTCAGGCGTCTCGACGCGCATCACGTGTCGCGCGCGGGGTCAGGAGCGAGGTGGTGCGGTGGGGCCCCTAACCCCCCAGTGGTCGCTTGCCGGGACCCCACCGACCAGAGATTCAGACGCATTCGGAACCAGGTTGTTAGCTGTTCAAACGCTTATAGAGACGGTCGACCAGATCCGGCATGGCTTCGAGCTTCTCGGTGATCACGCGCAGCCGGTACTCCCGGAAATGCTCGGGCTCGACGTCGAGGGCGCCGGCCAGGGTCTCCACGACGTCGTTCGACGGCACGGGCCGGTTCCCGTGGACGAGGTGGTTCAGGTACCCGGCCGAGAGCCCCGTCTTGGAGGCCAGCGCCCGGTAGGTGACTCCGGTCTCGTTCATGAGCCGCTCCACCGCGGGGCCGAAGGGCTCCGACGCGTATCTGCGTCGTCTAGCCATCGGTGAGATTCTCGCCCAACTCGGCAACATTGACACGTCGCTCGTCCCCGGTGGCTCGGTTCCTCACGTCCACCGCGCCGTCGTCGAGGCTCTTCTTGCCCGCGGTGACGCGGTACGGGATCCCGATCAGGTCGGCGTCGGCGAACTTCTCGCCCGGCCGGAGGTCACGGTCGTCCAGGAGCACCTCGAAGCCGGCGGCGTCGAGGGCGGCAGCCGCCTGCTCGCCGATCTCCTCGGCGCCCTTGAGCACGACGACATGCGCGTGGTACGGGGCGATCGAGAACGGCCACACGATCCCGTGCTCGTCGTGCCGCTGCTCGACGACCGCGGCGATCGTGCGCTCGAGGCCGATCCCGTAGCAGCCCATGAGGATCGACTTCTCAGTCCCGTCCTCGTCGACGAAGGTCGCGTCGAGCGGGTCCGAGAAGCGCGTGCCGAGCTTGAAGATGTGACCGACCTCGATCGCGGTCGAGAACTGCAGCGCACCGCCGCACCGGGGACAGCGGTCGCCCTCGCGCGCCTGGCGCAGGTCGGCGAAGGTCGCCTGGTACTCGCGGCCGTGCTCCACGCCGCGCAGGTGCCAGCCGGTCCGGTTCGCGCCGGCCACGAACTGCCCTTCGCGCAGGAGCTCGTCGGCGAGGATCTCGCCGTCGAACCCGACCGGGCCGAGTGAGCCGCCCGCGGCGCCGAACGCCCGCTGGATCTCGTCGTCGGTCGCGGGACGAAAGTCGGTGCCGAGCGCGGAGAACATCTTCGCCTCCTCCATCCGGTCGTCGCCGCGCAGCAGGCCGAGCACGACGGAGCCGTCGGGCCGCGTGACGGGCATCGCCTTCGTCGTCGCGGCGAGGTCGATCCCGAGGAACTCGGCGAGCGCCTCGCACGTGCGCACCCCCGGCGTCTCCACCTCCGCGGGCGCGTCCAGGCTCGCGGGGAAGTCGGGCGCGCGCGGAATGCTGCGCGCGATCTCCAGGTCGGCTGCGTAGTCGCCGTTCTCGCAGGTCACGAGCGTGTTCTCCCCCGAGGCCGCCGGCGCGAGGAAGTCGACCGACTCGCTCCCGCCCATCATCCCGGACTCCGCCTCGACGCCGTGCGTCGTCAATCCGGCGCGCTGGAAGATCCGCTGGTATGCACCCCGGTTCAGCTCGAACGACTCGGCCAGCCCGGCTTCGTCGCGGTCGAACGAGTACGAGTCCTTCATGATGAACTCGCGCAGCCGGATCAGCCCGGCGCGCGGACGCGGCTCGTCGCGTTCCTTGACCGACATGTGGTACAGGAGTTGCGGCATGTCGCGGTAGCTGCGTATCTCGCGCGCGTGCACCGTCACCGTCTCCTCGTGCGTCATCGGGAGGATGTACTCGGTGCCCTTGCGGTCGTGCAGCTTGAAGAGCTCGGGGATCGAGTAGCGGCCGCTCGTGCGCCAGAGCTCGGCGGGTGTCAGAACCGGCATCAGCATCTCCTGCGAGCCGATCGCGTCCATTTCCTCGCGGATGATTTGCTCGACCTTCCGATGCACTCGCCAGCCGAGCGGCAGGAACGTCCAGACGCCGCCGGTCACCTGCCGGACGAAGCCGCCGCGCACGAGCAGGCGGTGGTTGATGGCCTCCGCGTCGGCGGGGTCGTCGCGCAGCGTCGGCAGGAACAGCTTGGAGGCCCGGGCGATCATCGTTGTCCCGGCAGGCTACTCAAGCGGGATCGCGGAGGCCTCCGCCATCGCGAGAGCCGCCGGCTTCGCCATCTTGAGCCGTTTCGGGCGGTGCATCCCGTCCGCGATCCACCGGTCGATCTCGTGAAAGAGCTCCTCGACGAGGATGTCGCTCGAGACCTTCTTCAGCACGCGGCCGTGCGCGTAGACGAAGCCGACGTCGCGGCCACCGGCGATGCCGAAATCCGCGTCGCCCGCCTCCCCTGGGCCGTTGACGGCGCAGCCGAGCACCGCGACCTCGAACGACTCCGGATACGTGCGCAGACGCTCCTCGACGCGTTCGGCGAGCTCTTGCACCCCGACGTTGTCGCGGCCGCAGCTCGGGCAGGCGATCATCACCGGCCCGCGCTCGCGGAGGCCGAGCGCCTTCAGGATCTCGTACGCCGCCCCCACCTCCTCGACCGGGTCGGCGGTGAGCGAGACGCGGATCGTGTCGCCGATCCCGTCCACGAGGAGCGCGCCCATCCCGACGGCGCTCTTGATCGAGCCCGCGTACGGCGTTCCGGCCTCGGTCACGCCGAGGTGCAGTGGGTACGGCACCTTGCTCGCGAGCAGCCGGTAGGCGCGGATCATCGTCGGCACGTGGCTCGACTTGACGGAGATCTTGAAGTCGCGGTAGTCGAGCCGCTCGAGCAGCCGCACCTCCTCGAGCGCGGCCTCGACGAGCGCCTCGGCCTGGTCGGCCTGCGCGAGCTCCGCGAGGTGCTTCGGCAGCGAACCGGAGTTCGCGCCGATCCGCATGGGGATGCCCTTGGCCTTGGCGGCGCGAACGACCTGCTCGACCTTGTCGGGACCGCCGATGTTGCCCGGGTTGATGCGGACGGCAGCCACGCCGGCGTCGATCGCGCGCAGCGCGAGGCTCGCGTTGAAGTGGATGTCCGCGATCACCGTGATCGGCGAGAAGCGCACGATCTTGGGCAGCGCGTCGGCGTCCTCGCTCTTCGGCACCGCGACACGCACGATCTCGCAGCCGGCGCTCGCGAGGGCAGCGATCTGTGACGCCGCCGCC
>Ga0136846_1223196_pt1 | contig 10024 bp, 8 predicted proteins | sample HopSoiMetagenom2_FD_96841 | JGI IMG/M metagenome (GOLD analysis project Ga0136846, IMG submission 96841) | Grasslands soil microbial communities from Hopland, California, USA - 2 Assembly 2016 (version 4) | ecosystem: Environmental > Terrestrial > Soil > Grasslands | place: USA: Hopland... | reverse complement strand
GCGCTCGGTCGGCAGCCGCGCGCCGTCGGCCAGCCGTCCGGCGGCGATCTCGCGGATCAGCATTTCGCTGATCTGCAGGTGCACGGGCAGGGGGCCGCGCATCTGGCTCGATCGGTGGCCGGGGTCGGCCCTCGTCAACTGCATTCCGGTTCCCAAGCGATCCGATACTCCGGCTGGCGAAAATTGATACAGTATTGATCTACACAAAACCGGATGCTACGCAAGCCTATATCCGCAGCCTTCAGCGACCTTGTTCAAGAGCCGCCATGACCATCGTCCCCATCACCTCGCAGGATCTCAATGCGGTCGAAGTCTCCTGGTTTGCCGCACTCTGCTCGGACGACTATCGCTATCTCGGCGTGCCGGACGGCGGGCTGCGCTCCAGCTGGTCGCACTGCGCCGAGATCGTAAAGACGTCGGAGGAGTTGGGCTTTCGCAACATACTGTGCCCATCGTCCTATCAGGTCGGCCAGGACACGCTGAGCTTCGTTGCCGGCTGCGCGCCGATCACCTCGAAGATCAATCTGCTCGCCGCCGTGCGCTGCGGCGAGATGCAGCCGATAATGCTGGCGCGCACCTTAGCTACGCTCGACCACATGCTGGAGGGCCGGCTGACGGTGAACATCATCTCGTCGGACTTCCCCGGCGAGACGGCCGACAGCGCCTACCGCTACCGCCGCTCGCGCGAAGTGGTGCAGATCCTGCGCCAGGCCTGGACGCGGGACAGCATCGATTTCGAGGGCGAAGTCTATCGTTTCAAGGGCGTGCCCACGGCACCTGCAAAGCCCTATCAGCAAAATGGCGGGCCGCTGCTCTATTTCGGCGGCTATTCACCGGACGCGCTCGAGCTTTGCGCCGAGCAGTGCGACGTCTATCTGATGTGGCCGGAAACCCGGGAGGAATTGGCCACCAGCATGAAGGCCGTGCATGAGCGCGCTGCGAGCCACGGCCGCACGCTCGATTACGGCCTGCGCGTCCACATGATCGTGCGCGACACCGAGGCCGAGGCCAAGGAGTATGCACGCGAGCTGGTCTCGAAGCTGGACGACGAGCAGGGCAAGGCGATCCGCGAACGGGCGCTCGATGCCCGCTCGCTCGGTGTGGCGAACCAGGCCAGGAACCGCGAACTCGCCGACGCGGAAGGCTATGTCGAGCCGCATCTGTGGACGGGGATCGGGCGGGCGCGTTCGGGTTGCGGCGCGGCACTTGTCGGCTCTGTGGATCAGGTCCTGTCGGAAATCGAGGCCTATAAAAAGATGGGCATCCGCGCCTTCATCTTTTCCGGTTACCCGCATCTCGACGAGGCGCGCCATTTCGGCACCAAGGTGCTGCCGCAGTTGGAGACCTGTTCGCTGCCGCATGTCTACGGCCGAGTGCCGGAGCAAGTGCCGGCGACGCCGCTCGGAACAGGAGAGCGGCGCTGATGGAACACGTCGTGTGCGACCCGCTGCTGCTGCGCAACGCATTCGGGTGCTTCGCCACCGGCGTCACGGTGGTTACCGCCGGCACATCGGATGGGCCGGTTGCGATCACCGCCAACAGTTTTTCATCCGTGTCGCTCGATCCGCCCTTGGTGCTGTGGTCGATCGGCCGCCATTCGCGCCGCTTCGATGCCTTCGCCAACGCCAGCCATTATGCCATCCACGTGCTGGCAGAGGATCAGACCGAACTGTGCTGGCGCTTTTCGAAATCCGGCTCCGACTTTGCCGGTCTCGACCTCAGATGGAACGAACATGGCGTGCCGCTGCTGCCGCGCGCATTGGCGCGCTTCGAATGCAGCGTCGCCGGTCGCTTTCCGGCCGGCGACCATATGATCCTGTTGGGACGCGTGCTGGACCTGGAGACGCAGGAGGGTTCGCCGCTGCTCTTTGCCGGCGGCACTTCCCGAACTCATTCCCGGGCTCAAGGCGCCGGCTGATGATGGCCGGCGCCGGCCCGGACTGGTGCCGTCGACTGACGCACCACGAGATTGCAGGCGAGCTCGACCCGGCGCGGCAATCCGGAATGGGCCATGTCATCGAGCAGCAAGCTGAGTGCTGCCGAACCGATCTCGCGCATGGGGATGTGCATTGCCGTCAGCGGCGGGCTGCAGAAGGCCGCCAGCGGCAGGTCGTCCATGCCGACGACGGAGACATCGGCGGGCACCTGGTAGCCGGCTTCCTGGACGCCGGCGATGGCGCCGAAGGCGAGGCTGTCGCCGGCTGTCAGCACGGCGCTGAAATCGAGGCCGCGGGCCGCGATGCGTTCCTTGATGGCCTTGCTCGCAAGCTCCGGCAACCAGTCCTGCACCTCGACCACAAGATCGTCAAAGCCAGTGGCGCCGCTGGCAACCAGAGCGTCACGCCAGCCTTCGTAGCGACGCTCGATCGTGCGCCGGCCGCGTCGCATCAAAAACAGGATGCGGCGGTGGCCGAGGCCGATCAGGTGCTGGGCGGCAAGCATGGCGGCGGAGCGGTTGCACGGCGTCACGCTGGAATGGCGCATCGAGGGATCGTCGCCGTTGACGAGCACGATCGGCTTGGAGAAGCCGGCGGTCAGCGTCAGCATTTCGTCATCGTCCAGCGTCAGGAAGAGGCAGCCGGCGACGCTGTCGTCGCGCTCGGCTTCGCGCAGCAGGGCGGTCTCGTCCTGCGGCGTCGCCACCGGCCGGGTGACCAGTTCGACGCCGAGCATTCGAGCGCGCTCGTTGAGCCCGTCGAGCACGTGATAGGTGAACTGGCTACGGGCGTTGTCGACCATGGCGACGCTGCTTGCCGCCAGAATCACCTTGCGGCCGGCGACCGAGGCGGGAATGGCGTAATTCATCGACTTCGCGGTTTCGATGATCCTGGTGCGGAGGTCATCCTTGACGCCGGCGACACCGCTCAGCGCTCGCGAGGCGGTGCTGACCGACACGCCGCAGCGCGCCGCGATCTCCTCGAGCCGAATGCGGCGGCTGGGGCGGCCACGCTTGCCTTGGATGGTCATATCTTCCCGCCTCTTCAGCAAAGTTGCTCGACTCTGCAAAAAATTTTCAGATTGCGCAAGAAAAATAGCTGTGGGACTGTTCGGGCAAGAGGGGAAAAACCCGGAGGAGTGATGCCGCTGTCCCCTGAACGCCTGAATTCCGCGCTTGCCAGCCTCGTCGCTGGGATGACCGGCCTGCGCCATGACGGGCGGTTCAACGAGCCGAATCTCGATGGCACGCCGGGCGACTATGTCAGCTTCGACAGCTGGGAATGGCCGCAGGGCGTCGGGCTCTACGGGCTGGTGCGGCTGTGGGCGCAGACCGGCGACGAGCGGCTGCTGCAGACGATCGAGGCCTGGTACGACGGCCAGATCGCGAAGGGCCTGCCGGCGATGAACGTCAACACCACCGCGCCTTTGCTGGGCTTGAGCGAAATGTGGCGGCGCCGACGCCAGCCGCGCTTCGAGAAGGTCTTGCGCGACTGGGCCGAACGGGTGGTGACCACCATGCCGCGAACGCCGGAAGGCGGCTTCCAGCACAATGTGTCGGACCGCGTGAACGACAACGAATTGTGGGACGACACGTTGTTCATGGTGGCGTTGTTTCTCGCCTCTTTCGGCCAGGCTGCCGGCGAGCGCCGCTTCGTCGAGGAGGCGGAGCGGCAGTTCCTCGTCCACGCCCGTTATCTCGCCGATCCATCCTCCGGCCTGTGGTTCCATGGCTGGACATTCGAAGGCCGGCATAATTTCGCCCGCGCGCTGTGGGGCAGGGGCAATGCCTGGATCACGGTGGGCATTCTCGACCTGGTCGAGTTCGCCGAGATCGCGCCTTCGGTGCGTACCTATCTGCTCGGCGTGCTGGAAACGCAGATCGAGGCGTTGCTCAAGCTGCAGGCAAGTTCCGGCGCTTGGCACACCTTGCTCGACGACCCGGCCTCCTATGAAGAGATCTCCGCGACCGCGGGTTTCGGCTACGGGCTGATGAAGGCCGCGCGGCTGGGCATCGGTCCGGCTGAATGTCGTGCCGCCGGCCTGCGCGCGCTGGAAGCGGTGGTCGCCAACATCGACGACAAGGGCGTGGTGGCGAACGTGTCCTATGGCACGCGCATGGGGCGCGATCTGCAATTCTACCGCGACATCCCGATCCAGCCGACCGGCTACGGCCAGGCATTGGCAATACTGTGCCTGACAGAGGGGTCGCGGCATCTGCAGGCGAAGGAGGAAGCGGCATGATGCGGACGCTTTACGGCGCATCGCCGGCTGATATTGCCGGCATGGATACCGAGCGGCTGCGGGCCGAATTCCTGGTCGGCGGCCTGTTCCGTCCGGGCGCCATCGAGTTCGCCTATACCCATATCGATCGCATGATCGTCGGCGGCGCGGTGCCGCTCGCCAATCCGCTGACATTCGGCGGCGGCGGCGATGTCGGCACCGAACTCTTCTTCACCGCCCGCGAGATGGGTATCGCCAATCTCGGTGGCAGCGGCGCTGTCACGATCGACGGCACGCGCTTTGCCGCCGCCAATCGCGATGTGGCCTATATCGGGCGCGGTGCGCGCGAAGTGACGCTGGAGAGCGACGATCCTGAGCGGCCGGCGCATTTCTACATGAATTCGGTGCCGGCCGGCGCCGACATACCGCATCGTCTCATTGCCAAGGGCGAAGCCAAGGCGCTGGTGCTGGGCGAAGAGGCGCGCGCCAACAAGCGCACGCTGCGCATGTACATCCATCCTGAAGTGGCGCCGTCCTGCCTGCTCTTGATGGGCATCACCGACCTCGCGCCGGGCAGTGTCTGGAACACCATGCCGCCGCATCTGCACGAGCGGCGCATGGAGGCCTATTGCTATTTCGACCTCGCGGCAGCGGACCGCGTCGTCCATCTGATGGGCCGGCCGGACAACACCCGCCATTTGATGGTCGCCGACGGTGACGTCGTGCTGTCGCCGGCCTGGTCTATCCATATGGGCGCCGGCACCGGTCCCTATGCCTTCGTCTGGGGCATGACCGGCGAGAACCAGGCCTATACCGATGTCGACCCAGTTGCCGTGAAGGATTTGCGATGAGTGAGGCCGCGCGAAACATGGAAGCCGATTTTGCCTTGCGCCGGCCGGTCGATGCCGGACAGCCGATCGTCTACTGGCGGCTGGGTTCGATCGCCGAGCAGCGCTACGATGTCGCCGACCAGCCGATGCAGGGGGAGATGGACCCCTTCTTCTTCCTGACCAAGCACAAGAATTTCATCCCGCATGAATATCCGTGCCGCACCGCGTTCGCGGCCGAGCGCCGCGGCAAGCGGCCTCGGATCAGCACCGACTTCAGGGCGACGCGCATCTGGCTGCCCTTCGCTTCGCCGCGCGTCGACCTGTCGGGCTTCTGGTTTAGGCCGACCGTGCTTGGAACCTGGGCCGAAACGATCATCGATACCGCCTCGGCCGGCGAGGCGGCGTTCAGGTTGCGCACATGCGGCGGCGCCGTCCTCTTCGCCAATGGCGCGGAAGCTGGCTGGATGGCGCCCTATGGCCGCAATCTCGAAAGCGCGGAGGAATTCAAGGTCCCACTGAAGGCCGGGCGCAATACCATCCGCATCTGGTTCGACGACCTCGCCGAGCGCGATGCCCGCTACTATTTCCAGCTCGACTATCTCTCCGGTCCCGCGATTTCCGTGGCGTTGCCGATCGCGGTCGAGGGCGATGTCGCCGATGCGATGGAAGCGGCCCTCGACGACATGCATTTCGAACGTCCCGCCTATGATGGCGGCGCGGTGGCGCTGGTCACCGGCGTGGCCTTGCCGCGCGAGGCGCAAGTTGCGGTCGAGATCGAAGGTGATTTCATGTCGATCGAAGCGCCGGTGCGCTTCGCCTTCGAATTGCCCAAGGGCCAGACGCGGCTGCCGATCGCCGATGCCGAGCAACTGCCCGCCGACTTTCGCCATTTCAAGGTGACGCTGACGGTTGGCGATCACGCCGCGTCGCGCGTCTTCGGCGTCGAGATCTGCCATGCGCGCCGACAGGGCGGCGCGCCGGCAACGCTCGCCGCGCGCATCGACGAGGCGCTGGGCGAAGTCGCCGGTCACGCCGAGGCGGACACGGTGCGCGCGCTGGCGCGGCTGGCCATCGGACAGGCGGGCGCCGAAACCGACGCCATGATCTCCGGCGCGCTGCCGGCAATCGAGGATTGCCACGACTGCGCCGACTTCATCCTGGTGCCGCTGTTGTGGTGCCGCGGGGTCTATGGCGGCCGGCTGGCGGCGGAGCTGCGCGCTCGCGTCGACAGCGCCATCCTCGGCTATCGCTACTGGATGGATGAGCCCGGCAACGACGTGCAGTGGTATTTTTCCGAGAACCATGCGCTGCTCTTCCACACCGCCGCCTACCTCGCTGGTGGCCTGCTGCCCGAGGAACGTTTCGTGCGGTCGGGCAGGCTTGGCCGCGAGCAGTCCGCGGTGGGCGCGGCGCGCGTGCGGGCCTGGCTCGACCATTTCGAGGCCTGGGAAATGGCCGAATTCAATTCCGCGCCCTATTTCCCGATTGATCTCAAGGGCCTGTGCGCACTCTATGCGCTCGCTCCGGACAAGGACATCGCCGAGCGTGCCGGCAAAGCCATCATACGCCTGCTGGAGATCGTCGCCCGCTCGGCGCATCACGGCATGCTGACCGGTGCGCAAGGCCGTTCCTACGAGCACACGCTGCGCGCTGCGCGCTCGCTGGAACTGTCGGGCATCTGCCGCATGGTCTGGGGCAAGGGCAATTACGGCATGCGCTTCCATGCGCTGCCACAGCTCGCGCTCTGCCTGCGCGACCATGGCTTGGGCGTTCCGGCCGAACTGGCGGCGGTTGCCTCGCTTGCCAACGGCGCATGGGAGTGGAGTTTTGCGCAGGGACAGGATCGCTTTGCACGGCTCTACCACCACAAGACGCGCGACCATGCGATGGGCAGTGCCGCCGGCTACCGCTGGAACCAGTGGGGCTATCAGGAGACCGTCATCCACGCCAGGCTTGGCAACAATCCTGATGCACAGATCTGGATCAACCACCCGGGCGAAGTCTTGCAGTCGGGCTATGGCAGGCCGTCCTACTGGGGCGGCTCCGGCACCTTGCCGCGGGTTCACCAATATCGCGATCTCGCCGTGGTCAGTTTTTCCTGTTCGGATGAACAGCCAGACTTCACGCATGCCTGGTTTCCGGCCAGCGCTTTCGATGCCGTGCAGGTGGATGGCCAGCGCGCTTTTGCGCAATCGGGCAATGCCTTTGCCATGCTGAAGACGGATGTGCCGCTGATCGAAGTCAAGGTCGGCCCGACGGCCGGCAACGAGTTGCGGGCGGCGGGGCGCAAGGCGACCTGGATCGTTCGCCTCGGCGGCCAGGATGCCGATCTGGCGACGCTCGATGCCTGGGTCGCTGCCTTTGCGGATCTATCGGTTCGGGCTGGCGCCGACGGCGAGCTGATCGTCGAGGATCCGGAATATGGCGCGGTGCGTTTCCTTGCCGACGCGAAGGTGGTCGCCGAGGGGCGAACACTCGATCCGGCCGAGTGGACCGTGCGCGGCGAGGCGACACGCATGACGCGTCGACAATAGGGAGGAATTGGCCACGGTCCTCCGAGAGGAGGGGGTATCGCGGCTTGGACTATCGGGGTGCACCGCACCGCGAACAAAGGAGGAGAACAAGCATGACGAAGACCCGCACTTTGCTGGCCGCGCTATCGGTCAGCCTGCTCGCATCGACCAGCGCGTTCGCCGGCGATGTGCGCATCATGTGGTACTCGGACGGCGTCGAAGGCGATGTCATCCAGGACCTTCTGAACCGCTTTCAGAAGGACAATCCCGATATCCACGTCACCCTCGACAACGTTGCCTACAAGGTGATCCAGGAGCAATTGCCGATCCAGCTCGAGGCCGGCCAGGGCCCGGACATCGCCCGCGTCACCAACATCAAGGAACTCGCACAGCATTGGCTCGATCTCAGGCCGCTGCTGACCGACCCGAAATACTGGGACGACAATTTCGGCGACACGCTGGACTGGATGCGGCCGGACGGCTCCAAGGCGATCACCGGTTTCATGACCCAGCTCACGCTCACCGGCGGCTTCGCCAACAAGACGCTGTTCGAGCAGGCGGGCGTGGCGCTGCCCGGCGACAAGGCGACCTGGGACGACTGGATCAACGCCGCCGCGCAAGTGGCGAAGAGCCAGCAGCTTCCGGCGGCATTCGCCATCGATCGCTCGGGCCACCGCATTTCCGGTGCGAACGTTTCCTATGGCGCCAACTATATTGGCGCCGACGGCAAGCCGGCGAAGGTCGACGACGGCACCAAGGCCTTCGTCGGCAAGCTGGTCGACTGGACCGCCAAGGGCCTGATGCTGAAGGACACCTGGGTGTCGGCGGCAGGCTCGACCTACCGTGCGGCCGCCGACGATTTCATCAACGCGCAGATCCCGTTCTATTATTCGGGCAGCTGGCAGGTCGCCAATCTGTCGACCAAGATCGGCGACAGTTTCGACTGGGTAGCGACCGGCTCGCCTTGCGGCACCGCGGGGTGTTCGGGCGTGAAGGGTGGCGCGGCTCTGGTTGCCATCAAATACACCAAGAACCCCAAGGACGTCGCCAAGGTCATGGAGTATCTGGCCAGCGAAAGCGTGGTGAAGGAGTTCAGCGAGCGCACGCTGTTCCTGCCGGCGCATAAGGGCGTCATTGCCAAGGGTGGATTGAAGTGGGGTTCGGCCGACAAGAATGTCGGTCCGGCGCTCGACAAGTTCGTCCAGGCGGCAGGTGAGACCTTGCCGGCCGCCGACGCGCTGCCGCCGTGGAAATGGGCCAACGCCTACTTCGCCGCGCTCGTCACCCGCGTCAGCCAGGTGATGGCCGGCGAACTCACCCTCGACGCCGCCTGGCCCAAGATCGACCAGGATATCGCCGACAAGGTTGCTGAGGCCAAGTGAGCGCCGCCGCGACATTGAAGACATGGACCGGCGCTGCGCTTGCAGCGCCGGTCTTCTGGCTGGCGTCGATCGTCAACGTGCCGCTGAAAGCCTGGCAGCGCGCGACGGGTACCGGCGGCATGGCCGCGTTTTTCCTTGCTCCGAACATGGCGATCTTCGGCATCTTCGTGCTGGTGCCGCTGGTCATCAACTTCTTCTATTCGGCGACGTCGGGGACAGCCTATTTCCTGCAGGACCGCACCTATGTGTGGCTGCAGCAATATCAGCGCCTACTCGATTGCGGCAATTATCTCGATACCGCGACCTGCCGCGAGGATCTGTTCTGGCGAGCCGTGCACAATACCGGCCTGTTCGTGGTCGTGCAGGTGGCGCTGATGACGGTGGTGTCGATCGTAACCGCGCTGATCCTCAACCGCGCGATCGTCGGGCGCTCCTTCTGGCGCGCGGTGTTCTTCTTCCCCGTCTTGCTGTCGCCTGTCGTTACCGGCCTGATCTGGCGCTGGATCCTGCAACGCCAGGGGCTGCTCAACCTGATCGTCCACGATCTGGGCGGCGAACCCTACAACTGGCTGAACGACAGTTTCTGGGCCTTCACCGCCGCGGTCAGCGTCTCCGTCTGGGCGCATATGGGCTTCTACACGCTGATCCTGCTCGCCGGCCTGCAGGCGATCCCGCGCGACCTCTACGAGGCGGCCGAGATGGACGGCACCAAGCCAGCGCGGGTGTTCTGGCGCATCACGCTGCCGCTGTTGATGCCGAACCTGCTCGTCGTCATCGTGCTGGCGCTGATCCGCGCCGTGCAGATATTCGACGAGGTCTATGTGCTGACCGGAGGCGGGCCGGGTACCTCGACGCTCTACCTCACGCAATACATCTACGAGATCGGCTTTGCCTCGCTGCTGCGCAATCCGGGACTGGCTTCGGCGGCGTCCATCCTGATGGGTCTGGTATTGGTCGTGCTCACCTTGCTGCAGCTGCAGGTCGGACGCCGGGGTGAGCGGAAAGGGGCGCGCGAATGAGTGTCGTCACCGCATTCCTGGCCCGCCGGCGCGGCGGCCGGGGCTGGCACTGGACGGATATCGTGACGTGGCTGTGGCTGCTCGGCGGTCTGGTCATCATGTTCGGCCCGGCGGTCTGGCTG
>Ga0136846_1236225_pt1 | contig 10025 bp, 9 predicted proteins | sample HopSoiMetagenom2_FD_96841 | JGI IMG/M metagenome (GOLD analysis project Ga0136846, IMG submission 96841) | Grasslands soil microbial communities from Hopland, California, USA - 2 Assembly 2016 (version 4) | ecosystem: Environmental > Terrestrial > Soil > Grasslands | place: USA: Hopland... | reverse complement strand
TTCGAACCTCACCCACCTCAAAGGCGACATGGCCTCCCGGCATTAATATGCGGTGAAGTTCGCTGAAAACCTTTGTCATCTCAATTTGCCAATCTTCGACTTTCTTCGGGACGGTCAGTTTCACTTGATCGGCTTTCACCCCAATGAACCAGCACCTCAGCCAATTGTCGGTCGCATACTGAACGACGTCCAAAAAGGGAGGCGAAGTAACCACCAGTGAAACCACGCCATCCGGAATAGGCTTCGTTTCGGCAGCGGGCGCATTCACCAGTAATGCCTTTTGCCCAACCTGGCGGATTTCCTCGCGGTTTGCGGCGCTCAGATCGCGAAGAAGATTTCGGCTCTTGCGATGAATCAGGTTGGGAACCGAACGGCGCGAGGGCACCTGGTTACGGTCGCGATTTATTTTTTGCTGCGATTTGATGGAAACGGCCTGGTTGGGCGGCAGCGTGTAAACGGAAAAGAAACCAGGGGAATGACCCGTCAAGCGATTGATGGCAACCATCCGAATCCAATCATCGATTTCGTCCAAATCTCCGGCGGTATCTCTGCGGCAAAGATACTCTTTCAAAACGGAGATATCTCTGAGGGTCTCCGGATGATAAAAGACCAACAGTTCATCCCAGATCTGGACCGGCGTGTTCCAGGGGATTTCCTTTAAGCGTTGCTCAAGCTCCTCCAGCGTCGGGGGACGCAAGCGCGGACGGACCAAAATCGCGCTTAACGGATTAATATCGTTTCCGGCAGGCACACGATTCAGGAGGGCAGCCTCGATCAAGGTGGTGCCGCGGCCCATGAACGGGTCGTAGACCATCTCGCCCGGGTTGGTAAGCCGCTCGATAAAAAAGCGTGGCAACTGCGGCTTAAAACAGGCCCGATAGGAGACTTCGTGCAGGTTATTCGCATTTCTCTGCGCCGCCGTCCAAAACTCATTGATGAAAGTCGGGGTGGTTAATTCAGCGCCGTCTTTGTTCGTGAAGGTTGTGAGTTCTTCGCGCGTGTTCGTTCCGAACTCCCGAAATCCGCGGATCTCACCGATAAAATGGTCCAGCGACGAACTTTTTTGCGCCAAGGATGCCTTTTTTTGTTCCGCCTGAAAGAGGAGCGGCAGATCGAATTCCTTCAACATCGCCGGATGTTTAAATTCGGTGAGTGAGAATCACAAGGAAATTTAAGTTGGAAGTTAAATGTAATTGTCGGGACAATTATTTTCGCGTATTCACGAAGGCGAGGAGTTGAAATGAAAGATTATCCGCTGGTGCTGATTCATGGTTATCCTTTTGACCACACGATGTGGTTCAGCACGGTCGCTTCGCTCGGGGCCCACGCGAAAGTAATCGCGCCGGACCTACCGGGCTTCGGCAAAACGCCGTTGTCTCCTGAAGAACCGTCGCTGGATGTAATGGCCGATTTTATTGCGCAAGTGCTCGCGGAGAACAACGCGCCGAAAGCCGTCGTGGCCGGGATGTCGATGGGCGGTTATGTCGCTCTGGCTTTCGCCGAACGGCATCCGGAGAAACTTGCCGCCCTCGCGCTGGTCAGTTCGCAAGCCGGAGCCGATACGCCCGAAACGCGCAAAGCTCGAAAAGAAATGATCGAAAAAATTCGCGCCAAGGGAGTTTCAGCCGCTTTGCAGGCGCTACTCCCAAAGATGTTCGCGCGAGCTGAACCTAAAAATCCTGACCTGAAAACGTACCCGGAAAAAGCCGCGGAACAGGCCGGTGTGGCTGGACTCTGCTGGGCCGTTGAAGCGATGGCGAAAAGACCGGACCGGACCGCGCTCATCAGGACGCTGTTGCATCCCGTGCTCGTCGTTCACGGAACTTTGGACAAAATTATCCCGTTTGCGAAAGCGAGAGAACTGGCTGAATCGTGCATCAATCCCATTTTTGTGGAGGTAACGGGCGCGGGCCACGCCACCCCTTTGGAAGGACCCGACCAGGTGGCGAGCGGCCTGGCGCGGCTCATGAACAAGTGTCGCCAGGAACAAGCCCTCTCCTAACCCGCGGCATTTTAGTCGTGCTCACCGCGAGTGGCGAGTTCCTCCTGTCGGTCACGTTTGAACCAATCGACAAAAAGTTTGATTCCCTCATCGATTTTGATTCGCGGATGGTAGGCCAGCATTTTCTCGGCCTTGGAAATATCCGCATAGGTCAGAGGAACGTCTCCGGGCTGATGGGGCAGGGGATTGATGATCGCTTTCTTTCCGAGCGTCTGTTCCAGCAATTCAATTAATCGCGACAGTTTTACACACTGGCTCTCACCCAGATTGAAAATCTGATAACCAAATTCTTTTCGTGTGCAGGCGATAATCCCATCGAGCGTGTCGGAGACGTAAGTATAATCCCTGGCAGTCGAACCATCACCGAAAACGGGAATGGCTTTTCCTTCTTCGATCAGGCCGGCAAATTTGTGAATCGCGAGGTCGGGACGCTGCCGTGGACCATAAACCGTGAAGAACCGGAGCATCACAATATCCATGCCGTGGACGTGATGATAAACATGGCCAAGGGCTTCGCAGGCCAGCTTGCTCGCGGCGTATGGCGAAATCGGCTGGAAGATCGGGTCGCTTTCTGAAAACGGGACTTTCGAGTTGACGCCATAAACCGAAGAGGAGGAGGCGATCGTGATTTTTTTGATTTTCCGGGCTCGGGCGGCCTCCATCAGATGCGCGGTTCCGAGCACATTCACGTTCAGATAGAGCGCCGGATCTTCGATGCTCGGCCGCACCCCAGCGCGCGCGGCCAGGTGTATCACTTGATCGAACCTGACGGAGCTGAAGAGGTTCTCGACGGCTGCCTTGTCGCGGAGATCGCCTTCCACGAAGGTGAATCGTTTGTGTTCACGCAACTCGCGAAGGTTTCGGTGTTTTCGGACGGGAGAGTAAAAATCGTTCAGATCATCAAAAGCCCAGACGGAATCGCCTTGCTGCAGCAGCCTTTCACATAAATTCGAGCCGATAAACCCTGCGCCTCCCGTCACCAGAAAATTCATTCGCGCCAACCTATCAATCGGCCCGGTTGATGGCAATGATAGCGAGCCATTTGCGCCGCTCGCCGCGAAAAGCTATGCCACAGCCGCGACTGGCACGGCGCGGTTGCGAGACTGGTTATATTCACTGATTTGGGCATTAAGGGTGCAGAGATCGTAGCTCCAGCCAAAGCCGAGGAGCCCGAAGGTGCAGAGCCAAAGAATTCCGGTGCCCCATTTGTGCATGTAAAAACGATGCACGCCCAAAAATCCGACGAAGTAGAGCAGGAGCCACGCGAGGTTATAGTCCAGTTCGCCGGGCACGTACTTTCCATCCGCTTCGCGGTCCATCGAAGGAATCAGGAAAAAATCAACCAGCCATCCAATCAAGAACAGACCGGCCGTCAACGCCCAGATTACACCCGTGACCGGTTTGCCATAGTAAAAGCGGTGCGAGCCGGTGAACCCAAAGATCCAAAAGATATATCCGGCGATTTTGCTGTGAGTGTTAGTTCCCGTATTCATAGCGTCTGCTTGCAATTATCCTGAATACGCGCAGCAGCTATTATAAGTCGCAAGTAAAATTATATGGATTCTTGCCCGGCGACAGCCCACCGACCCAACCGAATCCTCTGCCCAGCGAGCTAAATCTTCTCGTCCGGTCGATCGCACCGTGAAGACAGCACTGCTTTCCAGATGAACAGCGCCAGTGGAATGGCGCTATGGACGAATTCCCATGAATTCACCTTTTTCCGCTCCCCTGATTCCGGGTTCGGCTCCTGGAATTCGACCGGTTCGAGGGTTTCCTCTGTGCGGCGGGCCAGCAGAAAACCGGCTGCCAGAGCAACCCCGGCCGTGATGGCCATCACCATCCAGGCATTATCGTGAACATAATAATCGGTCTTTCGGGCAGCTCGCCGTGTCTGCTCCACCACCGTTGTTCCCATTCCGGCGATGTTTTCCTTCCCGTTCCTGAAAGTATTTTTGATTCTGCCCGTCATAATTCCAATCTCCGTTCCGATTCGGTCCCTGGTGCTCATGGCATTTCTTTCACAACTTACTCCAATTCTATTTGGGAGCAATCGGCGCGCCATCCGTGGCAGCCTTGGGGCCAATGTAAGTAGTTGCCACGACCACGTCATCAAACCAAACCGTATCCTGCATCTCCTTATTCCTTTTCATCCGCCAAAAGCCTTTCGTTGGATCACCAGAATCAAAGCCGTAATGCAGCAGCCAGAGACAATTGACTTTCACGTCCGAGTCGCTGCGCCACAGAATGTCTTTGAAATGGCCGATCTTCTTTCCGTTGATCCACATCGCCTGTTCGCCATTGTGTTCGCCTGGCGTGTTACACTTCAGCATGAATTCCCAGCATTCCCACTCGCCGAGTTTCGGCACAAAACGATTCGTCGAGGCGGCGACACCCGGGCCCGGTCCCGGCGGAAAAAAACTGTTTCCCCAATATTTGTCCATTTTCGGATCTGGCTTCATGTCGAGGAAGTAAGAATAAAAATTAAGTTCGCCCGGCGGCGGATTTTTTCCCCAGGCAAACCACGGTTCCATTCCCGTCGTAAAATAGGTCCCATCCGGTTTGACCCCCGCTTTTCCGAACGCGGACCAGCGATTGGTGCGATGGTTTCCCATTAAATGCACGAAATGATGCACATATGAATAATCCTCTGCAAACTTCACATAAAAGCGCACGTGCACTTCTTCGTACCCCGGCATGAACCATTTCTTCAAATCGCCGCCCGTGTCCTTCCCGAGCGTTTTCGTAATCTGCACACAGTTGCGGCCGGCATGTGCTCCGCTTTCTACCACCTTCACGCTTCCCACCACTTCGTCCCATTTTTTTAAATTCCCTCCCTCGAAATCGTCCTGAAAAATGATCTCGCCTCGCGAAAGAAAACTCGCCGCAAAAAACAAGCTCAACCCGCATTTCGGCACCGTCTGCTGCCAGGAGTTCCTCATCTCAGGATTGTGCAAACTTTCGGGATTTCTTTCAATTCTCGCATTTCACATGGAATTTCCGACGTCACTGAAGGTTAGCATTCGCCTAATGTGTCTTCACGTTTTCGACCGTTCGCACAAATCGCGCGCGGCTTCCGGCCAGGTTGGAAACTGAAACTGAAAGCCGCTTTGCAACAGTCGTGTTGGAACCACACGCCGGCTCTTCAGAATCAGTTCCGTTTCGGTCCGCAGAAAAAAAGCGCCCAGCTCCAGCATCCATCTCGCCGCAGGCAGGCCAAAACCAATTCCCGAAGCATCGCGGATGGCGCGCATGAACTCGGCATTGGGAAGCGGATTTGGGGAGCAAATATTGATCGCTCCTTCCAGTTCCGGATGGGCAAAAATCCATTCGATCGCGCGCAGGAAATCGCAGTAATGAATCCAGGAGACAAACTGTTTGCCATTAGCAGCGCGGCCACCGAGGCGTTTTCGGACAAGCCCGAGCAGCACATCAAAAACACCATCGCGATGGGGGCTCATCACCATGGCCGAGCGGAGTTTGACCTTCCGGGTTTCGTTCAAAGCCGCCGTGTCAAATTCTTGTTCCCAGGCGGAGGCTACATCGATGCTGAATTTCCAGGTGTCAGGCGCGCCCGGTTCGGAACCGCCGATCATCCCGGTGAGTTCGTCGTTGGAAGCATCATAACGATGCGCGTAAATCGTCGCGGTGCTCGACTGAAGCCAAAGGCGGGGCGGACGTTTGCTCCTGCTGAGAGCCTGAGCGAGAACGCGCGTGGAGTTCACCCGCGAACTCATGATGAGCCACCGATTTATTGAGTTATACCGGCAATTAACGTTGCGGCCCGCCAGGTTAAGCAGGACATCCGCGCCTTCCAGTTCGGCAACCCACGGCCCGACGGTCACGGCATTCCATTCCACTGCTCGAACGCCCTTGCGCCGCTCGAGCCTATGCGCCTCACGCGAGAGGTTGACGACCTCGTGCCCTTGAGAGGCAAAGTGTTGGCTCAAAATGTTCCCGATTTGTCCCGAACCGCCGGCGAGGACGATTTTCATTATTACTTTATCGGAAATAACGCCGCGTTAGTGTAAACGATAATAAGGTAAACAAAAACTCCATTCAATGCCGTGTACCCGAGCCTGTATAGCGGCGTGGTGAGATAAGGCCGCATTGTAAAAATAAAGGCCGCGACCAGCAGCCGAATTGTCCAGAAAATTGCCAGAAATAGACAGACCGCGCGCGCCAGCGAATCGCCCGCGGCAATTTTTTCAGCATAGAAAAACGTGAAGGAACCGAAAGCCGCAAGGCAAAGTCCAATGAAGCTGTAATACGTCCAGAAAAGTTGCCGCAGAAAAGGCGGAAGAGATTTAAGATGGCCGCGCATCTGGACTACGGCAGGCATGCTGGCGCCCGCGCAAAGCAGCGCGAGATGAGCGAGCCCGGCGAGTTGCAGGAAAAATATCAGTTTCATAGAGCGTGCAGAGCTTTCATGAAAGGCAGGATGACATTGCGAATGAAAGGGGGATGAAATAACCAGTAAAGCGGGCTGATGGTGACCACCAGAGTGTAAAACCAACCGCTCCAACCTCGACCCAAGCCGAGGCGCTTTGCCACATCACTGCGTTCAAACAGAACTCCGCACCCTTGAATCACGAAGTAGACGCTTGGCAGCCCGTATCCCGCCGTTGCTGGAACGGAAATAACGAGATCATGAATAAGTCCGGAGATCACAAAAATGCCCAGAGTGGCCCCGGCCAACCCGAACCGCCGCCGAAGCGGTCTCATCGCAAACTGACGCACAAGTTGATTGAATCCGCGGTTCCAGCGAAGACTCCAAAATTCTGAAAGCGACTTTGCGAGCAGGGGAGAATTCATGATCGGCTCAGCCGCTATGCCGAGCGATTGCCAGACGAGCGCCAGCAAATGGAAGACGCCAAAGTGAAGGAGAAAAACAAAGCCAACCAGCCCGGTCCAACCCGCGATAATCGGGTTTTTTATTTGGCTGGCAACGCACCAGATCAGCACCGCGCCGAAAAGCGTTTTGCTAAAAGCCGTGAACCAGCCAGATGCCGGAGGAATTTCCGTTTTTGGTTTCGAGAGAAACGCACCGGCATCCATTCCTGGCCAAAGCGATAGATAAGCGGCGGATCGTAAAAATGACGGCTTAATCGCCAAATGCGTGGACCAGGTCAGCCACTTGCAACCGAGGAACAGAGCAAACGCGAGCAGCCACATGAAAACCCACGGCTGCACCTGCCGCCGCAACAACAGCGCGGCTAACGGCAGCGCCAGCAATGGCAGCCAGCGGGTGCCGTGAAGAATTGAACGCTTGCAGTTGGCCCTGCAGGCGTTCTGCCCGCAGTAGCGGTGATTCGCGATAAACCGATAAGCACGCCACAGAAGCCACTTGATTCCGGGCAGTTTTGCCAAAATAACCGCCGGAGATGCCCACCAGAAAGCCGCGCCGATTTTGAGCAGCGCATCCACTCCGCCGTGGTAAACTCCGCGATCGGTAATCAACGCCATTTCGGTGTAAGGGGGACGAAGATCGAATCGTTGCGTGAGCCACGCGTTTTGCAGTGGAATTAACTTGAAGCCTCGACCGGAGAGCAGATTGCGAACAGAGTCGGCTAAGCGGGAACAAAAGCGGCAATCCGCGTCGTAACAAACCCAGCCCAGGAACGGCTTCCGATATTCAGGCAACAGAGACATACCGTTACTTCTGTTAATACAGAAATATCAGATCTAACCGTCTGAGTCAAACAAAAACTTCCGCCTTGTACAATGCTTCTGGCAAAGGAACCTCGCCCCTTCGCGAATAAACCCGCCGCGCCCGGTCAACTCCGATAGACCATCATGATCCCGTAATCTGTGACCATTTGGCGGGTTCCGAGGTCGAGATGCTGGTAATTGAAGGTGCTGACGCTAATCACATTTTGTTCCCCGATTTTGTTCAGGAAATCGGTTACGATCATATCGAAATTGTCCTTGCCCACCTCCACGCAATCGCTATGGCGGATGCATTTCACCCGCATCAACTTTGTCCCATCATGTTTGGCCGCCGCTTCGAGGGGCGGATGCGGCTTCTGGATCAAACTTTCAGTCGGTTTGTCGCTGACCGGCACGGCAAAATGCTTCTCGTCGTGTTTTGCCAGACCCGAACTTTTGAGATTCGACGGATCGGCTTCGGGGATCACCAGTTGGTGACTGCACGCCGGACAATTGATGGTCGAGCCTGACATTGAACTCTCCGCTTCGAGCTGTTGTTTGCATCCGGGGCATGTAAATATGATGTCCATAGGTCAAGTTCTGAATTCGGGTATACTCACTTTATTAAATCACGCCACCCAGCGCGAGCGCAAAATTCAAAATATCCGGGCAGCCTGTGCCTTGGAAGTTACACCCTTCACCAAATTTTTACTTGTGGTAAACTGTCTTGAGGTTAACTACTCCGAATGCTGCCGCGCGTCAGATTTTTCACCGTCATGGCCGCCGTTTGCCTGGCGAGCGTTTCGTATGCTGGGCCGATTGCTCGTCAGAACAGCTCGCGTCCTGCGATCACGCGCGTTCCCAATACGAGTTTGTCTCTTCCGCCATCGCCGCCTCAATTCGGCTATTCGCTGGCCGCGGCGTTTCCCGGTGTGAGCTTTAGCCAACCGGTTTGCATCACCTCTCCGCCGGGGGAAACAAATCGGCTCTTCGTTCTCGAGAAAGGTGGAAACATCGTGGTCATCACTAATCTGGCGAATCCCAATCGGACAGTTTTCATGAGCCTGAGCGTGATGGCCGACGGCGAATCGGGTTTGCTCGGGCTTGCCTTCCACCCGGATTACGCGAAGAACGGCTACTTTTATGTCTTTTCTTCGCGCAATCTAACTACCTCTCAGGGTTCCGGACGGCATCAGCGGATTTCCCGTTTTGAAACATCACCGACCAATCCCAACCAAGGCCTGCCGAACACCGAGCTTCCCCTCGTCACGCAAATCGATTCCGCCGACAATCACAATGGCAGCGATATTCATTTTGGCCCCGATGGATACCTTTACATTTCCCTGGGGGACGAAGGCATACAATACGATGGGGCGCAGAACAGCCAGCGCATCGACAAGAATTTCTTCTCTGCCATCATGCGAATCGACGTAGACAAGCGGCCCGGAAATCTTCCTCCCAATCCGCACCCCGCCAACACCACCAATTACTTCATCCCCGCCGACAATCCGTATGTCGGTGCCACTTCCTTCAACGGGGCAGCGGTCGATCCAACGAAAGTCCGCACCGAATTTTATGCCGTCGGCTTTCGCAATCCCTGGCGCATGTCTTTCGACAGCCTCACCGGCCAGCTTTACGTCGGCGATGTCGGCCAGGACGCGTGGGAAGAAGTCGACATTGTTGTTAAAGGCGGCAATTACGGCTGGGTTTACCGCGAAGGCACCCACCCTGGCTTCCGAAATCCTCCACCCGCCGGTTTCAAATCGATCGATCCGATTAACGACTATGCTCACGGCAGCGGAAACGCTCGCGGCAATTCGGTCAGCGGCGGTGTTGTCTATCGTGGCCAGCGGCTTTCGCAGCTTTACGGCGCTTATGTCTTCGGCGATTACGTCAGCGGGAACATCTGGATTTTGCGCCCTAACGGAACAAATTACGTCACATCCCAACGGATTGTTGGCGCATCACAACCCGTCGCTTTCGGCACGGACCCGCGCAATGGGGATGTTCTCGTCGTGCAGCTCGGCGGCCAGATCATGCGCGTGAATTACAACAGCACCGCCGTCGGCGCGCCGCTCCCTCCAACCCTCGCGGACACGGGCGCTTTCAGCGATCTGTCCACCCTTACAGTGCAGCCCGGCATCGTCCCGTACGACCTGAACCTCCCCTTCTGGTCTGATGGCGCGCACAAAGCTCGCTGGTTTTCCATTCCGGATATAAATCTCACCATGAGTTTCAACCGCGACAGCAACTGGTCTTTTCCGACCGGCGCGGTCTGGATAAAACATTTCGAACTCGAACTCACGAATGGCGTTCCTGAATCACGCCGCCGCCTGGAAACGCGCTTTATCGTCCGCAATACGAACGGCGTTTACGG
>Ga0136846_1223559_pt1 | contig 10025 bp, 9 predicted proteins | sample HopSoiMetagenom2_FD_96841 | JGI IMG/M metagenome (GOLD analysis project Ga0136846, IMG submission 96841) | Grasslands soil microbial communities from Hopland, California, USA - 2 Assembly 2016 (version 4) | ecosystem: Environmental > Terrestrial > Soil > Grasslands | place: USA: Hopland... | reverse complement strand
GCGGGCTTGCCGTTCGCCATGCCGTAATTGCGGATGTCCTGCTGCGCGTCCACGACCTCGCCCAGGTCGCCCAGGCGTACCGGCGCGCCGTTGCGCCACGCGACGACGATCGGCTTGTACTCGTCGGCCTTCTTCGCCTGGTCGTTCGCCTGCACGGTCCACGAGCGCTCGCCGTCGTCGAGGAAGCCCTTGGGGCGATTGGCGTTGGTGTTGGTGATCGCCGTGCGCACCTCGTCGAAGCCGATGGCGAGCTTGTTGAGCAGCGTGGGGTTGAGCTCCACGCGCACCGCGGGCAGCGAGCCGCCGCCGACGTTCACCTGGCCCACGCCCTTCACCTGGGAGATGCGCTGCGCGAGGTTGGTCGAGGCGATGTCGTACATCTCGAACGGGCGATAGCGCTCGGAGGTGAGCGCGATGATCATCACTGGCGCGTCGGCCGGGTTGAACTTGCGATAAGTCGGGTTGTTGGGAAGGCTGGTGGGGAGCGAGCTGCGCGCCGCCTGGATGGCCGCCTGCACCTCGCGTGCCGCGGCGTCGATGTTGCGTGAGAGGTCGAACTGCACGGTGACCCGCGAGCTGCCAAGGGAGGAGCTGGAGGTGAGCTCGTTCACGCCGGCGATGCGGCCCATGGCGCGCTCGAGCGGCGTGGCGACCGTTGCCGCCATGACCTCGGGGCTCGCACCCGGCAGCGACGCGGACACCGAGACCGTGGGGAAATCCACCTGCGGCAGGGGGCTCACCGGCAGCAGCCCGAAGGCCACCGCGCCCGCCAGCGCCACGCCGATCGACAGCAGCGTGGTCGCGACGGGGCGCCGGACGAAGGGCTCGGTGATGTTCACGCGATCAGTCCGCTGCGGAAGGCTGGGGTTCGGCGAGGGGAGTTCGCCGCCACCGCGCCGCCCACCGGTCGAAGTAGAGGTAAATCACGGGCGTGGTGAAGAGCGTGAGCAGCTGCGAGACGATGAGGCCCCCCACCATCGCGATGCCGAGCGGGTGGCGCAGCTCCGAGCCCACGCCCCAGCCGATCATGAGGGGCAGGGCGCCCAGCATCGCGGCCATCGTGGTCATGAGGATCGGCCGGAAGCGCAGCAGCGACGCCTGGTAGATCGCGTCGCGGGGCTTCAACCCCTGCTCGCGCTCGGCGTCGAGCGCGAAGTCGATCATCAGGATCGCGTTCTTCTTCACGATGCCGATGAGCAGGATGATGCCGATGATGGCGATGATCCCGAGGTCGTGGCCGGTGAGGAGCAGCGAGAGCAGGGCGCCCACGCCTGCCGAGGGAAGCGTCGAGAGGATCGTCACCGGGTGGATGTAGCTCTCGTAGAGCACGCCCAGCACGATGTACATGGTCACGATGGCGGCGAGGATGAGCAGCAGCGTGTTCATGAGCGATCCGCGGAACGCCGCGGCCGCGCCCTGGAACTCCGCGCGCACGCTCGCCGGCATCGCGATCTCCTTCTCGGCCTTCTCGATCGCGTCGACGGCCTGGCCCAGCGACTTGCCGGGCGCGAGGTTGAACGAGACCGTGGTGGCGGGAAACTGGCCCAGGTGGCTGATGGCGAGCGGCCCCTGCTGCTCTCGGATGGTGGCCACGGAGGAGAGCGGCACCTGGTTCGCACCCGAGATCGTGGGCGCGCCGGTGGCGTTGGTCACCTGCGAGGAGCCGTTGTTGTTGGTCTGCTGCACGCCGCTCGCCGGCACGTAGATGTCGTTCAGCGCCGAGGGGCCGTGCTGGAACTCGGGCTTCACCTCCAGCACCACGCGGTACTGCGAGGCCTGCGTATAGATGGTGGAGATGAGCCGCTGGCCGAAGGCGTTGTAGAGCGCGTTGTCGATGGCGGCCGGTGTTACGCCCAGGCGGCCGGCCGTGTCGCTATCGATGGTGACGTACGCCTGCAGGCCCTGGTCCTGCAGGTCGGAGGCGACGTCGGCGACCTGCGGGAGCTTGCGCATCGCATCCACCAGCCGCGGCGTCCAGGTGGCGAGCTCCGCGGCGTTGTTGCTCTGCAGGGTGAACTGGTACTGCGTGCGGCTCACGCGGTCCTCGATGGTGAGGTCCTGGACCGGCTGCATGTAGAGCGTCGTCCCCTCCAGCCGCCGTACGCGCTCCTTGAGGCGGTCCATCACCGCGGCCACCTTGTCACGCGACTCGTGCGGCTTCAGCGCGATGAGCAGGCGCCCCGCATTGAGCGTGATGTTGGTCCCGTCCACGCCGATGAACGAGGAGACGCTCTCGACGGCCGGGTCCTCGAGGATCGCCTGCGCGAGGGCGCGGCTGCGGCCGGACATGGCGGTGAAGGACGCCGACTGCGGGCCCTCGGAGATTGCCTGGATGAGACCCGTGTCCTGCAGCGGGAAGAAGCCCTTCGGGATCGCGATGTAGAGGATCACGGTGAGGGCGAGAGTCACCAGGAAGACGATCATCGTGAGCGGCTGGTGGTCGAGGACCCATTCGAGCGCGCGCCCGTAGCGCGCGATGATGCGGTCGAACATCTCGCCCGTGCGGCGGAAGAAGCGGCCCTGCTTCTCGGGCGGCGTGTGCCTGAGGAGCCGCGCGGCCATCATCGGCGTGAGCGTGAGCGACACCACGGCCGAGATGAGGATCGCCACCGCGAGCGTGATGGCGAACTCCCGGAAGAGCCGCCCCACCACTTCGCCCATGAAGAGCAGCGGGATCAGCACGGCGATGAGCGAGAAGGTGAGCGAGATGATCGTGAAGGCGATCTGCTCGGAGCCCTTCAGCGCCGCCTTCATGGGGTCCTCGCCTTCCTCCACGTAGCGCGCGATGTTCTCGATCACCACGATGGCGTCGTCCACGACGAAACCGGTCGCGATGGTGAGCGCCATGAGCGTGAGGTTGTTGATGCTGAATCCGGCGAGGTACATCACGCCGAACGTGCCCACGATGGACAGCGGCACCGCGATGCTCGGGATGAGCGTCCCGGCGGCGGTGCGCAGGAAGACGAAGATGACCATCACCACGAGGACGATGGCGAGCATCAGCTCGAATTGAGTGTCGTGCACGGACGCGCGAATCGTGACCGTGCGGTCGGTGAGGAGCTGGACCTCGATGGAAGCGGGCAGGGTCGCGGTGAGCTGGGGCAGGATCTCCTTCACGCGGTCCACGACCTGGATCACGTTCGCGCCCGGTTGCTTCTGGACGTTCACGATGATCGCGGGCGTGTCGTTCATCCACGCCGCAAGCTTGGCGTTCTCGGCGTCCTCCACGACGTCGGCGATGTCCGAGAGCATCACCGGCGCGCCGTTCTTGTAGGCGATCACGATGCTGCGGTACTCGGCCGCGCTGCGCAGCTGGTCGTTGGCGTCGATGGTGTAGGCCCGCGTGGGCCCGTCGAAGCTGCCCTTCGCCTGGTTCACGTTCGCCGCGTTCACCGCGTTGCGGATGTCTTCCATCGAAAGGCCCCGTGCCGCGGCGGCCTTCGGGTTCACCTGCACGCGCACCGCGGGGCGCTGCCCGCCCGAGAGCGTCACCAGGCCCACGCCCGCGACCTGCGAGATCTTCTGCGCGAGGCGCGTGTCGACCAGGTTCTGCACCTGCGTCATCTGCATGGTCTTCGAGGTGACGCCGAGCGTGATGATGGCGGCGTCGGCCGGGTTCACCTTGCTGTAGATCGGCGGCGAGGGCAGGTCCGAGGGCAGCAGGTTGCCGCCCGCGTTGATCGCGGCCTGCACCTCCTGCTCCGCAGAGTCGAGGTCCATGGAGAGCTCGAACTGCAGCGTGATGACCGAGGCGCCCCCGGAGCTCGTGGACGACATCTGCTTGAGGCCCGGCATCTGCCCGAACTGGCGCTCGAGGGGCGCGGTCACGGAAGAGGTGATGACGTCGGGGCTCGCCCCCGGATAGAGCGTCACCACCTGGATGGTCGGGTAATCGACCTCGGGCAACGCCGAGAGCGGCAGCTGGCGATAGGCGACGATCCCCGCCAGCAGGATCGCGACCATGAGCAGCGACGTCGCGACCGGCCGCAGGATGAAGAGCCGGGACGGGTTCACTGTGCCTTCTGCTCCTGGCGGCGCTTGCGGAATTCCTCGCGCTGCTCGGGCGTCATGCTCTCCATCTTCTTCTTGAAGGCCTCGCGCTGCTCCGGCGTCATGTTCTGCGCGCGGTCGCGGCCGCTACCGGCCTTGTCGGCCGGCGCGCGGGTTCCGGGCGTCACGCCGGGCTGCACCACCTCGACCTTCGCACCCTCGCGGATGCGATCGACGCCGTCCACGATCACGCGCTCGCCCTCCTGCAGCCCCGACTGGATCGACATCACCTCGCCGTCGGTGGGCCCGGGGGTCACGCGGCGTACCGCGACCGTGCTGTCTTCCTTCACGGCGTAGACGATCGTTCCCTGGTTGTCGCGCTGCAAGGCGGCGGTCGGTATCACCACGGTGTCGCGGATCGTGTCGACCACCATGCGCACGTTCACGAACTGGTTCGGGAAGAGCTTGTTCTCCGCGTTCGGGAACTGCGCCTTCAGCTTCACGGTGCCGGTGGACACGTCGATCTGGTTGTCGGTGGACAGCAGCGTCCCGGCGGCGAGCTGCGCCTTCTGCTCGCGATCCCAGGCCTGCACCGTGGGCCGGTCGCCCTTCTTCAGGCGCGCCAGCACGCGCGGCAGCGTGTCCTGCGGAATCGTGAAGAGGACCGTGATCGGATCGACCTGCGTGATCACCGCGAGGCCGTTGGTGTCGGAGCTGCGCACCATGTTGCCGGCATCGACCGCGCGCAGGCCGAGCTGTCCGCCGATGGGTGCGGTGATCGACGCATATGAGAGCTGCAGCTTCGCGTTGTCCACCTGCGCCTCATCCACCTTCACGGTGCCCTCCAGCTGCTTCACGAGCGAGGCCTGCTGGTCGACCTGCTGCGTGGCGATGGAGTCCTGCGCGAGCAGCGTGCGGTAGCGCTCGAGGTCGAGGCGCGCGTTGTTGAGGGTCGCGGCGTCCTTCGCGAGGTTGCCCTCGACCTGCGCGAGCGCGACCTGGAAGGGCACGGGATCGATCTGCGCCAGCACGTCGCCCGCCTTCACGACCTGTCCCTCGGTGAAGAGAACGTTCATGAGAAGGCCATCGACCCGCGGGCGAACGGTGGCGGTCTTCAACGCCATCACGGTGCCGAGCGCCGTCTGCGCCACGTTGATGTCGCCCTTCTTCGCCGCGACGACGGCCACGGGCTGCGCGCGGCTGGGGTCGCCGCCGAAGCGCCCGGCCTTGCCTGCGCCCTTGCCCGCCTTGCCGTCCTTGGTGGAAGCCTGCTTGCCGTCGGCCGATGCGGCATCGGACCGCCCGAAGAAATACCACGCCGCGAGGCCCCCGAGCACGAGGGCCACGATGACGACGACGGGAACGAGCCAGCGGGGGCGGTTGGGGGGCATCGTGGCACTCATGGCACGCGTTCTTGTTTGGATTCTTGCGATTGGAGCAGGCTTTGGCCGCCGATTTCCCCCGTAGTTGCTTCGAAATGTAACTAGGCGGGGCGCAGCGGCGGCTCCTGCATGGCGGCGATCTGCTCGCGCAGCTCCAGGACCCGGTCCTGCCAGTAGCGCGGCGTATTGAACCACGGGAAGGCGATGGGGAAGGCCGGGTCATCCCAGCGGCGGGCGAGCCAGCCCTGGTAGTGGATGAGGCGCAGCGTGCGCAGGGGCTCGAGCAGCGCGAGCTCGCGGTCGTCGAACTCGCGGAAGTCCTCATAGCCGTGCAGGACCTTCCCGAGCTGCTGCTCCATGCTGGCGCGATCTCCCGAGAGCAGCAGCCAGAGGTCCTGGATCGACGGCGCCATGCGCGAGTCGTCGAGGTCCACGAAGTGCGGGCCGCCGGGCGCGTTGCCGGTCGATGGCGTCCACAGGATGTTGCCCGCGTGCGCGTCGCCGTGGACGCGGATCTCGTGGAGCTCGCCGAAGCGACCGAAGGCGGCGCGAACCGCGTCGATCGCGAGGTCGATCGCCGTCTTCCACGCGGGACGAATGTCCTCGGGGACGAAGCCACCCGCGATCACCAGCTCGCGCGGCTCCTCGGCGAAGCTTTGCAGGTCGAGGTGTGGCCGATGGCGATAGGGCGCGCGGGCGCCGACGGCATGGATGCGCCCGATGAAGCGGCCGATCCATTCCTGCGTCTGCGGATCGTCCATTTCGGGCGCGCGTCCGCCGCGGCGTGGATAGATCGCGACGCGGAAGCCCTCGGCTTGCAGCAATGTGCGGCCGTCGAATGCGAGCGGCGCGACCATCGGGATCTCCGCCTCGGCCAGCTCGAGCGCGAAGCCGTGCTCTTCGAGGATGTCGTCGTCGCTCCAGCGCGCGGGACGGTAGAACTTCGCGACGACGAGCGCGGGCTCGCCGTCGTCGCGTTCGATTCCGACCTGGTAGACGCGATTCTCGTAGCTGTTCAGGGCGAGCAGGCGCCCGTCGCAGCGCAGCCCCACCGACTCCAGCGCGTTGAGGACCACGTCCGGCGTGAGGCGCGAATAGGGGTGGGTATCGGTCACCGCCGGATTCTATACCCCTCGAATGCCATAACCCCTTCATCCGTAGGGATTTTCTTGCGTGCTAGAATCGCCTCGCTGGGCGATCAGCCCTCCCAAATGGAGCACAACGATGAAGAATCCTTTGGATACGCTGGCGGGCACCGTGATCTCGGGCCTCATCCTCACCGCAGTGCTGTACTTCCTCGCTCGCGCGATGATGGGAGCCTGACATGACCATGGACTTCATCCAGTACGGTCTCGGGCGCTGGCTGCACATCCTGTCCGGCGTGATGTGGATCGGCCTGCTCTACTACTTCAACTTCGTGCAGGTGGACGCGCTCAAGGCGGCGGCGGCCGACACGCCACCCACCGGCGGCGGCATCACCAAGCACGTCGCCCCGCGCGCGCTCTTCTACTTCCGCTGGGCCGCGGTCGCGACGGTGTTGATGGGCCTGATGATGCTCGGCGACAAGGTGGACGACGCGCTGCTCTTCAAGGAGCGCGCCTACATCCCGATCGGCATCGGAGCCTGGCTGGGCCTCATCATGTTCTTCAACGTGTGGGTCCTGATCTGGCCCAACCAGAAGAAGATCCTGGGGATCGTCTCCGCGACGGACGACGAGAAGGCGAAGGCGCGGCGCATCGCGTTCCTGGCATCGCGGACCAACACGATGCTATCCATGCCGATGCTGTTCTTCATGTCCTTCTCGGCAACGTTCCACCGCGCGCTGATCGGCTAGCGGTTCGCCTTCGGCAGGCCGGCGACCTTGTCGCCGGCCTTGATTCTCCGGCCCTCGAACCATCCCTTGTTGGTCTCGATCGCGTAGATCGCGGGTCCCGCGGCGGCGTGCGAATCGAGCGTCTGCGGCTCCATGTCGAGGATGTTCAGGATGGTGTCCTGCGCGTCCACGAAGGCAACGGAGAGCGGGATCAGCGTGTTCTTCATCCACATGGCGTGGTAAGCCGGCTCGTCGAAGATGAAGAGCATCCCGTCGTCGCGCCCCAGCTGCTTGCGGAACATGAGGCCCTTTTCGCGCTGCGCGTCGGTCTGCGCCACTTCGACCTTCAGGCGGTTGGCGCCGATCTTGAGGGTGGTGGTGGTCGCAGCCTGCGTGTCGGCGAGGGTGGGAAGCGCGGCGAAAGTGAGCAGGACCGCGAGAAACCGTGGGGCGGAAAGGAAGACGAAGCGGAAGGTATTCATGGCGCACAATCCTAACGCATGAGAGCTGCAATCCGACGACAGTTGCTTCTCGGCTGCCTGGTGGCGACGGGATGCGCGACGCATCCCGTTCAGGTGACGCCGCCCGACAAGCCGGAGACACCGGTCCAGGCCCAGGAGCGTCGCCAGGCCGCGCCCAAGCCCACGTACAACCTGACGGGCTATCCGCCGGCCGTGCGCGACGGGTACATCGATGGGTGCGAGAGCGCCAAGCGCTCCGGCTACGCGCGCAAGGATGCGGCGCGCTTCGGCAGCGATCCCCAGTACCAGATGGGCTGGAACGACGGCTTCTCGATCTGCGGGAAGAAGTAGCTCAGTCGCTGCGCTGGATCACCCACTGCGCGATCGCCCCGAGGATCTCGGGCACCTCGCCGATCGACGTCTCGAGGCTGATGGGAATGTGCGGATGGGATTCGCGGATCGCCGCCAGGATGCGCGGCAGGTCCTGCTTGAGGTGGCCGCCCTGCGCCATGAAGAGCGGAAACACCGTGACCGACGGGGCGCCTTCGGCGACGACGGCTGCGATCGCCTCCTCGAGCGTGGGCGACATCATCTCCAAATAGGCGAGCGCGATCGGCGATTCGGGCTTCTGCAGCCGCACGTGGTCGCGGATCGCTTCGAAGGGCTTCGCCCACTCCGGATCGCGCGCGCCGTGCGCGAAAAGCACGATTCCGCGCACCTTAATGCTTCCCGGTGGAACCGAAGCCGCCGGCGCCTCGATCGCTCTCGGCAAACGACTCGACCACGTTGAGTTGCACCTGCACGACCGGGACCACCACCATCTGCGCGATCCGCTCCATGGGGTTCACGATGAACGGTTCACGCCCCCGGTTCCAGCACGAGACGAAGACCTGTCCCTGGTAGTCGGAATCGATGAGGCCCACCAGGTTGCCCAGCACGATGCCGTGCTTGTGGCCCAGGCCCGAGCGCGGGATGAGCACCGCCGCGAGGCCCGGATCACCCAGGTGGATCGCGATACCGGTGGGGACGAGGGAGCTTTCGCCCGGACGCAGCGTGATCGGATCGTCGATGCATGCGCGCAGGTCCAGCCCCGCGGAGCCGTGGGTGGCGTATGCAGGCAGTTGCGATCGGATCCTCTCGTCGAGGATCCGGATGTCGAGCCTCTTCAATTCAGGAAACCTGCTTCAGCGCAGTGACCTTCGCGCGCGGCCGCCCCTGGGCGAGCTTCAGCGCGTGCGCCACGATTGCGTGGGCGATGCGGGACTTGGGCGCGCGCGCGAGGGGGTGGGCGCCATGGTCGTCGTAGATGGTGACCTCGTTCTCTTCCTTGCCGATGGTGTGCTGCACGAGGTTGGCGACGATCATCGGGATCTTCTTGCGCGCGCGCTTGGCCTGCGCGTACGCGGCGAGGTTTTCGCTTTCCGCAGCGAAGCCCACGCAGAACGGCCCGTTCGGCATTGCTGCCACCGTGGCGAGGATGTCCTCGGTGGGCTTGAGCTTGAGCTCCATCGGCTCCGAGCTCTTCTTGAGCTTGCGGTGGGAGGTCGCGATGGGCGTGTAGTCGGCCACGGCCGCGACGCTGAAGAAGTAGTCTGCGCCGCCCACGTGGGCCTTCACGGCGGTTGCCATTTCCGCGGCGCTGGTCACGTAGACGAAGTGCGCGGTCGCAGGCGGCGTGATCGCGGTGGGGCCGCTGATGAGGGTGACTTCGGCGCCGAGGGCGGCGGCCGCATCGGCGATGGCATAGCCCATCTTCCCCGAGGACTGGTTGGTGATGCCGCGCACCGTATCGATCGCTTCGAACGTGGGGCCCGCGGTCACGAGGACCTTGCGTCCCGCGAGCTTCTTCGGCTGCAGGAATGCGAGCACCGCCTCGAGGATCTCCTCGGGCTCGAGCATGCGTCCCATGCCGACCTCGCCGCACGCCTGGTCGCCGGCGGCAGGCCCGAGAATGGCGATGCCGTCGCCGCGCAGCGTCGCCGCGTTTCGCTGCGTCGCCGGGTTGTCCCACATCTCGCGGTTCATGGCGGGCGCCACGATCAGCGGGCAATTGCGCGCGAGGCAGGTGGTGGAAAGTACGTCGTCGGCGATGCCGTGCGCGAGCTTCGCCATGAAGTCGGCGCTCGCGGGCGCGACGAGGATCGCGTCCACGCCCCGCGACAGCTCGATGTGCGCCATGTGGTTCGGGAAGCTCGCATCCCACAGGTCGGTCACGACGTGGCGCCCGGTCAACGCCTGGAAGGTCGCGGGCGTGACGAACTTGGTGGCGGCGTCGGTCATCGAGACCTGCACTTCCACGTTATTCCTCTGCAGGAGCCTCGCAAGCTCGGCCACTTTGTACGCGGCGACGCCGCCCGTGACGCCGAGCAGCAAACGGCG
>Ga0136846_1221884_pt1 | contig 10025 bp, 8 predicted proteins | sample HopSoiMetagenom2_FD_96841 | JGI IMG/M metagenome (GOLD analysis project Ga0136846, IMG submission 96841) | Grasslands soil microbial communities from Hopland, California, USA - 2 Assembly 2016 (version 4) | ecosystem: Environmental > Terrestrial > Soil > Grasslands | place: USA: Hopland... | reverse complement strand
CGGCGGGCGCTACGGAGGACATGCTCGCCGCTCACCTCATCTCGTTTCCGGAAACCCGCCATCCTCCCGCGTCGTCCTCTGTAGGTGACTCCTGGAGGAGAACCCGATGCGCATCCTCACCTTCGCCGCCGCGGCTGGGGCCGCCGGCCTCACCGCAGGCCCCGCTGCGGCTCCGACTATCGTCGAATACGTCATCCCGCGGCCCGGCAACTTTCCCCACGACCCAGCGGTCGCCAGGGACGGGACGATCTGGTATACCGATCAGGCCAACAGCTTCATCGGTCACCTCGATCCCGAGTCCGGCAAGATCGTAGACTATCCCACGCCGACGCCTGGCTCGGGTCCCCACGGACTCACCGTGGCGCCCGACGGCAGTGTGTGGTACACGGGCCAGGGAGCCGGCGTCATCGGACGGGTGGACCCGCGGACCGGCGCAATCAAGGAGTTTCCCCTCCCGGCGAGCGCGCACAATCCCCACACCCCCATCTATCATGAGGGGAAGGTGTGGTTCACCGACGCCAACAACAACAGCTACGGCCGCCTCGATCCGGTGACCGGCAAGGTGGAGGTGTGGCAGGCACCCACGGCCAACTCGGTCCCGTACGGCATCGTTGCCGCGCCCGACGGCTCGATCTGGATCGCGCACCTCGGCACCAACAAGCTGGGGCACGTCGACTCCAAAACGGGGAAGCTCACCGAGAGCACCCTGCCCGAGGGAGCTCGCCCCCGCCGACTCCAGGTGGGCGACGACGGAACCGTCTGGTACACCGACTACGGACGCGGTTATTTGGGAGCCTTCGATCCGGCGACGGACGAGCTCCGGGAATGGCGATCTCCGGGGGAGAACGCGGGGCCGTACGGCATCGCCATCGCCACCGATGGCCGGATCTGGTATTGTGAGTCGCGTACCGGCCGCATGGTGGCCTTCGACCCCAAGACCGAGAAGATGGAGGTCGTGCCGATTCCGACGCCGGGCGCCATCGTCCGCCACATGGAGACGGACAGCACCCGGCACCGGGTGTGGCTGGCCCTGAGCGGGACCGGGCGTCTCGGCAAAATCGAGGTGGGCGGGAAGTAGGGCCGCGGTTCCGCTGCGGCCAGCCTCACTTGCGAAGGAGCAGTGAACATGTCCATCGTCACCGGTCTCCATCACGTCACCGCCATCGCGGGCGATCCGCAGCAGAACCTCGATTTCTACGCCGGCCGGCTTGGCATGCGGCTGGTGAAGCGCAGCGTCAACCAGGACGTGCCGGGCACCTACCACCTCTTCTATGCCGACGGAGCCGGCCACCCGGGCACCGACCTCACGTTTTTCCCCTGGCCGGACCTGCCACCGGGGCGACAAGGAGTCGGCCACACCGTGGAGGTCGGGCTCGCGGTGCCCGAGGGGAGTCTCGCCTGGTGGGTGGACCGTTTGCGGGATGGCGGGGCCGCCCTGCAGGCCACCGAGACTCGCTTCGGCGAGCGGGCGTTGCCGTTCCACGATCCCCACGGTCTTCCGGTGGCGCTGGTGGAGGCACCGGAGCGCCCGGATTTCACCCCGTGGGACGGCAGTCCGGTGCCCTCCGAGCGGCAGATTCGCGGGCTCCATGGCGTGCGGCTGCTGGAGCGCCAGCTCGCTCCCACCGCCACCTTCCTGACCGACGGTCTAGGCTTCCGTCTGGTGACCGAGGAGAACGGCTGGCAGCGCTACGCGGTGGGCGACGGCGGCTCCGGCCAGGTCCTGGACCTTCATGTCAGTCCCGAGCAGCCGCGCGGCGAGTGGGGCGTCGGGAGCGTTCACCATATCGCGTGGCGCGTCCCCGACGACGCGGCCGAGCACCTGGCCCAGCGGCGGATCCTGGAGGCCGGTCGTCGCCCAACCGAGGTGATCGACCGGTTCTGGTTCAAGTCGGTCTACTTCACCGAACCGGGAGGCGCGCTCTTCGAGATCGCCACCGACGGGCCGGGGTTCGGCGTGGATGAAGCGCCCGACGAGCTGGGCACCGCGCTGGTCCTCCCGCCCTGGCTCGAGTCGCAGCGGGCGGCAATCGAGGCGGGGCTGCCGCCCCTCCGTATGCCGGCCGCCGGGGCGGGCACGCCCACCCAGGCGCGCTAGTCGTCCGACAGGGCGACCGGCAAGTAGATGGCGAAGCTGGAGCCCTGGCCCGGTTCCGACGTGACGTAGACGTAGCCCTCGTTCTGCCGCAGCGCCCCGTAGGCGGCGGCGAGACCCAGTCCGGTGCCCTCCCCGATGCCCTTGGTGGTGTAGAAGGGCTCGAACAGGTGCTCGATGGTGTGTGGCGACATGCCGCAGCCGGTGTCGGTCAGCACCAGGCCCACGTACTCGCCCGTTTTCGGCACCGCGCCCGGGTGTCGCTCCGGGATTCGGTCGCCGGTGATCGTCCCCGGAAGCGTCTCGATCCTAAGCGTCCCGCCCTCGGGCATGGCGTCGCGCGCGTTGATGGCCAGGGACAGGATCACCTGCTCCAGCTGCCCCTCGTCCGCGAGCACCAGGGCAGCGGACGGTGCGAGCTCCGTGACCACGGTGATCCGCTCGCCCAGCAGCGGCTCCAGCAGCCGCACCACTCGGCGCACCACCGCGTTGAGGTCGAGCCCGGCGCGCGCGACCGGCTCCCGCCGGCTGAAGGTGAGGAGCTCGCGCACCAGTCGGGCGCCGTGCCAGGCCGACCTGAGCAGCGGAGCGGTGTACTCCCGGCGGTCGTCCTGGGTCGGCAGGCTCCGTTCCAGCAGGTCGCCGAAGCCGATGATGGAGGTGAGCGCGTTGTTGAGCTCGTGCGCCACGCCACCGCCCAGTCGACCGAGCGCCTCCAGGCGATGTGCCCGCCGCAGATCCGCTTCGGCCCGGGCCCGCTCGGTGACATCAGTGAGAGTTCCCAGCATGCGGAGCGGAACGTCGTCGCTGCTTCGCATCACCAGAGCTTCGTCGTACACGGTCGCGTAGCTCCCGTCGGCCCGCCGAAAGCGGTATTCAGCCCGCCACTGCTTCGCGCCGCTCTCGACGGCATCGTGCAATCCGGCGACTATCCGGTCCCGCTCGCTCGGGTGAATCCGCTCCTCCCACCACGCTATGTTGGGCCCGACTCCGTCCGCGGCGTACCCGTACCCGTCCGAGCCTTCCGTCCAGGTGAACGTGCTGGTGTTGAGATCGCGGTCGTAGAGGGTGAGGTGCGCCGTGCGCGCGCCTACCTGCAGCCGCTCGGTGAGGTGCTTGAGGCGGCTCTCGTATTCTCGCTCCACCGTCAGGTCCCGAAAGACCTTGGCGAAGCCGAGCAGTTGGCCGTCACCGTCGAGCAGGCGGGTGGTCATGCCCGAGGCCCAGAGCCGGGAGCCGTCCTTGCGCTGGAGCCAGCGCTCGTCGCTCGCCTCGCCTTCTTCGGCCGCGAAGCTCAGTTCCCGCTCAGGCACGCCCTCGGCGCGGTCCTCGGGGGTGAAGATCTCGCGGGTGTGCCGCCCGACGAACTCGTCCCGGCCATATCCCAGCACCCGCTCGACCCCGAGATTCCAGGTGCGATTGCGTCCGTCGGGCCCGATCACGAAGATCGCGTGGTCCCGAACCTGTTCCAGCAGCGCGCGATGGAGCGCGTCCTCGTCGCGGTCGTGCATAGGCTGTCGGCGACCTCCGCGATGGCGAAACTGCACCTTACGGATGCGCTGACACGCGCGGCTGTGACCAGGCTCGCATCCCCTCGATCCGGACGAAGGCCACAGGCGAACCGCCCAAGGCGACAGGGTTGCGTTCAACGCTGCTGGTCTGCATACTTATGCATTATGCAAGCAACAGGCTCCGTTCTCGCCCTCGCCTTCTCCGGCGGCCTCGATACCTCCTACTGCGTGCCCCGCCTCGCCGAAGACGGCTGGATGGTGCACACCGTGTACGTCGATACCGGTGGATCGACCGCGGAGGAGCGCGCGGCCATCCGCCGACAGGCGGAGGCCGTGGGAGCGGTCGAGCACCACGAGGTGGATGCCCGGACGCAGGTCTTCGACCGGTTCGTCCGCTTTCTGATCCAGGGTAACGTGCTGCGGGGGGAGGTGTACCCCTTGAGCGTCTCGGCCGAACGGACCCAGCAGGCGCTCTCGGTGATCGAGGTGGCCCGACGGATCGGCGCCGAGGCGGTGGCACACGGGTCCACCGGCGCCGGCAATGACCAGGTGCGCTTCGACGTCGCCCTCCGCGTGCTGGCGCCTGAGCTTCGCATCGTGACTCCGATCCGTGACGGGGCGGTGCGGCGAGAAGCGGCTATCGCCTATCTCGAGGGCCGGGGGCTGCCGGTGCCCGCCAAGGCCGGGAGCTACTCGATCAACCGCGGCCTTTGGGGCACCACCTGGGGCGGCGGCTGGACCCACGACACCTGGGCCGGCCCGCCGCCGGAGCTGATCGAGCCGCCCGCCGACGCGCCGGCGGCGCGCGAGATCCTCCTGGGGTGGGCGGAGGGGCTACCCGTCACGCTCGACTCGGTGCCGCTCGAAGGACCGGCTCTGGTGGCGCGCCTGGGTGACCTCGCGGAGGCTTTCGGCATCGGCCGCAGCATCCACGTGGGCGAGACCGCGCTCGGCATCAAGGGACGCGTCGGCTTCGAAGCCGGCGCCGCGCTCATCCTCATCGGCGCGCACCGCGAGCTGGAGAAGCTGGTGCTTACCAAGTGGCAGGTGTTCTGGAAGGACCAGCTCGGCCGCTTCTACGGCGACCGCCTGCACGAGGGGCAATACTTCGACCCCGCCCTGCGCGACATCGAGGCGCTGATCACCAGCTCGCAGGCGCGGGTCAGCGGCGACGTCCGGGTACGCCTCGCCCCAGGGCGGTTCCAGGTGGTCGGCACCCGGAGCCCGCACTCGATGATGGACACTTCGATCGCTACGTACGGCGAGGAGAACCGGCTCTGGACCGGGGAGGAGGCCCGGGCGTTCGCCCGGGTGTCGGCGGTGCCCTCGCTGCTGGCGGCGCGCGCCGCGGATGGGCACCGGTAATGATGGAGCATGCGCCCAAGGCGCAGGACTCAGCCGAGGAGCACCAATGGTCGTAACGACGCGCGTCCGGCTCGACAGGATCAGCTCCGCCACCCGCAACGCCGCGCTCACTCCCGAGGTGATCGTGGGCGACGAGATCGTATCGGCGGAGGGCTACGTGCTCGCGGTGCGCATCCTGGCCGACAAGTCCACCTACAACACCGTCGAAGACGTCACCGGCCGGATGCTGTCGCTCCGTGCCGGCGACGTGCTCGCGGGTGTCCTCGGCACCCGACGCGCGCTCCGCGGCTATGCCGGCGTGGTACCGCCCAGCCTGGCGGTGGGCGACACCATCGAGGTGCTCAACCTGGGTGGCATCCTCGGCACCTGCACCTCGGTCAACCCCGAGATCGGCGCGCCCTTCCGGGCCGAAGTGATCGGCGCAATCCTCGCCTTTCCCGAGCTCGGTGACCGGATCGGCCGACCCGCGCACATTCGCGATCGGGCGGTCCCGCCGGCCGACACGCTCGAGAGCCGGGTGCCCGTCGTCTACGTCGCGGGGACCTGCATGAACGCCGGCAAGACCGTCGCCGCCACCGAGCTGGTGCGCGGCCTGGCGCGGGGCGGCCTCAAAGTCGCCGCTGCCAAGCTCACGGGCGTCTCCCTCATGCGGGACGCGCTCAGCATGCTCGACGCGGGTGCGGTCTCGGCGCTCACCTTCAACGACGTCGGCATCGCGAGCACCCATGCCGGCGTCACGGTGACCACCGCGAAGGGGATCTTCAACCGGCTCGCCGCGGCCAAGCCCGACGTGATCGTGGCCGAGCTGGGCGACGGCATCCTGGGCGAGTACGGCGTGCAGGACATCCTGCGCGACCCCGAGCTCACGGCCGTGGGAGCCGCCTACGTGATGGCCGCCCCCGACCCGGTCGCCTGCTGGGGCGCCGCGGAGCTGATGAACCGGGAGTACCGTCTCCCCATCACCGCCATCACCGGCCCGGCCACCGACAACGAAGTGGGTCAGGTGTACATCGCCACCGGCCTCGGCTTGCCGGCGCACAATGCGCGGCGGGACGCGGCGGGCCTCGTCGCCACGGTGCGTGACTCGCTGGTCGCCTGGAGCAGGCGCCAGGGGCTGACCGCGACCACGGAGTTTCAGGTAGCCCGGCCGTCGCTGGTGCGGGCCGGCGCGTGAGGGTCGCGGTCGTCGGCGCCGCCGGGTACGCCGGCGGGGAGCTGCTCCGTCTCCTGCTCCAGCACCCCATGGTGACCGACCTGGTTGCCAGCAGCAGGAGCCAGGCCGGCAAGCCGGTTGCGGACGCGCATCCAATGCTCGCCCCGCTCACCGATGCGCGCTTTCTGGGCGCCGCGCCGGGAGAGATCGCACGTAGACGGGACGTGGTCTTCCTCTGTCTCGAGCACGGCGAGTCGAGCCGCATCGCGGAGGAGGTGCTGGACGCCGACCCGGGGCTCGTGGTGGACCTGGCGGCCGATTTCCGGGTGCGTGACCCCGAGCTTTACCGCCGCTATTACGGCGCCCACTCCTCGCCCGAGCTGCTCGGCCGCTTCGTGTACGGACTGGCGGACATCGCGGGCGTGTCGCTCCGTGGGGCCCGCGCCATCGCCGCGCCGGGATGCTTCGCCACCGCGGCCCAGCTCGCGCTCTATCCCCTCGCCCGCGCCGGGATCGACGCGGTGCCGTCGCTCTTCGCGGTGACCGGATCGAGCGGAGCCGGGGTCCAGCCCCGGCCCACGACGCACCATCCGGCCCGGGCGCACAACGTCTTCGCCTACTCGGTCCTGGGGCACCGCCACGAAGCGGAAGTGGTGCAGTCGTGGCGGGAGTGGATCGGCCGACCCGACGCCACGGCCCGGCTGCTCACCCACTCGGGGCCGTTCGTGCGCGGCATCTATCTCACGCTGCACGCCTTCCTCGGGCGCTCCGCGATCACAGACGGCGAGTCGTGGACCTCGGCGGCGTGCTGGTATCGCGACGCCTACGCGGGCCGCCCCTTCGTCCGGGTGCTGGAGGCGCCGCCGGAGCTCACCCATGCGGTGGGAACCAACTACGCCCTCCTGCACGCCTGCGAGAGCGAGGACGGCGGCGAAGTGCAGGTCTCCGTGGCGATCGACAACCTAATCAAGGGCGCCGGCGGGCAGGCGATTCAGGCTATGAACCTGGCGCTCGGGCTGGAGGAGACGATGGGGCTTCGTGGAGTGGGGGTGTTTCCGTGCTGAAGGGCGCGGGGGCGCAGGGTCGCAGGGGCGCGGTGCAGGAGCGCCCCAGCGCCCTCCTTCCCGTCTACGCCGAGTTCCCGATCCGGCCGGTACGCGGCCGCGGATCCTGGCTCATCGATGAAGACGGTCGCGAGTGGCTCGATGCCTACGGCGGCCATGCGGTCGCCGCGACCGGCCACAGCCATCCCGATGTCGTTCGGGCCATCGCCGAGCAGGCCGGCGCGCTGTTGTTCTACTCCACCGCCGTGCGCCACCCGGCCCGGATCGCGCTCGCCGAGCGGCTGGCGGCGAGCTGCCCCGCGCCCCTGGAGCGGGTCTTCTTCTGCAACTCCGGGGCGGAGGCAAACGAGAACGCTCTGCATCTGGCCCGGAAGCACACCGGTCGCCGCACCATCGTGTCGGTTACCGGCGGGTGGCACGGCCGCACCGCGGCCACGCTCGCGGTGACTGACGGCGCCCGCTACGAGGAGACGGCGCGCCGGAGCGGCATTCCGCTCAGCCGCAAGGTGCCGGCCGACGACGTCCCGGCCATGGAGGCTGCGGTGGACGAGTCGGTGGCCGCAGTTATCGTCGAGCCGGTACAGGGCCTCGCCGGCGCGCGCGATCTCGCCGTCGAGTTCCTCCTGGCGGCCCGGCGCGCCTGTGACGCGCATGGGGCGGTGCTGATCTTCGACGAGGTGCAGTGCGGGGTGGGGCGGTGTGGAGCGTTCAGCGCGGCCGAGGCCGTCGGGGTAACGCCCGACGTGCTGACCTTCGCCAAGGGGCTCGCGGCCGGGCTCCCGATCGGAGCCGTGGTCGCCACGCCCGCCGTCACGGCGGACGTGACCTTGGGGGACCTGGGCAGCACCTTCGGCGGCGGCCCGGTCCCCTGCGCGGCCGCGCTCGCCAACCTCGACGTGATCGAGCGGGACGGGCTGATCGACAACGCGCTTCACATCGGCGCGTGGCTCACCACCGGGGCGCTGGCCCTCGGCGTGAGACGGGTAAGCGGGCGCGGGCTCCTTCTGGGTCTCCACCTGGACCGCCCCGCGGCGGAGGTGCAGCGCGAGCTCTTCGCCCGGCGGATCATCACCGGCACCGCCTCCGACCCCGCCGTGCTCCGGCTCTTGCCGCCGCTCTCGTTCTCGGCGCGCGAGGCGGATCTCCTGCTGGCGGGCCTCGCCGAGGTGCTCCGATGACCAAGCGCGACTTCCTGGCACTGGAGGACTGGTCCGATCAGGAGATCGAGTCGCTGCTCGCGCTCGCGACGCGAGTCAAGCGCGGAGAGGTTTCCGGAGGCCTGGAGCGGAAGGTGCTGGCGATGGTCTTCATGGACCCGAGTCTCCGGACCCGGACCAGCTTCGAGACCGCGATGTTCCTGCACGGCGGGCACGGCGTGGTGCTCGAGCCGGGGAAGGGCAGCTGGCCGCTGGAGACCCGCGCCGGTGCCGTCATGGACGGCGACACCGTGGAGCACATCGTGGACGCGGCGCGGGTGCTCGGACGCTACGCCGATGCGGTGGGCGTGCGCGCCTTCCCCCGCGGCCGGGAATGGAGCGAGGCGCGGGAGGACACCATCGTCCGCAGCTTCGCCCGGCACTGCGAGCGGCCGGTGATCAATTTCGAGTCCGCGCGCCGCCACCCCTGCCAGGCGCTGGCCGACGCCATGACCCTCCGGGAGAAGCTGGGCGAGACCTCGGGGAAGCGCTTCGTGCTGACCTGGGCCTGGCATCCCAAGGCGCTGCCCACGGCGGTTCCGGCGAGCGCCGCCCTGGCGGCTGCCCGGCTGGGAATGGAGATCGTGATCGCCCGGCCTCCCGGATACGAGCTCGACCCCGAAGACACGGCGCTGATCCGGACCATCGCCCAGCGCGCCGGGGGCGAGTTCGTGCACATCATCGACGACCCCGACGATGCCACGGTCGGAGCCGACGCGGTGTACGTGAAGTCGTGGGGCTCGGTCAAGCTGTACGGCCAACCGGAGGAGGAGGCCGCCCACCGCGCCGCCTACCGCGACTGGCGCCTCACGCCCTCGCGAGTGAAATCCACCCGCGGCGGCAGAGGGATCGTGATGCACTGTCTGCCCGTCCGCCGCAACGTGGAGATCGACGACGCGGTGCTCGACGGCCCCAACTCGGTCGTGGTGGACCAGGCGGAGAATCGGCTGCACGCCCAGCGGGCGCTCTTGCTGGAGCTGCTAGGCGGAGCGAAAGGAGTTTCGGGTTGACGATCGACACCACGAAAGGCATCACCGGCCTCAAAGGCGCGCTGCGCTACGTCCGGGCCTACCGGGACCAGATCTTCGTCGTCAAGCTCGGCGGCGAGGTGCTCGGCGAGCCGGAGGTGCTCGACCAGGTAGCGGCCCAGCTGGCGCTGCTCTCCTCCCTGAGCATCCGCCTCGTGGTCGTGCACGGCGGCGGCCCGCAGGCGACCGCCCTGAGCCGCCGGCTCGGCGCCGAACCGCGGATGGTGGCGGGCCGGCGGGTCACCGACGACGCGGCGCTGGAGGTGGCCAAGCTGGTGTATGCCGGCCAGCTCAACGTGGACCTGCTGGCGGCGCTCCGCGCCCACCGGGTGCAGGCCGTGGGATTGAGCGGCGTCGATGCCGATCTAATCACTGCTCACCGGCGTCGGCCGGTGCAGGTGGTCCACGACAACGGCACCAGCGAGAAGGTGGACTTCGGCCACGTAGGCGACGTGGACCGGGTGGACCCCCGCGTGCTCGTCACCCTGCTCGAGTCGCGGTTCGTGCCCGTTGTGGCGAGTCTGGCCGGCGGGGAGGACGGGGAGGTGTTCAACGTCAACGCCGATACGGTGGCCGAGTCGCTGGCCGTGGCGCTCGGGGCCCAGAAGCTGAT
>Ga0136846_1216329_pt1 | contig 10025 bp, 6 predicted proteins | sample HopSoiMetagenom2_FD_96841 | JGI IMG/M metagenome (GOLD analysis project Ga0136846, IMG submission 96841) | Grasslands soil microbial communities from Hopland, California, USA - 2 Assembly 2016 (version 4) | ecosystem: Environmental > Terrestrial > Soil > Grasslands | place: USA: Hopland... | reverse complement strand
TTGCTCCGTGCTGATCAATAACTTTCGTGGCCCCGCCTCGCCCGAGGCCATTGCTTCGACCGCGTTCAGGACCAAGTTCAAGACAACCTGTTGCAATTGAACGCGATCGCCCCGAACAGGAGCTAACCCCTCCGCAAGGAGGGTCTGGACTGACACTCCATTCCGGGAGATTGCGCTTCGTCCCAACGCAATCACCTCATCGATCGCGTCATTGAGATCAAAGCAGGCCTTTCGCGGCGGCGCCTTCTTGATGTGGTCGCGGATCCGTTGGAGGATCTCTCCGGACCGGTCGACAGCACCCACGACATGGCCGAGCTGTTTCTTGACTTCGCCCAGGTTAGGCGGCTGCTGATCCGAGAAATTCAAAGCCGCACGCGCGTAGTTGCGCGCGGCGGCAATCGGTTGAGTGATTTCGTGAGACAGCGAGGCAGCCAATTCCCCCATCATGCTCACGCGGTTCATGTGGGCGAAATCCGATTGCATTTGCTCCACTCGCGCCAGCGCTCGTGTGCGATCCTCAATGTCCGTCAGCAGAACGTACCAGCGCGCGATGAGCCCGGAGTCATCTTGAATCGGAACGTGGCGGTTCTCAAACCACCGATATTCGCCGTCGAAGCGCCGCACGCGTAGTTCGAAGTCGAAGGCAATCCCGGAGGTGATTCCCCTCTCAACAAGTTCAAGAATACGGGGGAGGTCTTCAGGATGCACCGCATCGCTTGTTCCCCAACTCTTTAGCCATTCAAGTGAGCGTCCAAAATACTCGGAGAGTTGGCGATTAACGGTTTCGAGTTCGCCGTTCGGCGTCAAGACCGCAACGAGGCCGGCGATCCCGTCGAGTGCTGAACGTGACCTTTGTTCGCTTTCACGCAGTGCCTCCTGCGCGCTCATGATTGCTGTCACGTCTGAACCGGTCCCTCGATAGCCACGGAATTCTCCGTTCGCGTCAAACACCGGCTTGCCGCTGGCCTTCACGTACGTGGAAGTGCCGTCACCGCGCGCGGTTCGGTATACGAAGTCACGGAATGGCCTACGGGCACCGAGAGTTTCCCTAACAATCCGCCATTTCTCCGGTTCCGTTTCAAAGTCGAGAGCGTGCTCCCAGCACCAAGTGCCGATTCGAGCGGCCGCGTCGGAACCAAACGCGTTCTCGGTCAGCAGCGTGAATTTGTAGTCCGGACCGATTTCCCAAAACCAGTCGGAGGCGGTTTCAGCGTAGTCGCGGAATTTCTCTTCGCTCTCCCGCAATGCTTCCTCGCCGCGCTTGCGCTCGATGAACTGACCGATCTGGCTGCCGATGCTAGCCAGCACGTTGAGCAGCTCTCGATCCGGCTGCCTGATCTCGCGGCTGAGAAACTCGATGACGCCCAAGACTTCCCCCCCGAGCAGGATGGGAAACCCGAAGGCCGAGCGTAGTCCTTCCCGTTCCGCGGCCGGTGCACGCGGAAAATTTTCATCAGGAACGACATCGGCAATGTATTCGGGCTGTAGGCTGGACCACACCCGGCCCGGCAGTCCCAAGCCCGGACCGAAACTGGACTCCCGGCTGACTCTTTCAAATTCTGGGATTTCGATCGAGTCTTTATGCCAAAGCTCGACACAGCGCAGCGCCTCGGCCTCCCGGTCCACGCGCCAGAGCGCGCCCACGTCCCATCCCAAGCGCTCGCCCATGGCCAGCAATATTCTCGGACTGGCCTCTTCGATCGTGGCAGCTTCCGCCAAAATCTGTGCGACGGTGTGCTGCAAGCGCAGGCGCTCCTCTACGCGCTTGCGCTCCGTCACATCGACATGTGTACCGATAATCTCAACAAGCTCACCGTCCGCGGAGAACAGATGATGGCTAGTTGTCGCCAGATATTTTACCGTCCCATCGGAGAGTACAATTTTGAACTCGCCTGAGTAATCTCTTTTCTGGCGCAATGCCTCCTGGATGTTTTCCCAAACAATGTCTCGATCTTGGATCCGCTGCCACAAGGCTTCGCGGCTTGGAAGGCCCTGCAACGGATCAAATCCCCAGATCCGGTAACACTCGTCCGACCAATAGAGATATTGCATCGTGGTCGGGTTGAGGACCCACGTACCGGTGTGGCTCAGCCTCTGGGCCTCCGCCAGATAGGCTTCGCTGCGGCGCAATGCTTCTTCGGCGCACTTGCGCTTCGTCTGATCGAGCACGAATGCGACGCCTTGATTTTTGCCTTCCTCGAAGCTTGCAACGCCCATCAGCACGGGAACACGGCTGCCGTCTTTCCGAAGATACTCCTTCTCAAACGGCTGCAACCTCCCGGCTATCCTATGCTCTTGGATCAGTTGCACATCGCGTTCTCGCCAGTCCGGTGGCGTGAGGTCCGTCCACCGTATGCGGCCCGCGACGAGATCATCATGATCGTACCCCACCATGTGGAGAAAGGCTTCGTTGGCCTCCAGAATCCCGCCGTCGAAATCCCAGAAGAAGATGCCAATCATGTTGGCGTCGACCAAGCGCCGAATCTTCGCCTCGCGTTCTGCGAGATCGCGATTGGCATGCGCAAGCGCCAGCGTGCGTTGCTTCTCGGCTTCGAACAGGCGCACGTTTTCGATCGCGACCACCGCCTGGTCGGCGAAAGCCTCGAGAAGCGCGATCTCTTTGTCATAGAACGGTCGGACTTCCAATCGCCGTACTAGAATTACTCCGATGGGAGTACCCTCGCGCAGCAACGGCGTTGCAAGCGTGGTGTGCCAACCCTGGCCTTTCACGGCCCTGCTGCCCACCGGGTACTCGCTGTCCTCCGCGGCGATATCATGGACGTGAATCGTCCGACCATCGTACGCGGCTCGTCCAGTCACCGTCGCTCGGTCTACGGGAAGGCCCTCGCGGAAATCCATGGTCGCCGAACTTTCCCCGTATGAAGCGACCAGCCGAAGAAGGTTATCCTCCAGGCGCCAGATCCTCGCATTGCTCGCGTCGCAAAGGCGTGCGGCATGTTCGGCCACCGAATCCAGCACCGACTGAATCGGCGAGTTCGAGATGAGGCGCAGCATCTTCGAGGTGGCAATTTGCTGTGTCTTCGCCTCAACAAGGCGCTGATGCGCGTGGTCGATATCCTGTCTGCATGCTTTGAGCTGCTGCTCGAGCTGGGCGCGGGTCTGGCGGGTCCGACCAACGCGCGCCTTCGCTCCTTGTTCGCGCCGAGCTACGTCAGCTTGGGGGTCCTCGTTTGACACAGATCGCTCGCACGTCCGTTCTGATGGCGTGAACGTCGCACGAATGATCAAGCCACTCCCAGAGGAATTTAATTCGTCGCGGAGACTCTTGCTGTTGTGTCGTAGCGCCATTTTATGCGCTCCTACGGACGGGTCAGGTGAAAACTGTCGAAATCCGGCAACAACCTCCATGGGGTTCGGAATTTCGCCCCGATAGCCTGCCTGCCGTGCTCGCGTCTCTCTTCAAGTCCACTCCTCAAAGGCGTCCTATTGAGTCGCTAGTGATTTGCGTGCCGCAACTTCGGTGAAGACTCGGGTGGTCCAGAGGCTACTGAGTTCTCCTTCGAACATCGCCGCTGCTGCCCTCGCGAAGAGAAGCAGAACATCATGGACCCGGCTGGCTATCACGTCTAATCGTATTGTCTGACTGGATCGATAAGGATCCCTGATGGGCCGCGCCATTAGGGCCATGCCCGCGCCTCTGCAGAGCCACAGAGGTCATTGCGGGGCTATCATTTGCGGCCGATCGGGGTGCTCCGTTTGTTCCTCGCCCTGCGCCGTCGTTGTCCGATGCGTCGCGGCAACATCAGTCATCAAGTTTCCGAGTGCCACGAAATCCTGCTTGCGCGGGGAGCTTTGACGCCATGCGAGTCCGATGGTGCGCATGGGCTCCGGTTCAGCGAAACGCAAGAGCTTTATTGGGCCCTGCCGGCGTTCGACACTGAGGCTGAGTTCGGGCAGGAGCGTAATTCCAAGACCGTTCACGACCATCTGCACAAGCGTCGAGAGGCTAGAAGCGCCGGAGAGATCGAGATTGCCCGTCGGCCGCAAATCGCAGAATTCGAGCACCTGATCGCGCAAACAATGTCCCTCTTCGAGCAATAGCAGGCGATCCTGTTGCAGCATCTCGATTGTGGCGCGCACCTGCCGCCCAAGGGGCCGGTCGGGAGCAGTCGCGAGCATGAAGCGGTCGTCGAACAGCCGAATAGTCTCGATGTTCGGACTCTCGATCGGAAGGGCTAGGAGCAAGAGATCAAGCTTGCCATCGCTGAGTTCGGCGAGGAGATGCTGCGTCTGCGTTTCTCGCAGATGCAGATCGAGCTCGGGATAACGTTCTCTGAGCTGCGGCAGCAGCGGCGGTAACAAGTAAGGTGCAATCGTCGGGATGACACCAAGACGCAACGGGCCGGCGAACCCCTTGCTTTGTCGCCGCGCCGAGTCTGTAAGGTCGCGCACTTCGCTCAGGATGCGCGCAGCCCGTACGGCAATCTCCCGGCCAGTATCGGTCAGGATCACGCCCTTTGCGCTGCGCTCGAGTAGCGGCGTCTCCAATTCTTGTTCGAGGTCATGAATTTGCATGGACAAGGCAGGCTGCGTGATCGCGCATCGCTCGGCGGCCTTACCAAAATGGCCGGCTTTCGCTACTGCATCGAAGTATCTGAGTTGCTTCAGCGAGATCATGTTGGCCGTCTGTCGTATCGAGGGATCGCGCGCACTTGGGGAATTCAGCACAGGAGGTCTGGTGGGTCTTGAATGGAATTGGCCGTCGCGTAGTCAAAAATTGCTAGGCCCCTGGACCTCCGAGCAGCGCGACATCAGGCGGTTACCGAATTTCGATACTGTGCAGGAGTAGTTCCGAGCAAGCGCCGAAACAAGCGCGTCATGTGACTCTGATCGGAGAACCCGGAATCTGCAGCCACGATCTTGAGCGGGATGTCGCGGCGCGCGAGCTGACGCTTTGCGTGCTCGATGCGCCGCCGCATGACATAGGCATGTGGCGGGCAGCCGAACTCGGTGCGGAATTTACGCAGGAAATGGAACACGCTGAGCTGCACCAGGCCGGCAAGATCGGCCAGCATGATGTTTCGATCGAGGTTCTCATCCACATATTGGGTGAGCAGCCGGTACTGCCCGCGCGACAGTCCCCCGTAAGAAATAGATTCGCGGAAGAGTACGTCGGCGTGGCGACGCAGCAGGTGGACACAGAGCTGGGTTTTTAAGGAATCGACATAGAGCCGGCCGCCAAGTTCGCCCTCCCGCGCCTCCTGCGCGAGGCAACCCGCGATCCCGCAGAGGACGGGATCTTCCGCCTTCAAGACGTCGAACAGCTCAACGTCGCGAACACGGCGCTCGAAGGCCTGTTCGGCGACGTCCTTCACGGCTGCCGGCGACAGATAAATATGCGTGACCCCGATGTCGTCGCTCCACCGCCAATGAGATTGCAGGGCGTGGGTCATCAGCGAGATAGTGCCGGGGGCAACTTGCTCTCGGCGCCAATCGCCCGTGCAGCGCCGATTCATCGGCGTCACGCGACTTTGGTAGACGACCAGCAAATAGTCCCGCATCGCCGGGACCGGCACATCCAAAGGGGCATAGCGATAGCCCCGCAGCCGCACCCCCTCCCAGCCGAGAGCGGCGGTGTCCAGGGTAATGTCCCCCGGCACCCATCGCGGCAATTCTTCCGGGGTAATAAGCTCGGCCACTAGTCGCCTTCCCGCATGAATGCGGATTGCCGAGACCAAGGGAAGGCTGCAACGATAGCATCAAGGGCGATAAGGTCCAGCTCTGCCCCCGCATGCCGGAAGGCGCCGCGGCCGGCTGTCTGCCATGGGTGCCGGGCTGCGGCCTCGTCGAGCTTCTAGTTCGACTTGCGCGCGATTTTCCTCGGACACCAGCTTCGGCACACGCTTTGATATCAACATGCGCGCGGCCTGTCGCGCCCCTCGGCGACAGCATTCGCCGTCGCTTCGATACTGCCGTAGGAGGAGTAGTGGAGAACCAGAACCTTTGAACTGCTCGACGTGAGGTGGCCGGGCCGAGGCTCGCCACGACCGCGAACTCAGGGGATATTCTCCACCATCATTTCCCAGATGTCGCGACCCTTGCCGTGCAGCATCGCTTTAGCCGTGTAAACGCCCATGCCGATCACGGCTTCCGGCGACACGAGCGGCGATGGTGGCATCACCAACTGCATCGGATTCACCTTTACATGCAACAATGCGGGACCGGGCTGCGCGAGCCAGGTCTTGATCGAGTCCTCGAGCTCGCCCGCCTTCGCAACCCGATGCCCCCACAGCCCCATCGCCTTTGCCACCTCGCCGAAGTCGGGGTTCTTCAGATCTGTGAATACCGGCACCAGGCCGGCCGCTTTCTGCTCGATTTCCACAAACCCGAGCTTGCCGTTGTCGTAGACGACGATCTTGATTGGCAGATCATGCTGTACTGTCGTCAGCAGATCACCAAGTAGCATGGCTAGGCCGCCATCACCCGCCAGACAAATCACTTGTCGATCCGGCTGGCACTTTTGCAGTCCTAGCGCCGACGCCATCCCACTCGCCATCGTGCCATGGAGCAGACTGGCAAAGGTTCGGCGTTTGCCGCCAGTATCGATGTGGCGGAGCATCCAAACCGCGGCTGTCCCGTCGTCCGCCGCGAACAGCGCATCTTCGGCCGCGTGTTCGTTGATAATCTTGGTCAGGTAGGTGCCGGAAATTGCGGACTGAGAATCGGACACGGTTTCAGCTTTCGCCGATGCGACATCCTTCTGATGGCGTTTGACATGGGCCGCCAAGAACGCACTATCCTCATGTTGTTTGAGGCGCGGTAGCAGAGACTCTAACGTCGCCTTGATATTGCCGACTGCGCCGATTGCGACGGGATGGCGTCGTCCGATGTGCGTGGCGTCGATGTCGATCTGGATGATTGTAGCCTTATTTGGATAGAATTGGCCCCAGGCGAAGTCGGCTCCGAGCAGGAGCAGCACGTCACAGTCGAGGATCGCATGATAGCCCGCAGGCCCGCCGATGATGCCTGTCATGCCGACGTTGTAGGGATTGTCGTATTCGAGGAAGTCCTTGCCGCGAGACGTGTGGGCCATGGGTGCCCTCAATCGCGCCGCGGTGCTAACCACCTCATCGTGCGCACCTGCGCAGCCGGCGCCAGCATAGATCGTGATCGCTTCACTCCTGTTGAGAATGGCTGCGATCTCATCGAGGTCCCCATCACTCGGGCGAATGAGCGGCTGACGCGCATGAACAGCATACGGAGGTTCGACGTGCGCGGCGGCGTTGGCGACATCCGCGGGTACGACCAGCACCGCGACACCGCGTTTCGTCAAGGCTGCTTGGCAGGCTGCGACTGTCTTACGATGGGCCTGCTCGGGTGTAAGGATCATCTCGCAGTAGACACTGCAGCCCTTTAAAACATCATCAAGGTCGACTTCTTGGATTGACTCGAACCCCAGGTCCTGCCGCACGATCTGAGTTGCAATCAGGATGACCGGCGCGCGATTGCGATTGGCTTCGTAAAGACCGTTGATGAAGTGGAGACTGCCGGGCCCGCAGGTTCCGGCACAGGCGGTGAGTCGCCCGGTGAGCAACCCCTCGGCCGCCGCCGCGAAGGCTCCCGCTTCTTCATGCCGCACATGGACCCAATCGATCTCGCTGCGGTCGATGGCGTGAGCGATGCGATTCATCGTATCGCCGACAATTCCGTAGCAGGTCTTCACGCCGGCCGCTTGCAGCGTTTTGACCAGTAAATCCGCCACTCGGTTGCCCATATCAGACCTCACGTGTCGCTTTGGCAGGTCGACGACATCCATGAGACGCCGACGCGGCCGAAATCCCGATGAGGCGTAGTTTCAAGATTTAGAGCGCCGCAATCCACTGCACGTAGGTCGTGCGGAACGTCATCATCGTTTCTTGCCCTAAACATTGGTTTACGAGCCGTGGAAAGGGAACGCCGTCGCATGCGCAAGAATTGCTCACATTGCGGCTTGGTTCCGGCAAAATAGATGCCGTTAAAGGGCGTCGTGACGACAGACCAGGTGTCGAGGTCATCATCATAGATGACGCGATAGCAACAAGATTTACCTTGCATGACTCGTCTCCTGTGGCCGTCCGTGAAAACAATAGCCAGAGCCGTGGACGAGGATCAGCTGATAAATCTTACAGCAGGTGTAGCTTTGGCACACACCAAAGCCCGAGATATCTGACAGGGACGTCGATTCCCGCAGAGCGTAGTATGGCTGGTCCCTAGCCGCGGGAACGTAGTCTCCATGCATTCGTCGATCTATCGATCTCGGACTTCGCTCGCCAGCGCCGGATCCGGGCGGGCAGAGGGGCTAGGGTCGACCCCTGCGATCACAAGGCTTATTTCTTACCGTTCGTAAATGCTCGCCTGTTGCGGTTCCTACCAGTGGTCAGTGACTGCAAGCTTGTAGGCGGCGCGTTGCGAGCCCCGATCGAAAAGGCGCCCTGGCTTTTTCCGCTATCTGTCAAATCTCACAGGGTGACGTCCAGCTGGGAGCGCATGATAATGCGCAGGTTCGGCTGATCCATCTTGCGGAACGTCGATTTGCATATTCAGACGCACCTAATGCATCGGCCTTGGTTCGCTTACGCGGTCTCGCTCGCATCCGTCCTGCTCCTCTCGAGCGCCCCAGGCCTGCAGCGATTTGCACGATCGAAGGCGCCTTGCAGCGATCTCGACTGCAAATCCTCCGCTCGTATTCTGCTTGCTGAGGACGTAGCAACTTCTTGGCAAAACTACCGGCCTCCTCCTCCAGCTAGCGGCAGCTACGGCGCGATGCTTCAAGGAAGGAATCCAGCCGCCGGTAGCGGATTCTGATGCCGTCACGCTTGACGCCACCATATTCGGCTTTTCAGCCGTCCAAAGACTTCAGCTCTAGCTGCGGGGAACAACGGCAGCAGAAGAAGGCAGGGTAAGCGAACCGCACCGGGGTAAACCTCAACAGCACGACATGGAGTCATCAACATGAAAACTGTACTTGCTTTCGCTTTCGCAAGCCTTCTGGCCGCCTCTCCTGCTTTGGCAGGATTAGCAGGTGATACCCCCAATACCGGTCCCGAGGGTACCGGTAACTTTGTGTCCGGCAAACCGGGCAATCCGGCAAAGGCAAAAGAGCGAGCGTTCGGCCACTAAGGCGAAGAACACGACGAGCGGCAGTTCGTCCCGATAATACTACGCTCGGTGCTTGAGAGAGAGTTGCTTGAGCGTCGCTTTCAAAGGCGCGAAGTGAAGACTTGAGGCTCTCCCTAACAAGGGAGAGCTTTTTTCATGGAAGCGCTTTCAGTTGGATCTCATTTCAAAGCCCGCGCGCGCGGTTTGGGCACTGCATAGCACTGCTCCGTTGCACTCTTCTTTGTTTGCAAACGAAAAAGGGGCGCCGTTGCGGGCGCCCCAAGCCAGGGAGGAAAACGCCCGGGGAGGTCGGGCACGAACGCGGGCGGCATTCGCAAAGGCGAAAGTATATCATCGCCACTGACTGTCAGCCTGTAAAATGTTACAGAGCGACTTTGTCGGACCAAGTCCTCTGCCGCCCAACAGAAATGGCAGAACCGCCCAATTCCTACGTCGGTGACACCAAACGTAGGATCAAAGAAAACGCGCCGACTTGGTCCCCCTGTCATATCTCACAGGCGACCAGAAGCGCTCGCGTCCTAATATGTCGTCCAGGCGAGAAACTCTTGGCGTCGCGGACGAGCAAGCTTTTCGATTTCTTAGTGTGGTGGGAGAGGAAAACCCGTGCAGCAGAGCGACAATTGTAGCGATCCGTTCGACTTGAAAGCGGTAGTTACCTTCTTGACGCTTGTGGGACTCGTCTTTTGCGGATTTCTTGCCGCCTCTGCTCTACGGCCTTTTTCAAGGCCCTACTTTTTGGTCCCTCTACAAGATCGCCATCGCTTCGGTCTTTCGGGTTTCATGATGAAAGACGCACATCGAATCCCGACAGAAGGGCGGGCGTGATATGATCGCACAGATTTCAAAGCACTGGGGGCGTGTCACCCTTCTCGCCGCGTTCCTAGTCCTCGCCGGCTGCAAGGCCG
>Ga0136846_1211825_pt1 | contig 10025 bp, 8 predicted proteins | sample HopSoiMetagenom2_FD_96841 | JGI IMG/M metagenome (GOLD analysis project Ga0136846, IMG submission 96841) | Grasslands soil microbial communities from Hopland, California, USA - 2 Assembly 2016 (version 4) | ecosystem: Environmental > Terrestrial > Soil > Grasslands | place: USA: Hopland... | reverse complement strand
GGGCTGGGTGGTAATTCGCCGCGACGTTGGGATCTCCGGTCCCGTTGTACGTGGCAACCAGCGGGTACGGATAGACGGGAAGGGACTGGACCGTGCTGGTGGAGGTGGCGGACTTGGTGGTCACGAAGGAGTCGGGTGCCTTTCCGTGCTCCACCCAATCGACAATGGCGCTCAGCGCGTCGAAAGAGTCCGGTCCCTGACCGCCGCGGCAGTGACCCACCCCGGGGAGCATGACCAGCCGGGCGAATCGGGCTGTGGCGGCTGGGCCGCCCATGTGGTCCTGCACCGCTTGGTAATACGCAACGGTGCCGACCGGAGAGATCGCCGGGTCGGCCCAGCCGTGCCACAGGATGAGCTTGCCGCCGGCGTCGCGGAAGGCGGTCAGGTCAGGGTTCGTGGCGTCGAAGATGTCGCTGGTCTGGCTCATGATCTGCCGGAAACCGGCCTCCGTGAAGGGGATGTCCTCCAGCCCCAGTGTGGGGTCGATGTCCTTGTAGGCCAGATATCTGATCGTGTTCAGGGCGGCGTTCGCGTCGATGGTCGAGCTGGTCGGTGCGCCGGGCGTGGCCGGAACGAGCCACGGCGCCCAATTCGCTTCGGAACCCTTGACCTGCCACCCGGGATACATCAGGTCACCGTGGTCGTCACGGGGACCGGCGTAGAGCTTGCGCACGGTCTCGACCTGAGCGGGGGTCAGGCAGGACGAGGTGTCGGTGGCACCGGCGGGGCACTGGATGCTGCCGGGGTCGAAGTCGCACGCTGACGGGTCCATGATCAGCCCGTTGACATCACCGCACGCCTCGACCACGGCCGCGTGCAAGGGTGCCAGCTTGTCGATCGTCAGGATCGGCTGCCCGTCCGGACCCTGGTTCGCCAGCGCATTCCAGCCCTGGTACCAGACGTTGAGCGGCTGGTGGATCGAGGCGGGCGCCCCGGAGACGATGCCGTTGAAGTCGTGCGGGTACTGCTGGGCCTCGAGCAGACCTTCGCGACCCCCCGTGGAGCAGCCGTCGTAGAAGGCATACGTCGGGGCCTGCCCGTAGAAGACCTTGAGCAAATTCTTCATCAGGTCGGCGAGCTTGTGCTCGGACAGGTAGCCGTAATCCGCGCGCAGTTGCGGGTCGGCGCCAAAGGTGCCGTCGAAACCGTTGGTCCCGTAGTGTCCCTCATTGTCCGAGGCCATCGCGAAAGCGCCACTGGTCAGTGGCACACACCCGTCGGACTGGGGTGCAGAAATGCTGACGTTGCCGCAGAAGCCGCCACATCCGGTCTGCAGGTAGATCTGGCGCCAGGTGGTCAGCGGCAGCAAAGCCTCGAACTGCTCCTGAGGGGCGATGTTCCCCTTGACGTCGCACGCCGACCAGCCACCGGGAGTCGCCGTGGTCTCCGTCGCGGACGAGATCGACACCGGAAGCCCGGTCGTGCCGGCCAGATCCAGCGTGGCCAGTTGGGTGCACGAGATCGCTGGTGCGACCGTCTCGAGATCCTCGGCAGCGCTCTCCTGCATCGCCGGCGACTGACCTGGCGTGGCCAGTGCCGGACCACTGACGGCGAGCGCGGTCGCCAATGCGATGGCGGTCGTCAGGACCACGGCTCCTCGTGATGAAGAACGCCGAAGTCTTGCGACAGACGCTGCGATCCGCATGAGTTGCCCTTCGCTGTGGTGCGCAACTCCAGCGTCACGGCGCGAGGCGCACATCGGTGTGAACCGGACCACTGCTCGGTGTGGTGGGAGCCTAGGGGCTTCCTGTGAAACCCGCCAAACGCAGCGTTTTTCAAGGGTGGCCGATCATTACAAGATCAGATGGCAGGGTCCTGAGCCGGTCCTCACGTCCGGCTTCCGACCACAACGGCGGCGTCAAGACCTCGGATCACGATGTCGTGGGCCACGCTGAGGACCGGCGACACTGCGAGATCGCCAGACGGACGTGGGGCCGCCGCACATGCTGCTCGGGACGCGCGGCGCGAGGAGCACTCGCCTCTGATCCGCAATGCACCGACTGAGTCGGAGCGACACGCCCGGTCCGCTGCTCAGGGCCGCCGTGACCTCAGCAGGTGAAGGAGCGCCAGGGCGTAGGCCTCCGCCGGGTCGAGGCCGTCGAACCCGCTCGTCGCGCCGTCGACCCGGAGCGTGACCCGGTAGCCGTCGCCGGTGGGCGCCAGCCCGGCGAACGCGTCGCCGAGCAGCTCACGCAGCTGGTGCTCGGCCGGCACCCACAGCACCTCGGACTGCTCGACCGAGTCCAGCGCCCACTCGGTCGTGCCGTTGAAGCCGATGACCGGCCCCGCCGGGAATTGGTGAACCTCGATCGTCATGTCCGAGAGCACGAAGACGTCGGAGTCCATCTCTCGGTCCGGCATGACGAAGCTGTCGCCGCGGGCCGGCGTCCAGTGCAGCCCGGCGTCGCGCAGGGCGCGGGCTAGCGCGACCGAGAGCACACCACCATCTTGCGTCATCCCTGGAACCGGCCGGGTGCCTACGGGTGCGCGGGATCGACACCTTGGAGCCAGTCCGTTCGGCGGTGCACGCCCGGGCCGCCGCTTTGGAGCGTTGCTGGAAGCCGCTCGCCGGTGCGAGTTCCCTCAGGTCCACCCGTTGACCGGAGCGTCCTCCCCACGGGAGGGGCGCCTGACACGTGTGCGGTGGCCGCCGGGGTGGCATTCGCGCGGTCGACTCAAGCCTGTCGAGCAGGTGTCGATCCCTGAGTGAGGCACCGGGACAGGCCCGGCCACGGAGAACGGCGTGAGGCATGACTCGGACCCCTGGCTGCTGGCGGCAGCGCCCAGCCGCATGGCTGCGCCTGCCGTCGCGTCGCCGCCTGCCCCTGGTGGCCCTGCTGACGATCCTCATGCTGGCCGGTGGCGTCGCCGCGGCAACCTGGCTCGTGGGCCTGGATGCCGGCTCCAGCGGTCAGGCCCGAGCAGGCGCGGTGTCGAACCTGACGATCACCGCGGCGGCCAGCCCGGCTCCCGGGAACGTCCTCTTCCCGGGCGGCACCGGCGACGTCGTCGTCACCATCAGCAATCCGAACAACTTCCCGGTCCTGATCACGGCGCTCAACCTGCCGACGAACACGACCTACGCGACCGGCTACACCGACAGCGCGCTGGCCACGGTCAAGACGGGCTGCGACGCGAACACGAGCCTGGTCGGCTACAGCTTCGCGACGTCGACGTCCAACACCAACCACGCCCTCACGGCGCCGCTGACCGTCGCCGCCAGCGGCCAGGCCAGCAATCCGCTCGTCGTCACGCTGACCAACGCCGCGACGATGGGCAGTGCCAGCCCCAACGCTTGCCAGGGCGCCTACTTCTCCCTGCCGTCGTTCACGGGCATCACCGCCACGGCCGGTGGGGGAGCGGCGACCACGAGCCCGGCGACGAGCGGCTGGACCAGCTGACTGCAGGTGGCGGGGTGGTGTGGCGTGCCATGGGACGAAGGCTGACGCGATGGCGGACCCGTGCCGTCCGGCGCATCGCCGCGGTCGCCGTCGTCAGCGGCCTGTTGTCGATGTCGGGATCACCGGCCGGCGCGGCGTGGCCGATAGCGCTCGCTCCCGGCTCGGCCGGTCAGTCGCAGGCTGGGGCACTGGCGGTGCCCACGGGAGTGACCGCCACCTGCGTGTCGGCGACGGCGACGACCATCCGGGTCGAGTGGACGGCTCTCCCCGGTGCGACCCGGTACGACGTTCTGCAGTCGACCACCGCTCCGGGAACCAGCGGGTACAGCACCGTGGCGGCCGGGCTCAACAGCGCGAGCTGGACGGGCGGTTCGCGGGCCAGCGGGTTCACCTACTACTACCAGGTGGTCGCTGTGACCGGTGGCTGGTCGAGCAGCCCCTCGACGACCACCTCACCGCGCACCATCTCCGGTGGCACCTGCTCCTGACCCAGGGCTCGTGTCACGACCGCTCTGGCCACCGAGCCGATCGCTCGAAGGCATGTCGTCTCGGTTGAGCGCCCTACAGGCAGTAGGGACAATCCGTGCCGCCGGCGGCGACCGTGCGCAGACAGCGCAGCAGTGCATCCAGACGCGTGCCCTTCGGCACCAGGGCGTGGGCGCCGGCGCCGGCGGCCGCTGGTCGCGACTTGGGACCTTCCCCGGTCAGCACGATGACCCGGGCTCCGGCTTGACTCGCGCACAGCGCTGCTGTCGCCGTCAGCCCGTCCATCACCGGCATGGACAGGTCCATGAAGACGACGTCGGGGCGCAGCCGCGTAGCGGCCGCCACCACCTGCGAGCCGTCGTCGCACTCGCCGACGACGGGGAGGTCGTCCTCGTCGGCCAGCGCTTCGGTCAGCGCCCTGCGTACCGATGGATGGTCATCGACGACCAGCACGCGGATGCCGGCCGAGGAGTGACCGTCGGTGCCGTCTCCGGTCACTCCGTCACCTCCTGGCTGTGCGGTGAGGAACTGCGAGACCACTCAACCTGACACCTCGGCCGGTGGCTGGCAATGACCTCGAGCTGCACGCGGGGCGAGATGTCACGCGCCGCGCACCGCTCGCCGCGGACGACCTGGCCACCACCGTGGTCAGCGTGTCTCAGGGGATCGTGCGTCAGAGGATCGGTGGCGGAACCCCGTCGAGGGTCGCGGCCAGGACCGGGTCCCAGTCGCAGGCGGCGCATGCGTGACGGATGACCGAACGGGCGAAGGTCACCGCCGCTCGGTGCGGATCCTCGGCCCTGCGCACGTCGTCCCAGTCGAGGACGAACTCGCCGAGGCCCGGTTCCCATCGAGCCGCAGGCGCGTCGAGCCGTACGTCCGAGTAACCGGAAGGGGCCGGGTGCGCGTAGCCGTAGAACGCCGCGCGGGGGTATCGCTGGTCACCGGGCCACCATCCGATGGCGATCTCCTGAGCGTCCATCGCGTTGCGCATGATGAAGTCGTCCGACGGTGGAGCAGCCGACCGTCCCGAGAACAGGCTCACCGCGAGGTCGAACGACCCCCACCAGGCGTTGACGGGCGTTGATCGTCCCCGGTAGGGCGCGCGGACTGCGGCGAGGGCCAGAGCGGCCTGGGTCGCCGCCGTGAAGTACGTGCCCACCTCTCCCGGGTCGTAGGTGGCGTGGTCGTCGTCCTCGTCCAGCGGCGTGGACCAGGGCGTCTCCTGCGGGCGCGGGTCGAACACCACGGGTCCGACCGTCTCGCGGACGGCGTCGAGGAGCTCGCGCGTCACCTCACCCACGGACCGGTGAGGGGTGAGCGCGACCCGCCGCCGCCGACCGTCGCTGTGCTCGACGACGGCGTCGTGATCGTGCAGGTCCAGGACGAGGACGAAGGCCCCCGATCCGTCGGGAGCGGGCAGCGGCTGCGTCTCCCAGCCGCGTCCGGTCAGGCGCAGGGCCGCGTGCTGGAGCTCGGGCTCGGGTGGCGCGAGGCCGGCCGAGAGTTTGCCCAGGACCTGGGTGTGCGCATGGAGGGTCTCGCAGGTCGCCTGCCACCGCTCGTAGGGGAGCCCGGGCCAGTCCCGTGACGAAGGCACGGAACAAGGTAGCGCCGAGCAGGGCTCGTCGGAGGTCCGGCGACGACCCAGGAACTGACCCCAGGCCGGCTCACGCCTCGCACCACGCGCCGCTGCTGGGCCTCGGCGAGCCCGAGCTCCCCCGCGAAGAGCGCAGGGGCAAGGGCGCCGGCGACAACCTGGCCGTGGAGGGGGACCTCGAGGGCTGACGGGCCGCTACCGTCCGTCGGCATACCCGCATCTCTGGAGGTCCGCGTGGCGCAGGTGGTCGACTACGAGAACGTGTCCACCGTCGGACTGGAGTCGTCCCCGGTCGCGGAGGCCCTCGCCGGCTTGCGGGCCAACGAGGCGCGCTACTACAAGAACAAGTACGGCCACGTCTTCACCGTCGACCCTGCGAGCGACGCGACCGAGGCGGTCGACTGGGTGCACCGCATCCTCCGGGAGGAGCGGGAGATCGTCATCTCAGCCCGGCCGCTCGAAGCGACGACCTTCGAGGTCGACGGACTCCGGATGGCCTATGTCTTCTACGAGTCCGGACTCGCGATCAACGTGATGTACGGCCTGGCGGCCGGCGGGAAGCGCGCGGTCGGGTTCAAGCTCTCCGAGGGGATGGAGGTCCCCCTGGAACTCGCCTCCCGCTTCAAGTTCGCGAGGCAGAAGTCGAAGCTCGCCGGCACCATCCGCGGCTCCTTCTTCGTGATCAAGGGCGAGTACTAGGCCTCCGCGCGGTCGGGATCGTCGTACCCGCTCGTCGCGCCGTCGATCCGGAGCGTGACCCGGTGGCCGTCGCCGGTGGGCGCGAGCCGGCGAACGCGTCGCCGAGCAGCTCGCGCAGCACCGCGGGGAACGGGTGGACCTCGATCGTCATGTCCGGGCATGGGCCGGCGCGACCGGGAGGACGCCGCCATCGTGGGTCATCCCTCGACTCGGCCGGGTGCCCGCGGGTCCGCGTCGGGATTTCGAGGAACACCGTGCGCCGTCCCTGCTGTCTTCTGTGATGACAGGCCGCGCCGCCACGCATGTGCGGTGCAGCGACGTCCCATGCGGGGCCAAGGACGGTCAGACACCGGTCCGCCGCGGTCAGGCCGGTCCTCCCCGGGCAAGTGCCAGGAGCAGGTCTGCGGCGTCGGCGGTGGTCGGCAACTGGGCTGCCTGCCGGGCGACGGCCCGGGCCCTGCGCTGCTCGGGGCAGTCGCCCAGCAGTTCGAGGACCGTGGTCGCCACCTCGGCGGCCGTGCAGCTGAGCGGGTCGAGCACCCGGGAGACGCCGAGGGCGCGGCAGCGGTCGGCAGTCCAGGGCTGGTCGGCGCCCATGGGCAGCAGGACCGAGGGCAGACCGAGGGCGAGGGTGGCCAGCACGGTCCCGGATCCGGCGTGGGACACCACCAGATGCCGTCCCTCGAGGGCCTCGGCGAGGGGGACGAAGCGTTCGACCCGGATGCGCGCCGGCTGGGGGCCGAGTTCGACCGGGGCGAGCTCCCGCCCCACGGTGACCAGCACGTCGACGTCGAGCTCGCGGAGGCCGGCGAGCAGCCGCGGGAACAGGTCACCGGATTCCTGGGCGAAGATCGTGCCGAGGGTGAGGTAGATCGAGCGGCGGGTGTCCGGCCCGACGGGCGGTGCGGCGTCGCTGGCGGCGACGTCGTCGAGGATCGGAGGCCGCACGGCGATGGCGCTGCCCGGCAGGGGGTCGGCAGGGTCCCGCAGCCCGGGCGGCACGGGATCGAGGGTGAGATCGCCGTGCAGCGGTCGGGGTCCCGGGTCGCTCGCCAGACCGTGCCGGGCGCGCAACTGCTCCAGTGGCGGCCGGACCAGTCCGGGGTCGAGAAACCCGCCGGCGGCGATCACGACGACATCCGCCGAGGGCACCCCGGCGGCCTCGGCCGCCACCCCTGCGCCGACATCCATCTCATCGCGCAGGACGAGGTCGGGCCGCCAGTCGGCGATGAGCGCCCTCGTCCGTGCGGCACGTTCGGTGCCGACGCGGGCGACGAAGAAGTCGGCCACCACGCGCTGCTCGTGTGCCCGGTCGACCGGTGTCAGGGGTCGCCGCTCGTCGACCGGCAGAAGAGTCGCTCCACCGGTGTCCAGGGCAGGGAAGCCAGCGGCCTCGACCACGGGCAGCATCGCCTGCTGACAGGCGTAGCGGACCTCGTGGCCGCGGCCGCTCAACTCGCGCGCGTAGGGCAGGGTGGGCAGGAAATGCCCCGTGCCACCGGCGAACGTCACGAGCAGCCGCATCGCGCCATCCTGGCTCAGTGGTACGGGGTACGTATCCCGCGAGCCGAGGCCGACGGTCCCGCAGGTCGATCGGAGAAGAACCGTAGGACGAGTGATCGAGATGTTCCCGGGCTTCCCCTGCCGGGTGGCATCGGGCCGTGCTGGCAGCTCTTGACGGAGCGGCGGGCGGGCTCGCCGTGCACCGTCGCGTGAGATCACGTCGGGCCTTCATCGGCGCGCAGCCGTGAACGGACTGCTGGGCGAGGTCGTCGCGACGGACGCGCACGGCTTCATCCCGACCGGGGTGGCCCTGAGGCCCCAGAGGTGGGGGCTGGAACGGGACCCGTACCTGCTAGAGACGAGCCTTCCCCGGTGTCTTCGCCGTCGGCGACGTCCGGGCGACGTCCATGAAGCGGGTCGCATCGGCGGTGGGGGAGGGATCGGTCGCCGTGCAGTTCGTCCACCAGGTGCTCCGCGGACTCGACCGGCCCGGCCGCCACGGTTGAGCGAACCGCGCCGCTTCCGCTCTCGCACCACGGCGCCGGCGGGGACCCGTTTCGCTCGCCTCGACCGCGGTAGCGTCCTTTTCGCAGGCCGGGCGGTGGGAGCGGGGACCGGATGACCGGACACGGGCATCGCGTGGGGTTGGACGAGGCGCTGAATCCTCTCGTCCTGGCTCTCGACGTCGGGTCGACGGCGAGCCGGGGCGACGTGTACGACGCCGCCGGCCGGCCGGTCGAGGGCGGTCGCCGGAAGATCCCGCACGAGTTCCGGACCAGCGGCGACGGTGCGAGCGAGATCGACCCCGACCAGGTGGCCGACGAGCTCGGCACGATCATCACGCATCTCGCTGCCGCGCCCCTGCAGGGTCGGATCGCCGGGGTAGCCCTCGACACGTTCGCGTCCTCGCTGGTCGGCGTGGGCACCGACGGCCGAGCCGTCACCCCCTGCTACACCTACGCCGACTCCCGGTGCGGCCCGCAGGTCACCGCACTGCGCGCCGAGCTGGACGAGGCGCAGGTGCAGCAGCGGACCGGCTGCCGGTTGCACAGCAGCTACCTCCCGGCGCGCCTGCGGTGGCTGCGGGAGACCGACCCAGGCCGGTTCGCCGCGGTACGGCGCTGGATGTCCCTGGGTGAGTACGCCTACCTCCGGCTGCTCGGCACGACAGCGGCGGGCACGGCCACGGCCGCGTGGACCGGACTGCTCGACCGCCGCACCGGGCGCTGGGATCCCGGGATGCTCGCGGCTGCCGGGGTCGAGGCCGATCAGCTGTCGGAGGTGCGGGACCCCGACGACCCGCTGACCGATGTCGACGCCGACGTGGCGAGTCGGTGGCCGGTGCTCGCCGGAGCCCGTTGGTTCGCGCCCATCGCGGACGGCTTCGCCAGCAATCTCGGCACCGGAGCCGTCGACGGGACGACGGCCGCGGTGGCCGCCGCCACCAGCGGAGCGATCCGGGTGCTCGTCGACGACATCCCGGAGCGGATCCCGCCAGGGCTGTGGTGCTACCGGGTCGACTCCCGCCGCTCCCTGCTGGGCGGCGCGCTCAACGACGTCGGCCGGGTGGTCAGCTGGTTGCAGAACACGGTGGCCCTGGGCGACGCCGATCCCGACCACCTGCTGGCCGCCGCTCCCGAGCCCGCGACGCCGCTGGTCCTGCCGTACCTCTCCGGGGAACGCTCCACCGGCTGGGCCGCGAGCGCCCGCGCGCTGATCGCCGGTGTCTCCACCGCCACCAGCGGCGCGCTGATCTTCCGCGGAGCGATGGAGGGCGTCGCCCTGGCGTACGCACGGATCGCCGACCAGTTGCGGACGACCGCGGCCAATCCGCAGCGCATCCTGGCCAGCGGCCGCATCGCCCAGGAGCTGCCGAGCTGGCTGCAGGTCCTGGCCGACGTGCTGGACGCCCCGGTGGAGCCGGTGACCCTCAAGCGGGCGACGCTGCACGGCACCGCCCTGCACGCGCTGGAGGTGCTGGCGCCGGACACCCCACGTGCCCCGCTCGCTACCGCCGCCACGCTGCACCCGGTGCCCGCGCACCACGACCACTACCGCGCCCGGGCCCAGCAGTACGACGACGTCTACCGAGCGGTGATCGCACCGGACCGTCCCCGCTGACGACGCCCCTGCCCTGACCTCGCGCCGGGTGGTCCGGCGTCCAACGGGAGGCCGGTGCCCGGCACGGCGGCTTGTTCTCTGGCTGGTCCGGAGCGATCGGGCCGCCGGGTTTCACCGTGGCGCTCACGGGCGCCGATCCGGCGACCCGGGCTGACCCGTGGTTCATGCGGTCATATCCCGTGCCGCGCGTCTGCTCCACCCTCAGGCAGACATCC
>Ga0136846_1213916_pt1 | contig 10026 bp, 6 predicted proteins | sample HopSoiMetagenom2_FD_96841 | JGI IMG/M metagenome (GOLD analysis project Ga0136846, IMG submission 96841) | Grasslands soil microbial communities from Hopland, California, USA - 2 Assembly 2016 (version 4) | ecosystem: Environmental > Terrestrial > Soil > Grasslands | place: USA: Hopland... | reverse complement strand
GGCTGGGTGCGCGACTTCCGCTCGGTGGCCTGGTCGGCCGACGGCGCGCAGCATTTCGTGCTCATCACCGCCGCCGCCTTCGACTGGGATGGCGAGCCGGTGGCCGTGATGACCACGCGCGACGTCACCGAGACGGAGCGCGCCAAGCAGGAGGGCGACGCCATCCTCGACAACGCCGTCGTCGGCGTGTGCCTGGTGCGCAACCATCGGCTCGAGCGCGTCAACCCCCAGCTGGAGCGCATGCTGGGCCTGCCGCTGGGCTCGCTGGTGGGCAAGCCCACCGAGGTGCTGTTTCCGAACCGCGACAAGTTCAAGGAGTTCGTCGCCGTCTACGAGACACCGCAGGCGCACGGCGAGACGATCGACATCGAGCGCCGCGTGCCGCGCGCCGACGGCACTCGGCTGCTGCTGCGCATGCGCGGCCGCGCCGTCGATCCCCGGCGGCGCCAGGAGACCGGCACCATCTGGGTGGTCGAGGACATCACCGACCGCCGCCGGGCCGAGCTGGAGCTGGCCGACGCGAAGCGCGAAGCGGAGGCGGCCAGCCGCGCCAAGAGCAGCTTCCTCGCGACGATGAGCCACGAGATCCGCACGCCGCTGAGCGGGGTGCTGGGGCTGGCGCGCCTGCTGCAGGATCCGGCGCTCTCGCCGGACCGGCGCAAGTCCTACCTGACGCACCTGGTCGATGCCGCGGAGCTGCTGAACGGCATCGTGTCGGACGTGCTGGACCTGTCCAAGATCGAGGCCGGCCACCTGCAGGTCGAGCACATCCCGTTCGACCTGCACGCGGTCATCTGGAGCGCGTTCCGCACCTTCTCGCCGATCGGCCAGGAGCGGGGGCTGGAGATGAGCTGCCACGTCGCGCTGGACACGCCGCGCGAGGTGCTGGGCGACCCGGTGCGCGTGCGCCAGATCCTGTCGAACTACCTGTCCAACGCGCTGAAGTTCACGCAGCACGGCCGTATCCAGGTACAGCTGTTCCGACGCTCGCGCGAGGTGGCGCGCATCGAGGTCAGCGACACCGGCATCGGCGTCAGCCCCGAGCTGCGCGCCACGCTGTTCCAGCCCTTCACGCAGGCCGACAGCTCCACCACCCGGCGCTTCGGCGGCAGCGGCCTGGGCCTGTCGATCTGCCGCGAGCTGGCCACGCTGATGGGTGGCGACGTCGGCCTCGACAGCGACGGCCGCACGGGCACCCGCGCCTGGGTCGACCTGCCGCTGGTGACGGCCAGCGAGGAGGACTTCGTCACCATCGCGAGCCCGCTGGACGACGCCGCGCCGAAGCAGCCGCTGCAGGGCATGTGCGTGCTGCTGGCCGAGGACAACGCGGTCAACCGGCTGATCGTCGGCACGATGCTGGCGCGCCTGGGCGCCGACGTGATCGAGGCCACCAACGGCAGCGAGGCGATCGAGCAGGCGAGCCGCGCGCCCGACGACGTGCACGCGATCCTGATGGACCTGCACATGCCCGAGGTCGACGGCCTGGAGGCCACGCGCCGCCTGCGCGCGCAGCCGGCCACCGCGCACCTGCCGATCATCGCGCTGACCGCCGCCGTGCTGGACGCCGAACGCGCGCAGGCGCATGCGGCGGGCATGAACGGGTTCGTGTCCAAGCCCGCCGGCGAGGGCGAGCTGCTGCGGGCGCTGTGGGCCTACGTGCCCGGCGTCGAAGGCCCCGCGAGCGCCTTCATGCGCTTCGATCTCGACTGATCGGCCGGCCCGGACGCAACGGCCCGCGCACCGCGAGCGCGTCGCGGTCCCCGTCGTCGCCCGGCGGCGTCACCCTCGGCGTCAACGTTTGAGCACCTTGGTCACGGCCGGCGCGCGCAGCCGGCCGGCGACGGGCATGTCGCCGCCCAGCAGCGGGCGCAGGTAGTCGAAGAAGGCGGGAGTGACATCGTTGCCGGCGGGCGCGATCAGCGCGTCCTCCATCGTGCGCGTCCTGGCGGCCACGGCCTCCAGCGGCTGCAGCACGTAGTCGACCGCGTAGTCGCCGGTGCGGCGGATGGCGACGGAGCCGTCGCGGTCGCCCCACATCGCGAACTGCACGGCCTTCTCGGCGGCCTCGCGCGCCTCGCGCTGGTCGACGCCGGACACGCAGCCGAGGAACGAGCGCTGCAGGTAGCCGAAGGTGTCGCCGCGCACGCGCTTGATCTTCAGCTTGTCTTTGATCTCGTCGCACAGGAGGTCGGCCAGCGCGCCGGTGCCCGAGAGCTGCACGTTGCCGTGCGCGTCGCGCTCCACGGTCTTCGCGAGCTTCTCGGCGATGGTGGCGCCGGTCTCGTCGTGGATGCCCTCCGAGACGGCGATCACGCAGCGCCCGTGCTTCTCGTAAGCCGCCTTCACGTCGGCCAGGAAGCCGTCGACCTTGAAGGTGCGCTCGGGCAGGTAGACCAGGTGCGGGCCGTCGCCGGGGAAGCGCCGCGCGAGCGCCGCGGCGGCCGTCAGGAAGCCCGCGTGCCGGCCCATGATGACGCCGACGTAGACGCCGGGCAGTGCCGCGTTGTCGAGGTTCGCCCCCGCGAAGGCCTGGGCCACGAAGCGCGCGGCCGACGGGAAGCCGGGCGTGTGGTCGTTGCCCATCAGGTCGTTGTCGATGGTCTTGGGGATGTGCATGCAGCGCAGCGGGTGGCCCGCCTTGCGCGCCTCCTCGGAGACGATGCGCACGGTGTCCGACGAATCGTTGCCGCCGATGTAGAAGAAATGGCTGATGCCGTGCGCCTGCAGCGTCGCCAGGATGCGCTGGCAATACGCGAGGTCGGGCTTGTCGCGCGTGGAGCCCAGTGCCGAGGCCGGCGTGGCGGCCACCTGCTCGAGGTTGGCCAGCGTCTCCTGGGTCAGGTCGAGCAGGTCCTCGTCGACGATGCCGCGCACGCCATGCCGCGCGCCGTAGACGCGCTCGACCTGCGGGAAGCGCCGCGCCTCGAGCACGACTCCCACCAGCGACTGGTTGATCACCGCGGTGGGGCCGCCGCCTTGCGCGACGAGGATCTTGATCGAACTCATGGGCAGGCACTCCAGTCGATGGAAGAAAGCCGATCTTACGACCGGCCGGCCGCGTCGCGATCGCGGCCGGGGCCGCCGCCCGGTCGGGTCGAGAGAAGTTCAGGGGAGCGCTGGAGCCGGCTCCGCCGGGCCAGTCGCGGCCGGCCCCTCGGGGGCAGCGAGCGTGCGGCTGTCCGTCATCTCCTGTGGATGTCGTGCGTCGCGAACGGATCGTCGCCTTCCGGCCGCGCCAGCCAGTGCGGATGTTCCAGCGTCCGGTTGATGTCGCTCAGGCCGCTGGCCCAGTGGCTGCGCATCGTGACGGCGCCGAACTCGTAGTCCTTGGACAACCCGTCCCACTCCTTGTCCTGGTAGATCAGCTGGATGACGCTGACGCAGCGCGCCGTGGCCTGCTGCGCGGCGGCGCGGGCGGCGGGGTGGCGTGCGCGTTCCTCCGGCGGAATCAGCTCCAGCAGTTCGCGCAGCATCCGGCGCTGGCGCTGCTCGGCCGCCTGCATGTTGGTGATCGCGCGGGTGCGGCTGGAGTACTGGATGTCCTTGACGCGTTCCTGCGCATCGATCACGTTGGTGGGCAGCTTCCCGCGCGCGCTCCACAGGTCGACCTGGAAGGCGAGCGTGTCGCGCCGCGGGTGGTCGTCGAGCACCTGCGAGAGCGGCGTGTTGGAGACGAGGCCACCGTCCCAGTAGTAGTGGACCCGCCGCGGCGCGCCGCTCGCGCGCGAGGGCTCGAGCGGGCCCGGGTCCTCGATGGCGACCGCCGGGAAGCCGGGCGGCAGCGCGCCCGAGGCCAGGATGTGCTCGGCGCGGAGGCGCTTGCGCCAACGGCCGTGCTGGTTGTCGAAGACCTCGAAGTTGCCCGTCTCGAGGTCGACGGCCGAGACGGTCAGGCGCATCTCGCCCGCGTTGATGCGGTCGAAGTCGACCAGGCGCTCCAGCGTGGCCTTGAGCGGGGCCGTGTCGTAGAAGCTGGCCGCGTCGGGCGGCTGCGAGCCGACGAAGGCGGAGGGTGGGCGCGGCGTGAAGAAGCCGCGCTGGCCCTCGGTGATGGCACGCCACGCGCTCCAGTTGTTCCAGACCTGGCGCCGCCATCCGTCGGCGGGCTCGACGAAGGCGTCGAGGAAGGACAGCGCGTCCGGCCACACGGCGGGCTGCGAGACCGTCTGCCAGAACTCGCGCAGCCGGTCGATGCGGTGCTCCGGCGCGTTGCCGGCGATGAGCGCGGCGTTGATCGCGCCGATCGAGATCCCGGCCACCCAGTCGGGCTCGATGCCCGCCGCCGCCAGTCCCTCCATCACCCCGGCCTGGTAGGCGCCGAGCGCGCCGCCGCCCTGCAGGACGAGGGCGATGGTGTCGAAGGGCGGTCGTTCGAGCGGCATGGTCGGCGAGGCGAGGGACGGGATCCCGGAGCTTATCGGGTCCGCGTTGCGCCGCGCTGAAGTCGGACATGGCGCGACGCAGTGCAGGGCATCGCGTCTGCGTATCGCGGGCTCGCGTATCCCCGGGGTCATATCCCCGGGGTCAGGTCTTGAACGTTGCGGGGTCAGGTCTTGAGTCTTGCAGCGCCGAGCCTTTTCGAGGGGCAGGCCGGTGTTTGCGGACCCGGTGCCTCGCGCCGAACTGCGCACGCAGGCGCGACAGTGCACGATTCAAGACCTGACCCCGCAACATTCAAGACCTGACCCCCAGGCTGGCTGACCCCCAGGCTGGCTGGTCTAATGGCGGCATGCGCCAACAACCCCCTGCCCAGATGGTGGCCGACTTCGCGGCCCGGGGCGTCTCGGATGTCGAGTGCCTGTTCCCGGACATCTCGGGCTATCCGCGCGGCAAGCTGATGCCCGCATCCGCCTTCGCGGCCGGCGCCGAGCTGCGCATCGCCCAGGCGATCGCCATGCAGTGCGTGACAGGCGACTACTCGTACGACCCGATCTTCCCCGACCAGGACCCCGACGTCGCCCTCGTGCCCGACTACGCCACCGTCCGCCCCGTGCCGTGGGCGAAGGTGCCGCGCGCGCTGGCCATCCACGACTGCGTCGAGCTCTCGGGCCAGCCCTGCCAGTTCGCGCCGCGCAGCCTGCTGCGCGAGGTGATGGCGCGCTACGAGCGACGCGGCCTGCGCGCCGTCGTCGCGCCCGAGATCGAGTTCTATCTCACCGCACCCAACGACGACCCGGCCCAGGCGCTGCGCGCGCCGGTGATGCGCGGCGGCCGCGCCGAGGTCGGCCAATCGGCGTTCAGCCTGAACACGCTCAACGAGCACGCCGCGTTCTGGGAGGAGTTCCGCTTCGCGCTGGACACGCTCGGCGTCAAGGCCGACACCTGGATCCACGAGGTCGGCCTCACGCAGTTCGAGATCAACCTGGTCCACGACGACGCGCTCGTCGTGGCCGACCAGGCCTTCCTGTTCAAGTACGCCGCCAAGGAAGTCGCGCTGAAGCACGGCCTGAACGCGGTGTTCATGGCCAAGCCGATCGCGGGCCAGCCGGGCAGCTCGATGCACCTGCACCAGAGCGTGGTCGATGACGCCGGCCGCAACGTCTTCAGCGATGCGGACGGCGGCGAGAGCCTGCTGTTTCGCCAGTTCATCGCCGGCCTGCAGGCCAACCTGCCCAGCCTGATGCTGCTGTTCGCGCCGTTCGTCAACTCGTACCGGCGCTTCGTCAAGCAGAGCCAGGCGCCGGTGAACTTCCACTGGGGCTGCGACAACCGCACCGCCGGCCTGCGGATCCCGCACAGCGCTCCGGCCGCGCGCCGCGTGGAGAACCGCGTGGCCGGCGCAGACGCGAACCCGTACCTCGTCATCGCCGCGACGCTGGCCGCCGGCCTCGACGGCATCGAGCGCGCGCTGCCGCCCACCGATCCGATGGTCGACAGCGCGTACGAGCAGGCCCACACGCTGCCGCGCTCGCTGCCGGCCGCCATCGAGTCGTTCGTCGGCGACGGCGTGGCCGCGCGGCTGTTCGGCGAGCGCTTCGTGCGCGGCTACGCCTCCAGCAAGGAAGTGGAGTACGAGAGCTGGCTCGCCGAGATCGGCGCCTGGGAGCGGCGTTTCCTGGTGCCGCAAGCATGACGCGGACCGCTGCCGTCATCGGCGCCGGCCCGGCGGGCCTGATGGCCGCCCACGCGTTGCAAGGCGCCGGCGTGCAGGTGCACGTGTTCGACGCGATGCCGTCGGCCGGGCGCAAGTTCCTGCTGGCCGGCATCGGCGGCCTGAACCTGACGCACTCCGAGGCGATGCCGGCCTTTCTCGCGCGTTACGCGCAGCGCGCGCCGGCGCTGCGTCCGTTCCTCGACGCTTTCGGCCCCGACGCGGTGCGCGCCTGGGCAGGCGAGCTGGGCATCGCGACCTTCGTCGGCAGCTCGGGCCGCGTGTTCCCCCAGGACATGAAGGCCGCGCCGCTGCTGCGCGCCTGGCTTCACCGGCTGCGTGCCGGGGGCGACGGACGCCTGCCGGTGCAGTTCCGCATGCGCCATCGCTGGCTCGGCTGGGCCGACGACGGCGGCGCGCTGCGCATCGCGAGCCCTGACGGCGAGTCGACGTTCGCAGCCGAGGCGACGGTGCTCGCGCTGGGCGGAGCGAGCTGGTCCAGGCTCGGTTCCGACGGCGCCTGGGTGCCGCTGCTCGCCGGGCGCGGCATCGACATCGCGCCGCTGCGCGCGAGCAACTGCGGCTTCGACGTCGCGCCCACCGGCCCCGATCGCCCGGGCTGGAGCGCGCACCTGCGCGAGCGTTTCGCCGGCGAGCCTGTCAAGCCGGTGGCGATCACGGCGACCGACGCCAGTGGTGCCCCGCATCGGCAGCAGGGCGAGTTCGTCGTCACGCAGACGGGCGTCGAGGGCAGCCTCGTCTACGCCTTTTCCGCCGGGCTGCGCGAGCAGATCGCCGCGGGCGGCGAGGCCACGCTCACGCTCGACCTGCTGCCGCAGCACTCGCCCGCGCAGGTGCTGGCCGAGACGCGCCGGCCGCGCGGCGCGCGCAGCCTGTCCACCCACCTGAAGAGCCGGCTGCACCTGCAGGGCGTGAAGATGGCCCTGCTGCACGAGCTGCTGACGCCCGCGCAGATGAACGACCCCGAGGCGCTCGCCGGCTTCATCAAGGCGCTGCCGCTGCGGCTCGCCGCGCCGCGCCCGATCGCCGAGGCCATCTCGAGCGCCGGGGGCGTACGGTTCGAGTCGCTGGACGACGCGCTGATGGCGCGCGCCTCGCCGGGCCTGTTCGTGGCGGGCGAGATGCTCGACTGGGAGGCGCCCACCGGCGGCTACCTGCTCACCGCCTGCCTGGCCACCGGCCGCGCCGCCGGCCGGGGCGCGGCCGCGTGGCTCGGCAGCCGCTGAAGCCGCCCGCTACCATTGGCGCTTTCAGGTCTCCCCTGCTTTCGCATGCCCGCGCGTTCCCCGTCCCGCCGTCCCCGCCCCCAAGACGTGATCGACGCCGTCGTGCGCGAGAGGCCGTCCGCCCCCGCCGGCATCAAGGCGCCCGGCCCGCTGCTGATGGCGCTCGAGGGCCGCGCGCCCTGGGAATTCGCCGCCAGCATCGCCGCCGTGCCGCTGCTGCGCAAGCTGCCGCGCGGCGACGGCCACCGCGTGCTGGTGTTGCCGGGCCTGGCCGCCAACGACCTCACCACGCTGCCGATGCGCGCCTTCCTGCGCGATCGCGGCTATGACGCCCTGCCCTGGGAGCAGGGCCTCAACCTCGGCCCGCGTCCGGGCGTCCTCGAGGCGCTGCGGGAACGCGTGCACGCGCTGCGCCGCAGCGATGCCGCGCCCGTCAGCCTCGTCGGCTGGAGCCTGGGCGGCGTCTATGCGCGCGAACTCGCCAAGGAGATGCCCGACTCGGTGCGCTGCGTCGTCACGCTCGGCTCGCCATTCGCCGGGCCGCCGCAGGCCACCAACGCCTGGTGGCTGTTCGAGCGCGTCAGCGGCCATCCCGGGCCCGACGCCGCGATGCAGGCCGCGCTGCGCGAGGCGCCGCCGGTGCCCACGACATCGATCTACTCGCGCACCGACGGCATCGTCGCCTGGCAGTGCAGCCTGAATCCGCCCGGGCCGCTGGCCGAGAACATCGAGGTGCACGCGAGCCACATCGGCCTGGGCCTGAACCCGCTCGCGATGGTCGCCATCGCCGACCGCCTCGCGCAGGATCCGGCGCGCTGGCGGCCGTTCGACAGGAGCGGCCTGCGCGGCCTGTTCTTCAAGACCGGCGGCACGTCGTGAAAGTCCGCGCCAACGGCCTGTCGATCGAGGTGGATGACCAGGGCCCGCGCGACGGGCCGGTGGTGTTGCTGGTGATGGGCCTGGGCATGCAGCTGACCGGCTGGCCCGACGAACTTGTCGCGCTGCTGGTGCAGCACGGGTTCCGCGTCGTGCGCTTCGACAACCGCGACGCCGGCCTCAGCGAAGGCTTCGACCACGCCGGCGTGCCCAGCATCCCGTGGAACGCGCTGCGCCACCTACTGCGACTGCCGGTGCGCTCGCCGTATGCCGTCAAGGACATGGCCGCCGACGCCGTCGGCGTGCTGGATGCACTGGGCATCCCGCGGGCGCACGTCGTCGGCGCCTCGCTCGGCGGCATGATCTGCCAGCACGTGGCGGCGGCCTGGCCCGAACGCGTGGCGAGCCTGGCCCTGATCATGACCACCAGCGGATCGCGCCGGCTGCCCGGACCCACGCGCGAGGCACGCCGCGTGCTGCTGGCGCGGCCCGCCGACAACCGGCCGGAGACACTGGTCGCGCATGCTGTGCGCGTGTTCACCGTCATCGGCAGTCCGGCGTTCCGCCTCGACCCGGCCGACATGCGCGCGCGTGCCGCGGCCAGCATCGCGCGGGCTTCGCGCCCGGCCGGCACGGTGCGCCAGCTGCTGGCCGTCGCGGCCGACGGCGATCGCACGCCGCTGCTCGCGCGCATCCAGGCGCCGACGCAGGTGATCCACGGCGTGGCCGATCCGCTGGTGCCGGTGAGCAGCGGCCACGACCTGGCGCGCCGCATCCCCGGCGCACTCGGCGACTTCATCGAGGGCATGGGCCACGACCTGCCGTTGCAGCTGCTGGGCCGCATCGCGCAAGGCATTGCCGGCAACGCGCGCCGCGCCAGCTGAACGCCGCGTTGTTGCGGCCATGCCAGTCCGCGCTTCGCCCGGGCGCGCGGCTTGGCGAGGCCGAGTCGGCGCGGACGCCGTCGTGCGCGGCGCCGTCCCCCTGCGAGCCGTCGCCGTCCCGACGCGGTTCGAACCATGAAAAAGGGCCGATCGGTCGCCCGATCGGCCCTGGTCAGGTTGCGCGCGCGATCGGAGGATCGCGTCGCGCAAGCCGTGGCGCTTACTGCACGGCCACCGAGACGTCGTCCAGGATGAACGAGGTCGCCAGCGACGAGTCTTCCGCACCCGAGAACTTCAGCGTGATCGTCTTGCCGATGAAGCTGTTCAGGCTGATCGTGCGCAGGACGTAGCCCGAAGCCGCGTTGACGTTGGAGTACGTCGCGAGCGTCGTGGCCGAGCCACCGCTCGGGGTCGCCGAGACCGTCAGCTTGTCGTACGCGGTCGAGCCCGTCTCCTGCGTGTCGATGTGCAGGTAGAAGGTCAGCGAGGCGGACGTCTTGCCGGCCGGGATGGTGATCGACTGCGAGACGCTGTCGGTGTGGGTCGTGCCGTAGCCGTCGAGCCAGGCGAAGCCCGTGCCGCCATGCGCCGTCTCGCCCGAGCAGGTCGAGTTCGTGCAGCCGACGCCGGACGTCGCCGTCCAGCTGGTGGTGCCCGATTCGAAGCCCGGGTTGAGCACCAGGTTGGCCGGCGGCGGCGGGGGCGGCGGGGTGACCGACACCGAGACCGAGGCCGTCTTCGAGGACGTCTTGCTGTTGCTGTCGGTCACCGTTTCCGTCACCGAGTAGCTGCCGGCCGACGCGTAGGTGTGCGTCGGGTTCTGCGCCGTCGAGGTGCCGCCGTCGCCGAAGGTCCACGAACGCGAGGTGATCGTGCCACCCGTGTCGGTCGACGTGTCGACGAAGGACACCGTCAGGCCGGAGACCGT
>Ga0136846_1212558_pt1 | contig 10026 bp, 11 predicted proteins | sample HopSoiMetagenom2_FD_96841 | JGI IMG/M metagenome (GOLD analysis project Ga0136846, IMG submission 96841) | Grasslands soil microbial communities from Hopland, California, USA - 2 Assembly 2016 (version 4) | ecosystem: Environmental > Terrestrial > Soil > Grasslands | place: USA: Hopland... | reverse complement strand
TCGGCCTCGTTGGCCTGGACCACGACCCGGTCCTCCAGCGGCTTGATGCTGACCTTGGTAGCGGTCGTCACGTCGGTGACGCCCCCTTCGGTGTCGGACGGACGGGGAATGGGGTGGTGCGCTGTTGCTGATGCTGTGGCACGGGATCCGGGCACCCGCCGTCGCGGGGGTCGGGCGCCAGCCCGTGTCGATTGGCACTCTACCCACGAGAGTGCCAGCCGCTCAAGCGGGTGCCCGATGGGGTGAGCGGACGCCTGCGCAAGGCTGGCGCCGTGCCCCCCGACGATGCCGCGCACCCCGACGACGCCGCGCACCACGCAGTCGCCGACCTCCGCTGGCTGCGCGGCCCGGAAGGCACGGCGGCCACCAGGCTGGCCGGGCAACTGCTCGCAGCGGGCGTCGATCTGCTCCCCGGTCTGGCCCGGCTGCGGACCGAGGTCGGCCCCGAGCACGCCGGCCCGGCCTGGGAGCTCGCCCGCCTGCGCGCCCGCGCCCGACCGGTCTTCGGTGCCGACGCCGACGTCCTCCTGCTGACCGCCGACACCCTGGAGCAGGCCGGCAGACCGCAACTGGCCGCCCGACGCGCGACGCGCCTGCTGGCCGGTGGGGCCGACTCGGCGGCCGACCTCGGCTGCGCGGCAGGTACCGACACCGTCGCGCTCGCGCGCGCCGGTGCCCGGGTGCTCGCCGTCGACCGTGACCCGGTCGCCCGTGAGCTGACGGCCGCGAACGCCGAGGCCCTGGGCGTGGGTGACGAGGTGTGGGTGTCCGCCGGTGACGTCGTGGAACTGGTCGACGCAGCGCGCGGCGGCGAGCTCGCCGGCTGCGCCGCGGCGACCCTCGACCCGGCCCGGCGGGCCGGGGGACGACGGCAGCTGGCCCCTGACCGGTGGTCGCCTCCGTGGTCGACGGTGACCGCACTGCTCGACCGGATGCCGACGTCGGTGGTGAAGGTGGCGCCGGGCCTGGACCACGACCGGGTGCCCGAGGGCGTCGAGGCCGAATGGGTGTCGGTCGGGGGTTCGATCGTCGAGGCGTTGCTGTGGGGCCGCGGCCTCTCCGAGACGTGGCGACGGGCGACCCTCGTGCGCGATGCCATGGTGCTCGAGCTGACGGCCGCGGCGGATCCAGGCACGGCGCCCGTGGGCCCGGTGCGTGGCTGGCTGCACGAGCCGGACCCGGCGCTCATCCGCTCGGGGTTGATGGCTCTCGTCGCCGCGGACCTCGGCGCCACCCTGGTCGACCCGACGATCGCCTATCTGAGCTCGGACGCCGTGGCCGACAGCCCCTGGGTCAGCTCCTACCGCGTCGAGGAGGTGCTGCCGTTCAACCCCAAGAAGCTGAAGGCGTTGCTGCGCGCCCGCGGCGTCGGTCGGGTCGTGGTGAAGAAACGGGGCTCACCCATCGAGCCGGAGGCCCTCGCGCGGCAGCTGAGAGGCCCCGGGGGCGCCTCCGCCGTCCTGGTGGTCACCCGGGTGGCCGGAGCCCCGACCGTGCTGGTGTGCGACGTCGGTGGAGGGTGAGGAGGCAGGCGACCTTCGCTTCAGCGGCTGACCACGTCGATCGGTAGCGAACTGTCGGCGCCCAGGTCCGGGGCCGACGGCGCGACGCCGGCCGCTACCAGCCGCGAGCCGAGCGCGGCCACCATCGCCCCGTTGTCCGTGCACAGCCGGGGGCTGGGCACGCGCAGCACGATCCCGGCCGCCGCGCAGCGCTCCTCGGCCAGGGCGCGCAGTCGCGAGTTGGCCGCCACCCCACCGCCGAGCACCAGGTGGTCGACGCCGTGGTCCCTGCAGGCGCGCACGGCCTTGGCGGTGAGGACATCGGCAACCGCCTCCTGGAACGACGCCGCGACGTCGGCCACCGGCACCGGCTCCCCGGCCCGCTGCCGCGCCTCGACCCAGCGCGCAACGGCGGTCTTCAGCCCCGAGAAGGAGAAGTCGTAGGGGGCGTCGCGCGGCCCGGTCAACCCGCGCGGGAAGCCGATCGCCGCCGGGCTCCCCTCCCGCGCCGCCCTGTCGATCGGCGGACCACCGGGGAACGGCAGCCCGAGCACGCGGGCCACCTTGTCGAACGCCTCCCCCGCCGCGTCGTCCACCGTGCGGCCCAGCGACTCCACGTCGCGGGACAGGTCGGGCACCAGCAGCAGGGAGCTGTGCCCTCCCGAGACCAGCAGCGCGATCGAGGGCTCGGCCAGTGGGCCGTGCTGCAGTTCGTCGACGGCGACGTGCGCGGCCAGGTGGTTGACGCCGTACAGCGGCACGTCGAGGGCCAGCGCGTAGGCCTTCGCCGCGGCGACGCCGACGAGCAGGGCCCCGGTGAGGCCGGGCCCGGAGGTGACCGCGACGGCGTCGACGTCCCCGGCCGTCACCCCGGCGTCGGCCAGCGCGCGGTGCACGGTCGGCACCATCGCCTCGAGGTGCGCCCGGGACGCGATCTCCGGGACCACGCCGCCGAAGCGCTCGTGCTCCTCCATCGACGTGGCGAGCGCATCCGCGAGCAGGGTGCGCCCGCGGACCAGCCCGATCCCCGTCTCGTCGCACGAGGTCTCGAACCCGAGGACCAGGGGCTCACTCGATGTCATCGTTCGCTCCCGCGGCGCGCTGCGCTCCTCGCTCGTTCCTCGCTGCGATGCTTCCGCACCTGTCCGCTCACGGCTTCTCCCGCTTCATCACGACCGCATCGGCGCCGCTGGGCTGGTAGTAGCCGCGCCTCCGGCCGATCTCGGTGAACCCCCGCCGCCGGTAGAGCCCGTGCGCCACCTCGTTGTCGGCCCGCACCTCGAGCAGCACCACGGGGCTGCGCCGGTCGGCCTCGGCGAGCAGCGCGTCCAGCAGCAGCGCGCCGATGCCCGTGCCCTGCCTGGAGGCAGCCACCCCCAGCGTGGCCACATGCGCCTCGTCGTCGTACGCGATCAGTCCGGCGTACCCGACGATCGTGCGGTTGCCGTCGGCGTCGTCGTCCTCGGCCACCAGGTAGTGCCGGGTGTCGCGGTGGGAGAGCTCGTCGCGGTACATGGCGCGCGTCCACGTGTCCGGGGCGAACAACTCCTCCTCCAGCACCATCACCGCCGGCAGGTCGGCGAGCGTCATGTCCCGCAGGCGCAGCGTCACCGGACCTCCTCGCTGACGCTCGTCGGCCAGGTGACGCACCGTGCTGTGCCCTCGCATGAGCTCGCACGCTCGCTCATGGCTGCGACACCGCCTTGATGGCGGTCGGCGGGGTGGCGTCGGGACGGCGCAGGTACAGGGGCACCAGGGGCGCCGCGGACGCCGGGTCGCTCAGCTGAGAGGCGGCGGCCCGGATCAGCCCCGCCGTCGTGACGTCGGCGGGCTCGACGGCAACGCCCAGCCGGTCGGCGAACGCCGGGTCACCCACGAAGGGGCCTGCCGCGTCGAGTTCCGCAGGGCGGACGACGGCCGGGCCGGCGGTGCGGGTGCCGTCGGCGGCGTAGGTGGCCCAGTAGACCTCCTTCCGGCGCGCATCGGTCACCACCGTGCGGGCACCGGAACCGACCGCGTCCAGCGAGCAGACCCCGATGACCGGCACACCGAGAGCGTCGCTCAGAGCCGCAGCGGTCACCACGCCCACGCGCAGTCCGGTGAACGGCCCCGGTCCCAGTCCGACGACCACCGCCTCGACGTCTGCCATTCCCAGGCCGGCGTCGCCGAGCGCTTCCCGGATCGCCGGCGTGAGCAGCTCGGCGTGCTTGGTGCCCGACGGTACCGACCGCTCGGCCAGCACCTGCGCGGTCGTCCCGGAGAACCACCGGGCGACGCCGGCGACCAGGGTCGGCGTGGCGGTGTCGAGAGCGAGGACGAGCACGACGGTTCACGTTACCCATCGGCCGCCGGGGCGGAGCAGGATGGCCGGATGCGCACGGGACCGACCGCCGAGCTGCGCCCCGGCCACCTGCGAGCGTGGTCCGTTCTGCGGACGGCGCGGCTGAACGCGGTGGGCTACGCCGCCCTCATGGGCGCCTGCCTGGTCCCGGGAGCCGTCACCGCCGTGCTGCTGCAGGGGACGGGCTGGCCGATGCCCCTCCGAGCCGCGCTCGGACCGGTGCTCGTCGTCCTCGCGCTGGTGGTCGCCGACCGGCGGAAGTGGGCCCGGATGGAGACCAGCTTCTCGTTCACCGACGACGTCGCCACGATGCGTGCCGTCGCTGACCGCCTGCTCGCGCAGGGCCTGCCGATCCGGGTCAGGGACGAGTGGGGCCCGAGCATGGTCTACCGCAACGGCGACGCGAGACGGGTGCACGCCGCCCTCGCCGAGCTCGGCATCAGGCCGAACTGACGCCCAGCTCGTAGATGATCTCCAGCCCGTCCTCGTCGTCCATCTGCTCGCCCACCTCGACCAGCCCTTCGGAGAGCACGAGGTCGCGCGACGGGGTGTTGTCCGGGCTGACGGTGGCGCGGAACGTCGTCACCTGCGGCTCCTGGCGGGCGCGCTTGATCAGGGCCCGCAGCGCCGCCCGCGCGTATCCCTGACGCCGGAACTGCGGGTCGATCGAGTACCCGACCTCCACCATCCCGTCCCCGTCGGGGGGTCCGTGGTAGCCGGCCCGGCCGACCGCGAGCCGGCGCGCCGGGTCCCACACGATCCCGGTGATCCAGACGGCGCTGGCGGGGTCCTCGACGACCTGCACCGCTCGGATCTCCCACACGCGCCGACACTCGTCGCCGACCAGGTAGGGCGTCAGCGGCACCGGCGACGAGCGGTTGGCCGCCGCCAGGTCGCCGTCGGCGAGGGCGCGGAGCGCCGCCGCGTCCAGCTGCAGGACCTCGATCGGTGGCGTCATCGCTCGAGTCGTTCCTCCCAGCCGGGTCCGTACGGCACGAGCAGTGCCGTCCGGACGTCGTCGTCACGCCGGTCCAGGCGCACCTCGAGGTGTTCGTCGGCCAGCTGCTCGACCAGGCCCTGTCCCCATTCCACGACGGTCACCGAGTCGGCGACGGTCACGTCCAGATCGAGGTCGTCGACGTCGGCCACGCTGCCGAGCCGGTACGCGTCGACGTGGACGAGCGGCATCCGCTCGGCGCGGTGCACGCGGGCGATGACGAACGTCGGCGAGGTCACCGGCTCGCGCACGCCCAGCCCGGCGCCGATGCCCTGGGTGAGGGCGGTCTTGCCCGCACCCAGTGGCCCGACCAGCACGACGAGGTCGCCGGGCCGGAGCAGCTCGGCGAGCGCCCGGCCCAGCGCCTGCGTGTCCGCCGGCGTCGGCAGCACGTGCTCGCGCTTCACGGGAGCGTCCCGGCGACGGCAGTGAGGTCGGCCAGCAGCCCCGCTCTCGGTGCACCGTTCGGACCGAACCGGATCGCCGCCGACGGGTGGTAGGTCGCCCACACCGACCTGCCTTCCCATGGATGCGGGCGGCCGCGGACCTCGCCCAGGACGGTCCGCGGACCGAGGAACCACTTCGCCGCGGAGAGCCCCAGCGCCACGACGACCGGCGGGTCGAGCAACTCCAGCTGACGGCGCAGCCAGCCGGAGCAGCGCGCGACCTCCGGGGCCTTCGGTGTCCGGTTGCCAGGCGGCCGGCACTTCACGATGTTGAGCACCGCCGCCTCGGCGCGGGACAGGCCGGCTTCGGCGAGCAGGAGGTCCAGCAGCTCGCCCGAGCGGCCGACGAAGGGGCGCCCGGTCTCGTCCTCCGTCGCCCCCGGGGCCTCGCCGACGAGCACGAACCGCGGCCGACCCGACGCCGGGACGTCCCCCACCACGACGCGCTGCCGGGTGGCCGCCAGCTCCGGGCAGGCGACGCAGGAGCGGGCGACGGCGCCCAGCGTGGCCCAGTCCGGCGACTCGGCCGCGATGCGGGCCACCTCGTCGGCGGCCGCGTCGAGCCGCGGCGGTCGAGGAACGGCCACGCCCGCACCCTAACGAAGCCGGATCTGAGGCTTCCCCGCCCCGCTCTCGGGTGGGACCGTCTACCTGGGTCCACTCCGGGAAGGGACGGCCGTGATGACGGCTTCGGACGCATCGCCAGATCTCGATCTCTACGACATCGCCTTCCTCGCCGGCGGCCCTGCCCGTGTCGTCGACACGGCGGTCGTCGCCCTGCTCCGCACCCGGCGGATCCGGCTGCACTCCCCCGGCCAACTCGCCACCGTGGACCTCTCCCGCCGGCACCCTGTCGAGGCCGCCGTCCTCGACGCCGTCGGACCGACCGGTCACCGCTCCGTCGACACCATCCGGTGGCGGGTGACCGACGACGATCGCCTGCTCGACGTCGGCCGCCGGCTCCAGCAGGCCGGACTGCTCAGCCGGCACATCCACAAGTTCCCCCACGGCGACCATGCGTGGGCCCCCACCCGCGAGGGGCGTCGGACACTGCGCGCCGTTCGCGGCGAGCCCGGTGGCGGCGACGCAGAGCTGCGATGCGTGGCGCTCGACGGGCGGGAGGCGATGTCCGATTCGCGGCTGCGCGCGGAGATCTTCGAGCTCCCCACGACGTCGCTCACGCCGCCGCGTCCAGGTCACCGCTCGCACGACGTCGACCACAGCGATCCCAAGCTGGCCGCCTATCGCAGGGGCGGTACCGCCGCATCCGCCGGGGTGTACGGCGGGGTCGGCGACCACAGCTGACCCGCCGGAGCCGCGGGGACGACCGCGTCAGCCGAGCGCCGCCGCGCCGGCGCGGCGCAGGAGGCGCGTCAGGGCGTCGCTCACCACGTCCGGCTTCTCCAGCAGCACCATGTGCCCCGCCTCGGGGACGACGACGAACTCCACTCCGTCATTGCCCTCCGCCCGAAGCCGCTCCACGATCAGCTCGCTGTGCTCCTTCGGGATCATCTTGTCCGCATCCCCCGTGAGCACGAGGGTCGGGATCCGTCGCAGCGGCTCCAGTGAACCGGTCTGGTCCAGCCCCGCCAGCGCCGGGTAGAACTCGGCGATGACGTCGACGGGGGTGCCGGAGATCATCGCGTCGACGTACCGCGTGAGCGCCGGGTCGACGGCGGGCGAGGCGAACGACAGCGACCGGGTGACCGCCGAGACCAGGTCCGCGGCCACCCGGCGGGTGTGCTCGGCGAGCACCGGGGTGCGGCGCATCGTCCAGGCGGCCACCGGTAGGAAGGCGGCCCGCACCCGGGTGAGGAGGTCCGGCAGGCCGAAGTTCAGCTCGGCCAGGTTGCCGCTGGACGTCGAGATCAGCGCGGCGCCGACCACCCGGGAGCCAAACAGCTCGGGGTGGAGTGCGGCCAGCCCCATGAGCGTCATGCCGCCCATCGAGTGACCGACGAGCACGACCGGCCCCCTTGGCACCCGCGCGTCGAGGACGGCCAGGAGGTCGGAAGCCAGCTGCTCGATCGTCGAGCTCTCTGCGGTGCCACGCCCGGAGGCGCCGTGGCCGCGCTGGTCGTAGAAGACCAGCCGGGCGTCGGGGCGATGGCCGTTGGCGGTGGCGAGCTCAGCGGCAAGGGTGCGCCGCTGGAACGCCCACGACCCCATCGAGAGCGTGTACCCGTGCACGAAGACGACGGTCAGGGGTGCGTCGCGGGGCCCGACCTCCTCCACCGACAGCAGCACGCCGTCGTCGGCCTGCACGAGCGCCGTGCGATCGGCCGCCCGGGCCGCCCCACCGAGCGGATCGTCCTGGCGGAGCTCGGCGTCCGTGGCCTTTCCGAGCCGGGGACGGGCGACCTCGCCGGCCCCCACCCGTCGGCCGGCGGTGCGGCTGGCCGTGACGCCGACCGCGGCTCCCGCCGCCACCAGGCCGACCAGCGCACCGACGATGCCGGCGGTGCGGCCGCGGGAATGCGCGCTTCCGGACCGCCGCTGGGCCGCCATCAGACCGCCCCCGCCGAGCCGACGTAGCGCCGGGTGAACCGCCCACCGATGCGGGTGACCAGTTCGTAATGGATGGTGTCGACCGCATCGGCCCAGGCCTGTGCCGTGGGCTCGCCCTGGTCTCCCGCACCCCACAGGACGACCTCGTCGCCCGGGCGCACGGGCGCATCCCCGACATCCAGGACGAACTGGTCCATGCACACCCGGCCCGCGATCGTCCGCTGCGCGCCCGCGGCGAGCACCGGGGCCCGGTTACCGGCCGCTCGTGGCACGCCGTCGGCGTAGCCGACCGGCACCAGGGCGAGCGTGGTCTCGGTCTCGGGGAAGTAGGTGTGCCCGTGCGAGACGCCGACCCCCGCCGGCACCCGCTTGGTCAGCGCGACGGTGGCCCGCACGGTCATCGCCGGACGCAGGCCATGCACCGCGGCGTCCCCGCCGAGGGGGTCGAGGCCGTAGAGGGCCACGCCCGGCCGGACGAGGTCGTACCAGGTGTCGGGCAGCGCGATCGTGGCCGCGGAGTTGGCCAGGTGCCGGCGCGCGTCGGTGAGCCCGGCGGCCCGCGCGAGGGCCACGGCCTCCTCGAAGACCCGCACCTGGGCGCCGATCGTCGGGTGCGTGGGTGCATCGGCGTAGGCCATGTGGCTCCACAGCCCTACGACGGAGATCTCGCCGTCGGCCTGCGCCCGTGCCGCTGCCGCGACCAGGCCCGGCCAGTCGGCCGGGGTCGCGCCCTCGCGCGACAGCCCGGTGTCGGCGAACAGCCGCACCTGCGAGGGCCGTCCCGTCGCACGGGCCGCAGCCACCACCTCCTCGAGCGCCCACTCCGCGCTCACCGACACCTCGATGTCGGCGGTGAGGGCGGCGGCGTAGTCGCTCCCGGGGGTGTGCAGCCAGGCGAGGACGGGCGCGGTGATGCCCGCGGCGCGCAGCGCGAGACCCTCCTCGAGGACGGCGACACCGAGCCCCTCCGCACCGCCGGCGAGCACCGCGCGGGCGGCAGGGACCAGGCCGTGCCCGTAGCCGTCGGCCTTGACCACGGCCATGAGGGGACGGCCCACCCGCTCCCGCAGCACGGCCGTGTTGGCGGCGATGGCGTCGAGGTCGACTACGACTTCGGCCCGGGCGGCTGCGGAGGTCACGCCTCCCAGTCTCCCAGGCGGCGAGCCGGAACCCCGCGCAACCGGCCGATCGCCTCCGGCAGGCGCCGGACCAGATCGCCGGCCAGCAGTGGTCCGCGCTCGGCGGCGAGCTGCCCGGTGCGCCCGTGCAGGTGCGCCGCGACGGCCGCGGCCCGGGCTGCCGGAAGACCCGTCGCGAGCAGGGCGCCGGTGATGCCCGACAGCACGTCCCCGGTGCCGGCCGTGGCGAGCCACGAGGTGCCGGTGGCGTTGACGAAGGCGGTGCCCTCCGGGTCGGCGACCACCGTGGCATCGCCCTTCAGCAGGACGACGGCCCCGAGGTCGGCCGCCAGCCGCCGCACCGCGCCGATGCGGTCGGCGCCCACCTCCGACCCGAACCGGGCGAACTCGCGGTCGTGCGGGGCCAGGATGGTCGGCGCGCTCCGCCCGCGGACCAGGGACGCCTCACGGGCGAGCATGGTGAGGGCGTCGGCGTCGGCCACGACCGGGAGGTCGGTCGCCAGCACCTCCGCCAGCACGCTGCGGGCCGCGTCGTCGGTGCCCATGCCGGGGCCGACGACCCAGGCCTGCACCCGCCCGGCGTCGCCAGGGCGGGCATCGGTCACGATCGCCTCCGGCCAGGCCGCCCGCACGCCCTCGGCCGCCGTGCCCGCGTAACGCACCAGCCCCGGCCGCGTGCGCAGGGCGGCCCCCGTGCACAGGACGCCGGCACCCGGGTAGGTCGCCGACCCGGCGACGACCCCGACCACGCCCTGCGAGTACTTGTCATCGCCTGGGGACGGCGGCTCCAGGGCGGCCGCGACATCGGCGTCGGCGAGCTGGGATGTGATCGCGGACGGCAGGTACGGGCCCAGCCCGATGTCGACGAGGTGCACCCGGCCTGCGAAGCCCCGTCCCTGCCCGACGACGAGGCCGGGCTTGACGGCGCCGAAGGTGACCGTGTGCATCGCGGCGAATGCCACGCCGTCCACCGCACCGGTGTCGGCGTCGACCCCGCTCGGCACGTCGACGGCGACGGTGATGCCCGGGCCGGTCCCCGCGGCCTCCGCCAGCGCGGCGGCTCCCGGACGGAGTCCGCCGTGCCCGCCGATGC
>Ga0136846_1227221_pt1 | contig 10028 bp, 8 predicted proteins | sample HopSoiMetagenom2_FD_96841 | JGI IMG/M metagenome (GOLD analysis project Ga0136846, IMG submission 96841) | Grasslands soil microbial communities from Hopland, California, USA - 2 Assembly 2016 (version 4) | ecosystem: Environmental > Terrestrial > Soil > Grasslands | place: USA: Hopland... | reverse complement strand
TCGTTATTATACAGAGCAGCGTGGGTAATCATTCACTTTAAAAGTAATTTGTATGCATATAAAAACTTATCCGCCGTTAACGGTATTAAGCAGTATACATCAAACTACCATTTCTCAAATACATGAGTTTGGTCCGGTTATGGCTGAACTCTATGCAGAAGCAGGCCGTAAAAGTTTTATCAATGGTCCATTGCATTGGATCTATTATGGAATGGATGGGAACCCCGACACTACGTTTACGCTTGAAATAGCTATTCCGGTGAGAAAGGCATTTCAATCATCCAGATTCCAGGTAAAAGAACTTGATTTTTTCAAGGCCATCACGTTTCCGCATGAAGGCCCCTGGGAACAATTGCCCGGCAGTCATGCACAGATCATGGAGCGGCTGGCCGAACACCATATACCAGTTACCAATGAGTGCCGGGAAGTATTTCTGAACATCAACTTCGCAGAACCTGAAAAGAATATGACCGAGATTCAAATAGGGGTATCGCCAGGAAAAACACAAAACCGGTCAGGCGCCCAAAAGCGGCTCCTGCCGGTTTACATCTAGTTAGTTAACGGCCCCTCCTTGCCTCCCCCTTGGGGAGGCAAGGAGGGGCCGTTTTTATGACAATATATTCGTGCCTTCTTCGATCTGGGTCACATACACCTCAGGCGTTATTTTAAACAGTCCGTTAAATGCAGCCTGGATCTTTTTCGTAAAGACATCCACTGCATCTGCCTGCACAATATTGATGGTACAGCCGCCAAATCCGCCGCCCATCATCCGGGCGCCGGCCACGCCGGTAATATGCTGAGCGCATTCAGCCAGAAAATCAAGTTCGGTGCAGCTCACTGAATATTTTTTGCTCAACCCTTCATGCGTGGCAAACATCAGTTTGCCAAAAGTAGTCAGGTCGTTTTTCTTTAACGCATCGCAACCAGCCAGTAATCTTTCTTTTTCATACACGATGAATGAGCAACGATCAAACACTACAGGCGGAAGTTCAGCCTGATGTTGCAGCAATTGCGCCGGCTCAACATCACGCAATGATTTTATCTCCGGATAGTGCTTTTGTAAAATGGCCACGCCCTCTTCACATTGCTGACGGCGTACATTGTATTCGCTACCAGCCAGTGAATGGCTTACCATGCTGTTCACCAGCACGATCTTGTAAGCGGGAAAATCAAACGGGATGTATTCATATTCCAGGCTGCGGCAATCGAGTTTCATTACATGGCCTTTTTTCCCATGCAGACTGGCAAACTGGTCCATGATGCCACATTTAACGCCAACAAACGTATGTTCGGTTTTTTGACCAATGAACGCCAGCTCCATACGGCTCAGGCCTAATTGAAACAATTCATTCAGCGCAAAACCATAGCCAGAGCATAATGCGGCAGAAGAACTCATACCGGCGCCTACAGGAATATCGCCATCGATCACCAGGTCAACCCCACCGATCTTTTTCCCCTGTTTCTGAATATGATAGCTCACTCCCAGTAAATAGTTCATCCAGCCCTTTTGCGGGCCGGTTATATCTAAAGAAAATGAATATGATTCGTTAAACTGACTGGCAAATACATTTACCGTATTGGTTTCGTTAGGAGCAATGGCCACGTAAATTCTTTTATCAACTGCACCGGGTAATACAAAACCCTCGTTATAATCAGTGTGTTCACCAATGAGGTTTACTCTCCCCGGGGCGCCAATGACAAGTGGTTCTTTATTAAAACGTTCGCGAAAGGCCTGCTGTATTTTTTTTAACATGCTACTATATCGTTAGATGAATTACTAATTTTAAAAAATTTTCCGTAGTCCTAAATTGAATACTATGAGTTTTAGCGTTTCCCGTGTTACTGAAAACGGGTTATCATTGGTTAAGCTGCAAGATAAGGCAACAAATATAATCATTACCATTCTACCTGAATATGGCGCGCTGTTGCACAGTTTTCAAATTCCCGTAAATGGAGCACACCTGAATATTATCGATAACTATTCCACCCGCGAACAGGTGGAGGAGCAACTGGGTGTTTCCTTTAAAAGCAGCAAGTTATCGCCTTTTGTTTGCCGGGTGCGTGATGGGAAATACACGCTTGAAGAAGAAGACTTTGAGTTCGCGAATAAATACACCGATGGCAATGCCATTCATGGCCTGCTGTACAATAAACCATTCAAAGTAGTAAATGAATTTGCCGACGAAAGCCAGGCAAGTGTAACACTCAGGTATCAATTTAAAAGGGAAGACCCCGGTTATCCTTACGAGTACAATTGTGAAGTCCGGTACACCCTGCTGCCACGCAGCATCCTGCAGGTGGAAACAATTGTGCTGAACCTCGATAGCCTGTCGATACCCCTGGCAGACGGCTGGCATCCCTATTTTGCATTAGGCGGCCCTATCGACAATTTTGAACTGCAGGTAAGCACTGAAAGCATGCTTGAGTTGGATGACAAAATAATTCCTACCGGCAACCTCATCCCCAACAGCTCGTTGGCTGAAGGGATCCTTATCGGCAACCACCAGTTCAATAATTGTTTTGTTGTGAAACCTGTTGCTCAAAGACCGAGCGCCGTGCTATACAACCCTGCTAATGCCGTGTATGTTTCTATTTTCACCAATTCCCGGTATCCGTACATCCAGATTTATACCCCACCGCACCGGAAAAGCATCGCCATTGAAAACCTCAGTGCAGCACCCGATTGCTTTAATAATGGTATGGGATTGCAAATGCTGACGCCCAGCCGTTCACAAACTTTTACGGTTTGGTATCAGGCAGGAGTGGCTGAAAACGATTAACTTGCCCATAAATAACCACTAAATGAAGAATAAGTTTTTCAAATATGTCCTGACCGTAGCGATCTGTGTTTTTTTTGTTAGTTGCTACGAAGTGAATGAAGAGATCGAGATCAAAGCCGATGGCAGTGGCACCTACGTTACCAAAATGGATATGGGACAGTTGATTGATCTGATGCAAACTTTTGCCGGTGATGAAGAAATAAAAAAAGAAGGTTTGGACAGAGTGGTTGACACTACCATTTTCTGGAAAAGCCTGGTAGATACCGCCAAATCAATAAGCCCCGAACAAAAGGAATTGCTGAAAGACGGGAAAATGAATCTCCAAATGAACCTCAAGGAAAAGTTATTCAAAATGGATTTGAATTTTCCTTACAAAAATCTGAACAGCCTGCAACAATTAATGAGTGGAAAAGCTACCGGTGGCCAGGGTTTAGCCAATGCTTTCAAAAGTATGTTTGGCAAAGGTGACGACTCGACGGCACCAACTCCCAACGGACCCGATATGAGTGACTTTGCCGCCATTTTTGATGTTACTGTTAAAAACGGTTCCATTACAAAAAAGGTAAACGAAGAAAAATACAAAGCACTGATGAACCGGCCTGAAATGGGACAATTGAAACAAATGAATACCTCTGGCATGGAGATCCTTTATACCACTTCCATTAAATTACCCCGCCCTGCTAAAAAACCCGAGAACCCGCTTCTCACATTATCTGAAGACAAAAAAACAGTGACCATGAAATACAACTTGCTTGAGTTACTGGATAACCCTTCAAAATTTGCTTATACCATTAACTATTAAGCCGGCGGCTTAACATTGGATTAATACGCATTTTTAACTAGGTTTGAGGTTTCGGAAATACTATGCAAACTGATTTTCTTGTTATCGGCTCCGGTATTGCCGGATTGACCTTCGCACTTAAGGCGGCTCAACGTTTCCCTGATAAAAAAGTGCTTGTCATTACCAAAACACAGGCAGATGAAACCAATACCAAATACGCGCAGGGTGGTATTGCCGGTGTAACTGATTTTGAAAAAGACAGCTTCGACAAACATATTGAAGACACGCTTATTTCCGGCGATGGCCTATGCAATAAACAGGTGGTTGAAATTGTGGTGAAGGAAGGTGTTGATCGCATTCAGGAACTGATTGACTGGGGCGCCCAATTCGATAAAGAATCTGATGGCGATTATAAACTCGGCAAGGAAGGCGGTCACAGCGAATTCCGCGTTTTGCACCATAAAGATATTACGGGCCGGGAAATGGAACGGGCTATGTTGGAAGCGGCACAGAACCAGCCTAATATCGAGATCGTAAAACATTGCTATGTGGTTGACCTGCTTACCCAACACCACCTGGGTTACCTGATCACCAAATCTACACCGCATATTGAATGCTATGGGGTGTATGTGCTGAACCTGGAAACGAACCAGATGGAAAAGATCCTGGCCAACATAACTGTTTTGGCCAGTGGCGGCAACGGACAGGTTTATCGCTCCACCACCAATCCCAATATTGCAACCGGCGATGGTATTGCCATGGTATACCGCGCCAAAGGCCGTATCGAGAATATGGAGTTTATCCAGTTCCATCCTACGGCCTTGTATGAACCCGGAGCACGCGGCCAGGCATTTTTGATCTCAGAAGCCGTACGCGGCGATGGCGGCATTTTGCGCAACAAGAATGGCGAAGCCTTTATGGAACGCTATGATCCGCGTAAAGACCTGGCTCCGCGCGATATTGTAGCCCGCGCCATAGACAGCGAAATGAAGATCACCGGTACCGAGCATGTGTACCTCGACGTTACCCATATACCCACCGATAAATTCATTGAGCATTTCCCTAACATTTATGAGAAATGCCGGTCAATCGGGATCAATGTGGCTACTCAGTATATACCTGTGGTGCCTGCCGCGCACTATAGCTGTGGTGGCATCAAGACAGATGAATGGGGCCGCACATCCATAAAAAATTTATACGCAGCCGGCGAATGCGCCAGCACTGGTTTACACGGCGCCAACCGGCTGGCCAGTAACTCATTGCTCGAAGCGATGGTCTTTGCCCATCGAAGCTTTGTTGATGCTGCTGAGAAAATTAAAACAAGAGAAATAGCCGCCGAAGCCCAATCGATCCCCGATTGGAAAGCAACCGGCACTACACAACCAAAAGAAATGATCCTTATTACCCAAAGTTTGAAAGAACTGCAACAGGTAATGAGTGATTATGTAGGTATCGTGCGCACCAACATCAGGCTGGAACGGGCGGCCAAACGCCTCGATCTGTTGTGGGAAGAAACAGAATCCCTGTATCAAACAACCGCTCTGTCGCCCCAATTGTGCGAACTGCGAAATATGATCACCGTAGGTTATCTGATCGTAAAATGCGCCCACTTCCGCAAAGAAAGCCGTGGATTGCATTTCAATACTGACTATCCGTACAAGAGTACGCTGGTACAGAATATTGTTTTATAATGATACAATGGTGGGTCGTCCGCCAGCTGGCGGACGGCTCACCTTAACCATACCAGGGTGAGCCGCCCCTTAAGGGCGACCCACCCATACTAATAAGATGAACAATCCACAATCTACTACTTCTTCTAACTCCCCCTTTAGGGGGCTGGGGGGCATGATCTTCGCCGCCGGCCTGGGTACCCGGTTCAAACCCTGGACCGACAAACACCCCAAGGCATTGGCTGAAGTACATGGTAAAAGCCTGTTGCAACGCAATGTTGAATACCTGCAGCAATACGGCATTACCAATGTAGTGGTGAATGTGCATCATTTTGCCGGTCAGATTGTTGAAGCCATCGAAAAAAACAAAGGCTGGGGCAGCACCATCACCATCAGTGATGAAACTGATGAGGTGCTGGAAACAGGTGGTGGCATTAAAAAAGCCGCGCACTTATTTACTGCAGATACTATTGTTATTATTAATGTAGATATCTTAACCGATCTCGATCTGGGCAAGCTCATTGCCTGGCACCAGCAGGAGAACCCGGTATCAACACTGGCAGTTACCAACAGAACTACTTCCCGGTATTTCTTATTCAATGACGCCAACACCTTGTGCGGCTGGCGTAATACCAAAACCGGCGAAGAAAAAATAGCCCGCACAACGGCAACGTACATACCCAAAGCATTCAGCGGCATACATGTGATCAGCAAACAATTGTTGTCACTGATCAAGCGCGAAGGAAAATTCTCCATGGTTGATGTATACCTCGATCTGGCCAAGACCTATACTATAAAAGGCTTCGATCACAGCGGCTCGCGGTTTATTGATGTAGGCAAGCCCGATTCGGTAGCACAGGCTGAATTGTTATTTAGTAAATAGTCCTTGACTCCGCTCAGAACGCAAACGGTTGCGCACCTTCATATCATATTAAAAAATCATTAAGCGAGTCCGGCACAGTGACAATACAGTATCTTTATCACTTCAGATACTGAACATGAGCAAAATCCCATTCGCAGCATTTTTTATTTCGCTGATTAGCGCCTCTGTAGCAATAGCACAACCAACTCCCTATAATGCCAATACGCATGAACGGGTTACCCTTTCCAACGGGTGGCATTTAACTCCGGTTGGGCGGTCATTACCGCTGGGCGATCTTCCTTTGAATCTGGTTGTATCCCCTTCAAAAAAATACCTCGCGGTTACCAACAATGGTCAAAGCGTGCAATCGATCCAACTCATCGATGCAAAGACCGAACAGGTACTGCACAGTGAGGTAATCCCCAAAAGCTGGTATGGATTGAAGTTTTCTGCCGATGAAAAATACCTGTTTGCATCAGGCGGTAACGATAACTGGATATTACAATATGCCATCACCGGGAAAAAGCTGGTAGCTGTTGACAGCATCAGGTTGGGCAACAAATGGCCAACCAAAATTGCACCTGCGGGTATTGAAACAGACGATGCAAAGAAACTGATGTATGTGGTGACCCGCGAAAATAACAGTCTTTATATTGTTGACCTGGCCACCAAAAAAGTAGTACAACGGATACAATTGTCCGCTGAAGCCTATGCCTGCCAGTTATCGCCCAATAAAAACGAACTGTACATCTCCCTGTGGGGTGGCGATAAAGTGGTTGTGTTCAACACCACCAACAAAACAATTACCGACTCTATAGCAGTAGGCGATAACCCCAACGAGCTTTGTCTTACCAAAAATGGCAAAAGACTGTTTGTAGCCAATGCCAACGACAACTCGGTGTCAGTGATCGATGTAGCACAACGTAAAGTAATTGAAACCTTCAATACGGCCTTATATCCCGATGCGCCCAATGGTTCCACCACCAATGGCCTCGCATTAAGCGCCAACGAAAAAACATTGTACATCGCCAATGCCGATAATAATTGTTTGGCTGTATTCGATGTAAGCAAACCAGTTGCCAGTGCATCAAAAGGATTTATACCTACCGGCTGGTATCCTACCAATGTAAAAGTGATCGGCAAAAAAATATATGTAACCAATGGCAAAGGCTTTTCTTCCCTGGCCAACCCCAACGGCCCCAAGCCGGTTAAAACGCAGGAAGAAGTGAACTATCAACAGGGCGATAGCAAAAAGCCAACAGCGGTACAATATATCGCCGGTTTGTTCAAAGGCACATTGAGCATTATTGACGAGCCAACTGAACAACAAATGAGCAGCTATTCGAAAATGGTGTACGACAATACGCCTTACAATAAAGAAAAAGAACTGACAACACTGGGCGAACCGGGCAATCCCATTCCCATGAAAACAGGCGATGCCTCCCCCATCAAATATGTGTTTTATGTAATCAAGGAAAACCGTACCTACGACCAGGTGCTGGGCGATATCACTACCGGCAATGGCGATCCTAAACTGGTTTTGTTTGGTGAAAAGGTTACGCCTAACCTGCATGCCATAGCCAAAGAGTTTGTGTTGCTGGATAATTTCTATGTGGATGGCGAAGTAAGCGCCGATGGCCATAACTGGACCATGGGTGGTTATGCTACCGACTACCTGGAAAAAACATGGCCTACCAGCTATGGCGGCCGCGGTGGTACTTATTCGGCTGAAGGCAACCGCGAGATAGCCAACAATAAAAAAGGCTTTTTCTGGGACCATTGCAACCGCGCCGGTGTAAGCTATCGTACATACGGCGAATTTGCCGATAACTATAAACCCAACATCCCGGTTTTAAAAGATCATTTCTGTGCTTCTTATACCGGTTGGGACCTGGCTACCCGTGATACCGTTCGCTTTTACCAATGGAAAAAAGATTTTGATTCCCTGTTGGCCAATAACCAACTGCCGCACTTTAACTCGGTTCGTTTTGGTAACGACCATACCGAAGGCTTACGCAAGGGCCGGCCTACTCCGTATGCGCATGTGGCCGATAACGACCTGGCAGTAGGTATGTTTATAGAATACCTGAGCAAAAGCCCCATTTGGAAAGAATGCGCCGTATTTGTTATTGAAGATGATGCGCAAAATGGCGCCGACCATGTGGATGCGCATCGCAGCACCGCTTATGTTGCGGGTGGTTTGGTAAAACGCCGCTATGTTGACCATACCATGTATTCCACCACATCCATGTTACGCACCATGGAGCTGATCCTGGGCATTCCACCTATGAGCCAGTACGATGCGGCCGCTACGCCTATGTTCCGCTGTTTTACCACTACAGCTGATCTGACCCCGTTCCAATCACTGCCCGCCCAAATTGACCTGAACGAAAAAAACGTAGCCCAAAATAAATGGCAGCAACGGTCTGAAGCCTTCAATCTGAAAAAGGAAGACGCCGTGCCCGACCTGGAGTTCAATATTGTATTATGGCATGGCCTAAAAGGCGATAACGTACCCTTCCCCGGTCCCAAACGGGCGGCTTTTGTAAAGCTGAATAAGGAAGCTGAAGATGATGATGATTAATTAAGTTGTACGAAATTTATTTTATATCCCTATAATCTTTGAGTTATAGGGATTTTTTATTTCCTATTGAAAATCGCCAATTTTACTTTTTGGGCTTAGGTTTGGCGGTTGGCAATTTTTGAGCAAGTTTATCAAAATCGCTTTCGAATAGACGATCCTGGTCTATCCTAAATTTTTCATATTGATCTTCCGCTAGCTTCTTCGCTATTTCATGGCTGACAGTACCAGCATTCTTCAGAATGTTATATTCGTTAAATTGTAAAAATGCATCAAGCTTTTGCACCCAGTCAGTCATACTCATAGGAATACCTCTTTTTGCCTGATTTTCGGCATAGTCGAGATACATTCCCACTATACGGTTCAATTCTTCAATCTCAGTAACTTGTAAATAATTCTTTGCGACAGCAACATCTGATTTCAGAATTTTGCCTTCGGGTGCATTCTTCCAGGTGGTTAACCCCATATTGGGCTGATTGGCATCGGCTCTTTTGTAAACGATCTCCGCAGCAGTTTGTCCGGTAATTGCCCAATGCAGTTTATTCTGTACCGTTTTATAAAAGAAAAGTGTAACATCCGCTTTGGGATCATAATCTATACTGCATTGTGCATAGATGTCGGTTATTTTCTGGTAAAATCTTCGCTCACTGGCCCGGATCTCCCGGATACGTTCCAGCAATTCATCAAAATAATCCTTGCCAAACTTTTTACCTTGCTTTAATCGCTCATCATCTAACACAAATCCTTTAATGATAAACTCCCGAAGGGTTTGAGTAGCCCAGATACGGAAACGAGTAGCTTCCATGCTATTTACTCTATAACCTACCGCAATAATAGCGTCAAGATTATAAAAATCCACCCCTCTGGCAACCCGTCGGTTGCCCTCCGTTTGAACTATCCGGAAATTCCGGATAGTTGCATCTTTTTCCAATTCTCCAGAGTTAAAAATGTTTTGCAAATGCTCGTTTATCGTTCTCACATCTACATTGAACAATTCTGCCATTTTCTTTTGTGATAGCCAGAATGTTTCGGCTTCATAGAATACTTCAATGCTGGCTTTACCGTCTGGAATGCTATATAATAGTATTTCGAATTTCTCCATCATCGCTAACCATCCTTTAAACATTAAAAATAGTTTACCCCAAGAAATTAATATTTAAATTCTTTTACTTTAAGTTAGCAGCCCTAATTGGGGAAAATTTATGCGTTTTTATGCATCCGGCCAGAAGTTATTACGTTATTTTTACTGACCTAATAACACTATGCAATCAATAATCGACGGAATCAATAAGCTCTTCAGCAAGTGGAGCGGCGCAGCCTGTGATCGTATAGAAATTTTACCTCAATCCGGCTC
>Ga0136846_1240922_pt1 | contig 10030 bp, 7 predicted proteins | sample HopSoiMetagenom2_FD_96841 | JGI IMG/M metagenome (GOLD analysis project Ga0136846, IMG submission 96841) | Grasslands soil microbial communities from Hopland, California, USA - 2 Assembly 2016 (version 4) | ecosystem: Environmental > Terrestrial > Soil > Grasslands | place: USA: Hopland... | reverse complement strand
TCGGTGAGCTCGAAGCGGGCGGCGAGGCGGGTCCAGAGGCGCCCCAGGAGTCCGGCCTGGAGGACGGTGGCGCTGCGCCGAACGACGACCCGCTCGCCGTACGGCACCTCGGTCGGCGCGCCGTGCACCAGCACCTCGTCGCCCGGGCCGACCTCGATCCCGTCCAGGTCGACGTAGGCGTGCAGGCTGTCGAAGCTGTGCTCCACGTCCACGGTGCACGGCACCTCGACGGCGCGCCGGCCGCCGATCAGCGCTCCGATCATGGCAGCTCCCTCCCCCCTGTCAGCAGGCCCGCGAAGGCTCCCGCGTTGGTGACGCCGAACGACTCGAGCTCGACCCTGGCCCCCGTCGCCGGGTCCTCGAGCAGGAGCCGCCCGTCGTCCCAGCGGCTGAGCCGGAACGGGATCTCCGGCCCGTCGTCGCGCCGCTTGCGGTCGCGGACCAGCCCGCGCATCACGGCGCGGATGAAGCCGTTGGTGCCGGGCGCCAGCACGGCCACCGTGCCGTCGTCCCGGCCGTCGCGGACCACGACCGCCCCGTCGTCCCGGTCCTCGAAGCGCAGCTCGCGGCTCTGCGCCGGCGCCGCGTCCGGCAGGGCCGTGCCGGGGAGCCCGCCCAGGCGGGCGACCGAGGCCGCGAGGAGCGAGAGGCCGATCAGGCCGGCCGCCGCGAGCAGCGGGCCGCGCGGGAAGGAGCGCTCGCGCGCCAGCGTGCTCACGAGGCGCCCCCGGCTAGGCTCGCGGCCGCGGCGAAGCGGGGCTCGGCGGGCTCGCCGGCCGGGGCGCGGACGGGCACGGGCTGCGTGCCGGCCGCCGCCGCGAGCGCCCGCGCCAGGATGCCGGCGACGCGGGCGGCGTCGGGCACGGCGCGGAGCATCGGCTCGGGCCGGCCGAGGTGCCAGGGCCGGGCGTGCGGCCACAGGTGCAGGTAGCCGATGCGCCCGTCGCCGGTGAGCGCCAGCGGCACGTCGCCGGTCCCGTCGCCGTGCAGCTTGAGGCCCGCGGACCCCACGATGCGGAACGGGACGTTGATCGTCATCTGCAGCGCGATGCCGACCCGCATCACGACGCGCCGGCTCGTCACCGTGTAGACCGTCGTGCGCGCCGTCAGCCAGGCCAGCAGGCACAGCAGGCCGACGGCCGCCACCGGCAGCAGGGCCAGCCACGCGCTCGACACCGCCACGTCGGCCGGGGCCGCTCCCGCCGTGAGGCGGCCGGCGGCGCGGGCGGCGAGCATGACGGCGAAGTAGAGCGCCACCGTCCGGACGCGGAACGCTCGCAGGGCCAGGCCCTGCCAGGAGGGGGAGCCGTGCCAGAGCTGGGTCTCGCCCTGCGGCAGCGGGCCGGGCAGGCCGCGGTTCGGGGTCACTTCCGCCTCCCTGCTCATAGACCGGGGAACAGCCGGCCCGGCGTGGCGTAGAGCTTGCCGCCGGCGAAGTAGGCCGTGATCTTGTCCTCCTCGAGCCGCGTGATCCCGTCGGGATTCCTGGTCCTCGGCACGTCGGCGAACTGGTGGGACAGGATCGAGTGCACCTTCATCTGCCGCCGCCAGGCGTCGAGGCGGGCGAGCCGCATCGGCACCAGGACGGGCCGCCCGCCGGCACCGCCCGTCAGCTCCGTCTCGAGGAACAGGATCTGCGGCTCGCTCCGGTCGACCCAGAGCTCGCGCACGATGCCCGCACCGCGCCCGTCGGCGCCCACGACCTCCATCCCGCGCGGGTCGTAGTCGGCCGCCGAGACCGCGAAGTCGGGGGCCACGCGCATCGGCACGATGCGGGGCTCGCCGTCGTAGGTGAGGTCCGGCTCGTCGTCGCGGAGCGCGTAGGATGCGGGGCCGATGCCGTCGATCATCGGGTTGCCGGTCGGCATCAGCGGCGCGCCCGGCCAGGGGGCGAGCGGCTCGGCCGCGAGCTCGCGCCGGTCCGGGTTGCCGCTCGGCGCCTGGTAGGTGCCGCCGTGCGTCTTGAGGAACCGCTTCGGCCGCGGCATGGGCGGGAAGCCCTGCACGACCACCCGGCCGCCGGCCGAGTAGCGGTCGGAATCGAGCGGGTAGCCCTCCCGCTTGTCCTCGCGCCGGAGGTAGAAGATGAGCCCGGCGAAGAACAGCCAGAAGGCGTAGAGCGTGACCTGGGCGACGTCGATGTAGCCGGTGAGGGCAGCGGTCGGCAGCATGCGGGTGACCTCCGCGGGCGGTGTGGCTAGCCGTGGGCCTCGGCGAGGCGGATCGGGGTGGGCCGCGGGCGGGCCGCGACGGACGTGCGGACGAGCGGCCCGATCGCCACCAGGGTGGCGAACAGCAGCACGATCTCGAGGTGGTAGACCGCGAGGTAGCCGGTGGCCGGGTCGGTGAGCACCGGCCCGAGGGCGCCCCTCTCGGCGAGGCTGGAGACGGCGTCCCGGAGCCCGCCGCCCGCCGCGATCGCGACGCCGGCCGCCGAGGCCTGCACGGCACCCCAGGTGCCGAGCGCCAGGCCGCTCCGGCCGGCGGGGGCGAGGCCCACCGCGTCGGTCAGCGTGCCGGCCGCGAACAGGCCGCCGCCGAAGCCGATCAGCGCCGTCCCGCCCGCGAAGAGGGCGAGCGAGCCGAGCGGGGCGGCGAAGATCACGGCGGCGAAGGCGAGGAGGCCGGCGAGCGCGCCCAAGGCGGCGACGCGGAACGGGTCGGCACCCTTGCCGAGCCGCCGCGCCGCGAGCGCCAGGCCGGCCACGCCGCCCACGGCCAGCATGGCGGTGAGCGAGGTCGTCGCCGCGACCGGCAGGTGCAGGATCTGGCCGCCGTAGGGCTCGAGCAGGATGTCCTGGAGGCTGAACGCCACCGTGCCGAGGCCGACCGCGACCAGCCGCCGCCTCGAGCCGCCGTTCGCCACGAAGGCCTGCCAGGACCGGCGGAAGGTCGGGACATCCGGCGCCGTCGCGGTGCGGGCCGGGTCGCGGGCCTCCTGCTTCCACAGGGCCACCAGGTTCAGGATCACGGTCGCGAGCCCGGCACCCTGGACGACCTGGATCAGCCGCATCGGGCTGAAGCTCGCCAGCAGCAGGCCGAAGAGGACGGCGCTCGCCACCATCCCGACCAGCAGCGTCACGCAGAGCAGCGCCACGACGCGGGGCTGGGATTTCGGCGGCGCCAGGTCGGTGGCGAGCGCCAGGCCGACGGTCTGCACCGTGTGGAGGCCGGCACCCGTGAGCAGGAAGGCGAGGCCGGCGCCGATCTGGCCGTAGACGACGGGCCCCTGCCCGCCCCCGGACAGGACGAGCAGCGCGAAGGGCATCATCGCGAGCCCGCCGAACTGGAGCATCGTGCCCATCCAGAGGTAGGGCACGCGCCGCCAGCCGAGGACGGAGCGGTGCGTGTCGGAGCGGAAGCCGACCACCGCCCGGAAGGGGGCGAAGACGAGCGGCAGCGAGACCATCAGCGCCACGAGCCAGGCCGGGACGCCGAGCTCGACGATCATGACGCGGTTGAGCGTGCCGATCACCAGCACGATCGCCATGCCGACCGAGACCTGGAACAGCGACAGGCGCAGCAGGCGCGGGAGCGGCAGCTCCGGCGTCACCGCGTCGGCGAACGGCATGAAGCGCGTGCCGAGCGCGACCCACCATTTCGCCGCGGCGTCGCTGAGCCCGGTCATCGCCGCACCAGCTCCAGGGCCTCGGAGATGTAGAAGCCGGTCGCGGTCCGCCCGCCGCGGCCCGCGAACCAGTCCCGCAACGCCGGCTCCGCGCCCAGCCGCTGCCGCAGCGCCGCCGGCCCGACCGGCTCGATCGCCGGCGCGCGGTCGCCGCGCGGGAACAGGCGGCCCACGGCGTGCATGAGGGCGAGCGGTGCGGTCCGCGGCGCGAAGGTGAAGAGGAGCGAGGCCTCCGCGCGGGCGGCGAGGCCGGCGACCGCCTGGACGGCGTCGGGGGCGCGGTAGTGGATCAGCGAATCCATCGCCACGACGTGGTCGAAGCGGCCGAGCGCCGGGTCGAGCATGTCGCCGACCAGGAAGTCGACCCGGCCGACGCCGAGGTCGCGCGGCGAGCGCTCGCGCGCGAGGCCGATCAGCGTCGGCGAGAGGTCGACGGCGGTGACCCGGGCGCCGCGCCGGGCCGCCTCGACCGCGAGCGCCCCGGTCCCGCAGCCCGCGTCGAGCACGCGCCTGCCGTAGAGGTCGGCCGGCAGCCACCCGAGCAGGCGGCGCCGCATCGCGTCACGCCCGGCCCGCACGGTGGCGCGGATGCCGCTCACGGGGGCGTCCGAGGTGAGGCGCGACCAGGCCTCGGCGGCGGTGCGGTCGAAGTAGGTGAGGAGCTGGCCGCGGCGCTCCTGGTAGGTGGCGGTGAGCATCAGTCGAACCCGAGCAGGTCGAAGATCTCCCGGTCCCTCATGGGCCGGACGTCGTTCGGCTCCGTGCCGGCCCACAAGGACGCGGCGAGCCGCAGGTACTCGGCCGTCACCGCGTCGAGCTCCGGCGAGGCCTCCATCTCGAACAGGGTCGACTTCTTGAGCCGGCTGCGCCGGATCACGTCGAGGTCGGGGAAGTGGGCGAGCCGGCGCATCCCGACCCGGTCGCCGAAGCGGTCGATCTGGTCGGTCGCGGCGCTGCGGTTGGCGATCACACCGGCGAGCCGGACGCTGTAGTTCTTCGCCTTGGCCTGGATCGCGGCCACGATCCGGTTCATGGCGAAGATCGAGTCGAAGTCGTTGGCGGCGACGATGAGCGCCCGGCCGGCGTGCTGGAGCGGGGCCGCGAAGCCGCCGCACACCACGTCGCCCAGCACGTCGAAGATCACGACGTCGGTGTCGTCGAGCAGGTGGTGCTCCTTGAGGAGCTTCACGGTCTGGCCGACGACGTAGCCGCCGCAGCCCGTGCCGGCCGGCGGGCCGCCGGCCTCGACGCACATCACGCCGGCGTAGCCCTCGTAGACGAAGTCCTCGCGCCGCAGCTCCTCGGGGTGGAAGTCGACCGTCTCGAGCACGTCGATCACGGTCGGGACCAGGCGCTTGGTCAGCGTGAAGGTCGAATCGTGCTTCGGGTCGCAGCCGATCTGCAGCACGCGCTTGCCGAGCTTGGCGAACGCGACCGAGAGGTTCGAGGAGGTCGTGCTCTTGCCGATGCCGCCCTTGCCGTAGACGGCGAACACCTTGGCGGTCCCGAGCCCGAGGGTCGGGTCCATCCGCACCTGGACGCTGCCGTCGCCGTCGGGACGGCCCCGCGGTCGCTCCATCACGATCGTCACGCCGCCACCCTTTCGCTGATGCCCTCGAGCCGGTCCTCCAGCTCCTCGCCCGCCCCGCGCAGGGCCTCGAGCGTCGCCGCGTCGGGCTGCCAGTACTGGCGCTCGTGGGCCTCGAGCAGGCGGTTCGCGACCCGGGCCGAGGCCTTCGGGTTCAGCGTCGCCAGCCGCTCGCGCATCTCGGGGTCGAGGACGAAGGTCTGCGTGATCTGCTGGTAGACCCAGGGCGCCACCTGGCCCGTGGTGGCCGACCAGCCGAGCGTGTTGGTGACGTGGGCCTCGATGTGCCGCACGCCCTCGTAGCCGTGCTGCAGCATGCCCTCGTACCACTTGGGGTTCAGCGTCCGCGTGCGGGTCTCGAGCGCCACCTGCTCGGCGAGCGTGCGGACCTTGCCCTCGCCCCGCGTCTGGTCGCCGATGTAGACCGGCACCGCCTCGCCGCCGGCGCGCCCCACCGCCCGGGTGATCCCGCCCAGGCTGTCGAAGTAGTGGTCGATGGTCGTGACCCCGAGCTCGACCGACTCGAGGTTCTGGTAGGCGAGCCGCACGCCCTTGAGCGCACTCTGCAGCAGCTCGGCCTGGCGCACCGGCGTCCCGTCCCGGCCGTAGGCGAAGGACTTGCGGCGGACGTAGGCCTCGGCCAGCTCGTCGCCGTCGCTCCAGCAGCCGCTGTCGATGAGGTGGTTGACGTTCGAGCCGTAGGCGCCGTCGGCGTTGCCGAAGACGCGAAGGGCCGCCGTCTCGAGGTCGCAGCCGTGCGCCTGCTGGTGCCGGAGCGCGTTGCGGCGGACGAAGTTCGTCTCCACCGGCTCGTCGGCCGAGGCCGCGAGGTAGGCGGCCTCGGCCAGCATCCGGGTCTGGAGCGGCAGCAGGTCCCGGAAGATGCCGGAGAGCGTCACCAGCACGTCCACCCGCGGCCGGCCCAGCTCCTCGAGCGGGATCAGGGCGGCGCCGGTGAGCCGGCCGTAGCCGTCGAAGCGCGGGCGGGCGCCGATCAGGGCCAGCGCCTGCGCGATCGGGCCGCCCTCGGACTTGAGGTTGTCGGTCCCCCACAGGACCAGGGCCACCGTCTCGGGGAACGCGTTGCCCTCGGCCGCGTGCCGGGCCAGGAGCCGCTCCGCCTGCCGCGCCCCGTCGGCGACCGCGAAGGCGCTCGGGATGCGGAAGGGGTCGAAGCCGTGCAGGTTGCGCCCGGTCGGCAGGACGGCGGGCGTGCGCAGCAGGTCGCCGCCGGGTGCCGGGCGGATGAAGCGGCCGTCGAGCGCGCGCAGGAGCGCCGGGATCTCGTGGTCCTCGGCCAGCAGCCGGTCGGTGGCGGCCAGCTCGCGAGTCAGGTCGTCGTCGGCCGGCCGGCCGGCGACCAGCGCCTCGACCGCCGCCCGGTCCGGACGGACGCCCCACGACGCCTCGGCCATGGCGAGCAGCAGGTCGACCCGCTCCTCGGCCGTGGCCGGCTCGCCGACGACGTGGAGGCCGTGCGGGATCAGCGTGTACTCGAGCTCGAGGACCGCCCGGCCCAGCTCGCCGACGCGGGCCTCGGCCTCCTCGGATGCCCAGGCGGGCTCCGCCTCCGCCAGGTCGACGGTCGCCGCCTGCGCCTGGATCAGGACGGCGAGTTCCCCGCGCTCGGCACCCGTCTCGGGCAGCAGGCCGCGCCAGCGCTCGACCGAGGCCTTGAGCTCGAGCAGGCCGCGGTAGAGCCCGGCGTGCGCCACCGGCGGGGTCAGGTAGCTGACCAGCGTCGCCGCCGAGCGCCGCTTGGCGATCATCCCCTCCGACGGGTTGTTGGCGGCGTAGAGGTAGAAGTTCGGCAGGTCGCCGATCAGCCGGTCCGGCCAGCAGGCGGCGGAGAGGCCGGTCTGCTTGCCGGGCATGAACTCCAGCGCGCCGTGCGTGCCGAAGTGCAGCACGGCGTTGGCGCCCAGGTCCTCGCGCAGGTAGCGGTAGAAGGCGGCGAACGCGTGGGTCGGCGCGAAGCCGTGCTCGAACAGGAGCCGCATCGGGTCGCCCTCGTAGCCGAAGGCGGGCTGGACGCCGACCAGCACGTTCCCGAACCGCTCGCCGAGCACGTGGATGGTGCGGCCGTCGCTCTGCTGCCGCCCCGGCGCCGGGCCCCACTGCGCCTCGATGTCGGCGAGCCAGCGCTCGCGGCGCACGTGCTCGTCGGTGGGGATGCGGGCGACGACGTTGGCGTCCGCCCCGAAGCGGGCCGAGTTGCCGACCAGGATGCGCTCGCGCAGGTCCGCCTCGCCCGCCGGCAGGTCGCCCAGCGCGTAGCCCTCGGCCTTGAGCGCGGCCAGCGTCCGGTGCAGCGAGGCGAAGACCGCGAGGTAGGCCGCCGTGCCGGTGGCCCCCGCGTTCGGCGGGAAGTTGAAGAGGACGATGGCGAGCTTCCGCTCGGCCACCGGCGTGCGCCGCAGCGCCACCATGCGCCCGACCCGCGCCGCCAGCATCGCCGCCCGCTCCGGGTGGGCGCGCATGTCCCGACCGTGCTCGGGGCCGGCACCCGTCGAGCGGCCGCCGAACACGATCGGGCCCGTCGACCCGTCCAGCTCGGGGATCGCCACCATCATGGTGGCCTCCACGGGCATCAGGCCGCGGTCGGACGACTCCCACTGCTCGAGGGTCTGGAACTCGACCGCCTGCGCCGCGAGGTAGGGCACGTCGAGGCCGGCCAGCATCTCCTCGGCCGCGCGGGCGTCGTTGTAGGCCGGGCCGCCGACCAGCGAGAAGCCGGTGAGCGAGACGACGGCGTCGACGGCCGGGCGGCCGTCCTTCCTGAAGAACCGCTCGACCGCCGGCCGCGCGTCGAGCCCGCTCGCGAAGGCCGGGACGACGGCGAGCCCGCGCGCCTCGAGCGCCCCGATCACGCCGTCATAGTGCGCCGTGTTGCCGGCCAGCACGTAGGAGCGCATCAGCAGCAGCCCCACCGTGCCGCCGGCCTTCCCGGCGGGGGCGGGCAGCTTCGCGGCCCGCTCGCCGAGCCGGCCGGCGAGGCGGGGATGGTAGACGCCGACCCCGGGGTACTCGGCCGGCAGGGCGGCGTTCAGCGTCCCGCGCAGGTGGCGGCGCTCGCCGTCGGCGTAGCGGTCGACGAGGAAGCGCACCAGGTTGGCGACGTTCTCGTCGGAGCCGGCCAGCCAGTACTGCAGCGTCAGGAAGTAGGCGCGCAGGTCCTGCGCGGTGCCGGGGATGAAGCGCAGGATGCGCGGCAGGCGGCGCAGCATGGCGAGCTGCTGGGCGCCCGCGGCGGCACCCCCGCCCTGGCGCTTGGCGCCGCGCAGGCGCTTCAGGAGGGCGAGCGGCCCGCGCTCGGCCCCGTCCATGCTCAGCCGCCCGAGCCGGGTCAGGCGCACGACCTCGCCGGCCGACATGCAGCCGACCATCGCGTCGCACGCCTGGCGGCGCGCCTCGAGCGCCGGGAGGACCGCCTGGATGTGGTCCTCCATGAACAGCATGGTGGCGACGACGATGTGCCCCTGCGCGATGTCGGCCCGGCAGCGCTCGAGCGCGGTCCCGTCCCGGCCCCAGTCGGCGGCGGCGTGCAGGCAGAGGTCGAGGCCCGGCAGCTCGCGGGCGAGCGTCGCGCGCGCCCGCTCGACCGCGCCCGCCAGATGGTTGTCCATCGTGACGATCACGACGCGCAACGGCGTCGCCTCAGCGGGCGTAGTGCGCTTTGGCATCGTAGAGCGTCTCGACGGTGATGGACGGGAGGCCCTTCGTCAGGGCGAAGCGCTCGGTGTTGCGGCGGGCCTTGCCGCGGACGAAGAACGGGATCTTCAGCAGCTCGGCCTCCGCCTCCGTCGTCCAGCCCGCCGGGCCGGCCGGGGCCGCGGGTGCCGCGGTGGCCGACCCGAGGTGCGAGGGGGCGGCGCCGTCGTGGAACTCGAAGTCCTCGCGGAACATCCCGAGCAGGTGCTCCTCGAGGCCCATCATCAGCGGGTGGACGAGCGTGTCGAAGAGGACGTTCGCCCCCTCGAAGCCCATCTGCGGCGAGTAGCGGGCCGGGAAGTCCTGGACGTGGACCGGGGCCGAGATGACGGCGCAGGGGACGCGCAGCCGCTTGGCGACGTGCCGCTCCATCTGCGTGCCGAGCACCAGCTCGGGCTGCAGCTCCGCGATCCTGGCCTCGACCTCGAGGTAGTCGTCGGTGACCAGCGCCTCGACGCCGTGCGCCGCGGCGGCCTCCCTCACCTCGCGCGCCTGCTCGCGGGCGTAGGTCCCGAGGCCCACCACGGCGAAGCCCAGCTCGTCGGCGGCGAAGCGGGCGGCCGCGACCGCGTGGATGGCGTCGCCGAAGACGAAGACGCGCTTGCCGGTGAGGTAGGTCGAGTCGACCGAGCGCGCGTACCAGACGCTGCGCGAGCCCGCGTCCTCGACGTCCGGGACCGGCTCGATGCCGGCGAGTGACGCGACCTCGGCCACGAACGCGCGGGTGGCGCCGACGCCGATTGGGACGGTCCGGGTCCAGGGCTGCCCGAAGGCCCGCTCGAGCCAGCGCGCGGCGGTGCCCGCGATCTCCGGGTAGAGGACGACGTTGAGGTCCGCCTCGCCGAGCCGGGCGAGGGCGGCGGGCGTGGCGCCGAGCGGTGCCGTGACGTGGACGTCGACGCCGAGCCGGTCCAGCAGCCGGGTGACCTCGACCACGTCGTCGCGGTTGCGGAAGCCGAGCGCGGTCGGCCCGAGGATGTTGCAGCGTGGCTTGGCCCCGGCAGCACGCGCGGGGCGCTCGGCGGGGACCGCGAGCGCCCGCACCAGCCGATAGAAGGTCTCGGCGGCGCCCCAGCCCTCCTTCCGCTGGTAGGCCGGCAGCT
>Ga0136846_1223537_pt1 | contig 10030 bp, 7 predicted proteins | sample HopSoiMetagenom2_FD_96841 | JGI IMG/M metagenome (GOLD analysis project Ga0136846, IMG submission 96841) | Grasslands soil microbial communities from Hopland, California, USA - 2 Assembly 2016 (version 4) | ecosystem: Environmental > Terrestrial > Soil > Grasslands | place: USA: Hopland... | reverse complement strand
TGCCCTATTTGCGCGGCGAGGGCGTGGCGCGGCTCGACGGGCTGGTGATCTCGCACGCGGACGATGACCATGCAGGCGGCGCGATATCCCTCGCCGCTTCCCGCGAGCCGCCGTGGCTGCTGTCGTCGCTTCCATCCACCCATCCCTTGCAGGGCCTGTTCGACCGCTCGATCCGATGCGAGGCGGGGCGCGAGTGGACGTGGGACGGCGTGGCCTTCCGCGTGGTGCACCCGGCTGCGGCGGCGTATGAAGACGCTCCCGGACGCAAGCCACGCAAGGAGAACGATCGCAGCTGCGTGCTGCATGTCGCGGCTGCGGGCGGCAGCGTGCTGCTTGCCGGCGACGCGGAGGCGCGCTCGGAGTCGGAGATGATCGGCCGGGGCGCCGCGATGCTCCGCGCGACCGTGTTGGTCGTGCCACATCACGGATCGCGCACATCCTCGACCCCGGAATTCATCGCGACCGTTTCGCCGCGAGTGGCCTTGTTCTCGGTGGGCTACCGCAACCGCTTCAATCATCCGAACGCGGGCGTGGTCGCGCGCTACGCGGCGCTCGGCATGGATCTGCGGCGCACCGACCGCGAAGGCGCGCTGCGCATCGAGTTGCCGGCGCAAAGCTCGGTTGCAACCACGGTGCGGCCGCTGGTTTCGCAGGTGCGATACTGGAGCGAACGGAGGACGCCATGGATCGACTGAACGAACGTCGCCGCCTGCTCGCATGGATGGGTGCGGCGGCCCTGATGCCGCTCGCGGTCACGCCCGCGCTGGGCGCCGACGAGCGTCCGCCCACGCCGAGGCTCACCGAGGGACCCTTCTATCCGCGCTCCTTGCCGAAGGACACGGACGCCGACCTCACGCGCGTCGAGGGCCACGCGGCCCGCGCCCAGGGCACGGCGCTCGCGCTCTCCGGCCGCGTGCTCGATCGCCGCCGCGCGCCGCGAACTGGAGCGCGCATCGAGATCTGGCAGTGCGACGCGACCGGGCAATACCACCACGTGGGCGAGCCCGGCGGAGATCCCGACTTCCAGGGCTTCGGCGCGGTCGCTACGGATGCCGAGGGCCGCTTCGCGTTCACGACCATCAAGCCCGTGACCTATCCGGGACGCACGCCGCACATCCATTTCACGGTGCTGGAGAACGGGCGCCGGCGGCTCACCTCGCAGATGTTCATCGAGGGCGAAGCCGGCAACGAGCGCGACGGCCTCTACCGGGCGCTCGGCCGCGAGGCGGGGCTAGTCACCCTGAAGCTCGCCCAGGCGGGCGAGGGACTGCGCGGCACGCTGGATATCGTGCTGGCGTAGCGCGCCGCGCTGCGTGCGGTCAGAACGAGTCGACGAAGTCCTGGGTCGTCTCGATGTCGGTGCGGAACTGGTAGTCCACGCCGATGCAGGGCGTGATGCCCCACGAGGTCACCGCGACCACGATGTTGGTGTCCGCATAGAAGACCGGCCCGCCCGAGTCGCCGAAGCAGGTGCCGCCGCCGCTACCGGGGTTGTTCGTGAACTTGGCACTTTGGCCGCCCGTGCTGTTGCTGTTCAGCTCGATCAGCTTCACCGTGCCCACGTAGCGCGCCCACAGGTCCGAATTGAACGGCTTGATGAGCCCCTGCATGCCGTATCCCACGACGGTGAATTTGTCGACCGCGGCTTTCTTGATCGTTTCCAGGAAGCCGAGCGACGGCAGGACGCCGTAGGTGGCCATCGCCACGGGCCGCGAAAGCACGACGACGCCCACGTCGAAGGTGGCCGGGAACTGGCTGTAGTCGTCGTACTGCGGATGCGGGTAGGCGGTCGCCTGGATCCATCCGTTTTTCCGGTCGTCCAGGAACTTGTCGAGGCACGCACGGGTGGAGCAACCGGACTGGATGGACGCCTCGGGCGTGAAGCGCACCCACGTCTTCAGGTTGGTGGCGCCGCTCTCCTCGGTGCAGTGACCCGCGGTGAGCATCACCGTGGGGCTCAGCAACGTGCCGCTGCAGGAAAAGTATCCGTCCGGGCGCTCGAAGAGGATGGTGCCGACAAAAGGATGGCCGTTGCCGTCCGGTGCGCCGAACGTGACCGCGGACGCAGGCAATGCAGCGAGCGCCAGCAGGACGGTGGCGAATGATTTCTTCATGGGATCTCCTTGTGGGTTATCCCGCGACTTCCGAGCGGCGCCGCAGGTCCAGCGTCATCGGGAACCGCGGGTTGCGCGATTCCCGCACTACATTCATCGTCCCTGGAGTGTGGCCCATGGCCTGGAAGCGCGCAACACGGCGCGCCTCCGCTTCGAGCGCATTCACCGGGAAGGTCGCGTAATTCCTTCCGCCCGGGTGCGCGACGTGGTACGTGCACCCCCCGACGGACCGGCCGTTCCACAAATCGACGAGGTCGAAGACCAGCGGCGCATGGATGCCGATGGTGGGATGCAGGGCCATGGGCGGGGCCCACGCGCGGTAGCGCACGCCCGCCACGAACTCGCCGGAGTGCCCGGTGGGCGCCATCGGCACGACGCGCCCATTGCAGGCGATGGCGTAGCGCGTGTCGTTCAAGCGCGTGGCCTTCACCTGCAGCCGCTCGACCGACGAATCGACGTAGCGCGAGGTGCCGGCCTGCGCGACCTGCTCGCCCAGGACGTGCCAGGGCTCGATCGCCTGGCGCAGCTCGATCTCCACGCCCTCGTACGCGACGGCGCCGTAGCGCGGGAAGCGGAACTCGACGAAGGGTGCGAACCATTCGAAGCGGAACGGGTAGCCCGCGCCATTCAGGTCCTCGACCACGTCGCGCATGTCCTGGGCCACGAAGTGGGGCAGCATGAATTCATCGTGCAGGCGCGTGTCCCAGAACACGAGCTTCTCGCGATAGGGCTTGGCCCAGAAGCGCGCCACCAGCGCGCGCAGCAGCAGGATCTGCAGCAGGCTCATGCGCCCGTGCGGCGGCATTTCGAAGGCGCGGAACTCGAGCAACCCCAGGCGCCCCGTCGCGGTGCCGGGCGCATAGAGCTTGTCGATGGAGAATTCCGCGCGGTGCGTGTTGCCGGTGAGGTCCACGAGGAAGTTGCGAAGGATGCGGTCCACCAGCCACGGCCGCTCGTTCGCCTCGCCCGCCTTGAACTGCTCCTCGAGCTGCTGGAACGCGATCTCCAGCTCGTAGAGCGTGTCGCTCCTCGCCTCGTCCACGCGCGGGCTCTGGCTCGTGGGGCCGATGAACATCCCGGAGAACAGATAGGACAACGACGGATGGTTCTGCCAGTAGGTGATGAGGCTGCGCAGCAGGTCCGGACGCCGCAGCACCGGGCTGTCGGCCGCGGTCGGCCCGCCGAGCGTCACGTGGTTTCCGCCGCCGGTTCCGGTGTGGCGGCCGTCGAGCATGAACTTCTCCGTGCCCAGCCGGGCCTGGCGGGCCTCGTCATAGAGCGTGAGCACGTGGTGCTTGAGCTCTTCCCAATCGGAGGCGGGATGGATGTTGACCTCGATCACGCCGGGGTCCGGCGTGATGGCGAAGCGACCCAGGCGCGGGTCGTCCGGCGGCGGGTAGCCCTCGAGGCGCACGGGCCACCCGAGCGCCTGCGCCGTCGCCTCGATCGCGGAGACGAGCGAGATGAAGTCCTCGAGCAGCGGCACCGGCGGCAGGAACACGTACATGTGTCCCTTTCGCACCTCGACCGCGAGCGCGGTCTTGATCAGCTCGCGCGACGGGCCGTGCTTCACGCGCAACGCCTTGCCGTGCTTCGCGGCCGCGGCGGCGCGCGAGGGCTTGCGCTTGCCGAGCGCGTCGCGCCGGTCGAACGGGTCCTGCGGGATGTTCGGCTCTTCTTCCTCGGGCAGCACCTCGGGCAGCGACGAGAGCGGCAGGCGGTAGCCCAGCGGCGAGTCGCCCTCCGTGAGGAAGATGTTGTCGCGGCGCAGCGGCCACGGCGAGCTCGCCCACTTGGTCTGGTTCGAGGGCTTGCCGCGTGCCAGCGGTTTCAGCGGCAGGACGAAGCCCGCGGGCTTCCCCAGGCCGCCGGCGAGGCGGTCGCCGAGGCGGCGCCGCGCGGGCTCGGTGGCGGTGTCCTCGGCCAAGGGATCGATGTTGACGGGCAGGTTGGCCTCGTCGCGGATGATCTTCCACGGGTCTTCATACGCCGGCGTCACGTAGTCGGGCGACAGTCCCAGCATCTGAGCGAGCTCGGAGGCGAAGCGTCCGGCCTCCACCTCGGTCATCTTCTGTCCGGTCTTCTCCCGCTGGTCGTCGGCCTCGCCATCCCACAACGGCGTGCCGTCCTTGCGCCAGATGCACGACAGCGCCCATCGCGGCAGCGGCTCCCCCGGGTACCACTTGCCTTGCCCGTAGTGGAGCAGCCCGCCCGGCGAGAATTGGCGGCGCAGGCGATGCAGGAGCTCGGTCGCGAGCTCGAGCTTGCGCTCGCCGAGCGCGGTGTAGTTCCACTCGATGCCTTCCATGTCGTCGATGGAGATGAAGGTCGGCTCGCCGCCGATCGTGAGGCGCACGTCGTTGTCGGCGAGCTCGCGATCCACCTGCCGCCCGATCGCGTCGATGGCGCCCCACTGGCCTTCCGTGAACGGCTTGGTGACGCGCGGGTCCTCGTGGATGCGCGTGACCGTCATCTCGAAGGTGAGCTTCGACTTGGCGACCTCCGTCATCCCCGTCACCGGCGCGGCGCTGCCGGGCAGCGCCGTGCAGGCGAGCGGTATGTGTCCTTCGCCCGCGAGCAGCCCGGACGTGGCGTCCAGCCCGATCCACCCCGCGCCGGGGATGTACGCCTCGCACCACGCATGCAGGTCGGTGAAATCCTTGTCCGGGCCGGAAGGGCCGTCGAGGGATTTCTGGTCGGCGGCGAGCTGGATGAGGTAACCCGAGGCGAAGCGGGCCGCGATTCCGAGGTAGCGCAGGATCTGCACCAGCAGCCACGCGGAATCGCGGCAGGAGCCCTGCGCGCACTGCAACGTCTCTTCCGGCGTCTGGATGCCTTGCTCCATCCGCACGAGGTAGTTCACGTCCTGGCGCACCATGTGGTTCACGCCGATGAGGACGTCGATGGTCGTGGCGTTCGCGCCGAGGAAAGCCGCGCGCGCCTTGGCCACCCACTGCATGAGCAGCGGCGTCTGCGGCACGAGCTCCAGGTAGGGCGCCAGCTCCCGCGCGTTCTCGTTGCTGTACACGAACGGAAAGCGCTCGGCAGCCGGGTCCACGAAGAAGTCGAACGGGTTGATCACCGTCATGTCGGCAACCAGGTCCACGGTGATCTCGAGCGCGCGCGCCTTCTCCGGGAACACCACCCGCGCGACCCAGTTGCCATACGGGTCCTGCTGCCAGTTGAGGAAGTGCTTGGCCGGCTTCACGTTGAGCGAATAGCTCTCGATGGGCGTGCGGCAATGCGCCGCCGGCCGCAGGCGCACCTCGTGCGGCGACATGCCGACGGGGCGGTCGAACGTGTACAGCGTCTTGTGGTGCAGCGCGACCTTGATCGTCACGGGCGCAGGGCGATGCGGTTGCGAAGCCTCATTCCAGCCAGTCGGGGTCGGGGAGCTCGGAGAAGACGCGGCGAAGGCCGCCGCCCCAGCGCGAGCGAAGCATCGTGAAGTAGGGGTCGCCCTCGCGGATGCGCTGCTGCATTCCGACGCGCAGGCTGTCGCGCGGGTACCAGAGCAGATCGATCGGCAGCCCCACCGAGATGTTCGACTTGATGGTCGAGTCGAAGGAGATGAGCACGCACTTGGCGGCCTCCTTCTGCGGCGTGGCCATCGAGATCACCCGGTCGAGGATGGGCTTGCCGTACTTCGATTCCCCCAGCTGGAAATAGGGCGTGTCGTCCGTGGCCTCGATGAAGTTGCCCTGCGAATAGACGTGGAAGAGCCGCGGGATCTCACCCTTGATCTGGCCGCCGACGAGCAGGTTGGAATGCGCCTCGATGGCCGACTGTGAAAGGAACGGCCCGTCGCGCCTGCCCATTTCCCGCAGCGAGTCGCCCACCAGCGCCGCAGCGTCGTAGAGCGAGCTCACGTTCCAGATGGTCTCCACGCCTTCGTCGGCCTTGTGGTGGCGGTCGAGCAGGTTGATCACGCCCTGCGTCATCGCGAGGTTGCCGGACGACAGAACGACGATCACGCGGTCGTCCTTCTTCTCGTAGACGCGCATCTTCGTGAACGTGGCGATGTGGTCCACGCCCGCGTTGGTGCGCGAGTCCGAGGCGAAGATCATGCCGGTGTCGAGGCGCAGGGCGACGCAATAGGTCATGGCTTCATTCTACCTACTCGACCATTCGCGACGAGAAGAAGCTCGCCTGCACGTTCTGCGAGAGCTTCTCCATGGATTCGAGGAATTCCGTGAGGTACTCGTGCAGCCCGTTGGCGAAGATGTCGGAGATGCGGCCGCACTGCAGCCCCGTGAGCACCTCGCCCGCGGCGCGCAGCGTGCCGACCGACTGCGCGTTCTGCACGCGGCCGAGCGAGTCGCACACCTGCTTCAGGCAGAAGCGCAGGCTGCGCGGGATGTCGTCGCGCAGGATGAGGAGCTCCGCCAGCTTGAGCGGCGTGATCACGTCGCGATAGACCTTGCGATACGCCTCGAACGCGGAAACCGACCGCAGCACCGCCGACCACTGGTAGTAGTCCACGGCGCCGCCCACGTCCTTCACGCTCGGAAGGAGGATGTGGTACTTCACGTCGAGGATGCGGGCGGTCGAGTCGGCGCGCTCCATGTGCGTGCCCATGCGGGCGAAGTCGTAGGCGTCGTCCCGGTGCATGGTGCCGAAGGTCACGCCGCGGAAGAGGTGGCTCCTCTCCTTCACCCAGTCGAAGAAGTTGGAGACGCCGCGCTGCTCCATCTTCTCCTCGTCCATGTGCTGCATCTCGAGCCACGTCGAGTTGAGCACCTCCCACATCTCGGAGGTGATGGAGCCGCGCACCGCCCGCGCGTTTTCGCGCGCCGTGCGGGCGCAGGCGTAGATCGACGACGGATTGTCGGGGTCGAGCGCCATGAAGTGCAGCACTTCGCGCGCGCAGACCGAGTCGTGGCGGCCGGAGAAGGGGAAGAGCGTGCCGGTGATGTTGAGGGGAGCGAACCATTCCTGGTCGCGCAGCTGGGGCTCCTTCACCAGCAGCGACATGCGCCAGGTCACGTCGAGCACGCGCGCGGTGTTCTCCGCCCGCTCCACGTAGCGGCTCATCCAGTACAGGTTCGATGCGACCCTGGAGAGCATCAATCCACCACCCAAGTGTCCTTCACCCCGCCGCCCTGGGATGAATTCACCACCAGCGAGCCTTCGCGCAGTGCGACGCGGGTGAGGCCGCCGGGGACGAAGTGGATGTCGGAGCCGGTGAGCACGTAGGGGCGCAGGTCGATATGGCGGTCGCTGAGCTCGTCGCCCACGAAGGTGGGCACGCAGGAAAGCGCGAGCGTCGGCTGCGCGATGAACCGCTCCGGCGCATCGACGATGCGGCGGCGGTAGCGCTCGCGCTCTTCCGACGTGGAAGTCGGCCCGACGAGCATGCCGTAGCCGCCCGAGCCCTGCGCTTCCTTGACCACCAGCTCGGCCAGGTGGTCGAGCACGTACTTGCAGTCGTCGGGCTTGCGAAGCAGGTAGGTGGGGACGTTCTTGAGGATCGGCTCTTCACCCAGGTAGAAGCGGATCATTTCCGGCACGTACGGGTACATCGACTTGTCGTCGGCCACGCCGGTGCCGATCGCGTTGGCGAGCGTGACGCGCCCGGCACGGTACGCATCGAGCAGCCCCGGCACGCCGAGCATGGAGTCGGGCCGGAATGCCGACGGATCGAGGAAGTCGTCGTCGATGCGGCGGTAGATCACGTCCACCTTCTGCGGACCCTGCGTGGTCCGCATGAAGACGGTGTCGTTCAGCACGAAGAGGTCCGCGCCCTCCACGAGCTCTATCCCCATCTGCTGCGCGAGGAAGGCGTGCTCGAAATAGGCGCTGTTGTAGTGGCCGGGCGTGAGCAGCACGATGATCGGGTTGTCCACGCCGTTGTGCGCCACCGCGCGCAGCGTCTTCACCAGCAGGTCGGGGTAATGGTCCACGGGCCGGATGCGCTGCTGCGCGAAGAGCTCGGGGAAGAGCCGCATCATCATCTTGCGGTTCTCGAGCATGTACGAGACGCCCGAGGGTGTGCGCAGGTTGTCCTCCAGGACGTAGTACTCGCCGTCGGAGTGCCTCACGATGTCGACGCCCGCCACATGCGCATACACGCCCCCGGGCACCTCGACGTCCACCATCTCCTTCCTGAACTGCGCGTTGTTGCGCACCTGGTCGGCGGGAATCTTTCCCGCCTCGAGAATTTCCTGCCGGTGGTAGATGTCGTGGAGGAAGCGGTTCAGCGCGCCCACGCGCTGGCGCAGGCCCCGCGCGAGGCGCTCCCAGTCCGCGGCCGGGATCACGTGCGGGACGATGTCGAAGGGGATCAGCCGCTCGGTGCCCGACGACTCGCCATATACGGCGAACGTGATGCCCACGCGATGGAAGAGCAGGTCCGCGGCGTGGCGGTTCTGCGCGATGCGCGCGGCAGGGGTCTCGGCGAGCCACTCGGCGAAGGCGGCGTAGTGCGGCCGCACCGAACGGTCCCCGGTGAACATCTCGTTGTAGAGCGGGAGGTGCGCCATTGTTCTGGGACAGGGCCAGCAAGCCCCGTGCCACGAAGAATAATGGAAAAACCGGCCCCGGACTTCGAGCCCGGGGCCGGGAAGGACCGCGTCGGCGCCTGCAGGCCGCGCCGCCTAGAGGCGACCGATGACGCGGATCAGGAAGGCGCGCAGGCTGCCGAGGAGCCGCGGCGCCGATTTCGTTGCAACCTGCTCGTGTTCTTCGTCCATGGGCAAGGCCACGAACTTCACCTGGCCAACGCGGATCGCCCGGGCGTCGCACCGATGGAGGGCATGTGAGTCGTTCATGGCTGCCATGTTGGCGCGTCGGCCGCTCCCGGCGCGGGTGAGGAATCCCGCCGGGCTATGCTGAATTTTCAGCAAAACCTTTGGGCTAGAATCGAAACGAGAACCCCGTGCTGAGCCCCTCCGCCGCCACCGAGTCCGCCCCCTTCGAGGGTGAGCTGCGCGCCACCTTCGGCGCCGCGCTCGCCGAGCTGCCCGTGCGCGCGCTGCAGTTCGCGCGCGGGGCGACGAGCGCCGCCGGCCGTGGCGAGGCCTTCGAGAGGGCGCTCGCGATCGCGCGCCTGCTGCTGGTGCAGGGCGCCGATCCCGAGACCATCGCGGCGGCGCTCATCAGCCAGGCGATTCCCGAGCGCGAGCTGGACCTCGAGGCCGTGCAGGCGGCCTTCGGGCCGGAGCTCGCGATCCTCATCCGCGGCATCGCGCGCGCCGGCCGCATCGACGCGCTGAATGCCTCGTCGGTGGACCTCGAGCAGCTGCGCAAGATGCTGCTCGCCATCGCGGAGGATGTCCGCGTCGTCCTCATCAAGCTCGCGGAGCGGGTCGTGTACCTGCGCTCGCTCACCCGGGCAGACGAAGAGGTCCAACGCGCGGCCGGGCGCCAGACGCTCGAGCTCTTCGGGCCGCTCGCCAATCGCCTCGGCGTCTCGGAGATGAAGTGGGAGCTGGAGGATTTCTCCTTCCGCTATACCGACCCCGAGCTCTACCGCAAGATCGCGCGTCTCCTGGACGAGAAGCGCAACGACCGCGAAGCCTACATCCAGCGCGTCATCGCCCGCCTCGACAAGGAGCTGGGCGACATGGGCATCCACGCGGCCATCACCGGCCGGCCCAAGCACATCTACTCGATCTGGCGAAAGATGCGCGGCAAGGACGTCCCCTTCGAGCGGCTCTACGACATCCGCGCCGTGCGCGTGATCGTGAAGAACGTGCGCGAGTGCTACACCGTGCTGGGCGTGGTGCACGACCTGTGGACGCCGGTCGAGGGCGAGTTCGACGACTACATCGCGAGCCCCAAGGCGAACGACTACAAGTCGCTGCACACCGCGGTGGTGGGGCCCGAGGGAAAGACTCTCGAGGTGCAGATCCGGACCGAGGACATGCACCAGCACTCGGAGCACGGCGTCGCGGCCCACTGGCGCTACAAGGAGG
>Ga0136846_1220488_pt1 | contig 10030 bp, 9 predicted proteins | sample HopSoiMetagenom2_FD_96841 | JGI IMG/M metagenome (GOLD analysis project Ga0136846, IMG submission 96841) | Grasslands soil microbial communities from Hopland, California, USA - 2 Assembly 2016 (version 4) | ecosystem: Environmental > Terrestrial > Soil > Grasslands | place: USA: Hopland... | reverse complement strand
TCGGCGTTTTACTTATTTAGAAAATTCGAACCGTTTATTATGCGCACTGTTGGCTGGTTACTTATTCCATTTGGCACAAACTCGCTCTACGTTTACACGCTTCATGCATTCGTTATATTCTTTGCCCACTTATGGTTTCAAAAAGGCGATCTTTTCTTCAACCTCGTTGTTTCCGTTGTCATAATAGCGCTTATAAGAATCGCCATTCATTACCGCTTCTTAATGAAAATAATTCCGCGTTAGTTAGCTTGGTATTGCACCGCTTCGTAGGAAGGCTGGTGATTAACCGAATCGTCAACGCGTACCTTCTGCAGTTCGTTCCATGAAGATTCAGGCGCGGTCACCTCGTTAGCCCCTGGACGTCCAAGGTACCAAATCGTTGGGTGCTCTTTTGCAAACACACCAAGATCTCTGATTTTATTTTGTTCGTTAAGACGAAGCATATCGAGTGAACCGTATTTGTAATCTGTCTTTGCGTCAATGAAATAAACGGGGTGGTTCGCCGTTGAGTAGAAAGCAGCCTCGTAGAATAGCCACGGTGAATCAGCAATGATCGGCTCCCCGTCTTTTGCTTTTTGCGACAGCGCTTCGATAATTTGACGCGTATTATTCGAGCTATGCAGAGTTTTGTTATAGTTTCCAAGCTGCGTTACATTGTACATACCGAAAATCATCGCGCCAATCGTAAGCAAACCGATTGCTTGCAACCACTTCTTCTTTACGCTTCCCACACTTAACGCGAGCGTTACGCCAATGAATAAAGATATTCCAAGTGTGGAAGGTATAAGGTAGCGATCGATAAACGATGAACGAAGTGGGGGCATTGATGCGACAAAAAGAAGGATCATTGGTACAAATGCCATTGCGAATACCAACATGTAGTTTCGCTTCACTGCCTTTGATGCGTTTCGGTAAATGCGAACAGCGAGCACCACAAGCGTCACGACAAGTACCAAGAAGAGCAGAGCGGCCCATGAATTCACCGTTTCTTGGTCTTGGTAGTAAAGGACATTCGTAAGGAAGTTCGGAACTGTTGCTGGAGTTACCGGAGGAATCCAGAACCCGTTAATTTGTACATCCAAAATCTGGTGAACAAGAGCGGGCATCCACGGAAGGAAAAATCCTACAGCGACGATATGCGCAATAATCCACTCTTTTGAAAAGAACGCCTTCCAGAATCTCTTTGGCTTTTTCGTTTCATCTTTTACTATCCATGCGCGCCATATCCAGTGCGAAAGCCATACAAGTGCCGAGAAATAGTGCGTCCACATGCCAAGACCAACAAGTAGGCCATAAATAACCCAGTGTTTTCGTTTACCTTGTTCCATGGCAACTGTAAGTACATAGGTTGCTGCAAAGGCGATAGCAGCAACAAGTGCATACATACGCATCTCTTGACTGTAACGAAGTAACATAGGAGCAGCCACCATGAACGCCAAACTCACCCATGCTACATTCCTACTAAAGAGACGCTTGGCAAGAAGAAAGGCGAAGAAAATAGCGACACCAGCGAAGAAAACGCTCATGGATCGAAGCGCAAACTCACTCGTACCAAACAGCATACTCCAAAGTTTTAGTAACCAGTAATAGAACGGCGGGTGCACATCTGCAGCCGTATAGCGGGCAATATCAAGGAAGTTAAATCGTATAAGATACGCGCCAAATGCCTCGTCGAACCATACCGAAGATTTCGCAACTGTCCAAAGTGATGTAGTAGTAAAAATGGCAAGTCCGCCACCAAGCACTACCCAATCACGCCTATCCAAAGGCAGTAAACTTTTTCTTTTTTGAAATATCTGGAATATCTTTTTTAGCATAGGTATTTAGTATTTATATAGTAGCCTGTTTTCTATAAGCCAGCAAGCATATAATTACACCCGTCAACCACTGGTAATACCTAAATAAATACGGTATAATCACTCAAGTAACACCTATCGGGGTGTGGCGCAGTTGGCTAGCGCGCGCGGTTTGGGACCGTGAGGTCGAAGGTTCGAGTCCTTTCACCCCGACCATGATCGAAATTATCGTTCTGAAGGAACCCTTGCCAGGGTTCTTTTAGTTTATATTCGATGTCACACCTCTGTTGTTTGCCCTTTCCATACTGCTTCACAGTGAAGTTCGAGAAGAACTTTCGGAGCACTTCATCTATTACCGCAATATCATGTGTTTTGCGTAATCTAACAGATACGGAATTAAATAGTTCGAGATATTGTTGATACGTAAGTATGGCACCTTTTCGAGCCTCTAACTTAGTTGATAGCTCTTCAAGTCGTGTTTCGAAATCATCTCTTTCTCTCGAAAGCTCCTCAAGATCATAGTATTCTCTATCTTCAGGATGTAAGACTAGATAATCTTTTGCTCCCTGCAATTCTTTTTTCTTTTCACCAATTCTCTTAGTTAGGGACATCATCTCAGAGCGCATTATTTTAGCTTCCTCGTCTATTTTTGCCTTAGCATCCGCAAGGTAGTGTGCATAATTCCCTTCGGTAGTGAACAGATATTCATCGAGCACCTCGTAAGCACACGTTAATATTCTGCCAGCTCTTACGCTTTTATTTCTGAACTCGCATCCATTCGTTTCACATTTGTAGTTATAGTAGAAACTCTTTTTACCCGTCTCTTTATCGGCTGCGAACACCTTAGAAGTAAGCCCAGAACTAAAAGACTTGCCGCAAAAACCACATAACACCATCCCACGAAGCAGATCCGCTTTCGTTTCACCCTTCTTTTTATTTGCCATTATTGATGAGACAAGCTTAGTAGACTCAAAGCTCGAAATTCTATTAATCTTAAAGAAATCCTCCACACTGACAACTGGCTCAAAATTATAGAACTCTGCTAAGTCGCATAGCGCATCGCCATATTTCAAAACACCTGCATACAAAGGGTCTTTTAGAAGCTTTGATACCGCATCCTTATCCCATTTATATTTAACATGTTTGTTTTCATACACCTTCTCACCCTCACTACCTACATTTACCTTTTTCTGAACTTTGTAATCTGTAGAGTTAAGCCATGCTGCAATGTCAACCTGAGACACTCCGTCTAACCGTTTTTGAAAAGCCTGCTGAATAAGATTAAAATTATTACCGTCGGTATGAAGCTCTCCGTACCTATTTAAGATATAGCCGTGCTTAAACTTTCCAAAGAACTTACCATCTTCAACTTTATGATTATTCCCTCGCGTAACACTTTCGCTTAAGTGTTCAGAATATTGCTTGGATAGTACAAATGAAATGCCAAGAAGCATTTTACCAGTGGGGGAGTTTTCAAATGAAGAAGTGGCAAAACGTAAATCTTGCAATATACCTTTATCGAGCAGGTCGATAATTTCACCCGCCTCTTTCATATTTCGGGATAATCTGTCAGGATGCCATGAAATAATTCCGTCTATACGTCCTGCCTTTATATCTTCAAGAATCTTCTTGAATTGAGGCCGAAGATCAGGCTCTTTTGCCGAACACTTCTCTTCAATAGGCTTTCCCACTACCCGTAGGTTATGAACCTTCACTACCTTCTCTTCACAGTCCCGTATTTGATCTGGAATCGACCTCTCCTGTCGCTCATCACCAGTAGTAGATTTCCGAGCATAGATTACATATCTCAATTGGCTGTAATCTATTTCATGATTTTGTTTAGGAGCTCCTAAAGCAAGGAGCTCCTTTAGTTCTTTTGATGTTGTTGGGGTTATAGCCTCTTTATTCACATGCTTATTATACCTGTGAAGGATAGTTCGAGAGACTTTTGGCTACAGCAAGATTACTGTTTCGATGACTTCGCCCGTCTCTTTATCGACGTAGGTAAAGTCTGCGTACAGCTCGTTTGTTCCAGCTTCCTTCGAGGATATTTCTATTTTCTGTAACAATGCGGCAAGCGCAGCATGAGTATTCTGATCGAGTGACATTCATACTTACCACTTTCTGTAGGAATGACAAAAAACGCTTTTTCGAAGCGTAATGAATTTGTCTATTCACTACTAAGTGGTGGTAAAGCTGAGACACTGATCTCAATCGCCGACCTATGGTATTAAAACCGAAGTAAGTGTTTAGTGTGATTATAATGTAAACGCAAGCATCTTGCAATAACCTCCACAGTCCACCCACACTGATCTTCCTCTGTTATTAAAAAGGGGTGAACAATTCTGACTCGCCTCTTTGTCGAACGATCTTTTCTTGCACTACCGCTTCTTGTATTGGAGCCTTTCTTATATACTGAAAGAGTCTTACTCTTAATAATATATTGCAGCACTGTTTATTCTGCGTCCTGCACGCGGTTTTACCTGTAAAATGGGCACCGCGTAAACAGTTCGGGTAAAACCTTGCTGCAATGGGAGTAAGACACCTCGCGGTGTCCCTTTTAGTTTCTGGACTCCCGCTAATAATCTAAAGGAGGCCCGTATGCAGCCCGAACAGAAAAACTACCGTCAAAGTAAAAACGCCATCATCGCCAGCTATATTTGCTACAAATGGATTATCGCTCTTATGACATGTTTCATTACGCTTATTTACGATCTCTTGATTTACAAAAATACTAAACTCACCTTCAGTGATAAGTTCCTTATCTTCGAAACAGGCGCACTCACCAAGAAGAGTAAAGAGATTCCTTACGAAGACATTATGAATGTACGAGCCGAGCAGACCTTCATAGGACAGATCTTCCGCTACGGCACGGTCACAGCGACAATGAAAAACGGCATAGACACAATTACCTTTAAGTACGCCCACGATCCTGACAGCGTGCGACGAGCGGTCCAAGAGGCATTTGTTAGTTCTAGAAAGTTTAAGGTTAGTTAATAGTGAAAGTAGACTGCAGCGACGAGTGGTGGCTTAAAAAGCTTGAGAGATACTTACTCATAAATAATGAACCTAGAGTAGTAAAGTAAACTTTATTTCTCATTTAACTTACGATCTACATAAATATCGTAGAGCAAGATTGCCAACGCCTCGACATCTTGCTGAATTCTATTATCATAGTCCTCCTGACTATCAAACTCAATACCGTTAATTACTGTAGGGAATTCATCTTTCTCGTTATTTATCATTAAGCAGACTGCTCATTGACAGATGACTTGAGCTCTTTTTGAATTGCTTGCAGCTGGGCCCTCACTGCACGATCCTTCTCTGCTTTCTGCTGTTCTTCAATCTTCTGATCCAATATAAGCTCAATCGAAAGCTTCAGTGGTTCAAAATATCTCAAGCAGACTTCTTCGCTAAGCTCATGTACACCCCTACTAAGCACGCTATAAATTTCCTTCATATCGACGAGTTGGGATGGTAGGTATGGTTTGAGCGTTTCAACCTTTTCGGTCATACGTTGCTTGAAAAAGCTTTCTTCATTTATTCCAAGAGCTTTTTTATTGGTTTCATACGCATCTTTGATTAAACCTTCGAAAATCCTACGTAAATACACAAATGAGCCAGCACCTGTTCCGTGAGCCGCCAGACCAATAGCTTTCTTGAATAACTTAAGATCTGTATTGCTTAGAAACTTATCATACTTTTTCCCTAGCTCTCCAAATTGTATGGTCGCAAGAGACGGAGCTTGCCCTACTTTTACATAAAAGCCGTCTCCGTGATAAACAAAGAAATATAAATAGTCGTTAGATTTTCGCTTACACATGAGCCGAACTTTACTTAAATTTTCATAATCCCCATTTATATCTGCAATAGATTTATAGGAAATAGAGTAGGTGGTATCAATATTATTAACAGCGCTATAAGCATCAACTTCCCCAGAGTAAATTACATGCGTTAACTCCTCTTCTTTAATAACTTCATATAATGGAGTTTCAAAATAGAATTGGTGCCTCGTAACTTGTCGTTTTGGTTCTTCTGATGCTTCAGCCATAATCTTATCTGACTGCCTTTTCTATGATCGGCTCTTTTGCAGGCACTCTTTTCCTAATTCGTAATCGTGGTTTTGGAAATTCAACTTTTTCGCTAATAATCTGCGCAAGAGATGCTGCAACATCTTCGATTTGGAAGTAGATTCCCGTCTGCTCTTTGAGATCATTACGGAGCCGCTTTACAATCTCTTCTGAATAGACAAGTTTTGCTAGATTCACAGGCTCAAGAGCGTTTGTTCGTTTCCAAAAAGTCTCCAGCTCTCCTTTCTCTATCGCACGCTTTGTAAGATTCCAAAGCAATTCAGGAGCTTTCTTTAGATCTTCACTATTCATAAAATCTATCTTAAAGATTAGCGTCGTACTTATCGGCTTACCGAAATTGACACGATAAAGTTGAATCTCTCGGCCGTTCAGGAGAAGAATCCAATCAATTCCTTCATTTGCCGCATACGACAAACTCTGACGAAGATGCTTCTCATTAAGATCAAGTTCAATTGACTTTACTTCAACAACAAAATGCTTCTTGCGCTTCAACTGGATAACATAGTCGGCATACTCAGACTTAATACGATATTCTGTCTTAATCTCTTCAAGTTCACGATACCCAAGTATTTCCGTGAGAAAGCTGTTCGTCATAATGCGAGTGTCGGCTTCGTTTAGAGCGGTAAATTCTTTTCGCAAATACTTTCGCTTATATACTTTAAGTTGCTCTCTGAGGGTTCGAAGCTGATTTTCGGTCGCCATGTTGATACTTCCTTACACTTGGTTAGTTATCCTTTATTAAACTATGCTCTTAGGAGAAAGTAAAATCATAGGCTAGTTTGATCAGGGAGAGCCTTCAACTTATTTTCTAACTCCACAATATCCGCATACAGAAAAGAATCTTTGCCAAGCTTGATGGCGTCCTTTATGAACTTCTCAGACATTGAATAGTCTTTTTTTCTATACCAATATGCAGCTTGTTCATACTTCCATGTCTGCTCAGCGTCCACTTTACCACGCTCTCCAGCAGCCTCAATTGCCTCTGAATAATACTTATTCCCCTGTTCATAATCACCACCATAATACTCAAGAAGTCCTCGCGTAGCGATTGTAATAGGAGTCTGAAACGCGTCATTACGTAATATCGCCTTTGCCTTGCTAATCTGACCATCTTTAATATAAGCAAATGCTAAATTATTTGCTATTCTTTCTTCGACGATACCATTTCTATTAATAAAACCCTCTAACAAATCAATTGCGAGCTTATATTCATGTGTAATAGAATCTAACAGAAAGCTTAGATCAACGTGGGCGTTTCGTAGTGTCTTATCGCGACTGACAACTTCCTCAAGGAGTTCTTTAGCGGACATATATCTTTTTAAATAAATCCGAGCTGAACCCAGATAATACGTAGCTAACAAATTTCCAGGACTAAGCTTTAGTAACATTTTTGCGACGGGTTCGAGAGTTGAAAATTCACCTTCAGCTTGAAGTATTCTCATCAAATTATAAAAGCCATTGTGGTATCTCTTGTCATTTTCAGCTGCGCCTATGGTTGCATATAATTCAGCGGCACGCTTATAGTTTTTAAGAGCGGACTTTATATCAATTAACCCCTCGAAGCATACGCCAAGATTATTATATAGGAGGCTATTTTGTGGTTCGATACTTATACGGTTAAGGTACCAATCCCTTGCTTCTTCAAACCTATGTAAAAGAAGCATCAGCCATCCTATATTATGTTCCCAAATTTCTGAGTATTGCAAATTAAGAGACTTACCTTTCTCTAAAATATTCAATGCTTTATCTAGCATTTTTCGATCGACAAGACTACTCGCCATATTTTCATATATAGGCGAAAACTTATCCGATAGAACCATTGCCTTATTGTAATATTCATCCGCCTTGTCAAAGTTCTTTTCCCTCTGATAGCATATTCCAAGATTATTGAGTGCATGAATGTTTTTGTGATCAGCTTCAAGTGACCTCATCAAATATCGCTTCGCGTCCTCAAGATTATTAGAATAAAGTATGTGATATATTCCAAGATTATTCAGCAAGTCACTGTGGCTTGGATTTAAAGCTAGTAATTCTTCAAGTTCGCTATATACCTTTTTAATCTTTACATCGTCACCGTTGCTTAACGCCAACTTAAACATTAAATAGTCGTTTTTATAATCTACATGCTCGTCAGTCACTTCAACTAAACATTGAAAATAATAATCTGCGGCGTGCGTATCACCAACTGCAATGAGCACGCCGAGTAGCTTTTTATAAGCTTCTACCATCTTTGCATCTAACTTAATAGCGTTTCTATATGCCTCGCGTGCTCTTTTCAAATCATTTTTCTTTAAATGAATGTCGCCCAATTCAACAAGAGCACGAGGATTTTTTGAGGGATGGATGTATTTACTTAGCCTTCTTTTTCTTAAGTCCAAGTATTCGACAACGCTCATAGAATAATCACCATAGTGTGTTGAGCTTAATTCCGCATAGGCTTTCGATCCAGAGGGGATGCTTTTATTACGGCCATCAGCTAACACAGGGTTTCGACGTTCACTTTTAGAGAGAGTCGGAATCATATGGTTATTATAGCCCTTTCAGTTCTGTAATGATAGAATCAACAGAATCGTAGCGCATCTTGGGGTCTACATTACACATCTTTTTAATAATTTCACTGATTTTCTTACCTAAACTTACCTTCGTAGTATAAATGTTCAACAAATTTGCCCAGGAGGGATCATATCCCTTAAGCCATTCACCGTAAATACGTTTTCTTTCAGCAATAGGCATGGCCATATAGTCATCTGGCCATGCCAGATTGGACTTTTGAATAACGTCAGATACGCTCTGCTTAATTGCTACTGCATAATCAATATTGCTACCAGAAAAGATAAAGTTCGTTACAAGGCCAAGTGCATAAATATCCCCTCTTATGAAAAAATCTTCATCAGGAGTATCGGTAACAAATAGAGCCACTTCTGGCGGAATAATACCTCCGCCCCAAGCTAATAATGGAGCCCTCGACACCAGTCTCGCACCCTGCATTTTACTTAAGCCAAAATCAGAAAGTTTAGGAGTGCTCTTTAATACACTCTCAACTCTAATATTTCCTGGATGCAAATCCCTATGAAAAATCTTTTTCTGATGTGCGTGATATAAGCCTTCACAAATTTCTATTGATAGTTTGATCTTCGCCCTGACATCATCTGACGGAATATTTGGTAGTAGTGCTTCTATATCGAGTTCAAGATATTCCATAGAGTAAAAAGCATTTACACCATCATATACAGTATTACTACGAGGAGTGATGATATTATCGTGGGGGTTTAACTTATGCAGTATTACATTCTCAAGCTTAAATCGCTCATAATTATCTCTATCGCTCGCATCTTTTATAAACTTAAGAGCCACCTTCTCTCTTAATGTCATATTTTCTGCTTCGTATACATGTCCGTAAGCGCCTGACTTTGGTGCACTTAGAATTTTATAATTAGCATAGATAATAGGGGTTTTTGGCTGCATTTAAATAGACCGTGCTCGCATTCAATTATCTCAACTATACCATTTTTTCCGCTATCTAGAAAGTGTATAAAATTTCAAACTATGCGTCGATAACTCAAAAAATGATATTCATACTTCTCTTGCCTTCTCTATAGATATCGTTTGTCAGTTTACTGAGGAGAAATCGAGCGTCATCACTTTCTTTTATTGTCCATTTTAATAGTTCGAGCATCAGACGTTCTTCTCGACCACGAAAGAATTTTTCATTTTCTAAGAACCCTATCCAGGGTTCTTTTAGTATCGCAACAGATACAGAGCGGTCTTTAATAGTGAAGTTCGAGAAGAAAAATCTTACAAATAAAGCCCAAAAGTCACGACCGAACTAACTACGCTCAAAAGTATTCTAAGAATACGGCTCATCGATTATCGGCGAAAGATTTCCGTCTTATGAACCATCGTCTTCACCCAGTCTATATCCCACGGTAATCCCATAGTGGCGAATGCGTTGTTTATATTATTTGCATGGCTCAATAAGTGGCTTGGCTCTAGCTCACGATGCCTACTCGACTGCTTCATATAATTTATAACTTCATGAATTCCCGAAGAACCATACGCATTTACGAAGTGAAGCGTATTGATGCCGTTAATCCGCACAATTAACGCCTGATAGGGGTGACTTTCACTATAACCCATAAAAAG
>Ga0136846_1243942_pt1 | contig 10031 bp, 6 predicted proteins | sample HopSoiMetagenom2_FD_96841 | JGI IMG/M metagenome (GOLD analysis project Ga0136846, IMG submission 96841) | Grasslands soil microbial communities from Hopland, California, USA - 2 Assembly 2016 (version 4) | ecosystem: Environmental > Terrestrial > Soil > Grasslands | place: USA: Hopland... | reverse complement strand
GCTGCTCGGGCGTCTTCGCTTCCTTGCGGAACTCCTCGACCAAATCGACCGATCGCTCGTAGGGTGCACCCTTGAAGCGGAAGCGGACCAGGAACCGCGCCAAGGCGCGATCGACCGCGTCTTCGCCGAGGCGCTCCTGCAGCAGGTACATCGCGACCGCGCCCTTGCGGTAGTGAATGTACCCCTGGTTCTCGACGCGCTCGAGCGGGACTTCCTCGACCACCTCGCCCTGGCGGTTCTGCAGGTAGTTATCGAGTTCGTATTTGAGGAAGCGGCGGATCTTGTCCGGCCCATAGAGGTGCTTCATCACCATCAGCGCCGAATATTGCGCTAGCGTCTCGCTGGTCATCGTGCCGCCCTGCATGTCGGCGCCGATCACCTGGTGCGCCCAATATTGGTGCGCCATCTCGTGGCTCACGACATAGCTCGTCCAGTCGATCTTATCCGGGTCGTCGGTGTTGGCGTTGAACCCGATCGATTCGGAATAAGGCATCGTCCCCGCAAAGGCCTGCGCGAAGCTATTATAGCCGGGAAATTCCACGATGCGGGCATAGTTGAACTGATAAGGCCCGAAATGGGCGCGGTAGTAATCGAGCGCCGTGCCCATCGCGTTCAGCATCTTCGGAACGTTCCAGTCGTGGCCCTTGTGGTAATAGACCTGCAGCTGCAGTCCGTTGTGGTTGCGCGTGGCCACCTGATAATCGGCCGACTGGATCGAGAAGAAGTTGAGGATCGGTGCGCCGCTGACGAAATGCGCCGTGCGCCGCCCGCCATTGGTCACGTCCGACACGCGATTGCCCGGCGCGAGCGGCGTCTGATCCGCATCGGTCGTCAGTGTGATATCCGACGTCGTCCAGTCGCTGCCGATATAATTCTTGCTCGTCGCCGACAGGTCCTCGAGCTTCGCGGGCCGTAGTTCAGGCTTGAGCCCCTGCCGCCGCCGCTTGGCGCGGTCGCTGAGCAGATTGTTCTGGTTCATGCCAATCACCGGCGCGAAGTCAAAATTGTTGGCGAAGGTGCCGTTCTCGATCACGTCGGTAGCGGGCCGGCTGGCGCGGAACCCACGCCGCCAAAGCTCGGAACTGAAGGCCAGCAGCGCATGCGCTCCAGGGGCCAGCGGCTTGTCAAATCGATAGATCCGATACCCGAACTTCTTGTCATCGGAGACCAGCCTCGCACCGCTCAATTCGAGCCGGCTGAAATGAGTGTCGCGGTCGCCGTTGCGAACATGAACGTCGCTGATTGGCGCATTGGTCTTGTTGACGAGGTCGTAGGTGCCGTCCGCGATCAGCCGCCGCTGCTTCGGGAATAGCTGCACATCCAGCTTGACGTGCGCGATCGAGGGCTGTGGCAGCTTTTCGTACTTGAGATACTTTTTCTCATAGTCCGCCTGGTATTTCTCGACGTCGTCCGACGTCTCGTAGCGGTTGAGCTGCTTGATATTGTGATAGGCGTAGACCCCCGTCCCCGCCATTGCGACGGCGGCCGCACCGGCAATGGCGAGCGAGGCCGCCGATGCATGCCGGCGCATCCGCTTGATCCTGACGCCGAGCCCGAGGTCGGTTCCACGCGGCCACAGCAGGTGCGCGATGACCGCCAGGATCACGCCAAACAGCAGCCAGTAGACCCGGAACACGGTCGCTCCGATCCAGAAACTGCCCTGCCCGTTAAAGTCGCTCAACGGGACGTTCGGCGCCTGGCCGTAAGTGTAGAGCGGGTTGGACCAGCCCATGTTCGACAGGAAGATTCCCCCCACGAACCAGACGAAGATGATTCCCCAGCCGACATATTTGTTGGGGCTGAGCACCTGCACGACGACCGAAAGGATCGCGATCTGCAGCGCGTCGATCGCCGCCGGGACAATGAACCAGGCGAAATAGGCCCACAGGCTGATCTCGCGCGCGCCCTTGGTGATTTCAAAGACAAGGCCGGTCAGCATTGCGGCAATGTTCACCGTCAACAGGACCACGAAAATCGCGATGATCTTCGGAACCGTCATCACCCAGCTCGGAACGGCGGTTGAATCGATGATCTCGTTGACCTTGCGGTCGCGTTCCCGCCAGACGAGCTCGCCGCCATAGAACACGGCGATGATCAACAGGATTGCGGTAAATCCGACGGTGAGGCCGGTGATCGTCGCCGACAGCGTCGGATGCTCCGGAGTTCCATAGGTCGACTGGCCAAGCCACAGGAATACCGCTGTATTGCCGATCGCGAACAGCGACAGGACGATCAGGCCGGGGCTGGTCAGCACCTGCCGCACCTCGACCCGGAGGCGCATCATGAACTGCGTCCAGCGCGACGGCCGGACGTCGCGAGCGATGACGCTGTCGCCGTCGAGAACCGGCGCAACTGCGGCGATCTTTGCCGCCCGCGCTTCGCGCTTCGCCAGCTTGCGAAGCCTGCGTTTCGATGGTGCGCGCTCCGTCATCGAGAAACGCCACAGGGTGAAGCCGAGGAACAGCAGGCCCAGCACCACCGTCAAGCCGCGGTTGAACGCGACCGTGCCGGCGAGGTCGACCAGCTTATTGTTCATCTCGAACTGCGTCCAATAACGGGTGGTATCCCGCAACGCGCCGATGCCGAGCGGCTCGAACCGCGCGAAGATGTGCCGGTACTCGACCTTGGGCCCCAGGATGCTGGTCGTGATGAGATAGCCGAACACCAGCGCGACCGCGCCGATGTACGATGCCATCATCGACCGGAGCGTCGTCGCGAGCGCAAACAGCAGCGCGCTCATCATGAAGATGTTCGGGATGGCGAACACCAAGAACGGCCACATGTAGAAGCTCAGCACCTGCGGTCCGATCGTCTCCTTGTCGACCCACGGCGTGATCGAGCCTGCGAACATGCCGAGCGGGACTGCGAGGTACCCGAGCCAGGCAATGACCAGGCCGCCGCCGAACCGGCCGAGCACGATGTCGCGTGTGGACACGGAGGTCGCGCGGACGATCGGCGCGAAGCCGCTCGTGTCGTCGCGGACGATCGCATTGGCGACAAACGCCGTGATCACGAACAAATAGAACAAAGTCAGCAAGGTCGTCGCGAAGGCGATCGCGAACGGGGCATTCTGGTGCACGCCTCCGGGCGTGCCGATGCTGACATTCTCGCTAGCCGTCAGACCAAAGCCGAGCAGGAAGAAAATGGCGATGGCAACCCACAGCACCGGGTTGCGGAGCTGGTAGCGAATTTCGAAACTGAAGATTCCTCGAAGCATGTCCGGTGCTCCGCTCAGGCCGCGCGGCGAAGCGTCGACAGGGTCGAGAAATAAACATCCTCGAGCCCACCTTCCACAGGCTCAAAGCCCTGCGGCTGCTGGTCGGAGAGGACGTGGACGATCGTGGTGCCCGCGAACAGGCGCGTCGAGATCACCTCATATTTCGACTGGTAATCCTCCAGCTCGTCGTGGCGGATCGCCTTCTTCCACACCTTGCCCCGAGTCGACGAAATGAGGTCCGCCGGCTTCCCCTGAAGCTGCACCCGGCCGTTGGCGAGCACCGCCATCAGCGGGCACAGGTCGGCGACGTCATCGACGATATGCGTTGATAGAATGACGACGACATTGTCGCCGATCCCCGCGAGGAGGTTGAGGAAGCGGTTACGTTCTTCAGGATCGAGGCCGGCGGTCGGCTCGTCGACGATGATCAGCTCGGGGTTGCCGATCAGCGCCTGCGCGATCCCGAACCGCTGCCGCATTCCGCCCGAGAAGCCCGCGATCGACTTGTCGCGCACCGCCCACAAATTGGTCTGGTTGAGCAGCGTCTCGACCACGCTCTTGCGCTCGTCCTTGCCGGTGATGCCCTTCAGCACCGCCATCTGGTCCAGCATCGAATAGGCCGACACCCGCGGATAGACGCCGAAGTCCTGCGGCAGGTAGCCGAGCGTCTTTCGCAGCGTTTCGGGCTGCGTAAGTACATCGATATCGCCGAACTTGATGCTGCCCGCCGTCGGCTCCTGCAGCGTCGCCACCGTCCGCATCAGCGTCGACTTGCCGGCACCGTTCGGCCCCAGCAGCCCGAACATCCCGCGCGGGATCGACAGATTGACGTCCGCTAGCGCGACCGTGCCATTGGCATAGGTATGCGACAGGTCGGCGATTTCGAGCATGGACCCCCACCCTTTTGGTTGTGTTACAAGTGGTTAGCTTGGCTATTTCATGGCCGCAATCGGCGCTTCGACGAGCGGCGGAAAAAGCTTTGCGATTTGGCGCAACCTCGACCTCGGCTAGAGGGAAAACATGCATCGGCTGTTCGTCGCCATTCGCCCCCCAGAACCGATCCGGGACCTGCTGATCGACGCGATGGACGATGGTGCTGACTTCCGTTGGCAGGACGATGAGCAGCTGCACCTGACCCTGCGCTTCATCGGTGAGGTCGACCGGCCGGTGGCCGACGATGTCGCGGCAGCCCTCGGCCAAGTTCGCGCCCCAAAGTTCGAACTGCGCATAGCCGGAACCGGCCGCTTCGAGCAGCGCAGTTCAGGCACGTTGTGGGCCGGCGTCGAGCCGAAGGAGCCCGTCGCGGCGGTCGCCGCAAAGGTCGAGCGCGCCTGCCAGCTGGTCGGCCTCGAACCAGAGCACCGGGGTTTCTTTCCGCACGTCACCCTCGCCCGCTGGAAGGGCCGCCGCTCTCGCGAAGTGGCGACCTTCCTCGAGCGCACTCGCGGCCTCCGGTCGGACCCCTTTGAGGTCGCCGAGTTCATCCTGTTCGAAAGCCGCCTCTCCCGCCACGGCGCCCACTACGAGGCCGCGGCGCGATACAGGCTCGCTTAGCTCACCAGATCCGGACGCGCTGTTCCGGCGGGATGTAGAATTTGGACCCCGGCTTGATCCCGAACGCCTCGTACCATTCGTCCATGTTCCGAAGCGGGCCGAGAATCCGGAACCGGCGCGGACTGTGCGGGTCCGACGCAACTTGCGTCTTGATCGCATCGTCGCGCTGCTTGCCGCGCCACGCCTGCGCGAACGCCAGGAAGAAACGCTGGTCGCCGGTAAGCCCGTCGATCACCGGCGCCGGCTGTCCGTTCAGCGACATCTTGTAGGCCGTGTACGCGACCTCCAACCCGGACATGTCGCCGATGTTCTCGCCCATCGTCAGCGCGCCGTTGATGAACACGCCGGGTGCCGCTTCGTAGGACGAATATTGCTTGCCAAGGGAGTCGGTCAACGCCTTGAAGCGCGTCGCGTCGTCCTTGGTCCACCAATCGCGGACCGCGCCATTCTCGTCGATTTTGCGCCCTTGGTCGTCAAAGCCGTGCATGATCTCGTGCCCGATGATCGCGCCGGCCGCGCCATAGTTCACGGCGGCGTCGGCCGAGGGATCGAAGAAGGGCGGCTGCAGGATGCCCGCCGGGAACACGATCTTGTTCTCTAGCCCACCGTTGTAGGCATCGACCGTGGCCGGGCTCATGGCCCATTTCTTGCGGTCGACCGGCTTGTTGAGGTCCTCGAGCTGATAGTCCCACTCGAATTTAGCGCTGCGCTTCACGTTGCCGTAGAGGTCGTCGGGCTTCATCGCGAGCTTCGAATAATCGCGGAACTTGTCCGGATAGCCGACCATCACGTCCATCTTTGCGAGCTTGGTGAGGGCCGCTTGCTTGGTCGCGTCGCCCATCCAGCTGTTGCCCTGGATCCGCTGCGCCGCGGCCTTCTTCAGGTTCGCGACCAGCTCTTCCATCATCGTCTTCGACTGCGCCGGGAAGTAACGGTCGACGTAGGTCTTGCCGAGCAGCTCGCCGAGGCGGCCATCGACCTCGCCGATCCCGCGGCGCCAGCGCGGCCGCAGCTCCTTCGCGCCGCTCAGCGTCTTCGTATATTCGAATTTGCTGTCGACGAAGCGCTTCGAGAGATAATTGGACGCCTGGTCCGCCACCTTGAAGCGTTGCCAGATCTTCAGCGTGTCGAGCGGCGTCGTCGCATACAGCGCCGCCATCCTTTTGACTGCGGTGTTGTCGCCGACGATCATGTGCGGCGACATCACGTTCGACTCGGTGAGGTAGAGCTTCCAGTCGATCCCGGGCGCGTACTTCTGGAGTCCGGCCAGAGTCATCGGATTGTTGAGCTTGCTGATGTCGCGCTGGTCGGCGCGCGGCCATGACAATGTGGCGATCTGGGTCTCAAACGCCATGATCTTGTCGGCATCTGCCGACGCGTTGGAAGTACCGATCATCTCCAGCGTGCGCTGGATGTACGCGCGATAGGCATCCCGCTGCGGCTTGTACTTGTCGAGCAGGTAGTAATCGCGGTCGGGCATCCCCAGGCCGGAGGTGAAAATGCCGCCGATGTTCGTGTCGGGGTGCGCGAAGTCAGGCAGCACGCCGACGCCGAACAGAGTCTGGCCGAGGTCGCCGTTGGACTGCGCCATGAAGCGCGTGAACTCGGCCTTGGTCTTGATCCCCGCGATGCGGGCGAGATCGGGTTTCAGCGGGGCATCGTCGAGCTGCTCCAGCCGCGCTTCGTCCATGTAGCTTTGATAGAAAGCCCCGAGCTGGCTGTCGGCCGGCGCCGTCATGACGATCGCGCGCAGCTGCTCCTGGTTGCGATCGGCAAGCTCGGAACCGATGCCGTTCTGAGACTTGTCCGCTGGAATCTCATGGGTATCGAGCCACTTGCCGGCGGCATAACGCTGGAAATCGTCGCCAGGGCTGACCGACAGGTCCCGGGTCGAAATGTCGACCCCCCACGTCCCGAAATGCTGCACGCTCGGCACCTTGGCGGCAAGGTCGGCTTGTTGCGCGTGCGCCGCGGGCGCGAGGGCGAGAACCGAAGATGCAAGAAGAAGCGCACAAACGCGGTATGCACGATGACTCATGACTGCCCCCAAATGTCTGATTTGCCGAGGCTAGTTCGACCGCTTCCCGAATTCCAGCGAGTCCGGATCGACGAGCGTCAGGAGTCCATCGACGAACTAGGCGGTGGCCATCGTGCGGCTGCAATGATCAATTAGGCCCCGGGTAGGTGACGGGCTGGTCGTCGAACGCCTTCACCAGCGTAATCGGTCCTAGTGCCACCCTCCGAAAATGCATGTCGCCGAGCCACCAGGCGCCGAACAGGCCGCACATCAGCCAGATGGTCGCCAGAATGATGATGAGAAGCTTCATGAGTCATCCTTTGCTGGACGGTCGAAGCGCTGCAGCACTGGTCGGCACAGGTCATCGGTGGTGCCCGCTTTCGTCACCACGGCCGCCAGTCGCCATCGTCGGCCCTAATCCTTGACGAAATGCAAATGGCTGCCTGCGGCGTGCGCAAAAGGGCGGCTGGACGGTCAGCCGCCCGCCCACCGCTCCATGAGAACGGCGCGGCCCCACCGCGTGTCCACTGCATCACTCGTGATCTGGAAACCGGCCTTCTGGTAAGCGCGAATTGCCCTAGCATTCTCGGGGTGCGGATCGGTGCCGATCGCCGGCGCGCCCTTCGCGAACAACCGCTCGCAATGTTGGCGGACGAAAGCAGTCCCGTGCCCCCGCCCGATCATTTCAGGATCGCCTATATATTGATCGATCCCCTTGGACCCAGGCGGAAGATGCGCAAACGGATGCGGATCCCAATCGTGCGGGGAATAGTCCTGTGCGAAGGCGAACGGGCTGCCTTCGTGCTCCACGATCCACATGGCGATCCGAACATCCGCGAGTTTCTGGGCCTCGGGTTCAACGTCGGGCCTACCCCACCATTCGATCACGTGCGGCATCCTCCGCCATGTCTCGAGAAGCGCTAGATCGCCACCGGTGACCTGCCGGAAGTTGTATCGCATGGGCTTGTCCGGCGCTGAGAACCTCGGTCAGGCCACCTGCGCTGCAAGCCACCGGTCGCCGACCTGCTGCAGGATATCCAGCGGCACGCGTCCCGTTCCCAGCACGGCGTCGTGGAATGACTTGAGGTCGAACTTGTCGCCGAGCTTCGCCTTCGCCTTGTCGCGCAGGCCGGTGAAGACGGAATGGCCGAGCTTGTAGCTGCACGCCTGTCCGACTGAGACGCAGTAGCGTTCGACTTCCCGCGCTGCGAAGCCCGGCGCCTCGCCGTCCTGGACGACAAAGTGACGGATCGCCTGCTCACGGCTCCACTTCAGCGTGTGGATGCCGGTATCGACGACGCAGCGGTTGGCGCGGAACAGCTGGAACTTGAGGTAGCCGAGCCGTCCGAGCGGGTCATCGTCGTACATCCCGAGCTCATCCGCCAGCTGCTCAGCGTAGAGCGCCCAGCCCTCACCGTATCCCGAGAACCCGCCCGTCTTGCGGATCAGCGGCAAATTCTGGTTCGACAGCGCTAGCCCGCCCTCGAACTGGTGGCCCGGAAGCCCTTCGTGGAACACCGTCGTCGCCAGGCAGAACTTCGGCCATTCGGCGGTGTCGTGAAGGTTGAAGAACACCAGCCCCGGCCGCTTGCCGTCGAGCGACGGGCCTTGCGAGAAAGCCGACGCCGCGCCCGCCTCCGTCTGCGGCGGCACCCGGCGGACTTCGAACTGATAGGGGGGCATGCGGTTGAACGCGCGCGGCAGCCGGCTGCGGATCGCGGCCAGCCGGGAATTGCAATAAGCGATAGCCTGGGCCTTGCCCGCGTCGGTGTTGGGATAGAGCTGCGCAGGGTCCTTATAGAGCGCGGCCATGCGCTCGCCGACGGTGCCCTTGTTCATCCCCTGTGCTTTCAACAGCTGGTCCAGGCGCGCGGAAATCATCTTCGCCTGGTCGAGGCCGAACTTGTGCACCTCGGCAGGGCTGAGACGCGTCGTCGTCGTGTTGTGCAGCGCTACCTCGTAGAATTCGGGCCCGCCCTTGAAGCGCCAGATGCCGGCGTCGTGGGTTGCGCGCTTTCGCAGCGCTTCGACCTCGGCGAGCTGGCGAGCGAGCGCGGGAGCGATCGCCTGCTCCTGGATGCGCGCCGCATCCCGCGCATAGCTGTCGCCGAGGCCCTTGGCGGCCGCTCGGCGGGCAATCGACTTGACGACCACCGTGTCGCCGGCCGGGACCTGCAATGCGGTCATCTGCTTGATCGTGAGGTCGAGGATGAAGTCGGGCGGAATGACCCCAAGAGCCGCGTCATGCTTCATCCGCGCAGTCTCGTCGTCGAGCCGCCTGGCGAAGGCCGTCATCCGCGAGAGGTAAGCGTCGGCGTCTTCCTTGGTGTCGATCGGATGCTTGGTGTCGAGGAAGTCGGGCACGGACTGATAGGCGCCCGTCAGCTGCGACACGACATAAGGCGACGGCCCAAACGCATTGCCGCCGAAATTGAACTTCTGCACCTCGGCCGCCGAACGCCGGGTATAGGTCACGACGTCGAGGTTGAGCCGGTCCATGTCGGTGAGCCCGGCGCGCGGGAATCCGTTCAGGCGCGCAAGCTGGCTCTGGGTCAGCGCACGCTGCGCAGCGCGCGCCGCATCGTCGGACCCGGCAAGCTTGGCGCGGAGGTCGGCGTTGGGCCCCTTGTCGAGCCCGATCAGAGTCGCGCTTTCCGGGTTCTGGCGCAGCTGCTCGTCGAATAACGTGTCGAATAGCTTTGCGAGCGCGGCCGACCCGCTTCCAGCCGCCTTGGCGAAGAGCTTGACGGGCAACGCGGCAGCCGCAGCGGCGCTGGTGGTGGTGAGAAGGAATTGGCGACGATCGAACATGGACAGGGGACTCCGGGACCAAAGAGTCGGCAAGACTGGCGGCCAGGGAAGACTTGTCAATCGTTAGGGGTGGGAATCGGACCGTCCGAACCCATATTGTTGATGTCGCGTTGACCAGCCGCGGCGCCTCACGCTAAACTAGAACATAAACGGAACGAAACGACTCCGATGCTGACCCATATTTCCGTGCGCGGCGCGCGCGAGCACAACCTCAAGGCGGTCAACGTCGATATCCCGCGTGAGAGCCTGACGGTGATCACCGGCCTCTCGGGCAGCGGCAAGTCCAGCCTCGCCTTCGACACCATCTACGCCGAAGGCCAGCGCCGCTACGTCGAGAGCCTGTCGGCCTACGCCCGCCAGTTCCTCGAGATGATGCAGAAGCCGGACGTCGAGCATATCGACGGCCTCTCGCCGGCCATCTCGATCGAGCAG
>Ga0136846_1223468_pt1 | contig 10031 bp, 11 predicted proteins | sample HopSoiMetagenom2_FD_96841 | JGI IMG/M metagenome (GOLD analysis project Ga0136846, IMG submission 96841) | Grasslands soil microbial communities from Hopland, California, USA - 2 Assembly 2016 (version 4) | ecosystem: Environmental > Terrestrial > Soil > Grasslands | place: USA: Hopland... | reverse complement strand
GCGCGGAGGCCGCCTCGAGGGCGACGAGGTTGGGTGCCGGCTCGAGCGCGGACTGCAGCTCATCGAGCGGCGGGAGTTCCTCGAGCGAACTAAGGTTCAGGTCGTCGAGGAATTTTCGCGTGGTGGCGAAAAGGGCGGGGCGTCCGGGAGTCTCGCGGTGGCCGACGGTCTCGATCCAGCCGCGCTCCTCCAGCGCCTTCAATGTGGGCGGGGAGACCGCGACGCCGCGGATCTCCTCGATGTCGCCGCGCGTGACCGGTTGCCGGTAGGCGACGATGGCGAGCGTTTCGAGGACCGCGCGCGAATAGCGCGGCGGCTTCTCGCTCGAGATGCGGTCCAGGAATTCCTGGTATTGCGGCTTCACCCGGAAGCGCCAGCCGGAGGCGACCGAGGTGAGCTCGATCGAGCGCTCGCTCCATTCGCCGCGCAGCATCTCCAGCACCTTGCGGATCGTGTCGCCATCGACCTGGCCGGAGAAGAGCCGCCTCAACTGCTGCACGGTCAGCGGCTCCGTGGTCGACAAGAGGGCCGCCTCGAGGACGCGTTTCACGTGCTCGACATCGAAGGCGATGCCCTCGCCCGGGCTCTGCGCCGGAAGCGATGGGGATTGCGACGTGGGCTCGTCTTCTTCGGGAACGATCTCGGGATTGGTCTGTTCGTTCATGGCTTCTTCTTATGCGATCGTGAGCGTGGCGCGTTCGCTGCGGATCTTCACGTAAATGGGATCGAAGGGGCTCTTCTGGGTCATCTCGATGAGGGCCTCGCGGCTGAGCTCGAGGAGCGCGAGGAAGCTCACCACCAGCAGCGGCACGCCGCGCTCGGGCTCGAAGAGCTGGGAGAACTCGACGTAGTTGCCGGGCGCGAGCTGCTTCAGGATCCGGCTCATGTGCGAGCGCACCGAGAGCTGCTCGCGGGTGATCTTGTGGTGCTTCGTCATGCGCGCGCGCGCGAGGATCGAGCGCCACGCCTCGGACAGGTCCGGGATCTGCACGCCCGGCAGGCGCTCGACGAGCGCCTGCTCGATGTACACCTCGACGAGCGAGAAGTCGCGGCCGGCGACCGGGGCGTCGCCCAGCGCCGCCGCGGCCTTCTTCATGCGCTCGTATTCGAGCAGCCGGCGCACCAGCTCCGCGCGCGGGTCCTCCGGCTCGTTCTCGTCCTCCCGCTTCGGGCGCGGCAGCAGCATGCGCGACTTGATCTCGATCATGAGCGCGGCCATCAACAGGTACTCGGCGGCGAGCTCGAGTTGCGAGGTGCGCATCATCTCGACGTACGCCATGTACTGGCGCGTGAGCTCCGCCATGGGGATGTCGAGGATGTCGAGCGAATGCCTGCGGATGAGGTAGAGCAGCAGGTCGAGCGGGCCCTCGAAGGCGTCGAGGAAGACCGAGAGCGCTTCGGGCGGGATGTAGAGGTCGGCCGGCAGCTCCGTCATCGGCTCGCCGCGGACACGCGCGAGCGGCAGCGCCAGGTCCAGGTTCGGCTGGAGCTCGTCGTTGGCGGCGGTGTCGGCGGCGTGCATGGTCATCAGCGCTTGAGTCCCAGCTGGTCGGAGGCGGCGCGGCTCACGGCCTGCGCGTCCTGGGCGGCGGGCGGCAGCTCCACGAGCTGCCAGCCGAACTTCACGCCCAGCTCCTGCGCGGCGGTGGTGCCGGCCTTGACGAAGTTCTCGCCGCGATCGATGCGGCTGTCGCCCTGCTTCTTGCCGGCGGCGTTCTGGTTCAGGTTCTCGGCGTCGGGCTCGGCGTCGGCGTCGCCTGCCAGCACGATGATGCGCTTGGCGAGCGCCTGGCGCACTTCCGCCTCGCCCAGCGGCACCGGGGAATCGACCAGCGAATACGGATACGAAGTGGCGCCCTTGTCCTTGCGCCACTCGGGCATCAGGTACCACCCCGCATTGCCCAGCACCATCGTGGAGGCGCGGTTGTTCGGCAGGAGGAATGCCATGCGCTGCACGAACTGCGCGCCCGCGCCGTGCCCGAAGATCATGTAGTCCTTCTGGCCGTCGCGGATCTCGTCGAAGATGTGCTCGATCGCCGCGTACGACCACTTCTCGCGGTCCTTCTGCTCGCCGATGTCGCCCAGCTGGTAGCCCGCCGCCCTGGGCCAGCGATCCTTCAGGAACTCGGGCGCCACGAGGATCAGGTTGTTGCGATCGGCCACGTAGTCCCAGAAGCCCAGGTAATCGTAGGCGTTGCGCTTCTCGCCGGAGAGGAGGAAGACGATCGGGCAGGTCGAGTCGCACTTCTTGCCGCGGTAGGTGTACACGCGGATCGGCCGGTCCGCGCGGCCGCGCTGGTCGTTGAACACGAAGCTCCAGCGGCCCGAGGGCACCGGCGTGGCCGCTTCAGCCTCGGCCACGACGCCGGAGACCAGCACCAACGCGAGCAGCACTTTCTTCAGGTGTACGTTCATCTGCGTGCCTTTCCCTGCGTTCATCTGCGCCTAGGTGTAGTTCAAGCCCATGGCGTCGCGTACGTCGCGCATGGTCTCGTCCGCGAGGTCCGACGCCTTCTCGCAACCATCCTGGATCACGTTGCGCACCAGGGTGGGGTCCTCCTCGTACTGCGCCGCCCTCTCGCGGATGGGCATCAGCTCCGCGTTGATCGAGTCGATCACCGGCTGCTTGCATTCGAGGCACCCGATGCCCGCGGTGCGGCATCCCTGGAGCACCCAGTTCCTGGTGTTCTCGTTGGAATAGACCTGGTGCAGGTTCCACACCGGGCAGCGCTCGGGCTCGCCGGGGTCGCTGCGGCGCACGCGCGCCGGGTCCGTCTGCATCTTGCGGATCTTCTGCGTAACCGATTCCGGCGGCTCGCGCAGCATGATCGCGTTGTCGGCGCTCTTGGACATCTTCTGGCCGTCCAGGCCGAGCAGCTTCGGCGTCTCCGTGAGCAGCGACTCGGCTTCGGCGAGGATCATGCGGCCGCCGCCCTCGATGAAGCCGTACAGGCGCTCCTTGTCCCCGAGGGTGAGGTTCTGCACGTCGGAGACGAGCGCCTGCGCCTCGCCCAGCGCCTCCGCATCGCCCTGCTCCTGGTAGCGCGCGCGCAACGAGCGGTAGAGCTTCGCCTTCCTCGCGCCGAGCTTCTTCACCGCCGCCTCGGCCTTCTCCTCGAAGCCCTTCTCACGGCCGAAGAGGTGGTTGAAGCGCCGGGCGATCTCGCGCGTGAGCTCGATGTGCGAGACCTGGTCCTCGCCCACGGGCACCTTGTTGGCGCGGTAGATCATGATGTCGGCGGCCTGCATGAGGGGATAGCCGAGGAACCCGTACGTGAGGACGTCGCGGCCCTTCTCGGCGTGGCGCTCGACCAGGTCCTTGTACGTCGGCACGCGTTCCAGCCATGCGAGCGGCGTGAAGAACGCCAGCAGCATCGTGAGCTCGGCATGCTGCGGCACGCGCGACTGGATGAAGAGCGTCGCCTTCGCCGGGTCGATGCCCACCGCGAGCCAGTCGACGAACATCTCCCACACCGTCGACTCGATCACCGACGGATCCTCGTAGTGCGTGGTGAGCGCGTGCCAGTCGGCCGCGAAGAAGAGGCAAGGGAATTCGTTCTGCAGGCGCACCCAGTTCTTCAGCGCCCCGTGGTAATGCCCGAGGTGCATCGCGCCCGTCGGGCGCATTCCGGAAAGCACGCGGTCCTGGAACATGGGGTCGCCTAGGCCAGGCCGAAGGCCGAGTAGATGAGGGTGAGCGCGCCGCCCACCAGCGGGCCGAGCACGTAGTTCAGCGCGCCGGTAACGATGAGCACGATGAGGACCAGCATCCCGTAGGGCTCGGTGCGCGAGTACGCGTAGGCGAGCTTGTTGGGTAGCAGGCTCGTGAGGATGCGCCCGCCGTCCAGGGGCAGGAGCGGAAAGAGGTTGAGGATCGCGAACACCACGTTCACCTGCACGCCCGCCTCCGCCACGGCGAGCCAGAACCCGCCGGCCAGGCCCGTGGGCGAAACGAGGTGCGCGAGGGCGAGCGCGATCGTGGCCCAGGCCAGCGCCTGGACGATGTTGGAGCCGGGCCCCGCCGCGGCCACCCACAGCGAATCGCGCTTGGGGTCGCGCAGGTTGTTGAAGTTCACCGGCACGGGCTTGGCCCACCCGAACATGAAGCCCGAGAGCATCACCGTCACGAGCGGCAGCACGATGGTGCCCAGCGGGTCGATGTGGCGGATCGGGTTGAGGCTCACGCGACCGAGCATCCACGCGGTCTTGTCGCCGAAATACTTGGCCACGTAGCCATGGGCGGCCTCGTGCAACGTGATCGCGAAGATCACCGGGATCGCGTACACGAGGATCTTGATGAGGGCGTTGTCCATCAGTGCAGCGCTTCCTTCACGAAACCGAACGGGCGCACGTCGCCCTTGCCCTCGCGCACCAGGCGCGGGGCGTCCTGCGAAAGGTCGATCACCGTGGTGACCTGGCCGTGGCAGGCGCCCGAGTCGATCACCAGGTCCACGAGGTGCTCGAGGTGGCGGCGGATCTCCTCGGCATCGTTGAGCGGCTGCCCGTGCGCGGGAAGGATGAGCGTGGACGACAGGATCGGCTCGCCCAGCGCGTCCAGCAGCGCGAGCGGCACCGGATGGTCGGGGATGCGCACGCCGATGGTGTGGCGCGGCGTGAGCAGGCGCCGCGGCACGTCGCGCGTGGCGCGCAGGATGAACGTATAGCTCCCGGGTGTGTTGGCGCGCATCAATCGGAATTGCAGGTTGTCGACCTTCGCGAACTGGCCCACCTGCGACAGGTCGCGGCAGACGATGGTGAAATGGTGGCGCTCGTCCACGTCGCGGATGCGGCGGATGCGTTCCATCGCCGCCTTGTCCCCGATGTGGCAGCCGAGCGCGTAGCAGGAGTCCGTCGGGTAGGCGATCACGCCTCCCTCGCGGATGATCTCCACCGCCGCGCGGATCAGCCGCGGCTGCGGGTTCTCCGGGTGAACCGAAAAATATTGCGCCATTCATCGCGCCGGCTCCCCGCCGGCGCCCTCTTCATCGGGCGGCTCAGTGCGCCCAGGTGGACCACACGGGCGTGAGCGAGCCGTGCAGCGGCGGAAGCCGCCCGGGCTCGCACGGGCTTTCGCCCGGCCCGTGGTAATCGGCCCCGCGCGACGCCAGGAAACCATGCTCCAGCGCCTCGCGTTGCCACAACGCGTACTGCTCCGGCCGGTGGCTGCCCGTCACGACCTCGATCGCCGCGCCGCCGTGGGCCTTGAACTGCTTCAGCATCTCTTCGCGCATCATCGGCTTCAGGTCGTAGCGCCCGGGATGCGCGAGCACCGCCGTTCCCCCGCTCGACCTGATCCAGCGCACCGCGTCTTCCAGCTCCGCCCAGCGATGCGACACATACGCGGGCTTGCCTTTCGCGAGGTACTTGTCGAAGGCGGCCTGGATGTCCTTTACCGCGCCGCGCTCCACCAGGTGCCGCGCGAAGTGCGTGCGGGACAACAGCCGGTCGTCCTTCGCGAGCGCAAACGCCGCATCGAACGTGTTCTCGAATCCAAGCTTGGCGAGCGCCTCCCCGATCCGCTTGGCTCGTCCCAGGCGCCCCGCCCGGATGGATTCCAGCCCGTGGCGCAATTCCGGCGCCGTCGGATCGATTTGCAGGCCCACCACGTGCAGCACGGTATCGCCCCAGCTGACCGACACTTCCACCCCCGGGACGAACCCGATGCCGGCGAGGCGCGCGGCTTGCGCGGCTTCCGCCAGGCCTTCGGTGGTGTCGTGGTCCGTGAGCGCGATGGCGTCGACTCCGGTGCGGGACGCCAGCTCGATCAACTCCGTGGGTGACAGCAGTCCATCCGAGTTCGTCGAATGGTTGTGCAGGTCAAAATTTTCCAAGCGGGACCAAGTCAGAAATCATTAAAAAGTATAGCAAAATCGAGGATTCGACTCCACCTCGGCCCGATGGCCCAACCCGTGCAGTTCGGCGATCCCGGAGAGCTCGCGACCCGCGAGCTCGCGCGCCGCTTTTCCGGCGCGCGGCCGGAGATGGCGCGCTTCCTTTCCACCTTCGAGGGCCTGGACCGCCAGTACGGCGGCCACGGCGTGCTTCCCGTCGAGGATGCCGAGGATCTCGTGGCCGCGGCGCTCACCGAAATGGCTCGCCTGGAGCACACGCCCGAATTCGCCGAGCTCACACTGGGGATCGCGCTGTGGGCCATGCGCCACGACGTGCCCGTGAGCGTGGTCGAGCCGGTGGCCAATGCGCTCGCGCTACGCTCCAACGCCGCACGCAGCCGCGAGGAGCTTGCCGCCGTATTCGGCCTCATGCAGGGGCTGATCGCGCACGTGGCACCGCGAATTTCCGCGGACCTCGAGCGCTCCAATCCCGAAAGGCCGTGGCGCATCCTGCACGCGAACTTCGCGATCACCGCCATCCGCACCGAAGACCCGCAGATGCTGTCGTATGCGTTCGATGCGCTGGACGCGGCGCTCCCCGACGAGCGCGCCGGGTTCTATGCCGAGGCCCTGGCGCTCGCGATGGCACCCCGGGTCGCCCCGGCGGTGCGCGAGGCGCTCGAGGCCCGCCATCGCAAATGGACCGAGGCCTAAGAAATAGGGTATGATTATCAGTTACTTGTTGCTTCCCCCGCAGTGAAATTCCTCCTCGATTTCTTCCCGGTCATCCTCTTTTTCGTCGCGTACAAGCTGTCCGACATCTTCGTCGCGACGGGTGTGGCGATCGCGGCGACCTTCATCCAGATCGGCTACGTGCTCATCCGCGGCCGGAAGGTCACCGGGATGCAATGGGCGAGCCTCGTGATCATCGGCGTCTTCGGCGGTGCCACGCTGCTGCTGCGCGACGAGACGTTCATCAAGTGGAAGCCCACGGTGCTGTACTGGCTCGCGGGCGTGGTCTTCCTGGGCGCCCTCGCCTTCAAGCAGAACCTGGTGAAGGCGATCATGAGCGAGGGGGGCCTGGAGCTGCCCGAGCGCGTCTGGGTCCGGCTCGCGATCGCGTGGGGCATCTTCTTCATCTTCAAGGGCACGCTCAACCTCTGGGTCGCCTATACGTTTCCCACGGACGTATGGGTGGACTTCAAGCTCTTCGGCGGCATGGGGCTCATGCTCGCCTTCGTGCTCGCGCAGGCGTGGTGGATCTCGCGCTACCTGCCCGACGAGGCCGAAAAGCCCGCGCAGGCGCCCGCCAAGGGCGAGGGGCCGTGATGCACGCGGTCGAAAAGGCGATGCGCGAACGGCTGGATGCATTGCATCCGGTCGCGCTGGATTTGCGCGATGAAAGCGCGCAGCATGCGGGCCACGCCGGAGCGCGGCCCTCGGGGGGCAGCCACTGGCAGCTCACCATCGTTTCGGAAGCCTTCCGCGGCCAAAGCGCCGTGGCCAGGCATCGAATGGTTTATGAGGCGTTGGGCGACCTCATGAAACGGGACATCCACGCCCTCAGGATCGAGGCGCTCGCGCCCGAGCAGTCGTAACCCACTCAAGATAGAGGAATCAGTCAATGCAACCTACCCTCAGGAACCTGGCCGTCGCCCTCGTGGCCGGCACCTTCGCCTTCGCGGCCGGGGCGCAGGACAAGGCCGAGAAAGCCCCGAAGAAATCGGAATCGGCCGCCAAGAAATCTTCGTCGTCCACGCCGGGCGCCAAGGTCGTCGTGAACGGCGTGACCATCCCGCAGTCGCGGGTGGAGGCGATGAACAAGGAGCTGAACGCGCAGGGCCAGCCCGACAACGCCGAGCGCCAGACGGCGGTGAAGGAAGAGCTCGTGAACCGCGAGGTGCTCGCGCAGGCGGCGCTCAAGCGCGGCCTCGACAAGAGCCCCGACGTGGCCGCGCAGATGGAGATGGCCCGCCAGGCGGTGCTCGTGCGCGCGCTCTTCGAGAACGAGATCAAGGCGAACCCGATCACCGAGGCCGACCTGCAGAAGCAGTACGAGCAGTTCAAGTCGTCCATGGGCACGAACGAGTACAAGGTCCGCCACATCCTCGTGGACAAGGAAGAGGACGCGAAGCAGATCATCGCCGACCTGAACAAGGGCGGTGACTTCGCCAAGATCGCGAAGGAGAAGTCCAAGGACCCGGGCTCGAAGGACAACGGCGGCGACCTCGACTGGGGTCCCTCGGCGCGCTACGTGAAGCCGTTCGCCGACGCCGTGCAGTCGCAGCCCAAGGGCAAGGTCTCCGCGGCCCCCGTGAAGACCGACTTCGGCTACCACGTGATCGTGGTCGACGACGTGCGCCCGCTGAAGGTGCCGGAGTACGCCGAGATCAAGGAGCAGTTCCGCCAGCGCGCCCAGCAGCAGCAGATCCAGAAGCTGGTGATGGACCTGCGCTCGAAGGCGAAAGTCGAGGAGCGCTAGGAATCGGCTGTCGTCCCGGCGCACGCCGGGGACGTGGTCAGGAAGGGCGGCCTCGGCCGCCCTTTTTCTTTTTACCTGCAGACCGGCAACGTCCCGGCGTACACCTGCCGCGTGATGCTCTTGGCCACCACCGCGGTGCCGACGTTGTACGTGAGCATGCCGTGCTCGCCGTCGGCGAAGCGCAGCGACATGTTGCCCACGGAGCCGATGTTGAATCCCGCCCAGGTCGTCGCGTTGAACGCGGTGCCCGTCGTCGAGTAGAGCTCGCCCGCGAACGAGCCGTCGGCCTGCCGCATGAGGCCCGAAGCGACGAACCACTTGTCGCGCCGGTCGGCTCCGTACGTGAACAGCGTGGCGAAGATGATGTTGCCCTGGTGGACGAGGTTGATGCCCCATCCCGACTCGTCGGGATTCCACCAGAGGTCCTGGTAGTTGGCCTCGCCCAGGCGCGATCCCGCTTTCAGCGTGCACGTGGGCACCGGGCCGAACACCTGCTTCACGATGGTCTTGATGACCGTCGTGCCATTCATGCTGTACGAGAGGATGCCGGTGGTCTCGCTGTCGTAGCTGATCGTCATCGTCCCGACCTGCTCGTAGCCGATCGGCGTCCACGGAACCGTATTGAAGGCGGGTCCGTTGGTCCGGTAAAGGGCACCGGAGTAGGTGTATTCGCCCATGTCCATGAGGGCCGACGCCACGAGCCACAACGGTTGGCCATCGGCCGCGTAGATGAAGAGCGTCGCGAAGAGGATGTTGCCCTGGTGCGTGGTGTTGATGCCCCAGCCCGCCTCCGCGGGGTTGTACCAGAGGCCCTGGTAGACGCGATCCTCCATGGGCGGGTACTCGGGCGGATAGCCGCCGCCGTATTGGCCATGGGCTTGCAGCGAGGCGAAGGCGACAAGGGCGGCGAGTAAAAGACGGATCTTCATGGGTGCTCCGGGGGTTGCTGCAGGGAGTGAACAGCGCGGCCGGTTAACCCATTCCGGCCCGGCCACCGTTTACACCAGGGACCCGCCCTGTCGGCGGCCCCGGAGAAGACCATGAAGACGCTTCGCATCCTTGCCGCCGCGACCCTCGCCGCGCTCAGCCTCGGCGCCCAGGCCATCGGACACCTCGCGGACGTCACCATCCACGACCGCTCGACCGGGCGCGACTTGCCGGTGTACTGGCACGAAGGCCGCGCCTACGTGGTCGGCAAGCCGGGAAACGAATACGAGATCCGCGTCGCCAACCGCGCAGGCGAGGACATGCTCGCCGTGATGTCGGTGGACGGCGTGAACGTGATCAGCGGCGAGACCGCCGATCCGCAGGGCAGCGGATACGTGTTCTCGTCCTGGGAGCAGAACACCATTCGCGGCTGGCGCAAGAGCATGAAGGACATCGCGGCGTTCTATTTCACGTCGCTCGGGGATTCGTACGCCGCGCGCACCGGCCGGCCCGAGAACGTGGGCGTCATCGGCGTGGCGCTCTTCCAGCGCAAGCCCGTGGCGCCGCTACCCGCGATGCCCTACTCCCAGTCGCCCGACGATGCGCGCGGCGGCGCTCGCGAGCGCCAGGAGGAGTCGAAGAAGCTGTTGCGCTCGCCGGCTCCGGCGGGCGCGGCGGACAACGCGAGCCGCGTGCAAGCCGATGCGGCCGCTGCCGCGCGCGCGCCGGAATCCCCTCTCGGCACCGGCCACGGCCGCCGCGAGCAGGCGCCCACGCGCTGGACCGATTTC
>Ga0136846_1211360_pt1 | contig 10032 bp, 6 predicted proteins | sample HopSoiMetagenom2_FD_96841 | JGI IMG/M metagenome (GOLD analysis project Ga0136846, IMG submission 96841) | Grasslands soil microbial communities from Hopland, California, USA - 2 Assembly 2016 (version 4) | ecosystem: Environmental > Terrestrial > Soil > Grasslands | place: USA: Hopland... | reverse complement strand
GTCGTCTTCCTGCTGCTCCAGCTGGTGCCCGGTGACCCGGTCCGGATCGCGCTCGGCACCCGCTACGACCAGGGCACGTACGACGCGCTGCGGGCCCGCTCCGGGCTGGACCGGCCCCTCGTCATGCAGTACCTCAGCTACGTCGGCCACGCGCTGACCGGTGACCTCGGGGTGAGCTTCCGCAGCGGTCAGCCGGTGTCCACGATCGTCCTCGAGCGGCTGCCTGCGACGCTGTCACTCGCGCTGACCGCGATCGTGCTGGCGATCTTGGTCGCGTTCCCGCTCGGCGTCATCTCCGGGGTCCGGAACGGCTCCGCCGTGGACCACGCGGCCCGGGTGTTCAGCCAGATCGGGGTGTCAGTGCCGGACTTCTGGATGGGCATCATGGGCATTCTGCTGTTCTCCGGCGTTCTCGGCTGGCTGCCGCCGTCGGGATATGAGTCCCTGTTGGAGAGCCCCAGCGGCTGGGCGACGCATGTGGTCCTGCCCGCGGCCACCGTCGGGCTGGTGACCGCCTCGATCCTGACCCGGTTCATTCGCTCCTCGGTTCTCGAGGTGCTGTCAGAGGACTACGTCCGCACCGCTGACGCCAAGGGGCTGAAGCGTCGGATCGTGGTGCTGCGGCACGTGCTCCGGAACGCGCTGATCCCGGTGGTCACCGTCATCGCGGTCCAGCTCGCCAGCCTGCTCGGCGGCGTGATCGTCGTCGAGGTGCTCTTCGCCTGGCCCGGAATCGGCCGACTGACCTACGACTCGGTGCAGGCTCGCGACTACCCGGTGCTCCAGGGTGCGGTGTTCCTGGTCGCGGCACTGTTCCTGCTGGTGAACCTGCTCGTCGACATCCTGTACGCCCGCCTCGACCCCCGGATCTCGGTTCGATGAGCGACCGGGAGAGCTCCCTACGGCGGGCGGCGACTGCGCTGCGGCACGACCCGCTGGCCGTCGCCGGCTCGATCGTGCTTGCGCTGCTCGTCTTCGTCGGGATCTTCGGGCCGTGGCTGGCGCCGTACGGAACCAACGAGATCGACATCGGCAACATGCTTCAGCACCCCACCGCGACCCACCTGTTCGGCACTGACGAACTGGGCCGCGACGTCTTCAGCCGGGTGATCGTCGCCGCCCGGGTCTCCCTGGAGGTCGCGGTGGTCAGCGTCGGGCTGGCCCTCGTCGTCGGGGTCGGTATCGGGCTGGTTGCCGGCTACTAGCGGGGCTGGGTGGACAACGCGCTGATGCGCTGCATGGATGTGCTTTTCGCGTTCCCGGTGCTGCTGCTCGCGGTCGCGATCGTCGCGGTCCTCGGGCCCGGACTGTTGACCGCGATGCTCGCCATCGCAGTGGTCTACGCCCCGATCTTCGCTCGAGTGACTCGGGCCAGCGTCCTGTCGGTCCGCGAGCAGGTCTTCGTCACCGCGGCCGTGTCGATCGGTACTTCCGACCTCCGGATCATGCGCCGGCACGTGCTCCCGAACATCACCGCACCCCTGATCGTGCAGACGTCGCTCTCGCTGGCGTTCGCGATCTTGTCCGAGGCCGCGTTGTCCTTCCTCGGGCTGGGGGTGCAGCCTCCGGCGCCCTCGTGGGGGCGGATGCTGTATGACGGCCGTGGCTTCGTGACGGACGCGTGGTGGCTCGGCGTCTTCCCGGGCGCAGCGATATTCCTGACCGTGCTGGCCTTCAACCGCGTCGGGCACGCACTTCGCGACGTCCTCGACCCGCGACAGCTGACCGTCAGCGAAGCCCGGAGGAGCAGCCGATGACCGACCCCGTGCTGTCCATCGACGACCTGGCGGTGACCTTCGGGACCCGGCGCGGCGCCGCACGTGCGGTTGCCGGTGTGTCCTGGTCGGTTGACCGCGGAGAGACCCTCGCGCTGGTGGGCGAGTCCGGCAGCGGCAAGAGCATGTCGGTGCTCGCCGCGACCGGGCTGACGCCGCGGTCCGCGCGCGTGACCGGATCCATCCGGCTGCTCGGCGAGGACCTGTTGTCTATGGACGACACGCGACGTCGACGGATGCGGGGGCGGCACATCGGATTCGTGTTCCAGGATCCGATGACGTCGCTGAATCCAGTGCTGCCCATCGGCCGGCAGGTCAGTGAGGCGTGCGAAGAGCATCTCGGGATGTCTCGCGGCCAGGCCCGCGACCGGGCCGTCGAACTGCTGGACCTCGTCGGCATCCCGTCCGCCCGCGACCGCGTCGACGCGTACCCGCACCAGTTCTCCGGCGGTATGCGGCAGCGGGTCGTGATCGCGATGGCGCTGGCCTGCGACCCCGACCTCCTGATCGCCGACGAGCCCACCACGGCCCTCGACGTCACGACCCAGGCGCAGATCGTCGAGTTGGTCGCCGGACTGCAGGAGCGGCTGGGCACCGCGGTCGTCTGGATCACCCACGACCTCGGCGTGGTCGCCGGGATCGCCAACCGGGTCGCGGTCATGTACGGCGGCCGAATCGTCGAGCACGCCCCGGTCGATGACCTGTTCGCACATCCTTCTCACCCCTACACCGAGGCGCTGCTGGCCGCACGTCCCGACCCAGCGCACGCGGGCGGTGACCTGCCGGCGATCCAGGGGTCCCCGCCGAGCCCGTTGGATCTCCCGCCGGGCTGCGCGTTCTGGCCGCGGTGCCCGGTCCGCGGTGACGCCCGCTGCGAGAGCGAGCTGCCGCCGCTGTCCGAGGTCAGGCCGGGACATGCCGTCCGGACCTTCTATGCCGCCGACCGAGTCGGAGGGCGAGCATGACCGCCGATGTGGTCGGCGAGGTGACTGCCCCGGTGATCGCGGAGCTCGACGACCTGCGCGTGTGGTTCCCGGCACCGAATGGGCAGCATGTCCGCGCCGTGGATGGGGTGTCCCTTCAGATCCACGGCGGCGAGACCCTCGGGCTGGTGGGGGAGTCCGGATCCGGCAAATCTACGACCGGACTGGCCCTGCTGCGGCTCGTCGACCCGACCGGGGGCCGGATCACCGTCACCGGGGAGGACGTGACCGACTGGTCGCGCCGGCGGTTGCGGAGCCTGCGGCGCCGGGTGGCGATGGTGTTCCAGGACCCGCAGGCCTCGCTCGACCCGAGGCGGACGGTCGGCGCGAGCGTCGCCGAGCCACTCGTGGTGCACGACCTCCGGCCCGACGCCAAGGCGCGACGCGAACGGGTCGAGGAGTTGCTGGAGATGGTCGGGCTGCGCCAGGACCTCGCCGACCGGCACCCGCACGAGCTCTCGGGCGGCCAACGGCAGCGGGTGGGCATCGCCCGCGCGCTGGCAGGCGAGCCGGACCTCATTGTGCTGGACGAGCCGATCGCCTCGCTCGACCTCTCGGTGCAGGCGCAGATCATGAATCTGCTACGCCGGTTGCAGCGTGACCTCGGGCTGACGTACCTGTTCATCTCGCACGACCTCGCCGCCGTCGAGCACATGAGCGACCGCGTCGCGGTGATGTACCTCGGCCGGATCGTGGAGACCGGCGTGCCCGCGCAGATCTACCGCGAGCCAGCGCATCCGTACACCGCGGCGCTGCTCTCCGCCGTCCCGGTGGCGGATCCCACGGTCGAACGGCGCCGACGGCGCGTGATGCTGAGCGGCGACATCCCGAGCCCGGTGAATCCCCCGAGCGGCTGCCGGTTCCGCACCCGGTGCCCGGCCGCGCGCGACGCCTGCGCAGAGAAGGACCCGTCGCTCTACGAGGTCGGCGAGGGTCACCGCGCTGCGTGCCTGTTCGCCGTGGAGGCCGTCCGAGAAATGGGCGTCCGCTGAGGGATCCGGCTGGTCGAGCCCCGGGTGGTCGAGCTTGTCGAGACCAGCCGGGAACGTGATCTCGACAGGCTCGATCACCCGGAGGGCCGGCTGCCGTTCCTAGTGCGAGCCCCGGGTCGAGGCTCGGGCGACCAGCTCGGGGGTGAACAGCACCTGCTGATGCTCGTGGTTGGCGCCGGGGCCTGCGGCGGACTCCTCGAGGAGCAGCTCCGCTGCGCGCGCGCCGAGTTGCCGACGCGGCTGGCTAACGGAGGACAGCGGTACGGCCGCGGCCGCGGCGAACTCGATGTCGTCGTATCCCACGATCGCGACGTCGTCGGGCACCGCGAGCCCCAACGTCACGCACTGCTGCAGCAGCCCGAGCGCCAGCAGGTCATTGGCGCACATCGCTGCGGTTGGACGCGTCCTGGAAGGAAATCCGGCCAGTCGCTCGCCGGCCCCGCGCCCCTCGGCCACGGTGAGGGAGGCGGTCCTCAGGACCACCAACCGGTCCGCCGGGAGCCCGGCCTCGACGAGGGCACGTTCGGCGCCGCGACGTCGGTCTCGCACCTGACCGATGCTCTCCGGCCCGCCGACGAAGGCGATGCGATCGTGACCGAGGTCGAGCAGGTGCTGGGCCGCGAGCGCGCCACCGAGGACGTCGTCGACCGCGACCGAGCAGTGCGTCCCGGTCTCCCGCGTTCGGTCGACGATGACCACCGGCGTGCCGCGCCGGGGAAGCGCGTCGAGAAGGGGTTGGTCGAGGTCCACCGGCGTGATCAGCACGCCCTGCACCCGTTGCTGCTCGAGCCGGCTGAGATAGGCCGCCTCGCGACGGGGCTGGTTCTGGCTGTTGCAGCTGAAGACCGAAAGGTCCGCCTTCTCGGCGGTCTCCTCGATCCCTTGGGCGACGTCGGTGAAGAACGGGTTCGCGGCGTCGAGCATCACGTAGGCGATCGTGAGGCTGCTGCCCACGCGCAGCTGCCGAGCGCTCTCGTTGCGCACGAAGCCGAGCTCGACCATCGCTCGCTCCACGCGGTCGCGCGTCGGAGCGCTCACTCGCTCTGGCCGATTGAGCACGTTCGAGACCGTACCGAGGGAGACGCCGGCAGCGGCCGCGACGTCCTTGACGCTCGCGGAGTGGCCGCTCCTGCTGCTCACCTGCACCTCATCGCTCGAATGTCGCTTGAAACGGTACACGAAGCCCTCAAGCTAACCATCGGAACGGGCTTTCGTTAGGGACCTGGCTCCGATCCCTGTCGTCTGTGACGGTGCTCGCGTACCATGGCTAGTCATATTCTGAAACCTTTCAAGCCAGTGATCGGTACCGAGGTTCCCGACCTCAGAGAGCGTGTTCCGTGGTCGTCTGGTCTTCGCTGGCCGCCCAGCTGGCGAGCAGTCGGAGGGCGTCCTCACGCCGTGTGCAGCCCGGGCGCCAGCTTCGTGACCGGCGTCGCCCTGCCTGTCGACGGCGGCTTCACGGCCCAGTGAAGCTGGCCTGATCGCCCGACCTGTTTTGAAGGAGAGCCGCATGACCCTGACTGACCTGGTTCGCCTGATCAAGAACCCTCCGATCGAGTACCGTCCGGAGCTGCGCTGGTGGTTGGCGGAGGGGCTTCACACCGACGAGACGCTGCGGTACGAGATCGACGCCGCGCATCGGCTCGGGTTCGGCGGTATGGAGTTCCTCGCCATGGACGAGGAGGCCATCGACCACTCGCGCTACGGCTGGGGCTCGGAGGAGTGGGTCCACGACTCCCAGGTCATCGTTCAGGAGACGACCGAGCGGAACATGTCGGTGAGCTTCACGTCGGGGACGAACTGGTCGAACGCGAATCTCCCGACCATCGACGCCGACGACCCGGCTGCGGCCCAGGAGCTCGACGTGGTCAGTGAGGAGCTTCTCGGCGGGGCCTCGCGCACCGGCGCGCTCCCGCGGATCGACCTGCAGGCCGGCAGGAGGACGCATCCGCTTCCCGGGCAACGTGGGGCGGTCAACGAGCAGACGTTCGTCGCCGTCGTCGCCGCCCGGGTGGTGGAAGAGCGCGAGGTCGGCACCCTCCTCGCCGTGGACTCGGTGGTGGACCTCACCGACCAGGTGCAGGACGGCGCCCTGGACTGGCAGGCGCCACAGGACGGCACCTGGTGGCTCTTCGTGTACTGGCGGCACGGCACCGGTCAGACGGCGTCCCCCTCTACGTCGGTCAACTACACCGTCAGCTACGTCGACCCCGACGGCGCACAGGCCGTGATCGACTACTGGAATTCCGTCGTGCTTACTCCCGAACTGCGGGAGCAGATCCATCGGAATCCCCGCGCCCAGATGTACATGGACTCCCTCGAGCTCGCGACGTACGGCGCCGGGGGCCTGTTCTGGGGCCGCACGGTCGCCGAGGAGTTTCGGACCCGCCGCGGTTACGCCATCACGCCGTGGTTGCCTTTCCTCACCCGCAGCGTGGGGCTCTTCGCGGCTTCGACCACGTATCACCACGAGCCGCGCGAGGAGCACCGGGTCACCGTGGAGAAGGTCCGCTTCGACTATGTGCGGACGCTCACCGACCTCTACATCGAGAACATGCTCCGGCCCTTGGCGAGATTTCTCCACGACTACGACATCGAGCTCCGCGCCGAGATCAGCTACGGACTGCCGTTCGAACTCACTCGACCCGGCCCCGAGGTCGACGGCATCGAGACCGAGTCCCTGGAGTTCGGCTCCCAGATCGACGCCTACCGCCTATTGGCCGGCCCGGCGCACCTGTTCGGCAAGCAGTACTCCTCCGAGACCGGGGCGACAACGCGCAACCACATGCTCGATCACCGGTTCTACGACCAGATCATCGCCACCCAGCTCGCCGCGGGCATCACCAAGACCGTCCTGCACTGCTGGGCCAGCACCGCCGGGGCCGAGGGCGTCATGAACTGGCCCGGCCACGAGGGCATGTGGTCCATGTTCTCCGAACGATTCGACACCCGACAGCCGGGCGCGGAGTTCTACCCGATCTGGAACGACGCCATCGGCCGCTACCAATGCTTCCTGCGCCAGGGGAGGCCTCGGATCGATGTCGGGATCCTGCGCACCGACCACTTCACCGACAACCTGTCCGGGATGGCGTTGGTCGATGAGGGCGGCAACCGCATCCCCGACGAGGATGCCTACGGCCGCCGGTGGATGCGCGACCGACAGAACCACTGGTGGCAGGACCTGGGCATGCAGGACGCCGGCTGGACGTATGAGTTCTTCGACGGATCGCTGCTCCTGCATCCCGACGTGGTATTCGACGACGGGGTCGTGCAGCCGCAGGGACCGGGCTACCAGGCCCTGCTCGTGTACCAAAGTGAGCTCGACGCCGACGTTGCTGCCCGGCTCCTCGACTGGGCCCGGGAGGGTCTTCGGCTACTTGTGGTGCACGGCGCCCGTGAGCTCAAGTTCCTCCTCGAAAACCGTTACACCGACTATGAGCGTGCCGCCGCGCGGACGCCGGGGCTCGACGGGCGCGACGAGGAGCTCGCCTCCACCATGGCCGAACTGCTCGCCATACCCACCGTCGCCGCCATCGACGACCCGGCGCAGACGACCCACGCGCTCCGGCGCCTCGGCGTCGTGGGACGTGCCGAGTTCACCACCGACAACCGGAGCGTGCTCAGCCACCTCCGTGAGGACGGGGACCTGCTGCATCTGTACCTCTATCACTTCCTCTACGAGACCGGCGAGCCAGTCGAGGTCGAGGTGGCACTGCCTGGAGCGGGGGCCGTTCACCGGATCGACGGCTGGACGGGGAGCCTCCGCCCACACGACGGGGTCCGGCCGGACGGCCAGCGCACCATCGTGACGCTGACGCTCGCTCCCGGCGAGACGGCCCTCCTCACCCTGGACCGGTCGGCCGCGACCGCAACCGAATCTTGCGCGGTCCCGATGGAAACTGTCGCGGAGCTCCATGACTGGGCGGTTGTCGTCGAGAGTTGGGACGCCGGAGAGCCGAGCCTCATCACGGAAGACCGTGGACTCGGGTACCGGACCCGCGAGGTTCGCCCGACCACGGCGGTGACGCGGATCGACGCCGGCTGGGGACCGCTGCGACCGTGGAAGGACATCCCCGAAGTCGGGCCACAGGTTTCCGGCGTCGGCGAGTACAGCACCACCGTCCACCTGAACGGCGAACCCGACCGTGCAGAGCGGTACCTCCTCGACCTCGGCTCCACCGCCGGAGGGCTCGGCTCCGTCCGGGTCAACAACAGCGACGCTAAGGGCTTCGACACCTCAGCCCCCAAGATCGACATCACCGACGACCTCCACGCAGGAGACAACACCATCACCATCCGAGTCTCCAGCTCACTGAATAACCGACTCCTAGCCCGCAACTACTACGACCATGTGACGGACAACATCACTGAGCTGGCCGGGTTCGAACCCGCGACGCAGACCACGAAGGTGCGCAACCACGGGCTTCTCGGTCCCGTGCGGCTGCTTCGTGAACCCGCACGCCTTTGATTGATGCGCGTGGTCTCGGAGAAGATCAGGCCAGTGGTGCCTGTCCACTCGGTATTCAGATTGAACGGAACTGGCATCACGGATCCTCTGAAACGTGCCAGAACTCGTTAGGCGCCATTTCGCTCTCAGGCGAAGGGCCCCTGAGATCCGCTGAGTAAACCGTTCTCGGAGTGAAACTGCCACACATGCTCGGTCCCCTCATCTGCCTGTAAGGCCGCTTCGTCCGCGTAGGCCTCGGCGCAGACCCGCAACAGCGGTCGGCCCTTATCAGCGTGGGTGGCATAGACCAGCTGGCCGGCTCCTTGGCCGCGACCAGCACGCTCACCGTGGCCGTCGGGGCGACGATACGCTCGGCGATTCGTTGTCACTAAGGCCAAACCACGGACGCAGGTCTTGATCGTCGAACTCTGTTCTGAGCGCTTCGCGCGCCCCAACGGCGCCACGCCGACGCCGCGCCGACGCCCGAATGCCGATCCCCAGCCAGCCAGAAGCCGTGGCCATCCGTCCCGGACGAGCCTCCTCCACCGGATCCCTTCACCAAGTCCGCGGAGGAAGGTTAGGAACTCTGATCCGTGGGTACGGCCGCAGGTGGACAGTTCGCGGTAGGGCATTGACACCCGGTGGCGCACGTCACTACGGTGTCTGCTCTGAAACGATTCATTCCGCGGGACTCGGTGCCGCGGTCCACTATCGGAGGTAACTAGTGCGACTCCTTTCCAGGCGGATGCGCGTCGGCTCACTTGCCGCTCTTCTCGTGGGTGCCGCCGCGTTGACCGGTTGCAGCGCGGGCAGTCTCGGCGGCAGCGGGGCCAGCGGCGGAAAGGCGATTACGTTCCTATCGCCGAACGACGATGCGGCGGTGGCGAGCGCCAAGGCGCTGATCGCTGCTTTCGAGAAGGCCAACAAGGGCGTCACGGTGAAGCTCGAGCAGCGTCCGGGCGGCTCCGACGGCGACAACTTGATCAAGACCCGGTTGTCCACCGGTGACATGGACAATGTCTTCGTCTACAACAACGGCTCGCTGCTGTCGGCGCTCAAGCCGGCGACGAATCTCACCCCCCTAGACGACCAGCCGTGGGCGGACCACATCGACAAGCTGTTCGCTGATTCGAGCACCGTCGACGGCAAGCTGTATGGCGGTCCAGTCGGCACGGCGTTCGGCGGCGGGGTTCTCTACAACATCCCGATCTACAAGAAGCTTCACCTGCAGATCCCGAAGACGTGGGACCAGTTCATGCAGAACAGCGCCGCGATCAAGAAGGCCGGGATCGTCCCCGTCGAGCAGACCTACGGGGAGACGTGGACCTCCCAGTTGTTCGTGCTGGGCGACTACCACAACGTGCAGGCACAGGTCCCGGACTTCGCGAAGCAGTACACCGCCGGCAAGGCCAAGTACGCCAACACCCCGGCGGCCGAGGCCGGTTTCCAGCACATGCAGGAGGTCAAGGACGCTGGCTACTTCAACAAGGACTTCGCATCCGCCACGCTGAATGACGGGGTGAAGGCGGTGGCGACCGGTGAGGCCGCGCAATACCCGCAGCTCGGTGGGTCGGCCGCCGGGATCGAGACCGTGGCTCCTGGGAAGAGCAAGGACGTCGGGTTCTTCGCCCTGCCCGGGGAGGATGCCGCATCGAACGGCATGACGGTGTGGCCGGGCACGTCTGCGCTTTACATCCCGAAGTCGACCGAGGGCGACAAGCTGTCCTTGGCCAAGAAGTTCATCGCCTTCGCCGCCACGCAGAAGGGCTGTGACGCGTACATCAAGGGAACCCCTCCGCAGGGTCCGTTCCTGAGCACCGCGTGCAAGCTGCCGG
>Ga0136846_1240691_pt1 | contig 10033 bp, 11 predicted proteins | sample HopSoiMetagenom2_FD_96841 | JGI IMG/M metagenome (GOLD analysis project Ga0136846, IMG submission 96841) | Grasslands soil microbial communities from Hopland, California, USA - 2 Assembly 2016 (version 4) | ecosystem: Environmental > Terrestrial > Soil > Grasslands | place: USA: Hopland... | reverse complement strand
TCGATGAGTCCCGGCCGCGCCACGGCGGCCGAGTTGACGCTGACCTTGTCGGCGCCCGCGTCGAGCACGGCCTGGGCGTCGGGCACCGAGCGGATGCCGCCGCCGATCGTGAACGGGATGAAGACGTCGTCGGCGGTGCGGCGCGCGAGCTCGACGATCGTCTCGCGCCGCTCGTGCGTCGCGGTGATGTCGAGGAAGACGAGCTCGTCGGCCCCCTCGGCGTCGTAACGGGCGGCGAGCTCCACGGGGTCGCCCGCGTCGCGCAGGTCGACGAAGTTCGTGCCCTTGACGACGCGACCGCGGTCGACGTCCAGGCACGGGATGAGGCGCTTGAGATGCATCGGTCAGTCGATCGCCCGCTGGCCCTCGCGCACCGTGAACCGGCCCTCGTAGAGCGCCTTGCCGACGATCACGCCGCCGAGGTTGACCTGCCGCAGCGCCACCAGCGCGCGCAGGTGATCGAGGCTGCCGATCCCGCCCGAGTACAAAAAGCGCCCGCGCACGACGCCGGCGATGCGGCGCACCTCGTCGAGGTCGGGGCCCTCCAGCATCCCGTCGCGGTCGATGTTCGTATAGACGAAGGAGCGCACGCCGCGCTGCTGCAGCCGCTCGATGACGTGCTCCCCGGGGATCTGGGTCGTCTCCTGCCAGCCGCTGGTCGACACCTTCCCGCCGCGGGTGTCCACGCTGACGATCACCCGCTCGCGGAAGGCCCCGAGCACGTCGTCGAGGAAGTCGATGTCGGTGTAGGCCGCCGTGCCGAGGATCACCCGCTCGGCGCCGGACCGCAGTGCGTCGCGCACGGCGGGCAGCGTGCGCAGGCCGCCGCCCAGCTGCACGGGGACCGCCAGCTCGGCGGTGATCCGCTCGACGTGCTCGAGGTTGGCCGGCGTGCCGGTGCGCGCCCCGTCGAGGTCGACGATGTGCAGGAAGCGGGCGCCCTCCTGGACCCACGCGCGCGCGGCCTCCAGCGGCGAGTCGCGGTAGACGGTGCGCTGCGTGAAGTCGCCCCGGGTCAACCGGACCGCCTGGCCGTCGAGGATGTCGATCGCCGGGTAGAGGATCATGCCGGCGCGCGCGCGCAGATGCTCGAGAAGTTGCGCAGCAGCCGCAGGCCGGCGGTCGAGGACTTCTCGGGGTGGAACTGCGCGCCGAAGATGCGGTCGCGTCCGACGATGGAGACGAACGCGCCGCCGTAGTCGCCACGGCCGAGCACGTCGTCCTCGCGCTGGGGGCGCGCGACGTAGGAGTGCACGTGGTAGAAGGCGGCCGCCTCGCCCAGGCCTTCGAGCAGCGGATGGTGGCCGACGAAGGTCACGACGTTCCAGCCGATGTGCGGGACCTTCAGCGAGGCCGGCCGCGGCGCCAGCGCGACCACCTCGCCCTCCAGTAGGCCCAGCCCGTCGTCGCCGCCGAGCTCGGAGGAGCGCTCGAAGAGCAGCTGCATCCCGAGGCACAGCCCGAGCACCGGCACGCCGGCCCGCGCCCGGCCCGCCACGAAGGCGTCCAGGCCGTTCGCACGCAGGCGCTGCATGGCGGCCGCGAACGCGCCCACGCCGGGGACGACCAGGCCGTCGGTGGCGCTCAGCGCATCCTGGTCGCCGGTCACGAGCGGCTCGGCGCCCGCACGCTGCAGCGCCTTCTCGACGCTGCGCCGGTTGCCGACGCCGTAGTCGACGACGCCGATGCGCACCGCCCCCGCGGCGGTCATGCGGTCAGCGTCCCCTTCGTGCTCGGGACGCCGGTCTCCGTGGGGTCGAGCGCGACGGCGTCGCGCAGCGCGCGGGCGAAGGCTTTGAACAGGGCCTCGATCATGTGGTGCGCGTTGGCGCCGGTCTCCACGGCGAGGTGCAGCGTCAGGCGCGCGTTGGTGGACAGCGCGCGGAAGAACTCCTCGACCAGCTCGTGGTCCAGCCCTCCGGTGCTGCCGGGTGGCAGCAGCGCGGCGTCCAGGCGCAGGAACGGCCGGCCGGAGATGTCGAGCGCGCAGGACGCGCGGGCCTCGTCCATCGGGACGACCGCGCTGCCGTAGCGCGTGATGCCCCGGCGCTCGCCCAGCGCGCGGTCGAGCGCCTGGCCGAGCACGATCCCGGTGTCCTCGACCGTGTGGTGCGCCCCGGTCTCCAGGTCCCCGCTGACCGCGACCTCGAGGTCCAGCCGCCCGTGGCGTGCGAGCAGGTCGAGCATGTGATCGAAGAAGCCGACCCCGGTGCGCCGCGCGCCGGCGCCGGCGCCGTCGAGCGCGAGCGCGATGCTGACCTCGGTCTCGCGCGTCGCCCGCTGGATCTCGGCCCCGCGCATCATCGGGTCAGCCATTCTCGCGAACCTCCATCGACCGCGCGTGCTCCGCGAAGCCCTCGGCGCGCGCGATCGGGGCGCCGGCGCGGGCCAGCGCGCCCGCCGCGGGGCCGATCCGGACCTCGGCCATCCGCCGGCGGAAGGCGCGGACCGACAGGCCGGAGGCGAAGCGCGCGGCGCCGCCGGTGGGCAGCGAGTGGTTCGACCCGGCGACGTAATCACCGAACGCCACGCCGCTTTCCTGGCCGACGAACAGGCATCCGGCGCGACGCACCCGGGGCGCGAGCGTCTCGGCGTCGGCGCCGGCCAGCTCCAGGTGCTCGGGGGCGAAGGCCTCGGCGAGGGCGAGCGCGGCGTCGAGTCCGGGCGCCTGGACGAGCGCCGCCACGGCCTGCGAGGACCACGCGGCGTCCACGTGTGCGCCGACCTCGGACAGCAGCGCGCCGTCGTCGGAGACGGCGACGACCAGGGTCCCCGGCCCGTGCTCGGCCTGCGCGAGGAGGTCGAGCGCGACGACGTCGGCGCGGGCCCCCGCGCTCGCGACGACCACGATGTCGCTCGGGCCGTAGAAGCCGTCGATCCCGACCTCGCCCGAGGCCTGCCGCTTGGCCTCCTGCACATACAGACCGCCCGGCCCGGCGATCACGTCGACGCGCGGCACGGCCGAGGTGCCGTAGGCCAGCGCCGCGACCGCGTGGGCGCCGCCGACCCGGAAGACGCGGTCGGCCCCGCAGAGCGCGGCCGCGGCCAGGATCGCGGCGTGCGAGCCCGGGGCGGCGACCACGACCTCCTCGACGCCGGCCGCGCGGGCCGTCACCACGCCCATGACGACCGTGCTCGGGTACGGGTTGCGTCCACCGGGCACGTAGATCGCCGCGCTCGGGACCGGGATCTCGCGCAGCACGACGCGCTGGCCCTGGGGCAGGTGCACCGCCGTGTCACCCGACAGGGCCGCCCGCGCGACGGTGGCGACGTTGTCGATCGCGACCTCCAGACCGGCGCGGACGGCGGGATCCAGCGCGGCGAGCGCCCGCGCGAGCTCATCGGGCCCGGCCTCGAGCGGCTCGCCCGCGCGCAGCCCGTCCCAGCGCTCCGCGTAGGCGCGCAGGGCGTCGTCCCCCCGCGCGCGCACGTCGTCGACGATCGCGCGGACGTCGTCGGCGACCGCGCGCGGGGCCGCGACCAGGGCGCGCAGGCGCGCGGCCAGCGCAGGCGCGTCACGCGCCGAGCCGAGCGTCAGGCGCTCACAGGGCACGCAACCGCTCCACGACCTCGTCGATCGCCGCGGCCCTGAGCTTGTGGGCGACCGGGTTGGCGATCAGCCGCGCGGTGGCGATCGCGATCTCCTCGCGTACCGCCAGCTGGTTCTCGCGCAGCGTGGTGCCCGTGGCGGTGATGTCCACGATCGCCTCGACGAGCCCCGTCAGCGGTGCGAGCTCCACTGAGCCCTTGACCTCGACGATCTCCGCCTGGCGGCCGGTGTCCTCGAAGTAGGCGGCGGCGGTGCGCGGGTACTTCGTCGCCACGCGCACCACGCCGAGCCGGCGCAGCGCCTCGGCCGCGGGATCGGGATCGACGTCGACGCTGGCCAGCACCATCCGGCAGCGGCCGTAGCCGAGGTCCAGCAGCTCCATGACCCGGTGCTCGGACTGCTCCATGAGCACGTCCTTGCCGGTGATGCCGAGGTCGGCCGCGCCCGCCTCGACGTAGGTCGGCACGTCGGTCGGGCGCATGGTCACGATGCCGACGTCGGCGAACAGCAGCTTGCGGTCGTTGCCGCGCACGTCCGCGGTGTCGATCCCGAGCGCGCTCAGCACGTCGAGCGTCTGCGAGAACAGCGCGCCGCGCGGGACGGCGACCGTCAGCCCGTAGCGGTTCACCGGCCCTCCCCGGCCAGCGCCAGGTGCAGGGCGTCCACGCCCAGCGCGAAGCCGACGGCGGGCAGGTCGCGCCCGAACCGCCCGGCCAGGTCGTCGTAGCGCCCGCCGCCGCCGATCGGCGCGCCGAGCTCCGGGTCGTAGACCTCGAACACGGCGCCCGTGTAGTAGCCGAAGCCGCGCGCGAGGCCGAGGTCGACGATCATGCGCGCCGCGACGCGCGGGTCGAGCAGGTCGAGCGTCCGGCGCAGACCGCGCGCGGCGTCGGCGACCGGCCCCGAGACGGCGTCGTCGTCGAGGACCTCCGCCCCGCCGCGCAGCTGCGGCACCCGCACGAGCTCGTCGACGGCCTCCGCGGGCAGGGGCAGCCCGCGGACCGTGTCCTCGAGCGCGACGAAGTCCTGGCCGGCGAGCGCGGCCAGCAGCCGCGGGCGCACCGGCTCCGGCACGTCGTAGGTGCCCAGCAGCGACGGGTACACGGCCGCCGAACCGAGCCCGACGCGGGCGGTCTGCAGGCCGACGGCGTCGAGCGCCGCGCACAGCACGGTCAGCGCCTCCGCGGTCCCCTGCGCCCCCGGCGCGCCGAGCAGCTCGATGCCCGCCTGCAGGAACTCGCGCATCTGCCCGCGGTGGGGGCGGACCGCGCGGTAGGCGTGGGCGACGTAGCAGAAGCGCAGAGGCGGCTCGGCCGTCGCGTAGCGCGTCGCCGCGACCCGGGCGATGGGCACGGTCATGTCCGAGCGCAGCGCGAGGACCTCGCCGTGGTCGTCGAAGACGCGGTACGCGGGCGCCGGCCCGGTCCCGCCGCGGCGCAGGACCTCCTCGTACTCGATCGCGGGCGTGCGGACCTCGCCGTAGCCGTGGCGCTCGAAGGTCGCGCGCAGCGCGCCCGTGATCGCCTGCAGCTCGCGCATCTCGTCGGGCAGGACGTCTCGCGTCCCGCTGGGCAGCGGGTGGATCACGCGGCGACCGGCTGCGCCTGGGTCGGCACGCGCTCGATGCGCGCCCCCAGCTCCCGCAGCCGCTCGTCGATCCGCTCGTAGCCGCGGTCGATCTGGCGGATGTTGCCGATCTCGCTGCGCCCGTCGGCGGCCAGCGCGGCGATCAGCATCGCCATCCCGGCGCGGATGTCCGGCGACTCGACGCGCGCCCCACGCAGCCGCGCCGGACCGGAGACGATCGCCCGGTGCGGGTCGCAGAGCGTGATGTCGGCGCCCATCAGCACGAGCTTGTCGGTGAACACGAGCCGGTTCTCGAACATCCACTCGTGAATGAGGACCGACCCCTCGCACTGGGTCGCGAGCGCCAGCGCGATCGAGGTCAGGTCGGCCGGGAACGCGGGCCACGGGCCGTCCTGGACCTTCGCCTTGTACTCGCCGACGTCGCGCGCGGCGATCAGCTTCTGCGCGCCGGGCACGACCACGTCGGCGCCGTCGAGCTCGGAGTGCAGGCCGAGCCGCTTGAACACGAGACGGATCATCCGCAGGTCGTCGGGCTCGCAGTCCTTGATGCGGAGCTCGCCGCCGGTGACGCCGGCCAGGGCCATGAAGGAGCCGATCTCGATGTGGTCGGGGCCGACGTCATGGGTGCAGCCCCCGAGCTCGTGGCGCCCGGTCACCCACATGACGTTCGAGCCGATGCCCCTGATGTCGGCGCCCATCTTCACCAGCATGCGGGCGAGGTCCTGGACGTGCGGCTCGCAGGCCGCGTTGCCGATCACCGTCTGCCCCGGCGTCATCGCCGCGGCCATCAACGCGTTCTCGGTGCCCATGACCGACGGCTCGTCCATGAACACCGTGCCCGGCCGCAGCGTCCCGCCGGGCGCGTCGAGCACGATGTCGTAGTCGCCGCTGAAGTGGGCACCGAGTGCCCGGAAGGCGTCGAGGTGCGGGTCCAGGCGCCGGCGCCCGATCACGTCGCCGCCGGGCGGTGGCATCTCGGCGCGGCCGAAGCGCGCCAGCAGCGGGCCGGCGAGCAGGAACGAGGCGCGGATGCGCTCGGCAAGCGCGCGGTCGATGACCGCCTCGGGGGAGACATCCGCGGCGCACAACGCCACCGTGTTCTCGCCGCGCCACTGGGCGCGGACGCCGATCCCGCGCAGGACGCGCAGCATCGCGTCGACGTCGCGGATGCGCGGCACGTTGCGCACCAGCACATCCTCGGAGGTGAGGACCGAGGCGGCGAGGATCGGTAGAGCGCCGTTCTTGTTGCCGGCCGGAACGACCGTCCCGGACAGCGAGGCACCGCCGTCGATGACGAACTTCTCCATGGGAAGGGGTCGCGGGCCGCACCGCGCCGTGGGCCGTCCCGACGCGTGGGCTAGCCTAACAGCCATGCCGGCGCTTCCCTCCCGCGACGCCTCCTGGGAACTGCTCAAGTCCTGGATCGAGTCCGACTCGCTTCGCCGCCATTGCCTGGCCGTCGAGACCGCCATGCGCCGGCAGGCGCGCCTGCGGGGCGAGGACGAGGAGCTGTGGGGCCAGACCGGCCTCCTGCATGATCTCGACTACGAGCGCTATCCGGACATGACCACCGGCCATCCCCGCATGGCGCTCGCGGAGCTGGAGCGTCTCGACTACCCCCCCGAGCTCGTCCGGGCGGTCGCGTCGCACGCCGACTACCTCGACGTCCCGCGCGAGACGCCGATGGAGAAGACGCTCTACGCGGTCGACGAGCTGTCCGGGTTCATCGTCGCCTGCGCGAAGGTGCGGCCCGAGGGGGTTCGCGGGCTGACGCCGAAGTCGGTCAAGAAGAAGCTCAAGCAGCCCAGCTTCGCCGCCGCGGTCAACCGGGAAGAGGTGCGGCGCGGGGCGCAGGAGCTCGGCGTGGACTTCGACGAGCACCTGCGCACGGTCATCGGCGCCCTCGAGGCGCAGGCCGCAGCGCTCGGCCTCGAGGGTGAGGCCGAGGGCGCGTCGGCCCCCGCCTGACCCTGGATCCACCCGATTCTCGCGGCGGCCTCGCGCCATCCGCGATGATCGGCGGCCCCCGGCCGAGCCCGCCGGGCCGCACCCCTTCTCACACGCGCCAGCGGCCGCCGACCTTCGCCCACTGCAGCAGGTGCTCGGCGCCGCAGAAGCCGTCGGCGATCCGGTGCTCGCCGCGGTGGCGCACGAGCAGGACGCGCCCGTCGTCCAGCCCCGCTGCGCAGTGCGCGCAGTGACCGAGCGCGTCGTCGGGATCGTCGGGCTCCAGCAGCCGCCCGGCCTCCCAGTGGGCGCCCTGGATCGCCCACGGGACGATGTGCTCCAGGCGGCAGAACGCGGCCCATCGGTCCCCGGTCGGCTCGATCGCGCGAAAGCCGTCGTCACCGCGGACTTCGATGCCGCACCAGCTGCAGTAGGTCCGGCCCATCGCCGCGGAAGGCTAGCGTCGGGGACGGCGGCGCCCTCGCTAAGGTCCGGCCATGGCGCGGAGCCCGACGATCGTGATCATGGAGGGCGACGAGACCGGGCAGGAGCTTCTGGAGCAGGCGGTCCGCGTGCTCGATCCCGCGGTCATCGGGGTCGATCTGCAGCTTCAGCGCTTCGACCTGTCGCTCGAGAACCGGCGGGCGACCGGGAACGCCGTCGTGACCGAGGCGGCCCGCGCCATGCGGCAGGCGGGGTTCGGGGTCAAGGCGGCCACGATCACGCCCGAGGGCCGCGACGACGTCGGCTCGCCCAACCGCATCCTGCGCGAGGAGGTCGACGGCAAGGTCATCATCCGCACCGGCCGCCGGATCCCGGGCGTGACGCCGGTGGCCGGCGTCTTCGCGCCCATCTCGGTGGTGCGCATGGCCGTCGAGGACGCCTACGGCGCCCGGCAGTGGCGCGAGGGCGAGGAGGGCGCGCCGGACGAGGTCGCCTACCGGACCGAGAAGGTCACGCGCTCGACCTGCCGCGCCGTGGCCATGTACGCCTTCCGGACCGCCCGCCGGATGGGCGCCAAGGTCTACGGAGGCCCGAAGTGGACGGTCTCCCCGGTCTACGAGGGGATGCTCAAGGAGGAGCTCGACCGGGCGGCCGCCCTGCACCCGGACGTCGTGTACGAGCCGGTCCTCATCGACGCGACCTACGCGGGCCTCATCAGCGGGGCCGCGGACGCGGCTCTGGTCATCCCGGCGCTCAACCGCGACGGCGACTGCCTCAGCGACCTCGTGATGCCGATGTTCGGCTCCATCGCGGGTGCCGAGTCGATCCTCCTGGCCTTCGACGACGACTTCAACACGCAGGTGGCGATGGCCGAGGCCCCACATGGCACGGCTCCGGCCCTCCAGGGCAAGGACATCGCCAACCCGATGGCGATGATCCTCGCCTGCGCGGCCGTGCTGCACTTCGCCTCGCTGAAGGGCTACGAGGACTGCGACCGCGTGTCGCGGGCGATCTACGAGTCCGTACTGGAGGCAACCGCGCACGGCGTGCGCACGCCCGATCTCGGCGGTCACGCCTCCACGAGCGAGTTCACCAGCGAGGTCCTCGCGCGCGTGCGCACGAAGATTGACGTCTGGGCCTCGCTCGGCACGACGGTCTGATCTTCGGCGAGAGCGTCAGGGGGAAGCCCGCAGGGCCGAGCCACAAGGCAAGGCCTTGCAGGCCAGAGCCGCACGGGAAAGCCCGCAGGCCAGAGCCGCACAGGGAAAGCCGCGCGCGGCCGGCGTGCAACCCGCCTTGCACCGTCCGCCGTCGTCCGTAGCGTGCCCGAACACATGTTCTGGCAGGCCTTCCCACCGGAGCGGAACGGCCGCCGGCGCCAGTGGCGCCGGCGGCTCCGCCGCGCTGTCGACCTGGCCGTGGCCTTCGCCACCCTCGCCGACGCCGACGATGTCTTCGACGCGCTCGGCGCCCGCGAGGAGGAGCCCACTCCGCCCGGCCACCCCGACGCGCCCGGGTCCGGCGAGCACCGGCCCTGCGGACCGTTGAGCGCAGCTCGGCGTATCCGCCGCCGGGGTCTCGCCACCCGCGTCCCGTCCTGCACGACCCCGCTCGCCCCGCCGGCCCTGTGCCGGCGGATGCGGGCGCGGGTGGCCCGCGGGCGTCGTCGATGGTGTGGGGCCGGCGGTGGATCGCCTCCTTGGATCCGGTAGGGGCGGGCCGAGCGCGCCTCCCACCGCCGTCGCCCCCGGCCACATCCGCCACCGCCAGCGCCGCATGGGCCGCGCATCCGGCGTCATTGGCGTCGCTCGCGTCCTCGCGTCGTGTCGCGCCGGGCGACGGCGGTGGCGGTCGGTGACTCCGTGCCGCGGCGCCAGGCTCCCGATCCCGCCGGCGTGCGCCAGCGGCGCCGCGCCCGCGTCGCCAGGGTGGCCTCGGCCTCCACGACGACGAGCCGCCCCGGCGGGGCGGCTCTTGGTATCAGACAAACCGGCGGCGACCTACTCTCCCGGGCTCTTTCAAGCCAAGTACCATCGGCGCTGAGGGGCTTAACTTCTCTGTTCGGAATGGGAAGAGGTGTTTCCCCCTCGCCAAAGCCACCGGAAAGGGTCGAGAGACACCCTCCGGAAGCCCTTCAAAACCGCACAGCGCCACACGCGCACCACCGAATGACCAACAAATCCGTCAAGCCCTCGGACCATTAGTACCGGTCGCCTTCGCGTGTCACCACGTTTCCAGCTCCGGCCTATCAACCTGGTCGTCTTCCAGGGTCCTTACTCCCTCAAGGGGATGGGAGAGCTCATCTTGAGGTCGGCTTCCCGCTTAGATGCCTTCAGCGGTTATCCGATCCAGACGTAGCTAACCTGCGGTGCCCTTGGCAGGACAACAGATACACCAGAGGTCTGTTCATCCCGGTCCTCTCGTACTAGGGACAAATCCTCTCAACTCTCCAACGCCCACGGCAGATAGGGACCGAACTGTCTCACGACGTTCTGAACCCAGCTC
>Ga0136846_1231373_pt1 | contig 10034 bp, 4 predicted proteins | sample HopSoiMetagenom2_FD_96841 | JGI IMG/M metagenome (GOLD analysis project Ga0136846, IMG submission 96841) | Grasslands soil microbial communities from Hopland, California, USA - 2 Assembly 2016 (version 4) | ecosystem: Environmental > Terrestrial > Soil > Grasslands | place: USA: Hopland... | reverse complement strand
TCACGGCGGACGCGCAGCGCCAACGCTGTCGCGATGTCGCTGCGCCGAGCGACAGAGCCGGCGCGGAACTGCTCGAGCGCCTTGTCCATCTGCTCGACGTCATCGAACGCTGCCCGGATGAGCGGCGCGGCGTCGGCTGGCTGGCCGATACGCCGAAACGCCTGCGCGACGGAAATGCGCACTTCCACCGTACTCTGAACGTTGCCGACCTCCTCGAGCCGCGCGCGCTGTGCGGCCGTCAGGGTCTTCACCCTCGCGGCGTCGCCTCGGGCGGCTTCCGCACGCGCCATCATCGCGTCCCATCGGTCGTGGTCCGCCGAGGCGCCGCTCTCGAGGTACTCCATGCCGGCGGCGATCTCGCGGAGTGCGGCGGTGATGACGCGCTGCGATCCATCGAATTCCTCCTCGACGGACGCGAGGGCTTCGGCATTGCCGGAGTTGCCTGCGCGAAGGGCACTCACGGCGACCGCGGCGATCAACGCGACCAGCACCACGGTGACGCCGAAGCCGAACGTGAGGCGGCCTCGAATGGTGCGCAGCGCTCGCGGGCGAAGTCGCTCGCTGACCTGCGCCACGACGTGACGGAGCTGCGACAGCCGGGGCTTCACTTGCCCACCGTCGCGATGACGATGGGCTTGTCGACGACGTCGTGCTGCGGATCGAACGCGATGCGACCAGTGACGCCGTTCGCGGCGTCCCGCGAGCTACCGATAGACGCGAGATAGTCGCGTACGCTCGCTCGCGTCGGATTGCCGTCGAGCGCCGCGCGACCGATCAACATCGTGGCGTCGTATGCGAGGGCCGAGCGCTGTTCCGGCATCACGCCATACTTTTTCATGAATGCGGCGACGAATGCCTTCGCCGCAGGCGACTCGGCGCGTGATGACTGGAAGAAGGCGACGTAGCGAACGCCGGCGAACTCGCGCGCCTGTGCTTCGAGCTCCGAGATGGCGTCGCCCCCGAGGATCGGCGTGTCGGCGTTGATCGCGCGGAGCGAACGCACGAAGCCGGCAAGATCCGCGGGTGAACCGGGAAAGAGGACGATCTGTGGGCTCGTGAGCTTGATGATGCCGGCGTAGGCGCGCCAGTCGTTCATGTCGGCGAAGTGGGGGTTTTTCTCGAGGACGATGCCCCCGCCCGCCGAGAATGCCTCGGTGAACGCGGCGCTCCACCCGCGGCCGTAGGAATCGTTGCGATACATGATGGACGCGCGCTTGAGGCCTAACGAATCGAGCACGTAGCGCGCGGCCGCACGACTCGACGCGGCGTCGCTCGGGCATACGCGGAAGAGCCACGAGCTCAGGCCGGTGAGCGATATGCTGGTCGACGTAGGGGAAACGGCGGCGAGGGCGTGTTGGCCGCCACCATCCTCATCGGAGTAGATCGGCGCGGCCTCGCGACTGCTGCGACTGTCGGCCGGCCCGACCACGGCCACGACGGAAGGGTCGTCGCGAAACGCGGCGGCAATGTCGACGGCGCCGGTCGCTTTCTCCGGCGGCTTCGCGAGCTCGAATCGGTTGCCGGCCCCCTCGGAGTTGAGCTGATCGATCGCCAACTGGGCTCCTCGCAGCACGGTCTGCATGTTCGGGCGCTTGAGGTCAGCGGCAATGCCGATGCGGATGGTGCTGCCGTCGTGTCCCCTCGGGGCACACCCTGAGACAACGAATGTTGGGATGGCAAGGAATACGATGCGAAGCCTCATGACTTCGAGGACGAAGTGCTCGAATGGTGGGAAACGTGAGTCTTCTCACATGAACTGACGGGGACGGGCGACTGCCGGACCGTTTTACTCTTATTATGTGCCCTCGCCCTCGCTTCCGCTCCCCATCGATGCCGTCCTCCCCGACGTCGCCGCCGCGTTAGGTCGCGGCACGAGCGCCGTGTTACAGGCGCCGCCCGGCGCTGGTAAGACCACCGGTGTGCCGCCCGCGCTGATCGAGGCGCCGTGGCTTTCGGCGAAGAAGATCATCATGCTCGAGCCCAGGCGCCTCGCCACCCGCGCAGCCGCTCGGCGCATGTCGCATCTGCTCGCGCAGACCGTCGGCGGCACCGTCGGATTCCGTGTGCGGGGTGAAACCCGCGTGAGCGGCGCCACGCGCATCGAGGTGGTCACCGAAGGCATCCTCACGCGAATGCTGCAGAGTGACCCGTCCCTCGATGAGGTCGGGCTCGTGATCTTCGACGAGTTTCACGAGCGCAGTCTCGACGCCGACCTGGCGCTGGCGCTCACGCTCGAGACGCGCGATGTGCTTCGGCCCGACCTGCGTGTGCTGGTCATGTCGGCGACGCTCGACGGCGCGGGAGTCGCGCGTCTGCTCGGAGACGCACCCGTGATCACGAGCGAAGGGCGGACGTATCCGGTCGAGACCCGGTACGTGGAGCGTCGGAGCGACGGGCGGGTAGAAGACGCCGCAGCATCCGTCGTTAGGCGTGCACTCGCGGATGACGAGGGCGATGTGCTCGTCTTTCTGCCCGGCGCCGCCGAGATCCGCCGCGTGTACGATCTCCTCAGCGCCGGCGAGCTTCCGCCGCGCACGCGCATTCGTCCATTGCACGGAACGCTATCGCCGGCCGAGCAGGACGATGCGATCCTTCCGAGCCCCGCGGGCCAGCGGAAGGTCGTGCTTGCGACCGCCATCGCCGAGACGAGCCTGACGATCGAGGGCGTGCGTGTGGTGGTCGACAGCGGGCTATCGCGGGTGCCGCGCTTCTCGCCGCGCACGGGGATGACGAGTCTCACGACCGTGCGCGTGTCGCGAGCCTCGGCGGATCAGCGGCGCGGCCGCGCCGGACGTGTCGCGCCAGGTGTGTGCTACCGGCTGTGGGCAGAGCACGAACAGCATCATCTCGTCGCGTACTCGTCGCCCGAGATTCTGGAAGCGGACCTGGCACCGCTCGCGCTCGAGCTTGCGGCGTTCGGTGTCGAGGATCCCGCCACGCTTCGCTGGCTGGACGAGCCACCATCCGCCGCCTACGCACAGGCGCGGGAGCTCCTGGTGGAGCTCGGGGCGCTGGATTCGGCGAGCGGCTCGGCGACGGGTGGTCGCGTCACGCCGCGCGGTCGTCGCATGGCCGGGCTTCCGCTCCATCCGCGCCTCGCCCATATGGTCGTGGAAGCAGAGACGTTAGGCGCGCTCCCGCTCGCCTGCGATCTCGCGGCGCTGCTGAGCGAGCGCGACCCGATTCGCGGTGACTCTGCGAGCCAGCCGGATGCCGACATCGAATCGCGGCTCGCGCTGATCCGTCAGCGATCTCATACCCTCCCGGCGGGCCAGACGGCAAACGGCGAAGCACTACGCCGAATCCGTGCGGAATCCGACCGCCTGCGCTCGGTGTTACCCGGCGAGCGGCCCCAGGCGAGCGGGCGCGTCGCCACGGACGACACATCGGCTGCGGGGGTACTGCTCGCGTTCGCGTACCCCGATCGTATCGGGCAGCTGCGGTCACCGCGCTCGGGTCGCTTCCTGCTGCGGAACGGGAACGGCGCGGCACTGGCCGGCGCGCAGTCGCTCTCGGACTCGGCGTACCTCGTCGCTGCCGAGCTCGACGGCCGCCGACCCGAGAGCCGAATCTTTCTTGCGGCGCGGGTCGACCTCGCAGAGCTCGAGCGGCATTTTGCCGACCAGATCACGCTCGACCAGGAGATCACGTGGGATGCCCGAGAGGGAGCCGTCGTGGCTCGGGAGCGAGAACGCCTCGGTGCGATCGTGCTGGCGGAGCGTCCGCTGCGGCAGCCGGATCCTGAGGTGGTAAGCGCTGTCCTGCTCGATGGGATTCGACAGGCCGGCGTGGACGCACTTCCGTGGACTGATGGCGCCCGAACCCTGCGGCAGCGTCTCGCCTTCCTGCGTAACGTGGACGCGACGTGGCCGGACGTCTCCGATGCTACGTTGACTGACACGTTAGGCGACTGGCTTGGCCCCTACCTCGGGCGCGCGCGCTCGTTGGCCGACATCGCTCGCGTGGACCTCGCCGGCGCGGTCCTCGCCACACTGCCGTGGGACCGCCGCGCGGCAATCGACGAGTTGGCGCCGACGCACCTCGTCGTGCCCAGCGGCAGTCGAATCCCGATCGACTACACTGACGCATCGGCTCCGGTGCTCGCCGTGCGGCTGCAGGAGATGTTCGGGCTGGCCGACACACCGCGAATCGCACGAGGGGCAGTGCCGTTGACGGTGCAGCTCCTCTCGCCCGCGCACCGTCCGGTGCAGGTCACGCGGGACCTCGCGGGCTTCTGGCGAACGTCGTACTTCGACGTTCGGAAGGAAATGCGCGGTCGCTACCCCAAACACTATTGGCCCGACGATCCCATGCAGGCCGAGCCCACAAGAAAGGCAAAGCCTCGATAGCTGCTCGCTGCGCGCCGCTGCTGGCTACTGGCTACTCGCTGCTGCTACTGCCCGTCGCCCGTCGCCCGTCGCCCGTCCCCGGCTTTTGTAGGAGATCTGCAAAACCACCCACGCTCCGTCCCGCCATCGTTGTTGCCCGACGCGCAACGACATAACCTCGCAGCATGAAGCGCAGGTCCTTCATCCAGATCGGTACGACGGCCGCCGGCGGGCTGATCGTGGGCGTCATCTTTCCGCACGCCGCGCGCGCGGCGAGCCGAGCGCACTCGGCAAACCGGTCCGCGTCGCCCGCGAAGATCGGTGCCTACGTCGAGATCGACACCAACGGCGTCATCACGATCGCGGCGAAGAATCCCGAGATCGGCACGGGGACCAAAACCGCGCTCCCAATGATTGTGGCCGAGGAGCTCGATGTTCCGTGGCGGCAGGTTCGCGTGGTTCAGGCGCCGCTCGATCGGCGATTCGGCGGGCAGTTCACCGGCGGCAGCACCGGCATCAGTGAAAACTGGACGGCGCTCCGGCGCGCCGGGGCGGCGGCGCGTTATGCACTCGTGCACGCCGCCGCCGGGCGCTGGGGCGTGGACGCGTCCGCCTGCCGCACCGACCAGGGCGTCGTCACCCACCCGGCCACCGGACGGCGACTGTCGTACGGCGAGCTCGCGGGCGAAGCCGGGGCGGTGCCGGTGCCCGAGCAGGTACCGCTCAAGCGGGAAGAAGACTTCCACACGATCGGCACCCGGGTGCCTAACGTCGATGCCGCGCCGATCGCGCGTGGAGCCCAGCGCTACGGCATCGACGTCGTCCGACCCGGGATGCTCATCGCCGCCATCGCGCACCCGCCGTTCGGCTCGCGTATCGCCGCGGTAGACGAGAGGCAGGCGACAGCGCTGCCCGGCGTGCGCGAGGTGGTTCGCATCGCCCCGCGAGACAACCCGATCGAGCTTCGCGAGGGCGTTGCCGTCATCGCCGACAACACCTGGGCCGCGTTCCAGGGGAGTCGAGCGTTGAAAGTCACGTGGACAGCGCCCACCGGCGCCAACGCGACGTCCGCGACACTCGAGACCGCGTTTCGCGCCGGACTCGATACGCCGGGCCAGCGCATTCGCGATGATGGCGACGTCGACGCCGCCCTCGCGTCAGCCGTGAAAACTCTCGATGTCGTCTACGAGATTCCGTTCCTCGCGCACGTGCCGATGGAGCCCGTCAACTACACGGCCGACGTCCGCGGCGATCGCGTAGAGCTGTGGGGACCTACGCAGGACCCGGGCGACGCGCGGGACCTCGCTGCCACCGTGGTCGGCGTGCCGGCGGCGAACGTCACGGTTCACATGGAACGGTGCGGCGGCGGATTCGGCCGGCGTCTCATGGTCGACTACGCCGCCGAAGCGGCCTACCTCTCGAAAGCGCTGGGCGCGCCCGTCAAGGTCGTGCGGACTCGCGAAGAGGATCTTCAGCACGACTACTTCCGCCCGTCGGGGATGCACCGCGTTCGCGCCGGCGTGGACAGTCGCGGAGCGCCGGTCGCCTGGGCACAGCATCTCGCAAATACGTCGCGTTATGCGTTCGCGGGCCGACCGGACGCGGTCAAATCCGAGCTGTATCCCGACGATTTCCCGGCGCAGTGTCTGCCGAACGTACGGCTGGAGTACACGCCGGTGCCGTCGGCGATTCCAACCGGCGCCTGGCGAGCGACGCTACACTCGGCGAATGCGTTCGTCGTGCAGAGCGCGGTCGATGAGCTCGCGCACCTTGCAGGGCGCGATCCCCTGGCGTTCCGCCTCGCAATGCTTGGCTCGCCCCGACGGTTGCGCTATGCGGATCACGGCGGCCCGGTGTTCGACACCGGCCGGCTCGCGGCCGTCCTGCGCCTCGCGGCCGATCGGGCAGGATGGGCCAAGCCGCTACCTCCAGGGCGCGGTCACGGCATCGCGGCGCATTTCACCTTCGGGAGCTACGTCGCCCACGTCGCGGAGGTGTCGGTCGACGCGGCCGGACGTCCGCGGGTGCACCGCATCGTTGCGGCCGTCGACTGCGGCCGTGTCGTGAATCCGAGTGGGGCCGAGGCGCAGGTGCAGGGCGGCGTGATGGATGGACTGAGTGCCGCGCTCTTCGGCCAGATCACGGTGGAGCAGGGTCGCGTCCAACAGTCGAACTTCAGCGACTATAGGCTGTTGCGGATGCGCGACACGCCGTCGATCGAGGTCCACTTCGTGCGAAGCGCCGAAGCGCCATCGGGTTTGGGCGAGCCGCCGGTATCGCCGGTCGCCCCGGCGGTGGCGAACGCGATCTTCAGCCTTACGGGGAAGCGGATTCGGCGCCTTCCCTTGTCGGCGTCAGGCGGCTGACCCTCAGATTGCAATTCAGGCCGGGCGAGAGCCGGACGGACACCGGACCTTTCGGGCAGTGCGTCGCCGGTTGCGCAATCGGCACGTATCCCGCATCACTGTGCGGAACCCTTTTCGCACCAATGTCCTCCGCCGACGTCGACTTTCCTTCCGATCTTCGCTCACTGGAGAGCGAGTACGAGCTCGTCCGAGAGCTTGGCCAGGGCGGTATGGCCGCGGTCTATCTCGCGCGCCATCGCGGGAGCGACCGGGTCGTCGCCATCAAGGCCATCCGGGCTCGGTATCTCGATGATCCTGATGCGATCAAGCGCTTCGCTCGTGAGGCGCGGACGGTGGCGGGGCTGGACCATCCAAACATCGTTCGAACCGAGGCCATCCGTCAGATCGACGACCGCGCGGTCGCGATCATCATGGAGCACATCCATGGCGGGACGGTCCGCGACCGGCTCCGGGAGTTCGGGTCGTTAGGTGCCGAGGACGCGGAGTGGATCCTGCGCGACGTGGCGAACGCGCTCGCGTACGCGCATGGGCAGGGCATCGTACACCGCGACGTCAAGCCGGAGAACATCTTCCTCGACGCGACCCGTCGCCGAGCACTGCTCTCCGATTTCGGGATCGCGCGGAACATCGACACGGAATCCGGCATCACGCTGCTCGGCGCCGCCCTCGGCACGCCGCAGTACATGTCGCCTGAGCAGATCGACGGAGACAGCGTCGATGGCCGAAGCGACATCTATAGCCTCGGCGTACTTGGCTGGGAGCTGTTGACCGGGCGCCGCCCGTGGGCCGGAGAGAGCCTGTACGGCGTCATCTATAAACAGAAGCACGAAGATCTCGCGCGCATAACGTCGCTCCGGCCTCGCGTGCCGGCGAACCTGCTGTTCGCGATCGAAGGCGCGCTGGTGAAGGACAGAGCCCGCCGATGGCAATCCATCGACGAGTTCCTCGACCACCTCACGTACAACCCTCCACCGCTGCTCTCGCAGACGTACCCGCCGGGCGGCTCGCAGGGCGAGTACGCGGCGACGGTGCAGTTTCGCGCGGCCACGCTGCGAGGGGACGAGTCGGCCCATGCGGACGAGGTGATCGACGTCGATAAGAAGTTGCGCGAGGAGGCGGCCACGTTGTTCGCGCCGGATCCCGCGCTGGCCTTGCCCGCGCGCGATGCCGTGGAGCGCGGCGCGTCGATCACGCCGCCCGCCGCGAGCGACGCAATCGATGCCGCGCCGTTCCCGGGCAGCGAGTACACGCTACCCGAATACGATCCTAACGCCGAGCCGCCGTACGACCCCGCCGTCCGCCGCCGGCGTGTCGCCCAGATCGTGGGCCTGACGATTCCACTCGGCGTCGCGGCCGCGTCGCTCTTTGCAATGCTGGGCAGCAGCACGAGCCAGTCGACGACTCGCACGTCGATGGAGGTGACCGCGGCCGCTCGGACCGTTGCCGCCGACTCGGCCCTGTCGCCACGATCGATCTCCACGGTGCTCGCGTCGGCCCCGCCGGCCGGTCCCGACTCCAGTAGCGTACGAGTGCCACCGGACCTGAGGGCCGGCGATATCATGACCGCTCGCAAGAGCGCCGTTCCCAAGCGTCCAACAGCGAAGGCATCCCAGCCCGCGCGGCGCACGTCCGGCAACGCGCGCGGCCGCGCCGGTGCGCCGGGCAAGTCTTCCCAGGCTCGAGACCGTCAGGGTGCGCGGGCGGAAAGCGTTCGAGTTGTCACAGGTCGCCCCACCAACGACTCCAACCCGTCGAGCGCGAAGCGAGCGGGTGACTCCGGTGAGGCACGAGACTCGACGGTGCCGATCGAGGATCCGTTCAGGCCGCCCGAGCCGCCCCCGCCGCTGCCGAAAGCGTTAGGCAAGGGCGAGGTGCCCACGTCGCAGTGCCGCGTCGCGTCGGACGCCGACCAGCAGGCGTGTCTCAACGCGTACATCGCGATTGCCGACGCCCATCTGAATAAGGCGTTAGGCACGCTCGTCGAGGAGCTTCGCCGTGTCGCGAAAACGCCGCTCGGCGTCGCTGACCCGCCGACGGCTCAGCGGGTCCGCGTCGAGCAGCAGGCGTGGATCGGTGTGCGGGAAAACGAGTGCCCGCGCAGTGCCGGCGCTGGTGCCGGTCCACTCTGGGCGCAGTCGGTCGCCTCGTGCTTCACATCGATGTCGAGTGCACGCACCGCAGAGCTTCGCGACGCGGTCAAGCGGCTCAAGCGCAAGCGCTAGAGTTTGACCGTCGGCTCGAAGCGTGGCGGCCGGCGAACCTTCGTTGCCTGCTCGAAGGCATACGCCAAACCAATGAGGGTCCCGTCGCTCCACTGAGCGCCGCTGAACGAGATGCCGACCGGGAGCCCATGGACATACCCGGCCGGGACGGTGATGCTCGGATAGCCCGATACAGCCGCTGGCGACGAGCTGCCACCGGTAAAGTGGTCACCGTTGAGCAGGTCAGTCGTCCAGGCCGGCCCGCCGGTCGGTGCGACAATCGCGACCACACGATGCTTCTTGAGCGTCGCGTCGATGCCCTCGGTGCGCGACAGGCGCAGGCACTTCTCGCGAGCCGCCTTGTAGGCGGGACTCGTCAACGGCCCCTTGGCCTGTGCCCTGATGAACTGCTCCTGGCCGAAGTACGGCATCTCGCGGTCGGCGTTCTGCTCGTTGAAGGCAATGAGATCGGCGAGCGTCTTGTGCGGTGCCGAGGCGCCTAACGCGGCGAGATACGCGTTCAGGTCCGCCTTGAACTCGAAGTTCATCACCTCGCCCTCCGCGTCGTCGAACTTGCCGGACGTGGTGATGTTTGCCGGGTCGACGATGACGGCGCCGGCGGACTTCATGGCGCCGATGGCCTCGTCCATGATGCGATCCACCGCAGCGCTGAAGCCGAAGAAGCTTCGCGCGACGCCAATGCGCACGCCCTTGAGCGCGGCTGGATTCAGCGCGCTGGCATACGACCCCGTGACTTTGCCTCGGCTGTCAGCCGTGGCTGGATCGCGCGGATCCGGGCCGCTCAGCACGGCGAGCAGCGCGGCGGCATCTGCAACCGTCCGGGCCATTGGCCCTGCGGTGTCCTGACTGTGCGAGATGGGAATGATGCCGGAACGGCTCACGAGGCCTACCGTCGGCTTGATTCCCACGAGGCCGTTCGCTGACGACGGGCACACGATCGACCCGTCGGTCTCGGTGCCGATGCCGACTGCCGCGAGGTTGGCCGAAATCGAGGAGCCGGTTCCAGAGCTGGAGCCGCACGGATTCCGGTCGAGCACGTAGGGGTTTTTCGTTTGGCCGCCGCGACCGCTCCACCCGCTCGTTGAACGTGTCGATCGGAAGTTCGCCCACTCGCTCAG
>Ga0136846_1227086_pt1 | contig 10034 bp, 4 predicted proteins | sample HopSoiMetagenom2_FD_96841 | JGI IMG/M metagenome (GOLD analysis project Ga0136846, IMG submission 96841) | Grasslands soil microbial communities from Hopland, California, USA - 2 Assembly 2016 (version 4) | ecosystem: Environmental > Terrestrial > Soil > Grasslands | place: USA: Hopland... | reverse complement strand
CTACTATTGTGCTTACACAAAGCGGCGAATATGTGGCGGGTTCGGCCAGAAGCGTGGCCGGCTTTAATGTATATGAAGCCATTCACCAATGTAAAGACCTGTTGTTAGGATATGGGGGCCACTTTTATGCAGCAGGAATGACGCTGGCCCTGGATAAAGTGGAAGCTTTTCGCGACCGGTTTGAAGAGGTTGTTGCAGCCACCATTACACCTGATTTGCTGGTTCCTGAAATAATCATCGATGCAGAGGTGGCCTTCAAAGACCTTAAGCAGCCCTTTTACAATATCATTCATCAAATGGAGCCTTTCGGCCCCGAGAATATGCGGCCTTTGTTTGTGGTGCGTAATGTTACCGACTCGGGTTATTCACGCATTGTAAAAGAACAACATATCAAATTCTCCCTGCGGCAGGATAACATCCTGTTTAATGGGATTGGCTTTGGCATGGCTAAAAAATTCCATTTGCTTGAATCGAAAAAACCGGTGGATGTTGTATTTACCCTTGATGAGAATGAATGGAACAATGAAAAACACTTACAGTTGCGGGTTATAGATTTCAGGCTGGCAGAAGAAAACATTACACAAAATGCAGTATCTTGATCACGATAATTACAAACCCTGCCAGGGTTATGCTTTATGAACATTCGTATGTATTTCCCCTCTTTAGCTGAACTTTAGCAGGTCAATAGCAACTAACCGCATTAACAATCCGTCCCCTGAAAAGGTTTGGCATTTAAAATTTTATGGTACAATAATACTTTCGACGATAAGAGTTTGCCATTATTATAATATTTTTACTATCCACCCGCAGCGTAGGGTTGGTTTTTAACCGCTACCAATGTTGTGATTGTATGAAAAATAACCAGGCACTGATACCTATTTATGACATGGCTGCTTGTATACCAGGCACCAATTTTATTATTAAAAAAACCGAAGGTAATTCTGTACCATCCTATATGGCCATTCCGCATCGCCATGCTGATTACAAGATCAGCTTTTTGCTGGAAGGCGAAGTAACGCATTATACCGACTTTGAAAAATATACTATAAAGGCGCCGGCATTGTTAATGCTGGCTCCGGACCAGGTGCATCAGCAAACAGGTAACTCCTACTACAAGATGATGCATATTTCCTTCAACAAAGAATTTCTGCTTACTGAAACACAGGGTGTTCTTGCCTGTTGGGAATGCATGTTTAGCCAGGTGGTATTACCTGTAATGAATGCTGAACAAATGCAGGAGATATCTGTATACGTTAACCTCATGTACCAGGAGTTTAAAGATGATAAGCCGCAAAAAGGCCTTATACTCAAGAATCTCCTCAATGCCTTTATTATATGTGCAGGCCGACTGGTTAATTGTAAAAATGAAACAATTGCAGCCGCCCCTGCCCCTGTAGTTACCATGGACTACTCACAAAACCGCATCGTACGTCAATTCAAATCACTCATCGATGAAAACTTTGTAAACTCTACCCAGGTAACACAATACGCCGATATGTTATATGTTACGCCTGGCCATTTGAACGACCTCATAAAAACTGTCACCGGTAAAACAGCTAAACAAATTATTGACGAAAGAAGGATACTGGAAGCTAAAAGGCTATTATTCTGGGGTGAACATTCGGTAAAAGAAATTGCCGGACGTTTGAATTTTGAAGATGATGCCTATTTCAACCGCTTTTTCAAAAAACATACTGGAAATACGCCTGCCCTGTTCCAAAGACAAATCCGGGAAAAGTACAATTAATCCCCCAATAAGGTAAATTAAGAAAGTCACAATCATCATTACTTTTACGGGATGATTTTAATGGGCAGGTTATATGATAAAAGTTTAGCATTACCCAACAGTATGGCACCAGCTACCTGTTAATAATATACAGCAATCTACAACACTTAATAACTATCTCCGGAAACCTGGAATCGTTTCCCGTACCTGACGCCAACTGATCCCGGTATACTGCTACCATCTGTGAACCTGCGCAGAGAGCTACTGCGCTTTGTAGCCTCATGCAATAACGACTTGCTTGCTTTAAAGATTTTTTTTAGTATGTCTATTAAACCATGTATGATGAAACCTTTGGATATCAAACAGTACAACAGCTGGGTAAAGTTACTAACAGCAATCAGTGTTGCAACAGTTTTATATAGTTGCGCTAATAGCTCTGCTACACCTGGAATGCCACAGCAACCACCACCAGCATTACCAGTGGTGCAAGTAACTACCACAACAGCAACCACTTTCCGTGAATATCCTGCTTCACTGGAAGGTAAAGTAAACGTAGAGATCAGACCTCAGGTAGAAGGCTATCTCAACCAGATTTTTGTAGATGAAGGCGCTTATGTAAGAGTAGGCCAGCCCCTCTTTAAAATCGATGCACGCACTTATAATGAGTCGTTGAACAACACAAAATCGAGCTTACTGGCTGCACAGGCCAACGTATCAAAAGCCCAGGTGGAAATTGACCGCCTGACTCCGTTGGTGGAGCACAATGTGATCTCCGATGTTCAACTCAAAACCGCCAAAGCCGCTTACGACGCTGCTGTAGCAAACGTTAAACAGGCAGAAGCCGCCGTGGCCAGTGCCCAGATCAACGTCGGTTACACGTTAGTGAAAGCAACCGCCAATGGCTACATCGGTCGTATTCCCAAGAAAAAGGGAAGCCTTGTTAGTAAAGACGATATACTCACCGTTCTTTCAGACATCAGTGAAATGTATGCTTACTTTTCCATGAGCGAGCCTGATTTTCTTTCTTTTAAAAACCAGTTTGCCGGTAACAGCATTGAAGAAAAAGTAAAGCATGTTCCATCGGTTGAGCTGGCCCTGGCCGACAACAGTGTATTTGGCTCAAAAGGAAAGATCAGCACCGTTGAAGGACAATTCGACAAAACAACCGGCGCCATCAGCTTCCGCGCTACCTTCCCTAACCCAGGCGGTAATCTCCGCACGGGTAATACCGGAAAGGTTCGCATTCCGCAACAGTTTGCAGATGCGATGATCGTGCCGATCGAATCTACCTTCGAAGTGCAGGACAAAGTATTTGTTTTCGCTGTAGGTGACAGTAACAAAGTGGTTAGCAAACCCATCACCGTGGCAGGTAAAACAACCAACTATTACTTTGTAAAAGATGGCCTGAAAGCCGGTGATAAGATCGTGTTTGCTGGAGTTGGTAACCTGCAGGATGGTGTTGCGATAGTACCGCAGCCAATTTCGGCCGACAGCTTGCTGAAAGCGAAACCTCTATAATTCACGAAGCAGGAAGTAAGACGTAGAAAAGTCAGAGTTGGCATACTTTGACTACAGGGAGTTCTTGTGCCTGATGATCCCAATCTTACCTCCTGCTTTCTGCCTTTACCGCAGAAATCAGACTTCATTTTCAAAAAAATTCCCATGTTAAAAAGATTTATTGAAAGACCGGTCCTATCAACGGTTGTATCAATCATACTGCTTTTGTTAGGCGGGCTGTCGTTATTCACGCTGCCTGTTACCCTGTTCCCTGATATTGCGCCGCCAAGCGTACAGGTAACAGCGCTGTACCCAGGCGCCAACGCCGAAGTAGTAGCACGCTCCGTTGCCACTCCGCTGGAAGAAGCCATCAATGGGGTGGAGAACATGACTTACATGACCTCCAACTCCAGTAACGATGGTAGTATGACGCTGACTGTATACTTTAAACAGGGCACCAACCCCGATATCGCTTCTGTAAACGTACAGAACCGCGTATCGAAAGCCGTTAGCCAGGTGCCTGCAGAAGTAGTACAGGCAGGTATTTCAACCCAGAAAGTACAGAACAGTATCATCATGTTCGTGGCGCTCAGCAGCGACAACAAAGAAAAATACGATGAGCTGTTTATTGAAAACTATATCAAGATCAACCTTATTCCTGAGATACAACGTGTACCGGGTGTAGGTCAGGCCCTTGTATTTGGTACCAAGGATTACTCCATGCGTATCTGGCTGCAGCCCGATCGCCTGGCAGCTAATAACCTGTCGCCCCAGGATGTATTGAACGCCATCAAAGATCAAAACCTCGAAGCCGCTCCCGGCCGTTTGGGTCAAAGCAGCGCCGAAGTGTTTGAGTATGTATTGAAATATAAAGGAAAGTCGAACCAGGGTGAAGATTATGAGAACATGATCATCAAGTCAAATCCCGATGGCTCTATGCTGCGCCTGAAAGATGTGGCCCGCGTTCAATTTGGTTCTTATACCTATTCAACCAACGCCCGCATGGATGGCCATCCGGTATCTGGTTTCGCCGTTTACCAAACCGCAGGTTCCAACGCCAACGACATCCTGACCGAAGTAGAAAGACTACTGAAGAATTTTGAAAAAACATTACCAAAGGGGCTTAAGACCACAGTAATGTACAACTCCAAGGAGTTCCTCGATGCCTCTATTGACCAGGTACGGGAAACCCTTATCATTGCCTTCATCCTGGTGTTCATTGTAGTGTTCATCTTCCTGCAGGACTTCCGCTCAACCCTGATCCCTGCTATTGCCGTTCCGGTGGCTATCATTGGTACGTTCTTCTTTATGCAGTTGTTTGGCTTTACCATCAACCTGCTTACCCTGTTCGCGCTTGTACTGGCCATTGGGGTGGTAGTGGATGACGCCATTGTGGTGGTGGAAGCGGTACACTCGAAAATGGAGAGCACCAATCTGCCGGCAAGAGCAGCAACCATTCAGTCAATGAGTGAGATCTCCGGCGCAATCATCTCCATTACACTAGTAATGGCGGCGGTGTTCATCCCGGTAGGTTTTATGCAAGGCCCTGCAGGTGTATTCTACCGGCAGTTTGCCTTTACACTGGCCATCGCCATCCTTATTTCGGCGGTGAACGCCCTTACCCTCAGTCCTGCTTTGTGCGCCCTGTTCCTGAAGAATGAAAATGCAGGAGAAGGCGGCGAACACCATGGTCGTAAAAAAGGCTTTATGGGTCGCTTTTATGCTGCCTTCAATGCCGGTTTCAATGGAATGACTGATAGATACATCCGCAGCCTGAAGTTCCTGGTACGCCGCAAATGGGTCGCCATCGCTGCGTTGGTGCTCATTACTGCCGGTGCATTTTATTTAACGAAGAAAACGCCTACCGGCTTTATCCCCACAGAAGACCAGGGCTTCGTACTGTTTGCGGTGAATACACCTCCCGGTAGCTCACTGGACCGTACGCACCAGGCTACCCTGCAAATTGACAGCATCATTAAACAGAACCCTGCTTACAATCACCTGTATGTGATCGATGGGTTGAACTTCCTCAGCAATGCAAACGCGTCGCCTTATGCGGCAGGTTTCATGCGGTTGAAAGATTACGATTCCAGAGGTCCGGTTAAAAACCCTGACCAGATCGCAGGCGGCCTTATAGGCCAGGTAAGCCAGGTAAAAGGCGCCAGCGCCTTCTTCTTCAACTTCCCTACCGTACAGGGTTTTGGTAACGCGAGTGGTTTTGAGTTCATGTTGCAGGACCGCACCAACGGCCCGCTCAGTAAACTGGGTGGTACTGCCTGGCAGTTCATTGGCGCGTTGATGCAACGGAAAGAGATCGGATTTGCGTTTACCACTTTTGCAGCAGGTAACCCGCAATTCACTATAGAAGTAGATAATCAGAAAGCCAAACAGCTGGGTGTATCCATCAGCGAGCTGATGCAAACCATGCAGATCTATTACGGAAGTAGCTTTGTTACCGACTTTAACCGGTTTGGTAAATACTACCGCGTAATGGCGCAGGCCGATGCCCCCTTCCGCGCTGATATCAATTCAATAGATGGAATTTTTGTAAAGAACAACCAGGGCGAAATGGTACCGGCCAAAACGCTGGTAACGTTAAAAAGAGTGTACGGTCCTGAAACCGTTACCCGTAACAACCTGTTCAACGCTGTTACCATCAACGGTTCACCCAAACCCGGTTTCAGTACCGGTGATGCCATCAAGGCCATTGAAGAAACGGCCAAAACGGCATTACCAAGAGGATACCAGGTTGAATGGACCGGTGTAACCCGCGAGGAAATTAAAACAGGTAACCAGCAGATCTTTATCTTCCTGCTGAGCATCCTGTTCGTTTACTTCCTGTTGGCAGCACAATACGAAAGTTACATTCTGCCCCTGTCGGTTATCTTAACCATACCTACGGGCGTATTAGGGGTATTTGCCTTTATTGGTTTCGCAGGTATCGAAAACAACATCTATGTGCAGATCGGTTTGATCATGCTGGTAGGTTTGTTGGCGAAGAACGCGATCCTGATTACGGAGTTTGCCGTACAACGCAGAAGAAACGGAATGGGACTGATAGATGCGGCCCTCGAAGCCTCCAGGCTAAGGTTACGCCCCATCCTCATGACCTCTTTTGCCTTCATCGTTGGTCTGTTGCCACTGGTATGGACGCATGGCGCCTCTGCCCTCGGTAACCACTCAATTGGGATGAGCGCCATTGGCGGTATGCTTTCCGGGGTGATCCTGGGTGTGTTCATCATCCCGGTTCTGTTTGTGATCTTCCAGGCATTGCAGGAGAGAGTAACAGGCCGCCCTGGTTTGAGAGAGTTGAAAACCGGCGAATAATAAATCATTCATGAATTACCATTCGCTTACGGCGGATGGTAATTCTTAAAAGTTCGAAATTTTAAATAAGGATATACATGCGTAAAAGTAATATCACTATTTATTCCACCCTGGCTTTGGTGGCGTTACTGGCAGCGTGCCGAATGGGTAAAGATTACCAACGATCAGATCTTTCTTTACCAACTCAGTTCGCCAGTACTACCGCAACTACTGATTCCAGCGTGGCAGATATGGAATGGAAAAAATTCTTTTCCGATCCTACCCTGCAGTCATTGATAAGTCATGCATTGGACAACAGCTTTGATATTCAACTGGCCATGAAACGGGTTGATGAAGCCCGTTCTTATGCCAAACAAGCTAAAGTGAACTGGGGACCTACCATTTCAGCCAATATAACAGCCTCCAGCTCCTTCCCATCAAAGAACAGTTTGAATGGTTTAAGTCTGAAAAACTTCCTGGGTAAAGAACACCTGGAAGACTATAACCTGAACGCAGGTTTAAGTTGGGAAATAGATGTTTGGGGTAAGCTCCGCCGTCAGCGCGAAGCCGCCAACGCTCAATATTTACAATCCTACGAAGCCAGCCGGGCGGTGCAAACTGCCCTGGTAGCCAATATTGCCAGCAGCTATTTTAACCTGCTGACGCTGGATGCCCAGTTGGCTGTGGCTCGTCGTAATGTAAGCCTGGGCGATACCATTGTGCAATTCATCCAGTTGCAAAAACAGGCAGGTCAGGCCACTGAGTTAGCGGTGCAACAAGCCACTGCTCAACAACAAACGGCTAAGATCCTGATCCCGCAGTTGGAGCAACAGATCGCCATCCAGGAAAATACCATCCACATCCTGAGCGGTGACCAGCCTGGTACTATTGCCCGGACAATGAAATTGCAGGAATTCAAGGCATGGGAACAATTATCAACCGGCATACCTGCCGCTATGGTAAGCCGCCGGCCCGATGTACGCAGCTACGAAATGGCGTTGGTATCAGCCAATGCACGCGTTGGCGTAGCCGAAGCCAGTCTGTACCCTACTTTAAGCATCACTGCCAGTGGCGGTTTGAATGCCTATGAGTTCACCAAATGGTTCAACATCCCAAAATCATTGTTTGCAACAGGTTTAGCCGGCGTTACCCAACCGATCTTTCAACGCCGGGCGTTGAAAACGCAATTTGAAGTGGCCAAACTGCAACGCGATGAGGCAGCCATCACCTTCCGCCAATCGGCTTACAATGCCATGGGCGAGGTGGCCAATGCACTGGTGCAGATTGATAAACTGAAAACTCAATATCAGCTCAGCACCGACCAGGTGACTTTGTTAAACAGCGCCATCAACAATGCGGAACTGTTATACAAAAGCGGCATGGCCGATTACCTGGAAGTGATTACCGCCCAAAGCAACCTGCTGCAGGCTGAGTTATCTAATGCAACTCTTCAACGCGACCAACTGAGCGCCATGGTAGAACTGTACCGGGCGCTGGGCGGTGGCTGGAAGTAAGCTGCTAATAAGCAAATGTGAAAAATGGGAAAATTAGCAAATGAAAAGACAGGTTAAGTAAGTATATAAGAATGGAATTACTACGACAGGACAAAGAATCAAGCAGATAAAAATAAAAAGAGCCATCAGCTTAAACACTGATGGCTCTTTTTTTATTTTTACAATTGTTCCTACTTTACTACTTCAGCATCTTTAGCTCCCATCAGATCAACACTACGATTAATAAAGTTGGTAAGGTTACTTCCTTTCAGCAAACCTTGTGATAATAAAGCCAGATCGGCCAGGTTATGTACTACCTTCTCCTGTTTTGCTTTATCATCCTGCTTCAACAACTGCTGATAAATGGGGTGGTTGCCGTTTACGGTCAGTGTAACCTCATCGGGCATATTGGCGTAGAAGCTTCCCATGGGACCGCTCATAGAAGCCATGTCTTTCATGCGGCGCATGAACTCGGGGCGGGTAGCCACAACCGGAGGCGCCTCTGTGCTCAGGCCTTTTACTTCAACCGTCATGCTAAGGCCTGTCATTTTTATATCGAACAAACCTTTTAACGTAGCTTCATCATCCTTGCTTAAAACACTGTCCAGGTTCTCCTGTTTGTCAATAAGGTTATCGGCGATGTCGGCATCAACCCGGTTAAACGTAACGTCGTTCCACTTCGATTCCATTTGGTTAACAAACGAAGGATCGATGAGGGTATCCATTTTCACCACTATATAGCCTTTGGCTTCTGCCCCTCTTATGTAGGCATCCTGTTGCACCGTATCGGTAGTGTACAAAATAACCAGTTTTCCATCCTTGTTCTTTTGCAGGGTTTCAGTTGCCATGCGCAATTCTTCCAGGGTATAGAATTTCTTCTCCCCTTCAACATTACCGGCAATTTCAAACAAATGGAATTTGTTACCTCTTTCCATGAACTTGTCATCGGTCATCATTCCATACTTCACAAACAGACCCAGGCTGTCCCACTTGCCTTCAAACTCTTTTCTTTCCTTATTGAATAACTCTTCCAGTTTATCGGCCACCTTCTTGGTGATGTGGTTGTTGATCTTCTTCACATTGGGATCGCCCTGCAGGTAGCTGCGGCTTACGTTCAATGGAATATCCGGACTGTCAATTACCCCATGTAACAACATCAGGAACTCCGGTACAATATCCTTCACCTCATCGGTAACAAATACCTGGTTGCTGTAAAGCTGGATCTTGTCTTTTTGAATTTCGTAGCTCTGTTTTATTTTGGGGAAGTACAGGATACCGGTGAGGTTGAATGGATAATCCACATTCAGGTGGATCCAGAACAACGGAGGTTCGTTATACTGGTACAATTCTTTATAAAAATTCTGGTAATCCTCAGCGGTCAGTTCAGCAGGTTTTTTCTTCCAGGCTGGCTGGGTATTGTTGATGGGACCCGCATCTGCTTCTTCATTCTTATGACGGAAATAAATGGGTATAGGCAAAAAGCGACAGAAACGGAGCAGGATGCCACGAATGCGCTCGGGATCCAGGAACTCAGCGCTTTCTTCATTGATGTATAATACAATGTCAGTACCACGATCCGTTTTGCTGGTTTCTTCCAGCATGTATTCGGGACTGCCATCGCACTCCCAGCGAACAGCCGGCGCCTCTTCTTTAAAACTTTTGGTGAACACTTCCACTTTATCGCTCACCATAAAGGCTGAATAAAAACCCAGACCAAACTTACCAATGATGGCGTTCTCGTTCTGTCCTTTGTATTTTTTTACAAACTCCTCCGCACCGCTGAAAGCCACCTGGTTCAGATACTTTTCCACTTCAGCCGCCGACATCCCGATGCCCCGGTCGGAAATGGTGATGGTTTTTGCTTCTTCATCGAGCTTTACTTCAATCATCAGCTCGCCCACTTCCCCTTTAGCCTCTCCTATGGAAGAAAGGGTTTTCAATTTCTGGGAAGCATCTACGGCATTACTGATGAGCTCACGCAAAAAAATGTCGTGATCGCTATACAGGAATTT
>Ga0136846_1219751_pt1 | contig 10035 bp, 9 predicted proteins | sample HopSoiMetagenom2_FD_96841 | JGI IMG/M metagenome (GOLD analysis project Ga0136846, IMG submission 96841) | Grasslands soil microbial communities from Hopland, California, USA - 2 Assembly 2016 (version 4) | ecosystem: Environmental > Terrestrial > Soil > Grasslands | place: USA: Hopland... | reverse complement strand
CCCAAGCCGCGCAACTGGCGTGCGCTCGACGACGTGGTGCCGCGCGACCCGTGGGACCAGGAGTATTTCTATCGCTTCCCCGGCAAACACAACCCGAAGGAATACGACATCTTTTCCGCCGGCCCGGACCGCAATCCCGACACCGAGGAGGACAACGTCGGGAACTGGCAGGCTGCTCAGCAGTAGCGGACGCTCTCCAACAGCGCCGCTACCCGTGCCGCTCGGCCTCGTGATCGAAGCTTAGCGAGGCACCGGAATTGGCAGGACCCGGCGCCGGGGGGCACCCGGGGCGCCTTGGGGCGCCGGGGGCGTCTGGTTGGCGGCAGCCATGTTCACCCCTAAAGGGTGCGGGACGGGCGAGACCGGATTCATTCCTGGAGGCTTGGCGCCCGCCGGTCCAGGGTTGGCCGCGGCGGTAGCAGGCGCGGGAGCGCGCAGTTGTGCTTCGTTGAATTCCAGGCGCGCCGTTTCGGTTCCCTTGCGCAGGATCACCGTGCTTTTGCCGATGGTATCCGACCAGTTCACACTCGCCAGCACCACGCCATCGACCGGTTCGTCGCCGTAGAGCGAAAACTGAGTCACCAAGTCGCGGCTCTTGATCGTCGCGAAATTAGCATCGCCGATGCGAGCTACGCTGGTGACGAACCAGTTGGCCGCGAAAGAGGCCTGCGGTGCGGGAGCGGCAACAGCAGTAGCCACGGCGAAGGGCGATTTCGTGCGAAGCGATTCGTAGCGAGACTTGTCGAATGCAGTCGGGACAGCGTCCTCTCCTGCTTCCACCCAGCTTTGGCCGAAGAGTATGAGGGCAATCAGAGCGAACGGCATGAAACCGCGTGAAGGTGGCTTAATTCGGGGCATACCAGCGGGCGATTTTGAAGCGGCCACGCACTTGAGTGGCGTCGGAGGGATCGATCTTAAGGTTGGCGCTCTCGAGGGCGATGAATTGCTCCGGAGTTTGCAGTTCCGCGAGGAATTCCACCAGCGGCGACCATGAGCTCTTCGTCTCGATTTCCAGCGCGACGGAAGTGCAATCCGGACGGCGTTCCGGTGTGCGTATGGTGGGATTCTCGAGAAGCACCTCATGCCGCCGGGCGAGTTCGCGCACGGCGTCGAGAAGTTGCACGCCGGCGGTATCGGCATTTTCCATGTGCGGCTGTTTGGCCTGCAGCCATTGCTCGCGCTGTTCCCAAAGAGCGCTCTGGCCGAGTAAGTCGTGCAGGGAGCGCAGCTGTTTCCTGCTCGAAACGATCTTGCTGGTGAGAGCCGAGCGCTTGCCGGTGTAGGCATCGAACAGAATGTAAGTGCCGCCGATGAGGACGATCGATGCCACGATGATGGCGAGGATCTTTTCGCGAGAGGAAAGGGTGCGGCTCATGGTTTTCCGATGACTTGGAATTGCGCCCGGTCATTGGCCAGCAGGCGCGGCGGATCGGCGCTGATTTCGTTGCCGTTCAGATCGGGATCCTGCTTGAGCCGCGAGAGATACTCGATGGCCAGGCTGGCCGAGGGCGCTTCGCCCACGATGCGCCACTGCTGCGGCACCTGATCGAACTCCGTGAAATGCACAGCATCGGCGGGCAGGCAGCGGTTCAGGAGATAGAGCAGTTCCACGGTGTAACGACGCGAATCGATGGCCGCACCGAGAGAATTGAAACGGGCCTGGCGGCTTTGCAGCGACGCGAGCGTGGGGCGCTGCGCGTTCAGTTCCTTTTCCAGGCCGGATGCCTGACGCTGCAGCATAAGGAGATCCGTCGCACCGGCGATGAGGAAAAAGAGATAGACCGCGGCGGCAATCATGGCGCGCTTTTTCCAGACCTTTCCTTGCTGATGGTGTTGCGCAGAGGCCTGCCAGTAAACCGGCAGAAAATCGATGCCGCCCTCTGCCGATGGCGTGACCAGCGGAAGCGCTTCCACTGGCGCTTGCTGGGAGGATTGCAGCGTTTCCTCGCAACCCACCACCTCGGCGGAGAGCAGCACGCGCTGGAAATTCGTCGGGACGCCATCCAATCCCACCGTGAGCATGAGGGATTGAAATTCCGCGGCAAAACCCCGCGGATCTGAGGCGGACATCACATGGACCCAGCCCGGCCGCCGATCCTCGATGATCGCCAGCACCCAATGACCCTGCTCGGCATAAATCACCAGCACCGTCTCTCCGGCCGGGCAGACTGCCGCCACGTGGTAGACATAGGGAGTCACCCGTTCCGGCCAGCGATTGGCCTTGCTCCAGACATCGCCAAACTCCTGCAACGTATCCTGCGAAGCGGCTGCGGACCACACGACGGTCTCCGTGTCCATCGATTCGACCACGATAAAGCCGCCGGTGATTTCCTCGGGTGAAAAGGGCAGGGCCTTTTCCCACTGGAGCTGCACCATGCCCGCGAGCTCGTCGCGCTCTGTGGCCGGCAAGCGCAGCCGCTCGAGGATCAGCGGGTAAGAGGGCAGGGCGAATTCTAGCCGCCCATCCGCAGGCAGCAAGTCCAGCGCTTCGGACAACGTGGGTGTAATGTGGAGGCGTTGCGCGTCGCGCCACACAGCCCAGCCCTCGGCCTGCGGGGTGATGAAATACAGAGCGGCTATGGGTCGTGTCATTCTTTCCAGGAAAGGATTTGGGGTTTGCCGCCCGTCTTGCGCGCGATCACTTCGATCGTGCGCGTCGTTGCGCCACTATGGCCGAGGCTGCGGATTTCCATCGTGGGATCGCTCATACCGACGAATGGCCTCAATTGTTCGAATTGCGCGGGACTCAGCGACAGGGCTTGTTGGATTTCAGAGAGGTCTTTGAACACATGATCGTCAGCCGTGCCGTCGATGCCGTCCCGGCCCTGACGGATGGTGACAAATGCCTTTACGCGCGCATCGCCCAGCCCTGGCAGCAACTCCAGGATCTCGGCGCTTGCCGAAGTCAGATCGATCGGGCCGAGGCTGTAAACGGTGAGTTCATCCTGCCAGCCAGGCTTGCTGGTGAGTGGCTCAGTGCCGCGCACCTGCCGCAGTTCCTCCACACTGGTCAACTGACGATTTGCGGGATGATAGTTGCCGTCGTCTTCCGAGCCGTTCAGGCGCTTCACGGTGTCGGCATCGATGTAATCGAGCAGGCAATCGACCAGCACCTCACGTTGCTGGAAGTCGAGGCCGTGCCGTTCCAGCCAGTGCTTGAACAAGGTGATCTTCAGCGGTTCTTCTCCGTCCAGCAGCCAGTTGATATTCAGCTTTCCGCCCTCGCTGCGCAGGCGCAGTTCGTAGCCAGCCCCGGGAACCAGTTCCTCGGGGGGCAGGGGAGTCAGGCGCGTGACCTGTGGGTGCAACGCAATCGTCAGGCCAGAACGCGCCATCGCGCGTGCCTCCATACCGTGACTTGCTTCGCCATGGGCCACCACGCGCATCTGCACCCACGCGATCCAGCCAAAGGTCGCGCCCACGAGCAGCAGCATCGCCCAGAGGACCAGCAGCAGTGCGGAACCGCGAGGAATGGCAGGAAGTATCTTCATCGGGCGAGTTGGGAGGAGGGCACGCGAATCATCGCTTCCAGCGGCGCGTCGCCCGTATGTTTCCAAAGCCGCAGGCGAATCAGCGCCGGCCTCTGTTTCGGATCGTTCCAAGTATCCTTCCAAGTATTGCCGCCTTGATCGAAATACCGAATCTCGACCGCGGCCATCGGGCGGACCAGGGGGAGCCAATCGTAACGTCCGCCGGCGCCACCGCGATTCAAGTTGAGAGGGGCTTTGTTCGCCGATACCGGCTGGCGGCGGATGCCGAGTTCGGTTTCCGTGGAGCGTTCATCGACTGGTTGCAATGCAAGGGTCACCTTGAAATCGCCCGGCGCTGCGGTGGTCAAGAGCCCCGATCCCGCGGAACACGTCCAGGAGATTTCGTCGCTCGCCAACCCGCGAAATTTGAAAGGCTGCCCGATCAAGGCGCTGTCATCCGACGGCTGCAGCGCGTTCATCTGTGTCTGCAGATACCGCACGACGTTGTCCACGGTTGCACGTTCTTCACCCAGTTCCACTGAGGCATTGATCGTCATGAGATGCGTGCTCACGAAGCGGTAAAGCGAGAGCACCACCATCGAGGTGATCATCAACGCCAGCATCATTTCCAGCAGAGTGAAAGCACTTTGCTCCCTATGGTGCATGCGTTGAAACATAGAGGTTAATTGAACGCGATTGTTGTTCGCTACCGCTTACCCACGTGCCTTCCAACGTGATCAAGGAAAGGTTAGCCAGTTCCTGCCCGTGCTCATCGGTTTTGTGCACATCCTTGCGGGTCTGGCTGAGGACGACGCCACCGTTGATCCCAGCGATCTTTTCCTGTGACTCCGTGATCGGCGCGGCTCCCGCCTCGATTTCCGCCGCGCGATTTTCCAGCAGGCGGTAAACGCGCGCGTCCTCCGCTTCCAGTCGCTCGACGGCGATGCCTTGCGAGATGCAGCGACCCAGACCCAATACTCCGAGGGCAAAGATGGCTACCGCCAGCATTGCCTCGAGGAGAGCGTAGCCGCGAAGCCGGAATTGGGAAGTGGAGGATGAAAGCCGCATCACGGGGTCTCGGACTGTTGAAATGTGCCACGCGAACTAAGGGCGTCAAAGCGCACCTGCCAGCGGCCACTACGGCCATGATAGCGGATGATCACCGGTTCGCACGTGCCATTTGGCCAAAATGTCCATTCCTCTGGCGGCGCGTCGATGAAGGCTGCCGTGCGTATTATCTCGTAATTTTCGTCCTCAGTCATCGTGAGGCTATCCTGTTCGCCGGCGTCAGCTTTCATTGTAATCCGGTGCCTATCCCACACCAGACGACAAGGCTTCTGCTCTTTCATGCTTTGCAAGCGGGCCTTGTTGGCCAGTTGCTCGAAACGATCCCAAGTTTCGTGCAATCGCTGCTCGGCCAGCAATCCCGCTACACTGGGGACCGCAAGCATGATGAGCACCATGCCGATGACGAGCGTCAGACAAATCTCGAGCAGAGTGAAAGCGGCACGACGGGTGACCATAGGAAAAATGGATGCCGTGGAAATCTACAGGAAAGGTGACAATGGTGGGAAGTGTATGTTACCAAAGAGCGGAAATCGTTCCTCTTTCAACGACTAAAATCGGCTGCGTCCCATGCGTAACTTTATCTTCTGCTCCTCCCTTGCGGTCTGCGCTGCGGTATCCAGCCTTGCGCAACAACCGGCTGCCAATCCCGGCGCTCCCATTCCGGGCCTTGCGAATGGAAACGTGCGTCTGCAGTTTCCCAACAGCGACATTCGAGAGGTGCTTTCCGTTTATGAATTGCTGACGAAGAAACGCGTCGTCACCGATAACCAAGTTGCAGGGACGGTCAATATCGTGGTGGCCGGTGAGATTCCGAAGGAAGAGGCCGTCCGGATCATTGAGATCAATTTATTGCTGAACGGCATCACGCTTATCCCCGTCGAGAATAGTAACATCGTGAAGGTCGTGGGCACGGGTAAGAACCCGCGCGGCGCGGCCATCCCCATCATTTCCGATGAATTGCTCATCCCGGCCAACGAACAGGTTGTTACGTTCATTGCTAAGTTACACTACGCCGATCCCACCGAATTGCAGCAGACGCTGACCGGTTTCGTGGGCCAATCCCAGGGAGGCTACACCAATATCACCGCGCTGCCGAAAGCCCAGGCGCTGCTCATTACCGAAAACAGCGCCACGATCCGTGGGCTTGTTCATATCCTGCACGAAATCGATGTGCCACCGGCAGAAGTGGTGAGCGAATTCATTCCCCTGGAGCGCGCCGATGCCAGCGACGTGCTGGCGAAGCTGATGGCAATCTTTGAAAAACAACCCGCCAACGGTAGCGCCCCCGGCGGAGTCCCGGTGGCTCGTGCCACACCTGCAGGCACCGCATTGCCTGCCAATGCCGTCGCGGAATCGGTCGGGGAAAAGACCGTCGAAATCCGACCCGGGTCTCTTTCCGAGGATTCGATTATTGTCGGGAAAATCAAGCTGACGGCCGACATTCGCACGAATCGCATCCACGTGGTTACTCGCCCGGTCAACATGACTTTCGTCCGTACACTGATCAGTGAGTTTGATGCCAAGGGCAAATTTGGCGAGCCGGTGGCAAGGCCTCTTCGCTATATTTCGGTAGCGGATGTTTTGGACGTGGTAGTTCAGGCCATTACAGAGCCAGGCATGAAGCAGGAAACCGGTGGAGGCGGTTCGAAACCCAGTCAGGCTGCCAATAGTCAGAGTAACAACAGCAATGGGGGCGGGGGGTTCAATGGCGGTGGCGGTGGCGGCGGAGGTGGAAATGGATCACTCAGTGTATCCGAAGGCTTGTCGACTGCGCCGGTCGATACGGTTCCGGAAGCGCGTGTGGTCGGGACGACCAAAATCATCGCGGACAAAAATGCCAATGCGATCATCGTCATCGGAGGCGAGGATGTTAAAACGAAGGTTTTCCGGTTGCTGGATCATCTCGATCAACGGATCCCGCAAGTGATGCTCAATACCATTATTGGGGAATTGAACCTCGATCAGAAAGACCAGTTCGGTGTCGACTACATCCTCCGCAATAGCGGCTTGGGCCTCAGCCCTATCGTGTTGAATGGAGGCAATGGAACGTCCGCAAATGGTACCGGCAACACCGGCACGAGCACCGGGACGGGAGCGGCTGCATCGGGGACCGGAAATGGTGGGACCTCAACCACTGGCACCAATGGACAGGCGACCGATCTAGTCGGTTTTAATGGATCTCAGCCAGTGGCGAACTTGAGCAATCTGCTCAATCAAAATACCATCAGCAAGATAGCGACCCTAGGAGGGGGCGGAGTGACGGGTTACGTCACGGCTGGAAATTCCCTCACCGCAATCGTGACTGCCCTTCAAAATACCAACCGCTTTCGAGTGGTGTCGCGCCCCAGCGTTTTTACCCGTAACAATAAGAAGGCTATTATCGCCTCAGGCCAAGAGATTGCAGTGCCGACGAGCATCCAGAGCGCACTGAATTCGACGAACAACAGCAACGGCATTGTGACCAACTCCAGCGTCCAGTTCAAGAATGTGACGCTTCAGTTGGAAGTGGTCCCGTTGATCAATTCTGACCGTGAGGTGTCACTCGACATTTTGCAGAAGGAAGACGAGGTTTCTGGATCGACCCGGATCGACAACAACGACATTCCAAACATCGCCACACGCTACGTGCGAACCAGTGTCACTGTGCCAAATCAAGCGACGTTGGTCCTGGGAGGACTGATTAAACAGAGCATCAATCACGTTAAATCGGGTGTGCCCATCTTGAGCAATATTCCCGTGCTCGGCTATCTTTTCAGCAACACGACCAAAGAGAAGATTCGCACGGAATTGGTGATCTTGATTCGGCCTGAAGTGAGTTGGGCTCCCCCCGAAGCGAACCAAATTCGCCAGCGCGCAGAGGAATTTCTCAACATCCCGCCCAATCTAGAGTCCACTATCTACCCGCCAAACAGAATCCCGGAAGGTGAGCCGATTCCCTTTCGCCCGAGCGCCCCGATCAAGCCTGCTGCGAAGCCGGGCGCCCGTCTCCCAGTGACTCACTAACGACAGAGTTCCCCGATGAATTCACGGAAACTCCTGCTCGACATCCTGCGGGAAACGGGGCTGGACGACACCATCGCCACCGAACTCGCCGCTCTGCAGCCACAGCCTGGCGGAAGCTGGACCAGCGAGGTGCTCAACACGGGGCGGGTGGACGAGATTAAATTCGCCGCCGAACTGGCGCGCGCCTTCCAGACGCCGTTCGAGACGGTCGAGACGGATCGCATTGAGCGCAAGATGCTCAGCATTCTACCGAGCCGTGTGGTCTTCAAGCACCACGTGCTGCCGCTCGGCGAGAGTGAGGGCGCGGTGCGCGTGGCTACTTACGATGTTTTCAATCTTGTCGCGCGTCGCCTCGTCGCCCAGCAGCTTCCTGGTCGGAAGATCGAATGGGTCATCGCGCCTCGCGGCCAGCTCGTGCGCGCGATCAAGTCGCTCTTCGGTGTCGGCGCCGAAACCTTCGAAGAAATCCTCCAGACCGCCCGACACTACGACAGCGATTCGCAGGAATCCTCGCAGGACATCACCGGCGACAATCCCGAGGCCAGCGTCGTCAAGTTCGTCAACCAGATCATCCGCGAAGCCATTCAGGAGAGGGCCACGGACATTCATGTGGAGCCACTGGAGAATGATCTCCGCATCCGCTACCGTATCGATGGCATCCTGCATGAGGTCGCCGTGCCTGCCCAGTTACGTCTACTGCAGAGCGCGATCATTTCACGCCTCAAGGTGATGGCTCACATGGATATCGCAGAGCGCCGTCTGCCGCAGGATGGCCGCATCAATCTCACCACCCACCAAGGGCATATTGACGTCCGTGTCTCGACCATCCCCACGGTGAATGGAGAAAGCATTTCCCTGCGTCTGCTCTCGCGGAGCGATGTGCAGAACTTCGGTCTCGACCGCCTCGACATGGGTGAAGCGCAGCTCCAGTCGATCCGCGAGATGCTCAAGCTGCCCAACGGCATCATTCTCGTCACCGGCCCGACCGGCTCGGGCAAATCGACCAGCCTCTACTGCTTCCTCAGTGCCATCAATGCGGTCAGCCGCCGCATCATCACCATCGAGGAGCCGGTGGAATATCGCCTGCCGGGTGTCAGCCAGATCGAGGTGAAATCCGACATTGGCCTTTCCTTTGCCAATGGTCTGCGCGCTATCCTCCGGCAGGATCCGAACATCGTCATGGTCGGGGAAATTCGTGACTTCGAGACGTCCGAGATCGCCATTCGCGCGGCCATGACCGGTCACCTGGTCTTTTCCACGCTCCACACCAATGACGCCGTCAGCGGCATCACGCGCTTGCTCGACATGGGCATCGAGCCCTTCCTCCTGGCCAGCGTCGTGCGCTGCTTTCTCGCACAGCGACTCGTCCGCACGATTTGTAAGGAGTGCAAAAAAGAGACGACCTACCCAACTGAATACCTGCGCGAGATCGGCGCTCCTTTCCCAGTGGGCACCAAGTTCTATCACGGCGCCGGATGCGAGCATTGTCGCCAGACTGGCTATCGTGGCCGCGCCGCCATTTACGAAATCTGCGTGGTGAACGAAAACTTGCGCCGTCTGGTCATTCGTAAAGAGACCGGCAGTGCGCTTAAACAACGCGCCACCATGGACGGCATGCATACACTCCGTCAGGACGGCTGGCGGCGGGTCTTGCAAGGTCAGACCACTGTCGAGGAAGTGGTTCGTGTTACGCAACAAGACGAGGCACTGGCAGAGACGAGTTAGGCGTCTCTCGAGATGTACGCATTATCACGCGCGGCGTATCGTGTGGTGTGGTCACGAATGTTTCGTAACCTGTTCGTAACATTCGGATTAAGGTTTGTTCTTAACTGCTGGTAGAGAGCTACTTGGACGGGTCGAAGAAGGCGAGGTGCGGGAGGGGGTGTGTCACATAGATGTTACAATAAACCAGTTGGGGAGGCTGCCTCTGCAAGAGTAACCTCGGCACCGTTTGTTGACCTTTATAACGGCCACTCCTGCACTCTTTTTGTCTCTAGCCTTAACCTACTTTAGTTACGTCCTCGAAATGTCCGCCTTTTAACCGGGGTGCATGGATGTGCCTTCACGAACACAACTTCACTCCATGGTTTCGGTTCACCATGCAAAGCTTCGACTCGTTACTTTGGTATTGGCGCTTCTGCCATACTGGGGGAGCACGGTCGTAGCCAGCGCCGAACCTCCAAAGGACTACACTGCGCCCCCCAAGCCCGAACCGGCCGCGGTGAACGCCGCTGCCCAGCCGTCCCCGGTTCCTTCACAGGCCGCGGCCGCCCCTGCAGCCGCCCGCCCATTCTTCATTCAGGAGTATCGCGTCACCGGATCGAAGATTTTGTCGCCCGCCCAGATCGGCGACACGGTTTATCCCTTCCTCGGGCCTGGTCGGACGGTCGACGATGTGGAGCACGCTCGTGCTGCGCTGGAAAAAGTTTACCACGACAAAGGCTTCAAGACGGTGTCCGTCGTGATCCCGGAACAGCAGGGGCGCGGCGGTGTG
>Ga0136846_1211783_pt1 | contig 10036 bp, 10 predicted proteins | sample HopSoiMetagenom2_FD_96841 | JGI IMG/M metagenome (GOLD analysis project Ga0136846, IMG submission 96841) | Grasslands soil microbial communities from Hopland, California, USA - 2 Assembly 2016 (version 4) | ecosystem: Environmental > Terrestrial > Soil > Grasslands | place: USA: Hopland... | reverse complement strand
TCGCTGGCCCGGCTCAAGCGGATCCTCGAGGTCGACCCGGTCGACCGCCGGGCCGTCGTCGAGCCCGGCGTCACGAACCTCGAGATCACCGCCGCGGCCGCCCCGCACGGGCTGTACTACGCCCCCGACCCGAGCAGCCAGCAGGTCTGCACGATCGGCGGCAACGTCGCCGAGAACTCCGGCGGCGCGCACTGCCTCAAGTACGGGTTCACGACGAACCACGTGCTGCAGATGGAGGTAGTACTGGCCGACGGGTCGGTCGTCACCCTCGGCACCGAGACGGGCGACCAGGCGGGGCCGGACCTGCGCGGGGTGTTCCTCGGCTCGGAGGGCACGCTGGGGATCACGACGAAGATCACCGTCCGGTTGCTGCGCACACCCGAGTCGGTGCGCACGCTGCTCGCCGACTTCCCGTCGGTGGGCGCGGCGGGCGACGTGGTCAGCGACATCGTCGGCGCGGGAATCGTCCCCGCCGCGGTGGAGATGATGGACACCCTCGCGATCGAGGCGGCCGAGGAGGCTGTGCACGCCGGCTACACCGTCGGCGTGCCCGCGGCGCTGATCGTGGAACTCGACGGCCCCGAGGCCGAGTGCGACGCCGGGTTCGCCCAGGTCAAGGAGATCTGCGAGAAGCACGGCTGCACGCGCCTGCACATCGCCGGCTCCGCCGAGGAGCGGGCGGCGATCTGGCGGGGCCGCAAGGCGGCGTTCGCGGCGGTCGGCCGGATCTCGCCGGACTACTTCGTGCAGGACGGCGTGGTGCCCCGCACCCGGCTGGCGGAGGTCCTGGGGCGGATCGCGGACATGGGCGACGAGGCGGGGCTGCGGGTCGCGAACGTCTTCCACGCGGGCGACGGCAACCTCCATCCCCTGGTCCTCTACAGCTCCGCGGCCGGGGAGACCGAGCGGGCCGAGCACCTGTCCGGGGCGATCGCGGAGCTCTGCGTCGAGCTGGGCGGGTCGCTGTCGGGCGAGCACGGCATCGGCACGGACAAGGCGTGCTCGATGCCGAAGATGTTCGGCGAGGACGACCTCGCGACGATGGCCCGGGTGCGCTCGGCGTTCGACCCGCACGGGCTGTGCAACCCGGGCAAGGTGCTCCCGACGCCGCGCCTGTGCGGGGAGCGCCCCGGCCGGTACAAGCCGCACCCGCTGGAGGAGGCGGGAGTCATCGAGCGGCACTAGACCGGACGCCTCAGGAGACGACTACCACCGTCGGCGAGGAGCACCCGTGACCGCGACCCTGATCAATCCCACCGACCTGCGCGGCGTCCGCGACGCCGTGCTCGACTCGGCAGGCCCCCTCGCCGTGGCCGGCGCCGGTACCGCCGCGAACTGGGCAGGCGCACTCGGCCCCACGGACGCCGTGCTCGACTTGCGCGCGCTGAACGGGGTGATCACGCACAACCCCGGCGACATGACGGTGTCGGTCCGCGCGGGCACGCCGCTGCGCGACCTGAACGCCGAGTTGGCCGGTCACGGGCAGCACGTGGCGCTGGACGCGGCCCGCGTCGCCGACGGTGCGACGGTCGGCGGCCTCCTGGCGACCGGCGACGCCGGGCCGGGGGCGTTGGTGCACGGCTCACTGCGCGATCTCGTGATCGGCGTGACGCTGGTGCTGGCCGACGGCACGGTAGCGCGCAGCGGCGGTCACGTGATCAAGAACGTCGCGGGCTACGACCTCGCGAAGCTGGTGCACGGCGCCTACGGGGCCCTCGCCGTCGTCGCGGAGGTCGTCCTGCGGCTGCACCCGCTGCCCCGCGCGATGGCGACGCTGGTGCTGCCGTGTCCGCTGGAGGAGGCCGCGGAGCACGCCGCCCGGATCCTCGGCGGCCCGTACGAGCCGGCCGCGCTGGAGTGGGTGTCGGACCCCGGCGCGCTGCTCGTGCGGATCGAGGGCACGGAGGCGGCGCTTCCGGACCGGGTGGAGCGGCTGCGCGAGCTGCTCGGGCCGGCGGCGGACGTCGCGGACGCACCCGCTTCTGCTGCGTCCGCCCCTCCGGCAGACGAGCCATCCGTTCGTCGGCACCCGCCGGAGGAGAACGCCGATCGACCGGATCCCGAACCGGATGCCACGGCTCCGGACGTCAGCGCCGCATCGGGCGTGGCCGCGCAATCGGCCGACTCGCCCCCCGCGCGGCTCGACGCCGGCGAGGCGGCGCGGCTCGCCTTCTCCCGCGACGAACGGCCCCGCAGTCACAGCCCGTCGGACGCGGCCACGAGCACGCCGGCGGCCACCCGAGCGGGCGTCGGGGATCCGTGGGCCGGGCACGCGCGCCTGACCCGCGGGACGCTCGACGACGCCGTGCTGCGGATCGGGGTGCGGCCCTCCCGGCTTCCGGGTGTGCTCGCCGCGCTGGACGCCCGGTCGGTCGCCGCCGGTCTCGGCACCGGCGTCGCCACCGTCGCGCTGCCCGCCGACCCGGCCGTGGTCGCCGCGGCGCACGCGACCGTGCATGCCGCGGGGGGCACCTCGGTGCTGCGCAGCCGCCCCGTCGGCTTCGACGGCGCCGCCTGGGGGCCGCCGCCGTCCGCGATCGCCCTGCTCCGCGCCGTCAAGAAGGAGCTCGACCCCCACGGCCGGTTCGGACCGGGCCGTCTCGCACCGTGGCTGACCGAAGGAGCCCCGTGAGTACGACACCCGCCGGTTCGGCAGACACCAACCTCCCGCAGACCGGGCCGAGTGCCTTCGACGACCACCACCCGCCCCAGCGAGAGCTGCTCGACGACTGCGTGCACTGCGGCTTCTGCCTGCCCACCTGCCCGACCTACCAGCTCTGGGGCGAGGAGATGGACTCGCCGCGCGGGCGGATCTACCTGATGAACCTCGCCGAGAAGGGCGAGATCGAGCTGGACGGGCCGTTCACCGAGCACATCGACGCCTGCCTGGGCTGCCTGGCGTGCGTGACCGCCTGCCCGTCCGGCGTGCAGTACGACAAGCTGATCGAGTCGGTGCGCCCGCAGATCGAGCGGAACGTCCGCCGCAAGCCCGCCGACCGGCTGCTCCGCGAGACGATCTTCGCCCTGTTCCCCTACAAGCGGCGGCTGCGGGCCGCCGCGGTCCCCGGGGCGGTCTACCAGCAGCTGCGCCGGCTCGCTCCCGTGCGGACGCTCGCCGCGAAGCTGCCCGGCCGGCTGGGCGCCCTCGAGTCGCTGCTGCCGCCGGTGTCCCTGCGGGAGGCGTTCGCGCGCCTGCCCGAGCACACCCCCGCGGTGGGCGAGCGGCGGGCCTCCGTCGCGCTGCTCACCGGGTGCGTCCAGGACGTGTTCTTCCACCGGGTCAACGCCGCCACCGTGCGGGTGCTCGCGGCGGAGGGCTGCGACGTGCACGCCCCACGCGCGCAACAGTGCTGCGGGGCGCTGGAGCTGCACGCCGGGCGCGAGGACGACGCGCTCGCCCGCGCGCGGCGCGAGATCGACGTCCTCGGGTCCCTGGACGTCGACTACGTCGTCACCAACGTCGCCGGTTGCGGGTCGTCCATGAAGGACTACGGCCATCTGCTCGCCGACGACCCCGAGTGGGCGGAGCGGGCCGCGGCGTTCAGCGCGAAGGTCCGCGACGTGCACGAGGTGCTCGACACGCTCGGGCCCCGGGCCCCGCGGCACCCGATCCGCGCCCGGGTGGCCTACCACGACGCCTGCCACCTCGGGCACGGCCAGCAGGTGCGCACCCAGCCCCGGGCGGTGCTGCGCACGATCCCGGACCTCGAGGTCGTCGACATCCCGGAGGCGGCGATCTGCTGCGGCTCGGCCGGCATCTACAACATCGTCATGCCGCACCCGGCGGCGGAGCTGGGCGACCGCAAGGCGGCGAACATCCGCTCGGTGCAGCCCGACGTCGTGGTCACCGCCAACCCGGGCTGCCTGCTGCAGATCGGCAAGCACCTGGCCGCACCCGCGCTCGACGGGAAGACGGCGGACGGCCGGGCCCAGGAGGGCACCGAGCCTGACCGGGCCGACGTGCCGCTGCTGCACCCGGTCCAGTTGCTCGACGCCTCGATCCGCGGGGTGCCGGTTCCCCGCACCTGAACCGACGCGCGCGGCCGTCGGCGGCCGGCAGCCTCAGCGTGGAGGATGGTCGCGTGCGCGTGGCCGAGCTGTGGCGGTATCCGGTGAAGTCCCTCCAGGGCGAGTCGGTGAGCGCCGCCGTGCTGACGTCGGCGGGCCTGACCGGCGACCGCTGCCGGGCACTGTTCGACCAGGAGACGGGCCTCGGGCTGACCGCCCGGCGGCATCCGGAGCTCCTGCACGCCGCCGCGCGGTTCCGCGACGACGGCGGGGTCGACATCACCCTGCCGGACGGCTCGACCGCCGCCGACGACGCCGCGCTCTCGACGTGGCTGGGCCGGCCGGTGGCGCTGCGGGCCGCGGGAGACGCGACCGGCCCGCGCCGCTACGAGAACCCCGACGCCGCAGAATCCGAGGACTCGTGGAGGGTGTTCGAGGGCTCTGCGCAGGCCTTCCACGACAGCATCCCCGTGACCCTGCTGTCGGCCGCCACGGTCGGCACCCGGCCGATGCGGCGGTTCCGGCCCAACGTCGTGCTCGACGGCGGCGACGAGGATGCACTGCTGGGTGCCGTCGTGCAGATCGGCGGCGCGACGGTCGCGGTGACGGAGCCGGTGGCGCGCTGCGTCATGGTCACCCGGTCGCAGCCGGACGGCATCGGGATCGACCGCGAGGTGCTGCGGTGGATCCACCGGGAGCGCGGCGGCGTGCTCTCCGTGGGCGGGGCGGTGGTGCATGAGGGCCCCGTACACATCGGCGACGAGGTGCGCCCGGTGCCCCGCGCCTGACCGGAGCGTGGTCCGGCGAATGTGTCGGTGGGCGCCGCTAGCGTGCGGCCATGACCTCCACCACACTCGACTGGACCAGGCAGCTGTCCGAGCAGCTGGAGTGGCACTGGACCAGGCAGCTGCGTCCCCGCTTCGACGGCCTGACGGACACCGAGTACTTCTGGGAGCCCGCGCAGCCGGCGTGGAACGTGCGTCCGCGCACCGCGGAGGGACAGCCGGGCACCGGTCCGTTCACCGTCGAGTTCGCGTTCCCCGAGCCGGATCCGCCGCCGGTCCCCACGATCGCGTGGCGGCTTGCGCACGTGATCGTCGGTGTGCTGGCCATGCGGGTGGCGTCGCACTTCGGCGGGCCTGCGGCCGATTACGGGAGCTTCGCGTACGCCGGCACGGCCGCCGAGGCACTGGCGCAGCTGGACGACGCGTACGCACGCTGGGCCGCCGGGGTGGGCGGTCTCGACACCGCCGGTCTCGCGCGGCCCTGCGGGCCGGCGGAGGGTCCGTTCGCCGAGTACCCGATGGCCGCGCTCGTGCTGCACATCAACCGCGAGGTGATCCACCACGGGGCGGAGGTGGCGCTGCTGCGCGACCTGTACCGGGCTCAGGCGAAGTGATCCCACCCCGCGGGGCCGCCGTCGTACGGGCGTCCGTCGACGCGCACGGCGGCATCGCCACCGTCGGCCGCCTCCACCGTGCCCACGCGGACCCAGCCGAACGGCAACAGTGCCTCGGGGGGGAACGTCGCGGCCAGCGCGTGGTCGTCGCCGCCGGTGAGGAGCCAGTGCCGGGGGTCCGCCCCCAGCGCGGCGCCCACGTCGCGGAGCCGGGCGGGCACGTCGAGGGTGGCGCTGCGGAGGTCGATGCGGACGCCCGAGGCGCGGGCGACATGGCCGAGGTCGGCGAGCAGCCCGTCCGACACGTCGATCATCGCCGTGGCGCCGGCCTTCGCGGCCTCCGGGCCGGCCGCGTACGGCGGCTCGGGCACCCGGTGGGCGTTGACGACCACCGCGGGCGAACGGAAGCCGCGCTGCAGCACCGCCAGCCCCGCCGCCGCCCAGCCGAGCCGCCCCCGCACGGCGACCAGGTCGCCGGGGCGGGCGCCTCCGCGCAGGACGGGGGGCCGCCCCTCGAGTGACCCGAGGGCTGTGACCGCGACCATGAGCTGCGCGGACGACGCGACGTCGCCCCCCACCACTCCGGCGCCGACGACGCCGGCCTCCGCCCACAGCCCGTCGGCGAGGGCGGTCAGCGTGGCGACGGGGGTGTTCGCCGGACAGGCGAGGCCGACGAGCAGCGCGGTCGGCACCGCACCCATCGCGGCGATGTCGGCCAGATTCGCCGCCGCCGCACGGCGACCGACCTGCTCGGGCGTCGACCAGTCGAGGCGGAAGTGCACGGTGTCGACGAGGACGTCCGTGCTCGCGACCACGCGGCCGTCCGGAGCAGCGACGATCGCGGCGTCGTCGCCCGGCCCGACGATCGTGGCAGCGGGTTGTGACCGGCCGGTCGCAACCCGTCTGATCAGGCCGAACTCACCGATCTCCCCGAGTGTGCCGTCCGTCTCGGCAGGGGCATTTCCCGCCTGTGACGATGGGGTCAACGGGCCCTCCTCGGGTACGGTCGTCCGACTTTCCTACCCGCAAACACCGTCACAGTCGGAAGGGGCACGCCGTGGTGCACGCTTACATCCTTGTCCAGACGGAGGTCGGCCAGGCGGCCGCGGTCGCCAAGGAGATCGGCGCGATCCCCGGCGTGGTGTCGGCCGAGGATGTGACGGGCCCCTACGACGTCATCGTGCGCGCGGAGGCCGACGGCGTCGACAACCTCGGTCGGCTCGTCGTGGCGAAGGTGCAGGGCGTGCCGGGTATCACCCGTACGCTCACCTGCCCGGTGGTGAACCTGGCCTGAGGCAGCGGGTCGACGACCGACGCCGCCACACCGAAGGCAGGATGAGGGGGTGACCGACCCCGCCCCGTCCGACACCCGCCCCACCCGGGGGCGGCGACGGTGGCCGTCCGTCCCGGTGCTGGTCGCCCTCGCGCTGCCGTTGCTGCTCGCCGTGGCGGTCGCGGCCGTCGGGGTGGTCGGGCGCGTGCAGGGGGTCGAAAGAGCCGGACTCGGGAGTGCCGGCGGCACCACGACGACGGCGGCCGCACCGGAGACGGGGCCGCTCGCGGTCGTCCCCGTCGAAGCGCCCGACGCCGATGGCCCGGACTGCAGCGCCCTGCTCGCAGCGCTTCCGGCCGAGCTGCCCGCGGGCAGCGGCACGCTGCCGACACGCCCGCTGGCCGACCCGGCTCCGCCGGGGACGCGCGCCTGGGCGGCGGCGCCGCGGCCGGCGGTGCTGCGGTGCGGGCTCACCAGGCCTGCGGAGCTGACTCCGACGTCGGCACTGCTGGAGGTGAACGGCGTCCGCTGGCTGCGCCTGGACGACGGGGTGCCCGACCCGGTGATCGTGACCTACGTGGCGGTCGACCGGCCGGTGTACGTGGTGCTCACCGCACCCACCGACGCCGGGAGCGGACCGCTCCAGGCCGTCGCCGACGTCGTCCGGCAGACCTTGAGCGCCACCGACGTCTCGGTGCGCTGACCGATCAGCGCCGGAAGCCGAGCTTCTTCGAGCACGCCGGCCACGCCTTCCAGCCCTGAGCAGCCAGGACGCGCTCGGCGACCTTGATCTGCTCGCTCTTGCTGGCCTTGTGCGCCGAACCCGTCCCGCCGTACGCCCGCCACGTGCTGGGCGAGAACTGCAGACCGCCGAAGTAGCCGTTGCCGGTGGCGGTGTTCCACTTGCCGCCGCTCTCGCACTGCGCGATGCGGTCCCACTTGGCCGTGGGCGTCGCGGCGTCGGCGGTGCCGGCAAGCGCGACAGGGGCGCCCAGGGCGACGGCGGTGGCGACAGCGGCCTGCAGCAGGCGGCGACCCTTGGGCTTGCGGGTGGTGACTCGCGATTCCATGAGCTTCTCCTCGTTCAAGGGGCCCGGCGCTCGGATTTCGGCGCTCGGTGACCCGGACGAGAAGAACGCTACGGAGCAGTACTGATTACGACCAGGTAACGCTCCAGCTGAGTGAAACGACATGCCTGTTTCTTGACGACCATCACAACGCGATCACGGTCGATTCATATGCAATAGTTTCGGTATGGAAACGTCGTTCGATGCTCTCGAACATCGACACTGACCAGCCGAAAGGTATGACCTCTCGTGCAGATCAACACGTCCATTCCGCCCGTCGCAGCACCCGTATTCGAACTCTGCGTGACCGGTTGGTGACCACCCCTCCGGAAGTGGTGGCGGTCACGCCTTTTCGTCAGCGCAGGCCGAGCTTGCGGGAGCAGGCGGGCCACGCCTTCCAGCCCTGCGTCCTGAGCACCCGCTCGGCCACCCTGATCTGCTCGGCTCTGCTCGCCTTGGCCGGCGAGCCCTTGCCGCCGTGCGCCTTCCAGGTCGACTTGGAGAACTGCAGGCCGCCGTGGTATCCGTTGCCGGTGGACGTGTTCCACCTGCCACCGCTCTCGCACTTCGCGAGCCGGTCCCAGTGGCCTTTCGGCGCCGCATCGGCGATGTCGGCGACGGCCAAGGGAGCTCCGAGCGCGACAATCCCCACAACGGCGAACCGGCCCAGCACGCGACGTGATCTGGCGGCGACGGACTCGTCCATGGATCTCCTCCTCGACGAGGGACCCGGCCGTGATCGGGGACACAACCGGAACTCGCCGGACGATACGTCCGAAACGCGATCACAGCAGCATCACTGAACGGATTCGTGGAGGTATCTGCAGGTCAGACGGTAAATCACATCGCTATCACAGCGGAACAGTGCCGAATTGGAAAGGAAAACGCGGCTAGCGCAGGCCGGTCCCGCGGGCCAGCGCCGTGTCCACCAGCGTCGCCAGCAACGTCGGGTAGTCCACGCCCGTCACCGCCCACATGCGCGGGTACATCGAGATCGAGGTGAAGCCCGGCATGGTGTTCACCTCGTTGACCACCGGCACGCCGTCCGCACCGAGGAAGAAGTCGACCCGCGCGAGCCCCTGGCAGTCGAGTGCCCGGAAGGCCGCGACGGCCGCCTCCTGGACCCGCGCGGTGACGTCGTCGTCGAGCTTCGCGGGGATGTCGAACTCGCAGACGTCGTCGAGGTACTTCGCGTCGAAGTCGTAGAAGGCCGCCGACCCGACGATCCGGATCTCCGCCGGCAGACTCGCGCGGACCGTCCCGTCGGGCAGCTCCAGCACGCCGCACTCCACCTCGCGCCCGACGATCGCCGCCTCGACCAGCACCTTCGGGTCGTGCGCGCGGGCAGTGGAGATCGCGTCGTCGAGCGCCGCCCAGTCCGTGACCCTCGTGATGCCCACCGACGAGCCGGCGCGGGCGGGCTTGACGAACACCGGCAGGCCGAGCCGCTCGCGCTGCTCCCCCGTGAGCGTCGGCGTGCCGGGCCGCAGGACGACGAGGTCGCCGACCGGCAGGCCGTCGGCGACCAGCAGCTTCTTCGTGAACTCCTTGTCCATACCCGCGGCGCTCGCGAGCACGCCCGCACCGACGTAGGGCACGCCGGCCATCTCCAGCAGTCCCTGGATCGTGCCGTCCTCCCCGAACGGCCCGTGCAGCACGGGGAACACGACGTCGACGCCGCCGAGCACCTCACCCGCCCGCCCCGGCTCGAGCACCACCAGCCCACCGCGGGTCGGATCGCCGGGCAGCACGACGGCGGTGGCCGACGGGTCGACCGACGGCAGCTCCCGCACGCGGATCGCGAGTTGCTCGGGGTCGTCCGTGCCCAGCACCCAGGCGCCGTCGGGCGCGATGCCGACAGGCACGATGTCGAACCGCTCGCGGTCGAGGTGGCGCAGGACGCTGCCCGCGGAGACGCAGGAGATGGCGTGCTCGCTGCTGCGGCCTCCGAAGACGACCGCCACGCGGGTCCGGCCCGGCCGTGTGCTCATGTGGCCCGAGCCTAGGGTCTCGACTTTTCAGTCCTCGTCGAGACCCAGCAGGCGCAGGTCCGGCGCGCCGAGAGTGCCCGAGTCGACCAGCGCGTCGATCAGGTTCCGGCGATACGCGCTGTCGTAGCCCGTGCTGCCCGGCTCGGGCACCAGCGCCTCGACACCCTGCGCGGCGAGCCGCTCGCGGACCCGCTTGACCAGGCGCTCGACCTTCCTCGGCACCCACACGCCGGGCTGGATGACGTCGAGTTCCTCGGCCGCCTCGCGGGAGGTGAGCAACGTCGCGCCGGGACGACGC
>Ga0136846_1227616_pt1 | contig 10037 bp, 6 predicted proteins | sample HopSoiMetagenom2_FD_96841 | JGI IMG/M metagenome (GOLD analysis project Ga0136846, IMG submission 96841) | Grasslands soil microbial communities from Hopland, California, USA - 2 Assembly 2016 (version 4) | ecosystem: Environmental > Terrestrial > Soil > Grasslands | place: USA: Hopland... | reverse complement strand
TTGTGGCCGGCGTTGCTGGACGAGTGGCCGCAGTTCGCGGCGTACCTGACCAGCTTCGCGATCCTCGGCATCATGTGGGTCAACCACCACTCGATGTTCCGGCAGATCCAGCGCGCGGACCGCGGCCTGATGTTCCTCAACCTGTTGCTGCTGCTGTGGACGACGCTGCTGCCGTTCCCGACCAGTCTGTTCGCGGAGCACCTCGAGGACGATTCGATCAACGCCAATGTCGCGGCGGCCGTCTACAGTGCCAACCTGACGCTCGCCGCGATCGCGTTCAGCCTGATCTGGTGGTACGTGCTGCGCAACCACCTGGTCGAGCACGACATGAGCAAGGCCCAGATCCGGAGGTCGCTCGTCCGGTACTCCTTCGGCACGGTGATCTACGGCGCCTGCATCGGGATCTCGTTCATCTCCGCGCAGGTGACGTTGCTGATCGTGTTCGTGCTGGCGCTGTACTACGGCTTCGAGCAGGTCAGGACCCGCGACTGAACCGGGTGATGTAGATGCCCGGGGCAACTTCCATCTGGCCGGTCTCGGTATAGCCGCGAGCTTTGTAGAGCGTGACCGCCGGGGTGTTGGCGGAGCCGGTGGAGACCAGGCTGATCGGTCGTGGTTCGAGGTGGTCGAGGTGGTCGAGCAGGGCCTTGCCGTGGCCGCGGCGGGCGTGGGCCGTGTCGACTACCAGGCGGGAGATCTCGACGGTCCGGGCGTCCGGGAACTCGTAGGCCACCGCGCCGACCAGCAGCGTCCCGTCGTACCGGCCGAGCCAGAACTCGGTGGAGGACATCAGGCCGGCGAGGTCCTCCTGCAGCGGCGGGATCCCGTGGAACCCGATCAGCTCGGCTTCGACGGCGTACGCGGCGTGCTGGATCGCGAGCAGGCGCTCGGCCAGCCCGCGGTCACTGAGGTCAAGGGGCACGATCACGTCCGCCAGGCTACGCGGCCTTCCCGGCCATCCGCCCCTGATCCCCCAGAGACAATTGGCCGTGCGCGGCGACTTGCTGATGTAGTGGGCGGACCTAGGCGAAAGAAGGCAGTTGTGAACGCAGGCGTCTTCCGGGACACGTACGGCGTACCGCATCTGCAGGCCGGTGATCCCCTCGCGCTGGTGTACTTGCAAGGCGTGAACGCCGCGCGGGACCGGGCCTGGCAGATCGAGCTCGAGCGCCGCCGCTGCCTCGGAACCAGTGCGGCGTTCCTCGGCCCGGAAGCGGCGGGCTGGGATGTTTTCGCTCGGCAGGCACGACTGGCCGACACCGCGCGGCTGTGCTTCGAGTCCCTCGACGATCAGACGCAGGCGTGGGTCACGGCGTACGTCCAAGGGGTGAACCACGCGCTTCCGGGTGGGGCGGCGAGCGCACCGGAATTCGCGCAGACCGGGCTGACGCTGCAGGAGTGGGAGCCGTGGACGCCGCTCGGGATCTGGCTGGCGGTGCACATCCTGTTCGCGGGATTTCCGAGCAAGGTCTGGCGGACGCATGTGGCTCGGCACCTCGGGGACGAGTACGTCGACTTGTTCACCTCGGAGGGGCCGCACGGTGCGGGCAGCAACGGATGGTTGATCCCCGGGTCGCACACAGCCTCTGGGCAGGCAATTCTGGCGGGCGATCCGCACCGGTTCATCGAGAATCCTGGGGTCTACCAACAGGTGCGTTTGATCTGTCCGGAGTACGACGTACTCGGGCTGGCGGTGCCGGGGATTCCCGGGATCCCGCACTTCGGCCACACCGGTGGCGTGGCGTGGACGATCACCAATGCGATGGCCGACTACCAGGATCTGTTCGCGGAGCAGCTGCGCCGGACCGGCTCCGGGGTCGAGGCACTCGGTCCGGACGGGTGGCGGCTTGCGCAGGTGCACACCGAGGTGGTCGAGGTCGCGTCCGCCGACCCGATCGAGGTCGAAGTGATCGAGACCGAGCGTGGTCCGGTGGTCATGGACGGCATCAGCCTGCGGTACCCGCCGCGGGTGACCGGGCGGCTGGGGTTCGAGGTACTTCCGAAGTTGCTACAGGCAACCACCGTGCAGGATGTCGACGCTGCCCTGGACGCCTGGGTCGAACCGGTGAACGTCGTGATGGCGGCCGACACCTCCGGTGGTTTGCTGCATCGGACCGCGGGCGTGGTGCCCCGGCGGCACCCGGACAACCTGCTGCGCGTGGTGCCGGCGTGGTCGGCGGACCATCAGTGGACCGGCTGGCACGATCCGATGCCGCGGGCAGACGTCGACGGGCCGGCCGTGATGGCGAACGCGCGTGAGCTGGCGGCCGACCTGGGCGTGGAGTTCGCGGCGCCGCATCGCGCCCGGCGGATCCGCGAGCTGGTGAACGCTCGCGACGACTGGTCGGTCGACGAGATGCCGTCGATCCACACCGACACGTTCCTGGGTTCGGCCGGCCCGCTGCTGGACCTGCTGGTGGGTCTCGACGATCTCTCCGCACAGGCAGTTGCCCTACGCAATGAGTTGCTCCGGTGGGACCGCCGGATGGATGCCGCGAGCACCACCGCGTCGGCGTACGCGGCGCTGCGGAAGGCCCTCATCTCCCGGCTCACCGATCACTTCGCCGTCCTCGAGAACGCCGACGTGCCGGAGCTCTTCGCGGCATGGATGGATCCGCTGACGCACGTGTCGTACGCGCTGGAGAACCTGATCGCGTCCGCACCGGGTATCAACGTCGGTTGGCTGGCGCGGGAGGCGTTGGAGGAGATTGCGGCTCGCGAACCGCGACCACCGTGGGGCGAGACGCATCAGTTGGCGCCGTTGCACGTGTTGCGTGGTCCGGTCTTCGCGCCGGACGAGGAGCCGCTCGATCTGGGAGTTTCGGGCGATCATCACTGCGTGATGTCGACGTCGAGCCTGCCCGGACTGACGGATGTGTGCGTCCGCGCGTCCGCGGCCCGCTACGCCTTCGACCTGGCGGACCGCGCGGCCAGCCGGTGGGTGGTGCCGCTCGGCGCGTCCGGCGTACTCGGCGATCCACACCATCATGACCAGTTGCGGTTGTGGTTGCGCGGTGCGCTGGCACCGGTGCTCGGGGAGCTCACCCAGGAGCGGCCCCTGGGCGCGCTCAGTTCTTGACGGCGAGCACTGCGGCGATCAGCCGCTGGTAGTCCGTGAGTTCCTCGGGCAGCTCGGGGTTGCGCCACTGGGAGGCCGGGACCAGGCCCGGCTCGGCGACCGTGAAGCCCTCGCCGAACAATCCGAGGATCTGGTCGTCGGTGCGCCAACGGCCGCGACCGAGTGACCCTTGCAGGAGCTGCTCGAGCTCCTGGCTGCGGGGGTCGTTCTCGCTGCGGAAGTGGCTGATGAAGACCTGGCTGCCGGACGCGATGCGGTCGTGCCAGTAGCGGACCAGGCCGGCCGGGTTCTCGTCGTCGTTCACATGGTGCAACGTGGCGCTGAAGATGACCGCGACCGGCTCGTCGAAGTCGATCAGGCGCACGGTGTCGGGGTGCTCGGCGATCGTCTTCGGCTCCCGCAGGTCTGCCTGGATGACCGTGGTGTTGTCGTTCTCGGCGAGGAGCGCGCGGCCGTGGGCCAGCACGATCGGGTCGTTGTCGACGTACACGACCTTGGCGTCCGGCGCGTACCGCTGGGCGACCTGGTGCACGTTGTCCGCCGTCGGAAGCCCGCTGCCGAGGTCGATGAACTGCCGGACCGGCGTGTTCGTGACGATCTCGCGGACCGCGCGGATCAGCGCGCCGCGGTTGTCGTACGCGATCTGCCGCGATCCGGGCAGATCCTTGATGAACCGGTCCCCGAACGCACGGTCCACCGCGAAGTTGTCCTTGCCGCCGAGCAGGTAGTCATACGTGCGCGCGATACTCGGCTTCGTCGTGTCGAAGCCCGGGTACGGCGTCTTGTCCGTCGTCTGCTCGTCTGCGTCGGCCATCGCGGGGGTCCTTCCTGTCGAGACAGAAATCACTCTATGCGACCCGGAAGCCACCCCGCCCGCGGCCCCGGCCGGTCTCGCGGGGCTCAGGACACGCCGCAGCGGCCGTCGGGTTCCGGCACGACGGCCGCTGTGGTGGCGCTCAGTGTGAATGGATTGGTGAGTTGGTTGGTGAGTTGGTGAGCTGCTCAGTGGTGACCTGGTCTGGCGGGCCCTGTCACCGCTGTCCTCAGCTCAGCGTGGACTTCGGCTTGTCGTGCTCACGCGCGGCCGCATGCCGCGCCGGTTCACGCAGCGTGTGCTTGGTGGTGCTCGCAGCAGGACACACCGGGCCGCGGCGGATGGGGCCGCCGCCCAGTCTCCGGCTCTTCCACTGCTTCTCGTCGTAGTCGTAGTAGGTGTCGACGCCTCCGACTGTCATCCAGTTCCTCCCGTCCAACCCCCGTGTCCCCTGCTGGCCCATCCACGGTCGGACAGGACAACCCCGTCAGACAAGCAATTCCGCAAATCACCATCGATCAACACGCTCGAACGCGGAGTTGTGTTGGGTTTCGCCGGAAATAGCGCGGGCCGAGAAAGTCTCAAACGGCGACGACGGCCACACTGTGACCGGGCAACCTGACAGCGCGATCGGCCAGCTCCACGGCTCCGAACGACATCACGACGTACGTCGGGACCTCGTCGACCGGCACCTCGGCCGGCTCGGCGGCCAGGTTCGCGACCACGCGCAAGCTACCGCGCGTGACCACGACCCAGTTGCCGGCCGGATCGAACGCGACCTGGACCGAGTCCAGCCGGTCGTCGCGCAGCTCGGGCATCCGGGCCCGGAACGTGAGCAGGTGCCGGTACCAGGCCAGCACCTCACGGTGCGGCGCCTCGTCGAGCTCGGACCAGTCGAGCACCGAGCTCCGCCAGGTCTCCGGGTCCTGCGGGTCCGGGATCTCCTCCGCGTCCCACCCGAACTCCGCGAACTCCTGCCGCCGCCCGTTGCGGACCGCGTCGGCCAGCTCCGGGTCGTCGAAGTCGGTGAAGAACCGCCACGGCGTCGAGGCGCCCCACTCCTCGCCCATGAACAGCATCGGCGTGTACGGCGACGTGAGAACCAGCGCGGCCGCGATCGCCTGCTGCCCCGGCGTCAGCGCGGGCCGGTCGCCCAGGGCGCGGTTGCCGATCTGGTCGTGGTTCGCCGTGTAGGCGAGGAACGAACCACCCTGGTGCTTGCGGGGATCGATCTGGTGTCCCCAGGTCTTGCCCCGGAACGTCGAGTACGTCCCGTCGTGCATGAACACCCGGGTGAGGGTCTTGGCGAAGACGGCCGGATCTCCGAAGTCCACGTAGTAGCCGAACCGCTCGCCGGTCAGCAGCGCATGCAGGGCGTGGTGGAAGTCGTCGCTCCACTGCGCGGTCATCCCCATCCCGCCCGCGCTGACCGCCTCGATCATCCGCGGGTCGTTGAGGTCGGACTCGGCGACGAGGCCAAGCGGCCGGCCGAGTTCCTTCGAGAGCGCGGCAGTCTCCGTCGACAACTGCTGGAGGAGATGCGTCGGGCTGTCGTCGACCAGCGCGTGGACGGCGTCCAGCCGCAGCGCGTCGAAATGGAAGTCCCGGAACCAGCGCAGTGCGTTGTCACAGATCCAGCGCCGTACCTCGGTGCTGCCGGTGTCGTCCAGGTTGACCGCCGGTCCCCAGGGCGTGGAGTGCTTGTCGGTGAAGTAGGGACCGAAGCTGGACAGGTAGTTGCCACTCGGTCCGAGGTGGTTGTAGACGACGTCGAGGCAGACGGCCAGTCCCGCATCGTGACAGCGGTCGACGAACCGCTGCAGTGCTTCCGGGCCGCCGTACGGGTGATGGACGGCGTAGAGGTCCACGCCGTCGTACCCCCAGCCGTGGACCCCGGGGAACGCGGCCACCGGAAGGAGCGAGACCACCTCGACACCCAGCACGGCCAGGTAGTCCAGGTTCTCGCTGGCGGCGTCCAACGTGCCTTCCGGCGTGAACGTCCCGATGTGCAGCTCGTAGAACACCGAGCCGTGCACGTCCCGGCCGGCCCAGTTGTCGTCGGTCCACTCGAAACGGTCCGGATCGAACATCCGGCTGAAGCCACTGACTCCATTCGGCTGCCAGGCGCTGCGCGGGTCGGGTAGTGGGTCACTGCCATCGACCGAGAACGCGTAGTCGGTGTCGTGGTGCGCCTCGACCACCTTCCGCTCCCACCAGCCGTCGGTCGTCGAATCCATCGGCAGTACGCCGTCCCGCAGCACCAGGTCGACCGAGGACGCGTTGGGTGCCCACACGGAGAAGGTGTACATGACGATCAGCTCCTGACCAGCAGAGCCACCGGGAGATCTTGCAGCAGCTCGTCGATTCGAGCTGCACCACTACCCACCTCGCGGCCGGTCAACACGTTCTTCCACTGACCACTCGGCAGCACGACCGTACTGTCGCCCCAACCACCCAGGCGCTGCAGCGCGGCCGGCAGTCGGGTTGCCACACCGATCACCGCGTCGCCGCGGCAGAACGCGACCGCATGCCCGTTGGAGATCGGAAGCGGCACGTAGCTGCCGGCAAAGGCCTCCGGGTACTGCCGGCGGATCCGAAGTGCTCGCGAGGTCACCAGCAGCTTCTCGTCGGAGAGATCGTTCGGTTTGCCGCCGTCGTCCAGCCGCTGCAGCCGCTCGATGCGGTCCTGGTAGTCCACCGGCCGCCGGTTGTCCGGATCGACGAGGGACAAGTCGACCAGCTCGGTGCCCTGATACACGTCCGGTACGCCGGGCATCGTCAGCTGGACCAGCTTCTGTCCGAGCGTGGCTGCCCTGACGTACTCGGACTGGTCTGCGGCAAAGCGCCGTACCGCGTCGAGCACGGCTTCGTCATTGAGGACGGCCGTTGCGAAGCCGGCGACGGTCTGCTCGTACTCCTCGTCCGGTGAGGTCCAGCTGGTGTGCCGCTTGGCTTCGCGGATCGCCTTGAGGAGGTAGGCCTGCAGACGTTCCTCCGCGATCGGTCCGTCGTCCCAGGTGCCGAAGAGGGTCTGCCAGACCAGGTACTCCGTCGTGCTGTCCAGCAAGGGACCTCGGTAGCTCTCCGACAACTCGCGCCACTCGCGGACCGCGTCGGACCAGGCCGCCGGCTGCTCCGACAGCACACCGAGCCGGGCGCGCACGTCCTCGGAGCGTTTGGTGTCGTGGGTGGAGAGCGTCGTCATCGTCTTGGGCCAGTGCTGGTTCAGCTGGCCGGCGAACGCGTGGAACTCCTCCGGCGTCACCCCGAAGTGCTCGGGGTCGCCACCGACCTCGTTCAGCGAGCTCAGCCGGAACCAGCGGTAGAACGCGGTGTCCTCGACACCCTTGGCCATCACCGGACCGCAGGTCTGCTGGAACCGCACGATCAGCTCGTGCCGCGCCTGCTCGTCGATCGTGCTGGACTCCCGGCCGAGCAGCAGTTGCAGGACGACGTCGAGCGTCTCCTGCCGGTCCTCGTCCAGGTTCGCCCGCGCCTTCTCGGCGGCCCGCTCCATCGCCTCCACCGCCGCCGCCGACGGTTCCTCTCCGGGTACGACGTACGCGCGGTACACCTCGAAATTCACCAGCAGCTCCACGACGACCTCGTGGAAGGCCCTGCGCGTGTGGTCACGCAGCCGGACGTCGTCCTGGCAGATGCGGGCCAGCAACTCGACCAAGCGATGCACTTCGGCGTACTGGCCATGCTGGACGATCTCGCGCTTCGCCTCTTCCACAACCGGGCTGAAGTCGGCCGGTTCTCCGGTCAGCTCGGAATGCAGCGCTGCGAGCGGCGCGGCGCCGGCTGGGTCGACGAAGAGACCGCCGACGCGCAGCAGGGCGTCGTACCCCGTGGTGCCGGCACAGGGCCAGTCGGACGGAAGCTCCTCGTGGCCTTCGAGGATCTTCTCCACGACGACCCAGGCACCGCCGGTCCGCTCGGCCAGCCGTCTGAGGTAGCCGCGCGGGTCGGCCAGGCCGTCCGGGTGGTCGATGCGGAAGCCGTTGAGCTTGCCTTCGTGCAGGAGCTCTAGCAACAGCTCGTGCGTCGCGTCGAAGACCTCCTGTGTCTCCTGACGGACCGCTGCGAGCGTGTCGACGTCGAAGAAGCGCCGGTAGTTCAGCTCCTCGTCGGCGACCCGCCAGTGCGCCAGCCGGTACCACTGCTCGGTGACCAGCTCCTCGATCGGCAGATTCTCGGTGCCTGGCCGCAGCGGGTACTCGTGGTCGTAATAGCGCAGTACGTCGCCGTCGACGGACAGCTCGCCGTCAGCGAGCACCTTGCCGATCCGCTGACCCAGGACTGCCATCAGCAGCGGCTGGTTGCCCGAACCCCAGTCCACGTCGAACCACTCGGCGTACTGCGACCCTGGGCCGAGCCGCAGCACCGACCATAGCGCCTTGTTGAGACTGGCCGGCGTGGGGACCGCCACATGGTTCGGTACGACGTCCACCACCGCGCCCATGCGGTAATCGGCCAACTGGGCCGCCAGACGGTCGAACGCGGGCCGGCCACCCATCGGCTCGGACAGCCGGCTGTGGTCGACCACGTCGTACCCGTGTGCCGAGCCGGGCGCGGCCTGCAGGATCGGGGACAGATAGGCGTGCGAGATCCCGAGGCTGTGCAGGTACGGGACGACTGCGGCGGCATCGTCGAAGCCGAACTCCGCGCGAAGCTGGAACCTGTAGGTGGCCTGTGGGTCCTGACCGGGGTGGTGGGGCGGGGAAGAATTCGGAACTGTCATCCGGCCGCCTGCCTCGGGCGCGTGAGCACCAGCGTGCTGCGTGCCTCCAGCTTGACGGTGCTACCGGCCGCAAGCGGTTCGTCGCTCGCGCCACCGGTGGCGCTGGTCGTGTCGACCACTACTGTCCAGGCCTCGCCGTACTCCTCGGGTGGGAGCAGGAACTCCAGCGACTCGAAGCCGCCGTTGAGGAGGATCAGGAAGGAGTCGTCGACGACCGGCTCGCCGCGCGGATCCGGCTCGGAGATCGCGTCGCCGTTCAGGAAGGCCGCGATCGCCCGGGCGTCGTCACGCTGCCAGTCGCCGTTCTCCATCTCAGTGCCGTTCGGCGTGAACCAGACCAGGTCACCGAGCCCGTCCACGCCGGTGTCGCCGTGGAAGAACCGGCGGCGGCGCAGGACCGGGTGGTTGTTGCGCAACCGGACCAGACCGCGGGTGAACTCGAGCAGGTGCCGCTGCGGCTGGCTCAGGTCCCAGTCGATCCACGAAAGCTCGTTGTCCTGGCAGTAGACGTTGTTGTTGCCCTGCTGGGTGCGGCCGAGCTCGTCGCCGTGCGCGATCATCGGCACGCCCTGCGAGATCAGCAGCGTGGTGAGGAAGTTGCGTTGCTGCTTGGCCCGCAGCCGCAGCACGTCGGGGTCGTCGGTCGGGCCCTCGACACCGCAGTTCCAGGAACGGTTGTGGCTCTCGCCGTCGTTGCCGCCCTCGCCGTTGGCCTCGTTGTGCTTCTCGTTGTACGAGACCAGGTCGCGCAGCGTGAAGCCATCGTGGGCGGTGATGAAGTTGATGCTGGCCAGCGGGCGCCGGCCGTCGTCCTGGTACAGATCGGACGACCCGGTCAGCCGGGAGGCGAACTCGGCCAGCGTGTACTTCTCACCCCGCCAGTAGTCGCGGACGGTGTCGCGGTACTTACCGTTCCACTCGGTCCACAGCGGCGGGAAGTTGCCCACCTGGTAGCCGCCGTCGCCGACGTCCCACGGCTCGGCGATCAGCTTCACCTGGCTGACCACCGGATCCTGCTGGACCAGGTCGAAGAACGCCGACAGCCGATCGACCTCGTGGAACTGACGGGCCAGCGTGGCCGCGAGGTCGAACCGGAAGCCGTCGACGTGCATCTCGGTGACCCAGTAGCGCAGCGAGTCCATGATCAGCTGCAGCACGTGCGGACTGCGCATCAGCAGGCTGTTGCCCGTGCCCGTGGTGTCGTAGTAGTGCTGCTTGGCACCGTCCACCAGCCGGTAATAGGACGCGTTGTCGATGCCACGGAACGCGATCGTCGGGCCCTTGTCGTTGCCCTCGGCGGTGTGGTTGTAGACCACGTCGGTTATGACTTCCAGCCCTGCATCGTGGAAGCGGGCCACCATTTCCTTGAACTCCTGCAGGCACTTGGCGGGATTCGCGGC
>Ga0136846_1215451_pt1 | contig 10037 bp, 7 predicted proteins | sample HopSoiMetagenom2_FD_96841 | JGI IMG/M metagenome (GOLD analysis project Ga0136846, IMG submission 96841) | Grasslands soil microbial communities from Hopland, California, USA - 2 Assembly 2016 (version 4) | ecosystem: Environmental > Terrestrial > Soil > Grasslands | place: USA: Hopland... | reverse complement strand
GTGCCCCCAACGGGGTTCGAACCCGTGCTTCCGCCTTGAAAGGGCGGCGTCCTAGGCCACTAGACGATGGGGACGCAGGGCTCGCCTCCGGTTCGAGACGCGAGCCAAGGATAGCAAGGCCGCCTGACGGTTCTCCATAGAGAACCTCTAGGCTCCCGCCATGGACCGGGCTGGCGTCGAGGCGTGGATAGAGGGCTACCGCCAGGCCTGGGTCGCCAACGACCCGGATCAGGTCGAGGCGCTGTTCACCGAGGACGCCGTCTACGTGCAAGACGCGTTCCAGCCCGGGTGGAACGGCCGTGACGAGATCATCCGGCGCTGGACGGCGGGCATCTCACAGGACGTCGAGATGGACGCCGACGTGTGGGCGCTCGACGGCGACGTGGCGCTCGTGCACTGGACCGTGACCACGCGCAACCACGGCGACCCGGTCGCCGTCCAGTACGACGGCGTGATCGTGCTCAGGTTCGCCGGCGATCGGTGCCGAGAGCTTCGCGAATGGTTCTTCCGTCGAGAGACGCGCTGAGCGCCTCGCTCCCGCCGGCGGCGGTTTCGATGACGTTGCGCACACCTTTGCGCGGCCACGCGATGCGGTTGGGCTCGAGCGTCCGCTCATAAACGACACGCCACTCGGCATCGAACGCGATCACATCGATAGGGAAGCGCATCCCGATCGTGTGGACCGAGCTGCAGCGAAGGAGCACGAGGGCATGCCTGGAGTCGAGCCGTCTGCGACCGAGGAGCCCCCACATCCGCTCCACGGCGGTCTCGGCGACCTCGAAGGTCCAACCCGCGACTTCGACGTCACGCATCCGTCGACCGTAGCGCCTCGTGCCGACGCTCAGTCCTCGACGACGACGCCGAGGTCGACCGGGTCGTCGCCGTGGCCGTCGGCGAGCAGTCGCTCGACGTGGTCCGCGAGCCCGATCGGATAGACGGTCTGCCGCTTGCTCCGGAGCCGGTCGATCGTGAACCACCCGGAGCCGGTGATCGGCTCTTCATCGGGGAACACCGTCACCGCTTCGAACGCGGCGCGGACCTCGACGAGGAACGTGCGCTCCTTCTGGTGGACGCGCCACCGCTCCCAGGTGAACGTGACGTCGCGGGCCCAGATGCACGGTCCGATCGTGAGATCGGACCGGCCGGCCTCTTCGGCGAGCTCACGCGGGGCGGCGTCCTCGTAGGACTCGCCGTCGTCGAGGCCGCCGCCCGGCGTCACCCAGAAGGGATCGCGGAACGATGGTTCCAGCCGAAGGAGCAGTACCTGTGGCTCGGGCGTGAGGACGAGCAGGCGTGCTGCGTCCCGGGAGACCTCTTCCATGGTGGGCCGGGCAGGATTTGAACCCGCGACACGAGGGTTAAAAGCCCCCTGCTCTAACCAAGCTGAGCTACCGGCCCGATGGCAGGGCCCAGCTTATCGACCGCTCCGTGCGCGGTGTCGTCCGGCGCCACATCGTCCGGGCGCTCGAGACGGAACCGCGCGACCGTTCGCGCGAGCTCGTCCGCGAGCTCGGCGAGGTCGCCCGCCGCGGTACGGGCGCCGTCAACGCCTTGCGACGTTTCGGTCGTGGCCGACGCGACGCCGCGGATCGATGTCGCGATCTCCTCGGCGCCTGACGCGGCCTGCGCCATCCGGTCGGTGATGTCGCCGGTCATCTGCTGCTGCTCGTCCACGGCCGCCGCGATGGTGGTCTGCGTGTCGCTGATGTGCCCGACGATCTGGGTGATCCGGTCCAGTGAGGTCGTGGCCGCCTGGACCTCGACCTGGATGCCCGCGATCGTTCGGTCGATCTCCTCGGTCGCCGTCGCCGTCTGGCCTGCCAGCTCCTTGACCTCGTCAGCCACCACGGCGAAGCCCCTGCCCGCGTCGCCGGCGCGCTCAGCCTCGATCGTCGCGTTGAGCGCGAGGAGGTGGGTCTGGCGTGCGATCTTGGTGATCAGCCCGATGACCTCGCCGACCTGCTGCGATGCCGCCTCGAGCCGCTCCACCGTCTCGTGGGTGTCCTCGGCGTCCGTGACGGCCCGGCGCGCGATCATCGCGGCGTCGGCCGCGCTCGACGCGATCTCTTGGATCGACGAACGTAGGCCCTCTGCACCTGCCACCGCCTGGGCGACGTTGCCCGACACCTGCGTGGCGGCCGACGACACGTTCGCCGCCACGTCGGAGGTCTCCTCGGCAGCTGTGCCGATCGAGGCGCCGGTCAGCGCGAGCGTTTCCGCCGACGTCGCGAGCGTGGTCGCACCCGATGTGATCGATGCCATCGCCCCGGCCATCTGCGCCACGGTGGCGTTCAGTGCGGTGCCCATCATCGCGAGCTCGTCGGTCCCGCGGACCTCGACCGACGCCGTGAGGTCGCCCGTGGCGATCCGCTCGAGGGTGTCGACGGACTCGCGGAGCGGCGAGACGATCGAGCGCACGATCAGCGAACCGAGCAACAGCGCGATGGCGATGCAGAGCACGAGGAGCGTGACGAGGCCGACGACCGCCTGGGTGTAGGCGGCGTGTCCGGCCGTGAGCTCGACCTTCGCCGTTGCGTTCGCCGAGCTCATCAGCGCGTTCACGATCGATTGCCCGTCGGCGAACAGCGGCGAGGCGTCGTCCGTGAATCGAGCCTCGAACGCCTTCGTCGCATTGGCGTCCGACAGCGGCAGCAGGCGCCTGAAGATGAGCGGATCGAGCTTCGTCAGGTCGTCGCTGAGGGTCGTGGCCTTGGTGAGCTCGGCGTCGGTCGGATCCGTCGCTCGGAACGCCGCGATGTGCTGCATCGCCTGATCGAACGCGTTCTGGATCTCCTGGACGTCGTTCTGCTTCTCGAAGAAGGCGTCGGTGCTCGCGTGCGCGCGAAGGTTCATCTCGATCTGATCGAGCGACGCATGGATCCCCGCGACCTCCGTCACGGGTTGCAGCGAGTGCTGCGCCACCGCTTCGAGGTTGCTCGATATCCGGTGCATCTGCCAGATGCCGACCAGGCCGACGACCAAGGCGAGCGCGATCGCGACGCCGAAGGCGCCGAAGATCCGCGTGGAGACGCTGCGCTCACGCATCGCGGCATCCAGACGCGGAAGTCGAAGGGTCGGCGGACGCATGTGGGGTCTATCGACGCAGGCTGACGGCTCCCTGAGCGAGGGCGCCAGAGTGGCGGAGAAGCCGTGCGCCGCAGCCTATTCAGCGGTCGTATCGGTCGACGTACCGGTTCGTGATCGGCAGACGGCGATCCCGCCCGAACGCCTTCGGCGTGATCTTGACGCCGGGCGCGGACTGCCGCCGCTTGTACTCCGCGTGGTCGATCATGGCCGCCACGCGCGTCACGAGGTCGGGCGCCCCGATCCCGGCGGACACGATGGCGTCGATCCCCAGGTCGTCCTCGACGTAGGCCTCGATGATCGGGTAGAGCTCTTCATAGGGCGGCAGCGAGTCGGTATCCCGCTGATCGGGACGGAGCTCCGCGCTCGGCGGCTTATCCAGCACGGCGTCCGGGATCGGCGGTTCGGCGCCCGTCGCGCGCGCCGCTTCGTTGCGCCAACGACACAGGTCGTACACCAGCGTCTTGGGGACGTCCTTGATCGGCGCGAAGCCGCCCGCCATGTCGCCATACAACGTGGAGTACCCGACCGCGTACTCGCTCTTGTTGCCGGTCGCCAGCACGAGCCACCCGAACCGGTTCGAGAGCGCCATCAGATCGTTGCCCCGGATGCGCGCCTGGAGGTTCTCGGCGGCGAGACCCTGGACAACGTCGTCGGACGCCAGCTGCGCCTCGTACGCCCGATAGACGTCGGTGATCGGCACCTTGTGGAACGCGACCCCGAGCCGGCGTGCGACCTCCACCGCATCGTCGAGGCTGCCTTGACTCGAATGCATGCTCGGCATCCCGCGCGCGTGGACGGCGTCCGCCCCGAGGGCGTCGACCGCGATCGTCGCTACCAGCGCCGAGTCGATCCCACCGGAGAGCCCGAGCACCACGCCGGTGAACCCGTTCTTACGGACATAGTCGCCGGTCCCGAGTTGGAGGGCCCGGTAGACGTCCTCGGGCTCGTCGGGCCAGGGCGGGCGCTCGTCGGCTTGCAGCTCACCGTCGTCGATCGTCACGACGAGCAGGTCCTCCTCGAAGCGAGCGGCGCGGCACGCGACGGACCCGTCGGGCGCGACGACGAGCGACCCGCCGTCGAAGACCAGCTCGTCCTGCCCGCCGACGGCATTCACGTAGAGGATCCATGCGCCGGTCTCGGCGGCGCGGGCACGAAGAACGTCGAGCCGCTCGTCCGATTTGCCACGGTGATACGGCGACCCGTTCAGGTTGGCGACGATGGGGACGCCGCGGTAGTCGTCGAACGGGGGTCCCGTCGACCAAGCGTCCTCACAGATCGAGATCCCCACGGCGGTCCCGGCGACGTCTGTCACGGTCGCGTCGGCGCCAGCCGCGAACGTCCGCCGCTCGTCGAACACGCCGTAGTTGGGGAGCTTGCACTTGGCGTACCGCGCTCGTACCTCGCCGCCGTGCAGCACCGACGCAGCGTTGTGTACGCCGGCGTTGGTGCGATCGACGAAGCCGACGATCACGTCGCAACCGTCCGCGGTCGCCGCGGCCAGCCTGTGGAGCGCATGCAGGTTGTCGGTGACGAAGGACGACCGGAGCACCAGGTCCTCGGGCGGGTAGCCGGTGATCGCGAGCTCGGTGAAGACGACGGCGTCGGCGCCCGCGGCGGTCGCGCGGCGGGCGGCATCCGTGAGGCGGTCGACGTTCCCGTCCAGGTCGCCGACCGTCGTGTTCAGCTGGCCGAGCGCGATCCGCACCACATCGGGAGCCTACCCGTCGGCGGGCGGTGCGCCGTTGCTACTCGAGGCCGCCGATGTCGACGTTGTACGCCTCCCACACCAGGTCCGCGCCTCGCTGTCGGTGGCGGATCACCGACCCGATGAACCGCTGGAGGTCGTCGCGGGCCTGATCCAGCGGCCAGCCGTCGGTCCCGATCTCCGTGTGCTCGAGGCGGTCGAGGTTCGCCTGGATGCCCTCGCGGATCTCTGGGTGCTCGTCGCGGAGGCGACGGACGTTGCCCGCTAGCCGGGGCGCCCGCTCGAGGATCTCGTCGTACAGACCGTCCTCCTGCTCGGTGACCAGGATGTGCTGTTCGAAGGCGTCGCGAACCTCGTAGAGCTCCTTGAGGACGGTCGCCGTCCAGCCCGGGATGCGGCCGGCCGCGGGCGACGACAGCGCCTCCTCGAGGTGCACGAGGGTGTCGTGCAACGTCTTCCGGCGTTGGCGCGCTGCGTGCAGCGCCGCGGTGAGGTCCTGGTCCTCCGGCATGGGGCGCCAACCGTACCGGAGGGTGTACCCGGCGAGCAAGCGGAGGGTAGGCTATGGACCCCTCATCCCCGGAGGTACTCGTGCGCAAGCAGTTCGCAGAGGTCTGGGCGGGATGAGCAGGCGCTTGCGATGGCGACGTTGATCGAGCCGGGTCGTGCCGACACGCCGTCACCGAACCCCTATGTGCCGAGGATCCTGTTGCGGCACCTGGCCGAAACTCCGGACGAGATCTGCTGGACGACCGAGGGATCCGTCGTCTTCGTCGACATCTCAGGCTTCACGAAGCTCTCGGAGAAGCTCGCCAAGGTTGGCAAGGAGGGCGCCGAGCAGGTCACCGGTGCGATCGAGGCTTGTTTCACCGACCTGCTCGCCGTCGCCTACGCGAACGACGGCAGCCTGATCAAGTTCGGCGGCGACGCCCTGCTGCTCTTGTTCGAGGAGGAGGACCACGTCGCCAGCGCGTGCCGGTCGGCGATCTGGATGAGGCGAACGCTGCGCGATGTCGGCCGGATCGAGCTCCCCGGCGGGGCCCACCTTCAGCTCCGCATGTCGGTCGGGGTGCACACCGGCACGTACCACTTCTTCCACGTCGGCGGGTCGCATCGCGAGCTGGTGGTGACGGGCCCGGGCTGGACCGGGACGGTCTCGATGGAGCACGTCGCCGACGCGGGCGAGATCTTGCTGAGCTCCGAGATCGCGGCCCTTTTGCCCCCCCGATGCATCGGCGAAGCGAAGGGACCCGGGTTCCTCTTGAAGCGCGAGCCGCCGGGCCACCACGCTGCTGTCAAGGCGCCGCCGTACGCGGTGGATGCCGAGACCGTCGCGTATTGCCTGTCGACCGCGGTGCGCGGCCACGTCCTCGCGGGCGGCGGCACGCCTGAGCACCGCCAGGTCTCGATCGCGTTCGTGCACTTCGACGGGACCGACGACGCGATCGCCGAACGCGGGCCCGACGCGGTCGCCGCCGATCTGCAGGAGCTGCTGACCGACACCCAGGCCGCTTGCGACGAGTACGGCGTGTGCTTCCTTGCCTCGGACGCCGACGACAACGGCGGGAAGCTGATCCTCACGGCGGGAGCCCCCACGATCACCGGCAATGACGAGGAGCGGATGCTGCTCGCGCTGCGAAAGATCGCCGACAAGCAGCGGCGGATCCCGATCCGGATCGGAGTCAATCGCGGCGCGGTGTTCGCCGGCGACATCGGGCCCTGGTATCGCCGCACCTACACGGTGATGGGCGACGCGGTGAACCTGGCTGCGCGGTTGATGGCGAAGGCGACCGCCGGACAGATCTTCGCGACCGCCGACGTCCTGGACGCGAGCGGCACGTTGTTCAACACCATCGAGCTCGAGCCGTTCATGGTGAAGGGCAAGGCCAAGCCGGTGCAGGCCTGGGCGGTCGGCGAGGTCGTCGGCTCACGCACCAGGGACGCGCACGTGCGGTTGCCGTTGGTGGGCCGCGACGATGATCTCGCCGTGCTGCGGAGCGCCCTGGTCGACGCGCGCGGTGGTCATGGGTCGTTGGTCGACATCGTCGGCGAGCCCGGGATCGGCAAGACGAGGTTGATCGAGGAGCTCCACGCCGAGCACGAGGCGAGGGTGCTGTTTGCGACCGCCGAGGCGTTCACCTCGTCGTCGCCGTACGTCATCTGGCGTGCGCTGCTTCGCGATCTCATCGACGTCGGGTGGGAGGCGGACGACGAGACGGTGATCCGACGGATCCAAACGGTCGTCATCGACCAAGACCCCGCCCTGGTTCCTTGGATCCCTCTCATCGGCATCCCGCTCGACGTCGACATCCCCCTCACGCGTGAGGTCGAGAACCTCGCCGAAGAGTTCCGGCTGCCCAAGCTGCACGAGGTGACGGAGCGGTTCCTCGAGCTGACGATGACCGGCGAGACGTTGCTTCATGTTGAGGACGCTCATCTGATGGATGGGGCGTCCGCCGAGCTCTTCACATATCTGCTAGCCCGGATCAGTGAGCACCCGTGGCTCATCACCGTCACACGGCGGGACGAGCACACCGGTTACGTCGCGCCGGAACATGACCGGGTGCGACGGATCACGCTCTCGCCCCTTGCGAGGGAGGAGATCATCCGGCTTGTCGAAGCGGTGACCGAGGACATGCCGCTGTTGCCGCACGACGTCTCACTCGTGGCCGACCGCGCCGGTGGGAACCCGCAGTTCGCGCTCGACCTCGCGCAGGTCGTGTCTTCGGGGGGCATGCTGCCCGCGTCGATCGAAACCGCCGCGATGGCTCGGATCGACGCACTGGCGCCCGCCGACCGCGAGCTGGTGCGGCGCACGTCGGTCCTCGGGACCTCCTTCGCGCTCCGGTTCCTCCCCGACGTCCTCGATGACGACGCGCCCTCGCCGGATGACGCGACCTGGGAACGGCTCGGCGAATTCTTCGCCGATGACGGGGAGGGCTACGTCCGGTTCCGGCGGGCGGTGGTTCGCGACGCCGCCTACTCGGGGCTTCCGTTCCGAACCCGGAGGGCGCTCCACGCCAAGGTCGCCTCCCGGTTCGAAGCCGAGTTCAACCCGGACGAGGCGGGGGGCTTGCTCTCGCTCCACTACTTCTTGGCGGGTGACCTCGAGCGGGCGTGGCCGTACGCGCGGCAGGCAGCGGCCCGTGCGCAGGAACAGTTCGCGCACCAAGAGGCGGCGCAGCTTTACCGGCGAGCGATCGATGCGGCGAACCGCCTGCCGACCGTCTCGGAAGGCGAGGTCGGCGATCTCTATCGGGGTCTCAGTGACGCGCTGATCCGCTACGGCGAGCTGCGGGCCGCCGACGAGGCGAGCGCGAAGGAGATCAAGTACCGCAAGAACGATCCGGTCGAGGGCGGCCGCGCGCTGCTCAAGCGCGCCAAGATCCAGTCGCGGCTGCACACGTTCTCCCGTGCACTGTGGTGGATCAGCCGATCGCGGTCGATCCTCGCGAAGTCCGATCAGGCCGAGGCGGTCGCCGTCGCGGCCGACGCCGCTGCGTTCTATGCCGTGACGCTCAACCGGCTCGGCAGAACGACCGAATCGGCGCGATGGGGGCATCGCGCCGTCGAGGAGGCGGAGTCGTCGGGCAACCAGCGCGCGCTGGCGGAATCGTTCGATCTCCTCGATTCGATCAACATGGAGGCCGGCGAGCCGATCGGCGAGTACTGGGATCGCGCGTACGAGATCTACGGCGAGATCGGCGACCTGAGCGCACAGGAACGCGTGGTCGCGAACAAGGGTGTCGGCCTCCAGGCCGAGGGTCGGTTCGACGAAGCGATGGCGTCGTACGAGCGGTCTCGAGAGATCGCCGAGCAGATCGGCGACGTATACGCGTCCGCCATCTCGATGATGAACGAGGCGGAGATCCATTCCGATCGCGGCAACCTGGACGTCGCCGAGCGCCTGCTGGAGAAGTCGGTTCGATTCCTCAGGGCGTCGGGCGACAGCTACATGATCGCCGGCTCGCTGCAGTACCTCGGCCGGGTGCTTGCCCGGCTCGGTCGAACCGACGCGGCGCTTGCAGCCTTCGAAGAGTCGGAGGAGCGATTCGCGGAGATCGGTGCGATCCCCGATGCAACCGAGGTGCAAGTCCTTCGGGCCGAGTGTTTCGTGCTTCGCGCCGACCCCCGAGCGGTCCTCGACCAACTCGGGCGGCTGCGCGACCAGAAGAGCTTGGGAGAGCAGTTCCGGGCGAGCGTCCTGCGGACGACCGGCTACGCGCACGCGCAGCTGGGGGAGCTCGCGGCGGCGCGCGAGGCGTTCCTGATGGCGCTGGACGATGCGCGCCGGCGCAGCGCCGGGTTCGACGTGCTGGAGGCATCGGTCGCGCTGACTCGGCTCGCCCGGCTCGAGGATGGCGCGGTTCCGATCGACCCCGAGATGGAATCGCTCGTCGAGCAGCTCGGGATCGTGGCCGTGACCTCCGTGCCTCTCCCTGCATAACGAAGGGCCGGCCCGAAGGGCCGGCCCTGTCGTTCGTTGCTGCGTTTCGCGATCAGTACGACGTGCGGAGCTTCCCGTCGACGAGCGAGATGATCGTGTCGGAGCGCGCCACGCCGTCAGACGTGGGCGTCTCCGTCGTGCTCATCAGGCACGTCGTCGCGCCGGGCTGCTCGCCGGTCGGCATGCTCACGAAGTTGTGGCTGCCGTCGACGTTACAGAACAGCACGGGCTGGAACCCCGTCGAGTCGTTGGGGTTGTCGTCGTACAGGAGCGTCGACTGCTGCTTGTTCGTGAGCGCCCAGTCGATGTCCTGTGTGATCTGCTTCGATCCGGTTCCACTGACGTTCACCGGATAGAAGTCGGTCTCTTGCGTCTTGTCGGCGTTGACCCAGCTCTCGAAGACGTACGTGCCGAGCTTGCAGTCCCCGGGCATCGTCACGCTCGCCACGGGGTCGGCGCCGCCGCCGACCGAGTAGCTCGCGCTGCAGGCAGTGACCTCGATCGTCCTGGCGTTGAAGAAATCGACGCCGGTGACGTCGGGCGAGGACACCGGCGGGGTCACGGCATAGCCGCCCGATTCGGTCCCCGTCGCGGTGCAGGTGGTCGTTGTCGCCACGCTGGCACCAGGGAAGTCAGAGTCGGTCGGCGTCTCCTGGAACCAGCCGAGGTAGGTCGGCGTCTCGGCCGGCGCCGTCTCGCACACCGTGTAGGCGTGGCCCGCCTCGAGGTTGCTGATCTTGTAATGACCGGCGTTGGGGTAGGTCACCGTGCCGGCCGATGCGGTCCCGTCGTACGCGG
>Ga0136846_1241650_pt1 | contig 10038 bp, 9 predicted proteins | sample HopSoiMetagenom2_FD_96841 | JGI IMG/M metagenome (GOLD analysis project Ga0136846, IMG submission 96841) | Grasslands soil microbial communities from Hopland, California, USA - 2 Assembly 2016 (version 4) | ecosystem: Environmental > Terrestrial > Soil > Grasslands | place: USA: Hopland... | reverse complement strand
TGGTCGACGAACAGGTACCCCGTGACCCCGAGCGCGAGCAGGTTGATCGCGACGCCGCCGACGATCTGGTCGGCGCGCATCGTGATCGAGAAGACCGCGTGCACGAGCGCGAGCGCGCCGCCGGCGACGCCCGCGACGAGGAGTCCGATCACCCACGACCCGCCGACGTCCGCCCCGTAGATGCCGAAGTAGCAGCCCATCAGCATCATGCCCTCGATGCCGATGTTGACGACGCCCGAGCGCTCGGAGACGATGCCGGCCAGTGCGCCGAAGATCAGCGGCGTCGCGAACCGGAGCATCGCCGCGAACAGCGCCGACCACGTGACGACGTCCTCGAGGTGACCGGTGCCCGACTGCGTGGCGGCGACCGCGCCGCCGGCGCCGATGACGCCCGCGGCGACCGCGCCCCAGCCCAGCCGCGTCTCGTTCCGGCCGACGACCCAGAGGCCGCCGCCGATCGCGACGACGCCGAGGATGACCGACGGGATCGGCGAGCGCACGAGCGCCGGCGGCAGCGCGATGAACCACGCGACGATGCCGACCGCGATCGCGGCCCACGCGACGTGGCGCGGCGACAGCGTGCTCTCGCGCTCGGCGGTGGCGACGGCGGTACTCAAGTTTCGGACTCCCGCCTTCGCCGGAAGGGCACGAGCCGCCGCCCGGACCGCAGGATTGCGATGACCAGCACGTCCGCCGAGACGAACAGCACGACGAGGCCCTGGATGATCGTCGTAAGGTTCGATGCGAGCTGGGGCTCGAAGATCGTCGGGTCGAGGTTGCGCTGCGATGTCCCGCTCAGGAGCGCGCCGAACAACAGCGCCGAGAACAGCGTGCCGATCGCCGTGTTGCGGCCGAGCAGCGCGACCGCGATCCCGAGGAAGCCGATCTGCGAGATGTCGATGTCGTTCGTCGCGATGCGGAACTGCCAGCCCAGGATGTCCATCGCGCCCGCCAGGCCGGCGAAGAAGCCGCACACCGCCATCACCAGCAGGTAGTTGCGCGCGACGCTCATCCCGCCGTAGCGCGCGGCCTCGGGGTTCAGGCCGACCGCGCGCACCTCGTAGCCGGTCGTCGAGCGGTTCAGCACGACCCAGAACGCGACCAGCGCGACGAGCGCCACGAAGATCCCGATGTGCAGGCCCTGCAGCTCCGGGTCGCCCCAGAACACGTGGAGCTTCGCGCCGCCGGCGATGTCGTTCGAGACCGGGACCGACGGCTGGTTGCCCTGCAGTGGGCCGCCGAGCCCGAACAGGTAGTCGCCGATGTAGATCGCGGTGTAGTTGAGCATGATCGTCGAGATCACCTCGTTGGCCCCGACGGTCGCCTTGAGGAGGCCGGCGATGCCAGCCCACAGCGCCCCGGCGACGGCGGCGAGCAGCGCCGCGATCAGCACGTGCGGTACGTGCGCCATCCCGGCGAACGACGACCCGGCCCACACCGCGGCGTACGAGCCCATGAGGTACTGGCCCTGGCCGCCGATGTTGAACAGCCCGCAGCGGAACGCGAACGCGACCGCCAGGCCGGTGAGGATCAGCGGAACCGTCTGGATCAGCGTCTGCTGCAGGTTCAGCGCGGCGGCCGGGCGGTCGGCGCTGCTCGTCCACGGCAGCAGCCAGTTCAGGCCGGTGCCGTCGAAGATCGCCTTGTACGTGCTCAGCGGGTTGTGGCCCGTGAGCAGGATCACGAGGCCGCCGGCGAGGAACGCCATGACGACCGTCAGGAGCGGGACGACGACCCCGCCGCCCTGCACGTACGCGGCGAGGCGCGCGGCGGAGGTCTGCCCGCCGCCCTCCGGCCCGGGGCCACCCGCGAGGGCGGCGCCGGCAGCCGGCTCGTCGACGGCGCTCATCCCGAGGGCCTTCTCATGAGGTCGCCGGGGAGCTCGGTCGAGCGATGACGCGCTGTCACGCGGCCTCGCGCCGGCGCCCGCCGGTCATCGCGATCCCCAGCTCCTCCTCGCTGGCGTCGGGCGGGAACTCGCCGACGATCCGCCCCTCGTAGATCACGAGGATCCGGTCGGCGAGCGAGCGGACCTCCTCGGACTCGAGCGACATCAGCAGGATGCCGCGGCCCGCGTCGCGCTCGGCGACGAGGCGGCGGTGGACGAACTCGATCGCGCCGACGTCGAGGCCGCGGGTCGGCTGGGCCGCGACGAGCACCCGGGGGTTGCAGGCGATCTCGCGCGCGATGACGCACTTCTGCTGGTTGCCGCCCGACAGGGCGGCGGCCGGCGTCTCGGGCTCGCCGCCGCGGACGTCGAACTCGCGGATGAGCGACCGGGCGCGCGTGACCATCTTCCGCGGCGACAGCCACCCGTGGCGCGAGAGCTTCGGCGTGCGGTACTCGCGCAGCGCGAGGTTCTCGGCGATCGAGAAGTTGAGCACGAGACCGCGGCGGTGGCGGTCCTCGGCGATGTGCGAGACGCCCGCGGCGACCATGTCGCGCGCGCCGGCGCCCGTGCGGTCGCGGCCCTCGACGGCGATCTCGCCCTGCTCGACGCCGCGCAGGCCGGTGATCGCCTCGATGAGCTCGCTCTGCCCGTTGCCGTCGACCCCGGCGAGCGCGACGATCTCGCCGGCGTGCACCGTCAGGTCGACGCCCTGCACGGCCGGCAGGTCGCGGTCGTCGCGCACGTGCAGGTCGCGGATCTCGAGGATCGGCTCGCGGCGCTCGAGCGGCGCCTTGTCGACGCGCAGGAGGACGTCGCGGCCCACCATGAGCCGGGCGAGCGACCCCTCGGTCGCGCCCTCGGTGGAGACGGTGTCGACCCGCTTGCCGCGCCGCAGGACCGTCACGCGGTCGGCGATGTCGAGCACCTCGCCGAGCTTGTGGGAGATGAAGACGATCGCCTTGCCGTCGTCGCGCAGCGCGCGCAGGACCCGGAACAGGTCCTGCGTCTCCTGCGCCGTCAGCACGGCGGTCGGCTCGTCGAGCACGAGGATCCGCGCCTCGCGGTAGAGCGCCTTGAGGATCTCGACGCGCTGCTGCTGGCCCACCGACACGTCCTCGACGACGGCGTCGGGGTTGACGGCGAGCCCGAACCGGTCCGACAGCTCGCGCACGCGCGCGTCGGCCGCCTGCACGTCAAGCAGGCCGCCCGCCGACCGCGGCTCGTCGGCGAGCACGATGTTCTCGGCCACGGTCATGACCGGGATCAGCATGAAGTGCTGGTGCACCATGCCGATCCCGAGGTCGATCGCGTGCCGCGGCGAATCGATCGTGACGCGCTCGCCGTCCACGCGGATCTCGCCCTCGTCGGGCCGGTACAGGCCGTAAAGGATCGACATCAGCGTCGACTTGCCCGCGCCGTTCTCGCCCAGGAGCGCGTGGACCTCGCCTGCCTGCAGGTCGAAGTCCACGCCCTCGTTGGCGACGATGCGCCCGAAGCGCTTCGTGATGCCGCGCAGCTCGAGCGCTCGCTCCATGCGTCGCTAGGTCCCGCCCTTGCCCACCGTGTCCGGGGGCGTGATCGTCCCGTCGAGGATCTGCTTCTTGATGTCGGCGATCTGGGACGCGTACTTCTGACCGGCGGGGCTGATCTTGCCGATCCCGACGCCGTCGTTCTGCAGGTCGTTGATGACGTCGGCGCCGCCCTTGTAGTTGTTGTCCTGGACGGACTTGATCGCGTTGAAGACCGCCACGTCGACCTTCTTCAGCGCGCTCGTGATGATCTCCGGGCCGAGGTAGGACTGGTCGGCGTCGACGCCGATGGCCTGCACGCCCTTCTCCTTGGCCGCGTCGATCGCGCCGAGGCCGCACGAGCCGGCGACCTGGAACACGACCTTGGCGCCCTTGGCGATCTGGTCGAGCGCGATCTCCTTGCACTTGTCCTGCGCGGTGAAGCTCTGCGAGTAGCCGTTAAGCGTCTTGATGCTCGGGTCGGCCTTCTTGGCGCCGGCCTGGAAGCCGGCGATGTAGTGGTCGACTGGCGGGATCTTCTGGCCGCCGACGCTCGAGAGCGAGCCGCCGTTGTCCTTGGCGTACAGGGCGGTGAGGTAGCCGACGAGGTAGCCGGCCTCCTGTTCCTTGAACGGCAGCCCGACGACGTTCTTCGGCTTGCTCTTCATCAGCGTCGGCGAGTAGTCGATGATCGCGAACTTCTGCTGGGGGAACTTCTTCGCCGCCGCCTCGACCGCGTCGGCCATCAGGAAGCCGTTGCCGATGATCAGGTCGTACTTCTGCGTCGCCAGCGTCGTCAGGTTCGGGATGTAGTCCGAGTTCTGCTTGGAGATCAGAACGCGACCCTGGACACCGAGCTGCTTGACGGCGCGCTGGAGGCCGTCGTTCGCAAGCTGGTTGAACGAGCGGTCGTTGAGGCCGCCGATGTCGGTGACGAGGCCGACCTTGATCTGCTTGCCCTGAGGCGCGCTCGAGGCGCTGCTGCTCGAGCCGCCGCCGCCGCTGTCGTCGCTGCTACTGCCGCACGCGGCAACGCCGACGGCGCCGACGGCCAGTGTGAGGGCGATGGCCATCGCCCGGAACGTCCTGCGGTGCACTGCTCCTCCTTTGTGTTCCTCCTCGCGGGGACCGGAGTCCATCCGCTCCCCAAGGCGGGGAGTCTACGTCGGGCGGCCGTCGCCGTCGCCGAGGCGCGCGAGCAAGGCCGCACGGAGCGGCGGTTCCGCGAAGCTCGCCTCGATCGCGGTCCGCGTGAGCCCGACGAGGTCCGCGTCGCTCATCCCGAAGCGCTCGCGGGCGACGGCGTACTCGCCACCCACGCTCGCGCCGAAGTAGGGGGGGTCGTCGGAGGCGAGCGTGACCCGCACGCCGGCGTCGCGCAGCGCCGGGAGCGGATGCGCCTCGAAGCTCGGGAACACGCCGAGGACGACGTTGCTGGTCGGGCAGCACTCGAGGACGATCCCGCGCTCGGCGATCTCGGCGACGAGCCCGGGGTCCTCGATCGCCCGCACGCCGTGCCCGAGCCGGGTGACCGGCAGGTCGAGCGCGGCGCGGACGCTCTCGGCGCCGGCCCACTCGCCGGCGTGGACGCTGCAGCCGAGCCCGGCGGCGGCGGCGATCGCGTAGGCCTCGGCGAACGGGCCCGGCGGGTAGCCGGCCTCGTCGCCGGCCATCTGGAAGCCGACGACGTACGGGTGCGGGCGCGCGGCGGCGTGGCGGGCGATCCGCAGCGCCTGCTCGACGCCGAAGTTGCGGATGCACGTGAGGAGGATCCGCGCCTCGATGCCGTGACCGGCGCGGGCGTCGTCGATCCCGGCCGCGATCCCGGCGAGGTGGTCCTCGTCAGAGAGGCCGACGAGCGCGGCGTGGTCGGGCGAGGCGATCAGCTCGACGTAGATCGCGCCCTCCGCGGAGCACGCGGCGAGGTACTCGGAGGTGATGTCGCGGTAGTCCTCGGCGGTGCGGATGACGCTCGCCGCCATGTCGTAGGTCTGCAGGAAGTCGAGGAAGTCGCGCCAGGCGAAGCGGTCGGGGCTCGCGAAGACGCCGTCTGGCACCCTGAGCCCGTTGCGCTCGGCGATCCGGCGGACGAGGTGCGGGGGCGCGGTGCCCTCGAGGTGGACGTGCAGCTCCGCCTTGGGGACCATCACGCGAGGCGCTCGCGGATCGCGGGCGTGTCCGCCGGCGGCTCGTCGCCGACGGTGAACGCGGCGCGCAGGGCGGCGACCGCCGCCTCGGCCTCCGCGTCCGTGCGCGCGTGGACGATCGCGAGCGGGCGGTCGGCGGGCCCGACGCGGTCGCCGGGCGCGGCGACCTCGCTGAGCCCGACGGCGTGGTCGACGTCCTCGGCCTCGTGGCGGCGGCCGCCGCCGAGCGCCACGACGGCGAGGCCCACGGCGCGAACGTCGATCGCCTGCACGACGCCGCCGCGCTCGGGCGTCGCCGCGACGATCCGCGCCGCGGCGGGGAGGTGCGCGTCGGGGCGCTCGAGAAGGTCGGCCGGGCCGCCGAGCGCCGCGACCATCTTCGCGAAGCGCTCGGCCGCGGCGCCGCTGCGGAGGGCCTGCTCCGGGTCGCCGTCGATCCGGCCGAGCTCGAGCAGCTCGCGGCACAGCTCGAGCGTGACCTCGACCAGCTGCGGGTCGCTCGCCGCGCCGGTCAGGTGGTCGATCGACTCGCGGACCTCGAGCGCGTTGCCGGCCGTCCGCCCGAGGACGCGGTCCATGTCGGTGATCAGCGCGCTCGCCGGCAGCGCGTTGCCGGTCGCGACGTCGACGATCGCGCGCGCCAGCTCGCGGGCGGAGTCGAGATCGGGCATGAAGGCGCCCGAGCCGGCCTTGACGTCCATGACGAGCGCGTCGAGGCCGGCGGCGAGCTTCTTGGAGAGGATCGACGCGACGATGAGCGGCAGCGACTCGACGGTGCCGGTCGCATCGCGGATCGCGTAGAGGCGGCGGTCGGCCGGGGCCAGCGCGGCGGTCTGCCCGACGATCGCGCAGCCCGCGCTCGCGACTACCGAGCGGAACCGGTCGAGGTCGGGCGTCGCGACGTAGCCGGGGATCGACTCGAGCTTGTCGAGCGTGCCGCCGGTGTGCCCGAGGCCGCGGCCGGAGATCATCGGCACCGCCCCGCCGCACGCCGCGACGACGGGGGCGAGCAGCAGCGACACCTTGTCGCCGACGCCGCCGGTCGAGTGCTTGTCGAGCGCAGGGCCGTCGAGGCCGGCCTCGGACCAGTCGAGGACCTCGCCGGAGCGCATCATGGCCCCGGTGAGCGCGACGCGCTCGTCGGCGGTCATGCCCTTCAGCACGACCGCCATCGCGAAGGCGCCGACCTGCGCGTCGCTGACCGTCCCGTCTGTGATGCCGCGGACGAGCCACTCGATCTCGTGGGGCTCGAGCGCGCCGCCGTCGCGCTTGCGGCGGATCAGCTCCTGGGGGAGGACGCCGCCGGGGCTCATCCCGCGGTCTGCAGGCGGGCGAGGATGTCGTCGACGAGCGAGCTCGCCCCGATGCGGAAGCGCCCCGGCGTCGCCCAGCCGGCGCCCATGACCTCGTCGGCGAGCGCGAGGTACTCGGCGGCCTGCTCGGCGGTGCGGACGCCGCCCGACGCCTTCACGGCGCCGTGGCCGGCGCGCTTGACGACCTCGAGCAGGACGCGCGTGGCGTCGAGCGTCGCGCCCGGCCCGACCTTGCCCGTCGACGTCTTCAGGAAGTCCGCGCCGGCGTCGAGCGCGCGCTCGCCGGCACCGCGGATCGTCTCCTCGTCCTTGAGCGAGCCCGTCTCGAGGATCGCCTTGAGGCCCGTGCCGTCGCCGATCGCGGCGCGCGTCGCGCCGACGACCCGCTCGATCGCGCGGTCATCGCCGGCGGCGAATGCCCGCCACGGCACGACGACGTCGACCTCGGCCGCTCCCGCCTCGACCGCGCCCGCGGCCTCGCGGGCGGCGAGGTCGGCGTCGTCCTCGCCGGCGGGGAAGTTCGCGACCGCGGCGACCGGCACGCCGGTCCCGATCACGCGGTCGATCCACTCGGGGTAGACGCAGATCGCCGCCACGCTGCCGGCCGGCGTCACCGCCTTGGCGGCCAGCGCGTCGATCGCGTCGGCGTCGTCGGGGCGCTCCAGGCGGGTGAGGTCGACGACGCCCAGGGCGCGGCGCAGGTCGTCCGGCGCGCTCACCGAATCCGCCCCACGAACGCCTCGATCAGGCGCGAGAGGTCGCCGGCGGCGCGCCGGGCGTCGCGCAGCGTCTGCTCGTGGCTGAGCGGCTCGGCCGACAGGCCCTCGGCGAGGTTCGTGATCGTCGAGACCGCCGCGACGCGCAGCCCCGCGTGGCGGGCGACGATCGTCTCGGGCACGGTCGACATGCCGACCGCGTCGGCGCCGAGCGTCACGAACGCGCGGATCTCGGCGGGGGTCTCGAAGCTCGGGCCGGATACCGCGAGGTAGACGCCGTCGGCGAGTGGGATCCCGAGCTCGTCGGCGCTCGCGTGCAGCGTCGTGCGGAGCTCGGGGTCGTAGGCGTCGCGCAGGCTCGGGAAGCGCGGCCCGATCGCGTCGTCGTTCGGGCCCGTCAGCGGGTTGTGGCCCGTGAGGTTGATGTGGTCGGCGAGCGCCATGAGGCTGCCGGGGCCGAGCTCGGGGCGCAGCGAGCCGGCCGCGTTCGTGAGGATCAGCGTGTCGGCGCCGGCGGCGCGAAGGGCCCGAATAGGCGTTCGGATCGGCTCGTGGGGTGGGCCCTCATACAGGTGCTGCCGGCCCTGGAGGACGGCGACGGTCACGCCGGCGAGGTCGCCGAGGACTGCCCGCCCGGCGTGGCCGGCGACGGTGGGGCGGGGGAAGCCGGGCAGCTCGTCGTACGGGATGACGTTCGCGTCGGTCACCGCGTCGGCGACGGCGCCGAGGCCGGAGCCGAGCACGATCCCGACGCGCGGCGAGCGCCCGCCGCGGTCGATCAGGGCGCTCGCGGCGCGCTCGGCGAGGTCGGCCGGCTTCGTGCTCACCCGAGCGCCTCGGGCCCGAACCCCAGCGGCAGGAGCTCGGCCATCGTGTAGGTCCGGCGCGGGCCGCCCGGCCGCCCGAGGTGCACCTTCGTCTCCGGGCGCGCGAACTCCGACAGCCGCTGGCGACAGCCGCCGCACGGCGGGCAGATGTCCAGGCGCTCGGCGACGACCGCGACCTCGGCGATCTCGGTGCCGCCCGCCGCGACCATCACGCCGATGGCCGACGCCTCCGCGCACTGGCCCTGCGGGTAGGCGGCGTTCTCGACGTTCGCGGCCGCGTGGATCGCCCCGTCCGGCGTGCGCAGCGCGGCGCCGACGGGGAAGTGCGAGTACGGGACGTGGGCGTTGCGCATGACGGCCGCCGCCGCTCGGAGCAGCTCGTCGTCTCCGGAGTCCTGCAGGAGGTCCGCGTACCCGGTCGCCTCGATCGCGTCGTCCTCGATGGCGAGCTCGGCCTTGAGCCGCGCGACGAGGTCGGTCTCGCGCGCGAGGTCCGAGCCGTCGGCCGCGACGCCCTCGAGCTCGACGAAGTCACCCAGGCCCTCGACGCGGTCGAGGTGGATCCGCACGCCCTCCCAGAGGAGCAGGTGGCGGCGCTTGTCGACGACGACGGTCGTGCCGAGCGCCGCGTCGAGCGCGTCGCGGAGCGCGTGCGGGTCGGCGATCGGCGCGATGCGGTAGCGGCTCTCGCGGGCGTTTGCTTCGTCGTCGCGCTCGTACGCGATGAGCTCCGCATGGCCGGGGTCCTGCTCGCGGAGCTTCAGCCGGCCGCGCGGGGCGGCGAAGTACGTGTCGCGCTGGCGCAGCTCGCCGCGATCCTCGGCGCCGAGGGCGCGGGCGCGCTCGAGCGAGCGCTCGGGCTCGGGGTCGCGCGCCTTGAGCTCGACGTTGCGCCGCGGCGGGGCCATGACGCCTGCAACCTACAAGCCGCCGTCGCGAGTGACCTGCGAGGATCGCGCGCATGCCCGAGCTCACCGTGGTCGAGCACCCCGTGCTCGCCGACCGGCTCGTGGTCCTCCGCGATCGGGCCACGTCGCACGGCGCGTTCCGCCGCGCGCTCGAGGAGGCGTCGGCGATCCTGGCGATCGAGGCCACGCGCGACCTGCCGACCCGCGACGTCACGGTCGACACGCCGCTCGAGCCGGCCAACGGCAAGATCCTGCTCGGCGAGGTCGCCATCGTCCCGGTCCTCCGCGCCGGCCTGGGGATGGTCGACGGCTTCCTGCGCCTGCTGCCCGACGCGCGCGTCGGCCATCTCGGCATGTACCGCGACGAGGTCGACCACGCGCCGGTCGACTACTTCGAGCGGCTCCCGCCCGGCCTCGCCGAGGCCCACGTGATCGTGCCCGACCCGATGCTCGCGACCGGCGGCAGCGCCGTTCACGCACTCACGCGGCTCAAGGAGGCGGGCGCCGAGCGGCTGCGGCTCGTGTGCCTCGTCAGCGCGCCCGAGGGCGTCGAAGCCGTCCACGCGGAGCACCCCGACGTGCCGATCTGGACCGCCCCGCTCGACCGCGAGCTCGACGACAACGCCTTCATCCGGCCGCGCCTCGGCGACGCGGGCGACCGCGTGTTCGAGACCTCGGGCTAGCGAGCCGCGCTTCGCCATCGCCGTGGTGGCGAATGTGCACTTGAC
>Ga0136846_1212751_pt1 | contig 10038 bp, 8 predicted proteins | sample HopSoiMetagenom2_FD_96841 | JGI IMG/M metagenome (GOLD analysis project Ga0136846, IMG submission 96841) | Grasslands soil microbial communities from Hopland, California, USA - 2 Assembly 2016 (version 4) | ecosystem: Environmental > Terrestrial > Soil > Grasslands | place: USA: Hopland... | reverse complement strand
GACTCCGGGGAGTCGGAGCCGTGCACGAGGTTCTGCTGCACCTGGAGGCCCCAGTCGCGGCCGAGGTCACCGCGGATGGTGCCCGGCGCGGCGGCCGTGGGGTCGGTGGCGCCGGCCAGCGAGCGGAAGCCCTCGATGCAGCGCTGGCCCTCGATCACCATCGCCACCACCGGACCGGAGAGCATGAACTCCACGAGCGGCTCGAAGAACGGCTTGCCCCGGTGCTCGGCGTAGTGGAGGTCGAGAAGGTCGCGGGTCGCGCTCCGGCGCTGGAGCTCGACGAGGGTGTAACCCTTGGCCTCGATCCGGCGGATCACCTCACCGGTGAGACCTCGGCGTACGCCGTCGGGCTTGACCAGGACCAGGGAACGTTCCATGGGCGGCACCCTATCGAGCGTCCGACGCGCCTCCCCACCGGGCGACGCGACGTCGTACGGCGTCGGGAACCGGCCCCTCGACATCGCTCTCGATCGGTCCGGCGGCGATCCTCAGCGGCACGACCCCGGACCAGCCTCCGGCCGCCACATCCCTCGCGTCGTCGGCGACACCACCCGTGCGCGCCTTCACCGACGCTTCCGCCAGCGGTACGGCGATCACGACGGTCGCGGCGAGCTCCTTGCGCGTGTTGTCTCGCAGCGAGGCGGACCGTCCGGGCACGACGTTGTCGACGATCAGCCGCAAGGCGTGGTCGCGCTCTGCATCGTCCTCCACGAGCCGTCCGGGGCCCATCACCACCGCCGAGCGGTAGTTCATCGAGTGGCTGAACGCGACCCGCGCGAGCACCAGCGCGTCGACGAGGGTGAACGTGGCGCAGAGGGTGGCGCCGGGCGACTCGCGGAGCCAGGGAGCGGCGACCGAGCCGTGGAGGTAGAGGGTGCCGCCGTCGTCGGGGCCGTCGCTGTCGACCCCGAAGATCGACGGGAGCACGACCGGCGCCCCGTCGCGGACGATCCCGACGTGGCAGACCAGCGCCTCCTCCAGCACGGCGAGCAGGTCCTCCCGGTCGGTGGCGCCGCGTTCGCGGTGGCGAGTGATCGTGGTACGGCCGGTGGGCGACAGGACTGCGGTCATGGCTCTAGTGTCGTCCAGAAGTGGCATGCTCTCACGGGCCACTTCCGGCCCATTTCGACAGGACAGTTCATGGCGCAGTCGATCGCGGTCCCGCTGGTCGTCGACCGAGCGGCGCGGACCCCGCTGGGCACCCAGGTGGCGGGTCAGATCCGCGACGGTGTGCTCACCGGCGCGCTGCCGGTCGGATCGCGACTGCCCAGCACCCGCGCCCTGGCCGGCGACCTCGGGCTCTCCCGCGCGGTCACCGAGCAGGCCTACGACCAGCTCACGGCGGAAGGGTGGCTCGAGGCGCGGCCGGGCTCCGGCACGTACGTCGCGGCCGGGAACCTGACCCGGCCACCCCACCGCGCGATCCAAGGAGCGCTGCCGGAGCCGCCCCTGCTCCGCCTCGACACCGGCACCCCCTGGATCGACCCGCGCCACCGCGCCTCCTGGCGCCGCGCGTGGCGTGACGTCTCCGCCGCGGCCGCTCCCCCCGCGTACGACGACCCCGCCGGTCTGCGCGACCTGCGTGTCGAGCTCGCCGGTCAGCTTGCCCGTACCCGCGGACTGCGCTGCGACCCCGACGAGATCCTGGTCACCACCGGCACGATCGGGGGCCTCCAGCAGCTGCTGGCCGCCCTGCCACCCGGCCGCGTGGCCCACGAGGACCCGGGCTACCGGGCCGCGGCCGAGGCGATCCGCGCGACGGGTCGGGGGATCCTCGACCTGCCGGCTACCGAGCCGATCACCGACCTGACCGGCGCCGTCGGCGCCTACGTCACCCCCGCCCACCAGCACCCGCTCGGGCCGGTGATGCCCGGGCCGGCCCGGCTCTCGCTGCTCGACGCCGCCTCACGCGCCGGGGCGGTGGTGATCGAGGACGACTACGACTCCGAGTTCCGCTACGACGTCGCGCCCGTTCCGGCCCTGGCGGCGCTGGATCGCGAGCACGTCGCCTACCTCGGCACAGCCAGCAAGAGCGTGGCCCCGAGCATGCGGCTGGGCTGGCTGGTCGCCCCCGCCCACCTGCACCAGGCGATCCTGGCCCGACGCGAGGTCACCCACGACGTAGCCGCCTGGCCCGTGCAACGCGCCTTCCTGTCCCTGCTTCGCGACGGCTACGTCGACCAGGTCGTCCGCTCGGCGCGTCGCACCTACTCCGCGCGGGCGGCACGGGTCACCGACGCCCTGCGTCCCCACGCCGAGCCGATCCTGCCCGTGGCCGGCATGTACGTCACGCTCCCGATGCCGCAGGTCCGCGCGCTCGCGGCTCACGCGTCCGCCCGCGCTGCGGGCTTCGAGGTGCCGCTGCTGAGCGACTACTGCCGCTCGGCGCGGCTGACGGGCCTGATCATCGGCTTCGGCGGCTGCACCGACGACGAGCTCGACCGGGCCCTCGCCGCGATCGTCAGCGGGCTCACGCAGGGCTGACGAGCGGAGCTAGCCCGCCCGCTCGGCGTCGTACGCGGCGTACGCCGCGGCGCGCTCGCGCTCGATCTTGCGACCGAGGAAGTCCGCCGTACCCCACAGCAACGCGAAGATCGCACCGAGCACGAACATCATCGGCACCACGAACCCGAGCGCGATCGCGGCGACCTGGATCACCCAGCCCACGAGGTAGGCTGCCTCCCAGCGCAGCAGACCGGCCAGCAGCAGGCACGCGACGCACAGACCGAGCCCGATCGCGACGGCGGTCTGCCACCGCACGTGCGCGAGGTTGATCATCACGGGGGTCGTCAGCCCGAGCACGATCGCCTCGAGCGACAAGATGGCGGCGCACATCCCGCGCCGGGGTGACCGGTCCCGCTCGTCGCTCACGACTGGCTCCCGCGACGCTTGAGCAACGACCTCGCCTCTCCGACGGTGACCACCGAACCGGTCACCAGCACCGCGCCGGTGCCGATCGACGAGCCGGACGCCTCGCCGGACTCGGCCAGTGCCGCACCCTCGTCGATGGCGTCCACCAGCCGTGGCACCACGGACACCCGGTCGGGTCCGAAGACCTCGCGCGCGACCACGGCGAGGTCGGTTGCGGGCATCGCCCGATGCGTGGAGTTCTGGGTGCACACGATGTGCGCGAGGTGTGGCTCGAACACGGCCAGCATGCCCTCGACGTCCTTGTCGGTCATCACGCCGACCACCCCGACCAGCGGCGAGAAGGCGAAGGAGTCCTCGAGCGCGGCCGCCGCGGCCTCGGCGCCGTGCGGGTTGTGGGCGGCGTCGAGCAGGATCATCGGGCTGCGCCGGATGATCTCCAGCCGGCCCGGTGAGGTGGCCCGGCCGAACGCCTCACGAACGACGTCGTCGCCCAGCGGCTCGTCGCCGAGGAACGCCTCGACCGCGGCCAGCGCGGTCACCGCGTTCTGCGCCTGGTGTGCGCCGTACAGCGGCAGGAACACCTCCTCGTAGCGGGCCCGGAGCCCCTGCAGCGACAGCATCTGGCCGCCGACCGCGGGCACCCGCGAGACCACCGAGAACTCGAGTCCCTCGCGCACCGGCGTCACCCCGACCTCGGCGCAGCGCCGCAGCAGCACCTCGGCAGGGCCGATCGCCTGCTCGGCGAGGACGACCGCCGAGCCCGGCTTGATGATCCCCGCCTTCTCGACGGCGATCTCCTCGGCCGAATTGCCGAGGTAGGACGTGTGGTCGACGCCGATCGGCGTCACCACCGCCACCGCAGCGTCCGCGACGTTGGTGGCGTCCCAGGTGCCGCCCATGCCGACCTCGACGACCGCGACGTCGACCGGGGCATCGGCGAACGCGGCGTAGGCCATCGCCACGATCGTCTCGAAGAAGCTGAGAGGGTGCTCCTGGGCGGCATCGACCAGGTGCGTGTACGGCGCGACGTCGTTGAAGGCGCGGACGAACTCCTCGTCGGTCAACGGCTCACCGTCGATGCAGATCCGCTCGTTCATCCGCTCGAGGTGGGGGCTGGTGAAGCGCCCGGTGCGCAGATCGAGGGCGCGGAGCAGGGTGTCGATCATCCGACTGGTCGAGGTCTTGCCGTTCGTGCCGGTCAGGTGGATGACGGGATAGCTGCGCTGCGGGTCGCCGAGGAGCTCGGTGAACGCACGGATCCGGTCGAGCGACGGCTCGAGCCGGGTCTCCGGCCAGCGCGAGAGCAACGCGTCCTCGACCTCCGAGAAGCTCTCGGCGAGGCGCGGCTGCTGGGGTGAGTCGGACATCGTCCCTGAGTCTAGGGACGCCTCAGTCCACGAGGAGATTCGCCATGTCGACGACCGGGCGGTAGCCGATCGCCTCGTAGATCTTGTTGGACGTCGGGTTCGCCTGGTCGGTGAAGAGGCAGACCCGTTCTCCGCTGTCGCGGAGCAGCTTGGAGACCGCCGCGACCGCGGCACTGGCGATGCCGCGACCGCGGTGCTCCTTCGGGGTGTAGACGGGCCCGATCCGGGAGACGCCGTACGCCGGTGGGCTCGCGGCCGTGACGTGCACGGGCTCGCCGGACTCGTCCTCCCAGACGAAGATCCGACCACCCTCGATCCGGCGGGTGAGCTCCTCGGCGTCCAGCGCCTCGTGGGGGCTCTGCCCCGGCTCGCGACCGGCCTGTTCGTCGGCGTCGGCCATGAACGCGTCGTACCACGACGCGATGAGGTCGAGCTCCTCGACGAAGGCCGGCCGGAGCCGGCCCGCGACCGGCGTCGGCTCGACCAGGTCACCGAGCTCGAAGAGCCGGGTGTGCTGGCCGACGGTCGTCGTCCCGCCGGTGTGCGCCGCCACCGCGTCGCAGAAGACCTGGACCGCCGGCAGCGCGCCGTTGGCCGCAGCGAGGGTCTCGCCGCGCTCGGTCACCGCCTCGGCGAGCATCCGTGCCGCCTCGTCGGGCATCGGGAGGAGGAAGGCGGGGTAGCTGCCGAACCTCGCGGTCCGCATCGCGGCGCCCACCACATGGTCATCCTCGAGCACGACGGCGAACCAGCAGGGCACCCCGTCCGGCCAGGGGATCCCCGCCTCGCGCTGGTCGGCGATGCGCGCCGCGACGCCGGAGACCACCGTGCTCAGCACGGGTTCCTCGGCCAGGTGGTCGGCGGCCACGTCGAGGAAGGCGACCGGGTCGTCGAAGAACGTCAGCTGCATGCGCCGACGCTACGGCCGGGAACGGGCCGCCCACCACCGGGTTCCGACGGGAGGCCGCTCGGGCTCGGGCGGAGTAGCGTGCCCGCCATGACGACGTCGGGAGGCAACGCCGCCCCAGGCTGGTACCCGGACCCTCATCACCCCGACGAGCAGCGGTACTGGGACGGCACGGACTGGACCGACCACCGCCAGCCGAGCCAGGCCGGCGCGGACGACACCGCGGTGCTCCCGACGCAACCGGCCGCCACGCAGCCGGGGCAGACGGCCGCGACCACAACCACCGCCTCCGACTCCTCCCGGTCCTCCGGTGGCGGCCAGCACGGCTGGGTGGCTGCGCTGGTCGGTCTCCTCGTGGGGCTCGTCGTCGGCGGCACCGCGGGTGCGGTGATCGCGGGCAACAGCGGTGACTCGTCGGACTCCCAGAGCGGGCCCTCGTCCAGCGCTCCGGCGTCCACGGTGACCGCCACGACGACGGCCACCGCGACCGAGTCGGTCACCGAGACGACGACGGCCACCGCCACGGCCACCGCCACGGTGACCGAGACGGCCACGCCGACGCCCTGAGCGGAGCGCCGGACCGCCCAAACCCGTTGTCGGCAGCCGGACCGCGGTCCATAGACTTCCGCCATGACCGACACCCAGACGCACCTGTCCAGTACGACGCCGCAGCCGCCGGCCGTCGTCGTACCGGACAAGCCGGCGCTGGAGGGTCTGGAGGACAAGTGGTCGAAGCAGTGGGAGGCCGACGGGGTCTACGCCTTCGACCGCACCCGCTCACGCTCCGAGGTCTACTCGATCGACACCCCGCCTCCGACCGTGTCGGGCACGCTCCACTTCGGCAGCGTCTGCTCCTACACGCAGTGCGACCTGATCGCGCGCTACCAGCGGATGCGCGGCAAGGAGGTCTTCTACCCGATCGGCTGGGACGACAACGGGCTCCCGACCGAGCGCCGCGTGCAGAACTTCTTCGGCGTCCGCTGCGACCCCTCGGTGCCCTACGACCCCGACTTCACCCCGCCCGAGAAGCCGGACCCGAAGCGTCAGGTGCCGATCGGCCGCCGGAACTTCGTCGAGCTCTGCCGGCGACTGGTCGCCGAGGACGAGGTCGCCTTCGAGGCCCTCTTCAAGCAGGTCGGGCTGTCGGTGGACTGGAGCTACCTCTACACGACCATCGGCGACGACTGCCAGGTCACCTCGCAGCGTGCCTTCCTGCGCAACCTCGACCGTGACGAGGCGTACCTGCAGGAGTCGCCGACGCTCTGGGACGTCACCTTCCAGACCGCCGTCGCGCAGGCCGAGCTGGAGGCCCGGGAGTACCCCGGGCACTACTACCGTGTGGCCTTCCACGGGGCCGATGCGCCGGTGTGGATCGAGACCACCCGCCCCGAGCTGATCCCGGCGGTCGTCGCGCTGATCGCCCATCCGGACGACGAGCGGTACCAGCCGTTGTTCGGGCGCACCGTGACCAGCCCGGTCTTCGGTGTCGAGATCCCGGTGGTCGCGCACCCGCTGGCCGAACCCGACAAGGGCGCGGGCATCGCGATGTGCTGCACGTTCGGCGACCTCACCGACGTGCAGTGGTGGCGCGAGCTCCAGCTCCCGGTGCGGACCGTGATCCAGCGCGACGGCCGGCTCAGCCGCGAGACGCCTGAGTGGCTCGGCGGCGAGGCCGCGGCGACGGCGTACGGCGAGCTGGCCGGGAAGACCACGTTCTCGGCTCGTGAGGCGATGGTCGGCCTGCTCCGCGAGAGCGGCGACCTCGAGGGTGAGCCGAAGGCCACCCTGCGGATGGCGAACTTCTACGAGAAGGGCGACAAGCCGCTCGAGATCGTCTCCACGCTCCAGTGGTACATCCGCAACGGGGGCCGCGACGAGGCCCTGCGCAGCGCGCTCGTCGAGCGCGGCAACGAGATCACCTGGGCGCCGCCGTACATGCACCACCGCTACACCAACTGGGTGGAGGGGCTCAACGGCGACTGGCTGATCAGCCGTCAGCGGTTCTTCGGCGTGCCCTTCCCGGTCTGGTACCCGCTGGACGACGAGGGCAACCCGGTCCACGACCGGATGATCCCGGCAGCGGAGGAGACCCTGCCGGTCGACCCGTCGCAGGCCGTCCCGCCGGGGTACGACGAGTCGCAGCGCGGCGTGCCCGGCGGGTTCGTCGGTGATCCCGACATCATGGACACCTGGGCGACCTCGTCGCTCACCCCGCAGATCGCCGGACGCTGGGAGACCGACCCCGACCTGTGGGAGCGGGTCTACCCGATGGACCTGTGCTCGCAGGCACACGACATCATCCGCACCTGGCTCTTCTCGCGCGTCGTCCGCGCCCACTTCGAGGACGGCAGCGTGCCGTGGTCGGACGCGATGATCTCCGGGTTCGTCCTCGATCCCGACCGCAAGAAGATGAGCAAGTCCAAGGGCAGCGTCTCCACGCCGACCGAGCTCCTCGCCCAGTACGGCACCGACGCCATCCGCTGGCGGGCGGCCTCGTTGCGACCCGGGCTCGACAGCGCCTTCGACGAGCACCCCCTCAAGATCGGCCGCCGGCTGGCCATGAAGATCCTCAACGCCTCCAAGTTCGTGCTCGGCAACGTCGGCTCGACCGTGCCCGACGCCTCCGCGGTGACCGAGCAGGTCGACCGGGCGCTGCTGGCCCGGCTGGCGCTCGTCGTGGACAAGGCGACGGCGGCCTTCGACGGCTACGACTACACCACCGCACTCGAGTCGGCCGAGAAGTTCTTCTGGGAGTTCTGCGACGACTACCTCGAGCTGGTCAAGGAGCGGGCCTACGACGAGTCCGGCGGTGCTGCCACCGAGTCGGCCCGGGCGGCCCTCGCGCTAGCGCTCCACGTCCAGCTGCGGCTGCTGGCGCCGTTCGTGCCCTACGTGACCGAGGAGGTCTGGTCGTGGTGGCAGGCCGGCTCCATCCACCGCGCGTCGTGGCCCGAGCACGCCGAGCTCGGTGACCTCGGGGGTGACTCCTCCATGCTCGACGCGGTCGCGGGAGCGCTGATCGGCCTGCGCGGCGCCAAGTCGCAGGCGAAGGTCTCGATGCGCCACGAGCTGTCGGCCGTGGAGTTCACCGGGCCGCAGGTCGTGCTCGACGCCGTCCGGCAGGCCGAGGGCGACCTGGTACGCGCCGGCCGGATCACCGCAGCCCCGACCTACGTCGTGGCAGAGCATGCCGAGCTGTCCGTGTCGGCCACCCTGGCTGCCGAGGCCTGAACTGCGGGTCGGGTGGTCCGTGCCCGCGCGAGGTGTGAGTCCGCGGGTCAATCCTGCGTGCCGGGGTCGCCTTCGCTGTCCGCGGTGGAGCCGCCGTCCTGGTCGCCGCCCTGGTCAGCACCGCTCTGGTCACCACTCTGATCACTGGGGTCACCGGGGTCGTCCCCCTGGTCACCCTGCTGGCCGTGGTCGCCGTCGTCGCCGTGGTCGCCGTGGCGGCCATGGTCGCCGTGGTGGCCGTAGCTCTGACCGTGACGGCCGTGGTGGCGGCCGCGGTCGTCACCGTGGTGACCCCAGGTGAAGCCCCAGACCTCGTGGGACTGCTCCGACTCCGGGGGAGCGGTGGTGGCGTCAGGCTCGGGGTCGGTGGTGGGTTGACCGCTCGAGTCGTCGGAGGTCGAACCTGCGGCCGGGTGGCTGGCCGTGACCGGTGGCGGCGTGCTGGTCGGGTGGACCGGCGGCACTGCGGGCGGCTCCGCCACGACGACCGTCGCCGCAGCGACCGGGTCGTGAGCGGGCGAGACGTGGTCGGAGGCCCGCTGCACGAGAACGGTGCCGTGTCGCACCACCTGGTTCATGCCGTGGCCGACTGCTCCCTGGGCGCCGGCTACGACGGACACCGGCAGACGACGGTTCAGCCAGCCCGACGCGGCCTGGCTGCGGACAGAGGTCACCAGGAGGACGACAGCGACGACTGCGACGACGACGAACGCCGTCAACGGTCTCTTGTGATCGGCGCCCACGGACGCGTGACCCCCTCAGGAGCTGATTGACAGGAGGCTCCATTGTCGGGGCCAGGAGTCCCCCGTGGGGGCGGAATGGTAAAAATGACGCAAAGTAACTACGAGCCGCCACGGGTCGTGCTAGCCAGGTGTGACGCGATCAGGCCGACTTCTTCTTCTTGGCCTCCGACTCGCGGGGCACGAGGGTCGGCGCGACGCCGTCGTTGACGACCTCGTCGGTCACGATCACCTTGCCGACGTCGCCTCGTGAGGGCACGTCGTACATCACGTGAAGGAGGACCTCCTCGATGATGGCGCGCAACCCGCGCGCGCCGGTGCCACGCTCCATCGCCCGGTCGGCGATCGAGTCGATCGCCTCGGCGGTGAACTCGAGCTGGACGTCGTCGAGCTCGAAGAGCTTCTGATACTGCTTGACCAGGGCGTTGCGGGGCTCGGTGAGGATCTGGACGAGCGCCTGCCGGTCGAGCTTGCTGACGCTGGCGATGAGCGGGAGCCGACCGATGAACTCCGGGATCAGGCCGAACTTGGTGAGGTCCTCCGGGCGCACCTGCATCAGCAGGTCGTCGGCGTCGCGCTCGGCCTGACCGCGGACCTCCGCGGTGAAGCCGAGGGTCTTCTTGCCGACCCGCTGCTCGACGATGTGCTCGAGCCCGGCGAAGGCGCCGCCGACGACGAAGAGGATGTTGGTGGTGTCGATCTGGATGAACTCCTGGTGGGGGTGCTTGCGGCCCCCCTGCGGCGGCACGGAGGCCGTCGTTCCCTCGATGATCTTCAGCAGCGCCTGCTGGACGCCCTCGCCCGACACGTCGCGGGTGATGCTGGCGTTCTCCGATTTACGGCTGATCTTATCGATTTCGTCGATATAGATGATCCCCCGCTGGGCCTTCTCCACGTCGAATTCGGCGTTCTGCAGGAGTTT
>Ga0136846_1231844_pt1 | contig 10039 bp, 9 predicted proteins | sample HopSoiMetagenom2_FD_96841 | JGI IMG/M metagenome (GOLD analysis project Ga0136846, IMG submission 96841) | Grasslands soil microbial communities from Hopland, California, USA - 2 Assembly 2016 (version 4) | ecosystem: Environmental > Terrestrial > Soil > Grasslands | place: USA: Hopland... | reverse complement strand
TGACCTTCCAGGGCGCGGCCGCCTCCGACGCCGACGCCGCCCCGCTGAAGGTGCTGGACGCCATCCTGTCGGGGGGCAAGTCGTCCCGGCTCTACGACAGCCTGGTCTATGAGAAGCAGATCGCCGCCGAGGCGTTCTCCAACGCCGACCTGCCGCACGACCCGGGACTGGTCGCCCTGGGCGCGGTGATGGCCAGTGGCCACACGATCCAGGAGGGTGAGAGCGCCCTGCTGGCCGAGGTCGCCAAGCTGCGCAACGCCCCGCCCACCGCCGCAGAGCTGGCCGAGGCCAAGAACGAGCTGGTGGCCGACGCCCTGCGCGAGCGCGAGACCATCGAGGGCCGGGCCAGCGCCCTCGGCTACGCCCTGCGGGTGGCCGGCGATCCGAACCACGTCAACACCGACCTGGCCGCGATCCAGGCGGTCACCCCCGCCGATGTGCAGCGGGTGGCGCAGAAGTACCTCGACCCCGAGCGGCGCATGACCATCCGCTACCGCCCCGAGAGCGAGCGGCCCAAGGGCGAGGCCGAGCCCGCGCCGCCGCCGCCGCCCAAGACCGTGGCCACCTACACCGGCCCGGTCTTCACCCTCGCGCCGGAGGGCCAGCGCCAGACGCCGCCGCCGATCGGCGAGGCCGTGCCGCCCGTCCTGCCCAAGCCGGCGGAGAAGACCCTGGCCAATGGCCTGCGCGTGGTCGTCGCCCGCTCGTCCAGCCTGCCGCTGGTGACCGCGGACCTGACGGTGAAGACCGGCGCCTGGGCCGATCCGCAGGGCCTGGCCGGCGCCAACGCCATGATGGCCGACATGCTGACCGAGGGCACCAAGACCCGCTCGGCCCGAGACGTGGCGCGCCAGGTGGAATCTCTGGGCGCCAGCCTGTCCTCGGGCGGCGGGCTGGAAAGCTCGTCGGTGACCCTCAACGTCATGCCGGACAAGCTCACTGAGGCCATGGCGATCATGGCCGATGTGGTGAAGAACCCGGCCTTCGCAGCCGAGGAGCTGGAGCGCCAGCGCGACCAGGCGCTGGACGGCCTGCGCGTCGCCTACGAGCAGCCGGGCCAGGTGGCTGGCTTCGCCGCCGCGCCGGTGGTCTATGCCGGCACGCCCTTCGGCCATGTGCCCAGCGGCACGCCGGCCTCGATCGCCAAGCTGAAGCCGGCCGACCTGGGCGCGCTGCACACCGCCTGGTTCCGGCCCGACAACGCCATCTTGGTGCTGACCGGCGACATCGAGCCCGAGGCCGGCTTCGCCCTCGCCGAGAAGGCGTTCGGCGACTGGGCCAAGCCTGCCGCCCCGCTGCCCCCGCCGCCGGCGATCCAGCCGGCCGCCAAGCCGCGCGCGATCGTCATCGACATCCCTGGCACCGGCCAGGCCTCTGTCAATGTGGCCAAGCCGGCCATCGCCCGCGGCGATCCGGACTACTACACCGGCGTGGTGGCCACGACCGTGCTGGGCGGCGGCTATTCCGCCCGGCTGAACGAGGAGATCCGCATCAAGCGCGGCCTCTCCTACGGCGCCTCCGCGCGGCTGTCGGCGGCGCGCAGCACCGGCTCGTTCCGCGCCTCGGCCCAGACCAAGAACGAGTCCGCCCCCCAGGTGCTGGACCTGATCGACGCCGAGATGGGCAAGCTGGCCGCCACGCCCGCCACCGCCGACGAGCTGAAGGCGCGCAAGTCCACCCTGGAAGGCGAATATGGCCGTGAGCTGGCCACCTCCGGCGGCCTGGCCGACATCCTCGGCAGCTACGCCCTCTACGGCATCCCGCTGGACGAGGTGAGCCGCTACACCGCCAAGGTGGAGGCGGTCGACGCCGCCCAGGTGCAGGCCTTCGCCAAGCGGGTGCTGGATCCGGCCCAGGCCAGCGTGATCGTCGCCGGGGACGCCAAGGCGTTCACGGGTCCGCTGAAGGCCAAGCTGCCGGCGCTGGAGGTGATCCCGGTGGGCGACCTCGACCTCGGCAGCCCGACCCTGCGCAAGGCGAAGTAGGGGCCCAGGTCCGATGCAGGACCGCTACGACGTCGTGGTGATCGGGGCCGGGGCGGCGGGGATCGCGGCCATTCGCGCCCTCGCCGCCGCGCCGGTCTCGGCCATCTGCCTGGAGGCGCGGGCGCGGATCGGCGGGCGGGCCGAGACGGTGCTCGCGCGCCCGGACCTGCCCGTGGACCGGGGCTGCGGCTGGCTGCACTCGGCGGACGTCAATCCCCTGGCCAAGGCCATCGAGGCGGCGGGCTTTTCCATTGACCGCAGCCGACCGCACTGGGAGCGCCAGTCCGGAAACCAGGACTTCCCGCCGGACGACCAGCGCGACTTCCAGCGCGCCATGGCCGCCTTCGACGCACGTATGGAGGCCGCGGCCCGCACCGGGGTCGACCGCCCCGGCGCGGAGCTGTTCGAGCCCGGCGGCCGCTGGAACCCCCTCATCGACGCGGTCTCCAGCTACTACAACGGCGCCGAATACGACCAGGTCTCGGTGCTGGACTACGACGCCTATGACGACAGCGGCGTCAACTGGCGGGTGGGGCAGGGCTATGGCGCCGCCATCGCCAGCTTCGCGCCGCTGGACCGGATCGTCACCGACTGCCCGGTCACCGGGATCGACCACGGCGGGCCTGATCTGCGGCTCACGACCCCACGCGGGGTGGTGCATGCCAAGGCGGTGATCGTGGCGGTCCCGACGCCGATCCTGGCCGAGGGACGGCTGGCCTTCACCCCCGGCCTGCCGCACATCCAGGCCGCGGCGGCCGGCCTGCCGCTGGGCCTGGCCGACAAGGTGGTGCTGGGCCTGGACGCGGCGGACGACCTGCCGGCGGAGGGCCACCTCTTCGGCCGCACCGACCGCACCGAGACCGGCAGCTACCACCTGCGTCCCTTCGGCCGACCCTATATCGAGGCCTTCCTGGGCGGGCGCTGCGCCGCAGCCCTGGAGGCCGAGGGCCCGGGCGCCATGACCGCCTTCGCCGTGGAGGAACTCAGCGCCCTGATGGGCTCGGACTTCCGCCGCCGCCTGACGCCCCTGGCCGAGACCGCGTGGCGCGCCGACCCCTGGGCCCGCGGGTCCTATTCCCACGCCTTGCCGGGTCACGCGGGCGCCCGGCGGGTGCTGGCTGCGCCGGTGGAGGACCGCATCGTCTTCGCCGGCGAGGCGGTCAGCGCCCACGCCTATTCCACCGCCCACGGCGCCTGGATCAGCGGCCAGCAGGCGGCGGCCGCGGCGCTGCGCGTGGCCGGATTCTAGCCGGTCAAGCGCGGGCGCCCGGCAAGAGGTCGGCGAACCGCTCGGGCAGGGTAAAGCCGTCGGCGAACGGATCGTCCGCCTCGGCCAGGAAGGTGGCGCGGCTGGCATAGTGGGCCACGCCCGCCACCCGCACGCGGCTGCCCGGGGTGGGCCCGCCCGGCAGCAGGGCGCTGAGCTGGGCGGTGAAGCCGGCGCCGGACACGCCGCGGATCTCGCACGGCTGGCCCACCGAGAGCTCCCCCCGCGCCGCCGCCAGCGCCAGGCGCGCCGTCACCCCGCTGCCGGTCGGCGAGCGGTCGATCTGCCCCTCGGCGAAGACGCAGAGGTTGTAGCTGGCCGCCCCCCGGCCCAGCGGCGCGTCGTCGGTCAGGATCGTCCCGTAGAGGAAGCCCAGGTCCGGCGCCTCCGGATGCTCGATCGGCAGGCGCTCGCGCACCGCAGCGGTCAGCGCCGTCCCTGCCGCCACGAGGTCCGCCAGCGGGCTGTCCAGCAGCGGCAGCCCCAGCCGCGAGGCCGGCAGGATCGCGTAGTAGGCGCCGCCGAAGGCCACATCGACCTCCACCGCCCCGAAGCCTGGCGTCTCGATCGTCCGCGACAGGTGGGACGCGAACGACTCCACGCTCTCGAACGCCACCCGCGGCGCGCCGCCCGCCGGATCGGGCGTCACCTCCACCTCCACCACCCCGCAGGGCGCCTCCAGCCGGAAGCGCGCGTGGCCACCGCGGCTCGCCACGCGGCCGCTGTCCACCGCCCAGCGCCCGATGGCGATGGTCGCGTGGCCGCACATGGTGCTGTAGCCCTCCTGGTGGGTGAACAGCACCGCGAGGTCGGCCGTGGGATCGCTGGGCGCCGTGGGGATCACCCCGTACATGCCCGCATGGCCGCGCGGCTCCAGCATCAGCCGCCGTCGCAGGCCGTCGAACCGCTGGCGCGCATCCCGTCGCTTCTCCAGCAGGCTCGCCCCCTCCAGCTCCGGATAGCCGTCCTCGACGATGCGCACCGGCTCCCCCGCCGTATGCATGTCGGTCACCGTCAGCGTCGCGCCGCCCATCAGCCAGCTCCGAAGTCGCGACACGTCGGTCGCTCCAGGCAGCAATATCGTATTTCTATGCGCAATAATACGCAGCGGCTCCGCACTGACCGACATGTTGAGGCTGGGCCGGCCTGCCTGCGGCGCGGTTCGTGGTAGGGTGGGCCAATGCAAAGACGAAGTCTGGCGGGCGAGCCTTGCCCGATGGCCCGCTCCATCGACCTGATCGGCGAGTGGGGCAGTCTGATGATCCTGCGGGAGGCCTTCGGCGGGACGACGCGATTTGACGACTTCCAGAAGCAGCTCGGCATCTCCCGCAACCTCTTGTCGACCCGGCTGAAGAAGCTGGTGGACGGCGGCATTCTGCAACGCCAGCCGATCAGCGCCGACGGACGGCGCCAGGAATATGTGCTGACCCCGATGGGCGAGGACTTCGTCACGGTGATCGTCGCGCTGCGCCAGTGGGGCGACCGCTGGCTGTTTGCGCCCAATCCCCATCCGGCCGACATGTATGACGCGGTCGACGGCTCGAAGATCGCCAGGCTGGAAGCCCGTTCGGAGAAGGGCCGCCTGATCGGCCGCGAGGACCTGCAGCTGCGGCGCCACCCCCCGGGCTGATCTCCGTCCCCAGGTTTTCTGGCCCCCAGGTTTTCTGGCCCCCGTCCCAGGAGAACGCCGATTGCCCAGCTTCACCCTCGCGCCTAGATAAGTTCAATAATAAGACTTATGAGGGCGATCAGATGCGCGCGGCATTCATCACGGGCTACGGCGACAATGCGGTGGTCTCCCACGGAGAGGTCCCCGATGCGGTCGCCGGAGCGGGCGAGGCGCTGATCGAGGTCCGCGCGGCGGGGGTCAATCCGGTGGAGGTCTACATGCGGCAGGGCGCGTTCCACGCGGCCTTCCCCTTCACCTTCCCGCAGGTCATGGGGTTCGACATCTCCGGCGTCGTTCGCGCCGCGCCCGACGGCGGACCGTTCAGGGTCGGTGACGAGGTCTATGCCCGGCTGCCGAACCCGCGGGGCGCCTATGCCGAGCTGGCCGCCGTTCCCGTCGCCCTGCTGGCCCCCAAGCCGCGCACCTTGAGCCACGCCGAGGCCGCCAGCCTCCCCACCGTGGCGCTCACCACCTGGCAGTCGTTCCTTGAACGCGCGCGCCTGAAGGCCGGCGAGCACGTCCTGATCCAGGCCGGCGCGGGCGGCGTCGGCTCGTTCGCCATCCAGCTGGCCAAGCACCTGGGGGCCAAGGTCACCGCGACCGCGAGCGCCGCCAACCAGGGCTGGATGGCCGAGCTCGGCGCCGACCGCACCATCGACTACGCGACCGAGCCGTTCGAAGCGGCCGGCCCGTTCGACGTGGTCTACGACGGAGTCTGCGGCCCCTTGGTCGAGCGCGGCATCCAGAGCCTGAAGCCGGGCGGCCGCTACGTCGGGATCGTCCGCGTGGCCGACGCCCAATCCTATCGTGAGATCGGCTTCCCCGACGCCGTGGCGACCGGCGCCGCTGCGGGCGTGCAGCCCTTCATCGAGCAGGCCAAGGCCAAGGGCGGGGAGTTCCACGGCCCGTTGACGCGGTCGGACGGCGCACAGCTGGCTGAGATCGGCGCCATCATCGACACCGGCGCGATCCGGGCGACCGTGTCGCAGGTCTACGGCTTGGCCGACCTCGCCGCCGCCTATGACGCCCTGGCCACCGGTCGCACTCGTGGCAAGCTCGTCATCGCCCTCTGATCGCCCTGAACCCCCGGAGGGCGCCATGAGCGACTCGTTCGACCAATTCCGCCTCAGTCGCCTCACCAGCAGCTACTGGCGCGTCACCTTCGATCACGCCCCGATCAACCTGCTGGACGACAACTCGGTGCCGCAGTTCGAGCGGCTGCTCGACCTGGCCGAGGCCGAGGCCGACCTCAAGGTCGTGGTGTTCGACAGCGCCAATCCCGACTTCTTCCTCGCGCATTTCAACCCCGGCGCCGGCTTCAAGAACCTGACCGGCAAGGCGGCGAGCGGCCATTGCCGCTGGACGGAGGTGATCCAGCGGCTGGCCCAGCTGCCCGCGGTCTCGATCGCGGCGGTGCGCGGTCGCGCGCGGGGCGGCGGCGCGGAGTTCGCCCTCTCCTGCGACATCCAGTTCGCCAGCCGCGAGCGCGCGATCTTCGCGCAGATCGAGGCAGGCGCCTCGATGATCGCCATCGGCGGCGCGATCGAGCGCCTTCCGCAGCTGGTCGGGCGCAACCGCGCGCTGGAAATCCTGCTTGGCAGCGACGACTTCGACGCCGATCTCGCCGAACGCTATGGCTGGATCAATCGCGCCATCCCGGACGCCGAGTTCGAAGCCTTCGTCGAGGCGTTCGCCCAGCGCGTGGCCTCGTTCGACCGCCAGGCCCTGCGGGAAACCAAGCGGCTGGTGAACCTGCGCGCCAAAGGCCCAACGCCCGACGATTTCGACGACACGGCTGCGACCTTCTACGGCCAGCAATGGCCCGGCACGGCCGCGCGCTTTCCCAGGCTGGCCGAGCTCGGATCCGGCCAGCACAGCGATCTGGAGCTCAACTTCGGCCGCCGGCTCGGCGACCTCTGGCGGACGGACTAGGTCCGGGGCCGGCCCTGAGCCGCCCTCTGCCGCTCGCGTTCGGTCAGCAGGTCCACGAACGCCTTGACCCTCGCCGGCCGGAACCGCGTCGCCGGCGTCACGGCATAGATGCCGCCCGCCTCCAGGCTCCACCGCGGCAGCAAGCGCACCAGCCGGCCGCCGGCCAGGTCGGCCTCCGCCGTGAAGTCGGGCAGCACCGAGACGCCGACGCCGGCGCGGACGGCCTCCAGGACCCCCAGGGTCGCATCGATGCAGAGCGCCGGAGAGAGGCGGACCGAGCGGGCCTCCTGGTCCCGCGTGAAGGTCCAGGCCAGCGGCTCGCGCAGGATCGTGTTGGCGACGAACGGGACGTCCAGCAGCCGCTCAGGCTCCGCTTCCTCCCCGAGCCGCGCCGCGAACTCGGGACCGCCCACCAGGACCTGTTCGAACGCGCCGATGCGGCGGGCCCGCAGGCCGCTGTCGGCCAGCCAGCCCACCCGGATCGACAACTCGATGTCCTTCTCGACCGGCTCCAGCGTGCGGTCGCTGATGATCACGTCCGCCGTGCACGACGGATAGCGGCGCTGGAACTCGGCGACCGCCGGGATGACCACCGCCAGCCCGTAGTCGAACGGGGCCGTCAGCCGCAGCTGCCCGGTCGGCGCCCGCTCGTCCGGGGCCAGGCCGTGGAAGGCCTCCTGGGCCTGCGACAAGATGTGGGCGCACCGCTCATAGAAGGCCCGCCCTTCCTCGGTCGGCCGCACGCTGCGGGTGGTGCGGACCAAGAGTGTGGTCTCAAAGGCCTGTTCCAGCTTCGCCACCTGCTGGCTGACCACCGCCTTGGTGACGCCCAGGCGCCATCCAGGCCAGCGCCCAGAAGAAGCTGGCGACCTGGGGCCCGCAGCTCGGCGACAATGGCCCCAGGACCCTGGCCGATGTGGTCATGCCCACGGCCTTCGACGGCGACCACCTCCCGCTCGACGGCGAGACCATCCAGATCGCGGCCGCCGAGGGCCTGGCCAACCGCCGCTACCTGTGGGTCCCCTCCCTCTCGGCGATCTTCGGCGGCGTGCTGGTCTTCTCCGGCGTCCACGTCTGGACCGCCGACACCGCGTCCGCGCAGGCCCGCGCCGCCTGGGTGAAGACCCTGGACGCCATGCTGGCGCGCCAGCCGGCCGTCGTGGTCCCCGGCCACATGACCCCCACGGCCCCCACCGGCGCGGCGGCCCTCAGCTACACCCGCGCCTACCTCATCGCCTTCGAGGAAGAACTGGCCAAGGCGCCCGACAGCGCCGCCCTGATCGCGGCCATGACCGCCCGCTACCCCGACGCGGGCATGGCGGTGGCGCTGCAGATCGGCGCCAAGGTCGCCAAGGGCGAGATGGCCTGGGGCTGAGCGATGGCTTCCAACAAGGACATCATCCAGGCCACCTACGAGGCCGCCCCCGAGGCGAAGGTCCAGCGCCTGCGTGAGGCCCTCGCGCCCGACGCCGTCTGGACCGAGGCGGCGGGCTTTCCCTACGGCGGAACCTACGTGGGTCCGGACGCCATCCTGGCGAACGTGTTCCATCGCCTGGCGACGGAGTGGGACGGTTACAAGGCTGAGGTCCACACCTATCTCGAGGACGGCGACCAGGTCGCCGCCTTCGGCCGCTACTCCGGCACGTACCGCGCCACCGGCAGGTCCATGACGGCCGCCTTCGCCCATCTCTACCGGCTGGAGGACGGCCGGATCGTCCGCATGGAGCAGGTGGTCGACAGCGCCATGGTCCGCGCCGCGCTCCCGGCCCCAAGGTCGCCAAGGGCGAGATGACGTGGGGCTGAGCGCCGAGGCGATCAGCCCAACAGCCGCGGCCCGTCGCCCGGGTGAGGGGTGAGCTGGCCCAGCCGCTTCCAGATCGCCTTCACCCGCCGCTCCACCCGGGCCGCCGTCTCCGGCGTCGCCCCGTCGGCGATCTCCACCGCCTTCTCCATCAGCGCCTGGTCGCGGTCCTCGTAGGCCTGGCTCACCGCCCGGGCGAAGTCCGGCTGCGTGTGGAACCAGCGGTAGAGGGTCTGGACCGTCGGAAAGCCGCGGCCGCGGCGGGCCAGGCTGTTCAGCGACTCGCCCGCCCGGATGCGCGCGACGACCGCGGCCGCCATGGCCGGGGTGCAGCGCGTGCCGCGGCTGCGCATGCGGCGGCGCAGCGCGACGATCATGGCGTCCCGCAGCGCCTGGTGGAAGGCCGGCTGCTCCCGCCGCCATCGCCGCAGCACGACGGCGCCGGGCAGCGCGGGATCGGCCGTCACCTGGGCCACGCGCTCGCCCCCAAGCACGCGCAGGAAGATCCGGTCCGCCACCGCCTGGTCGAAGGGCCGCCTCGGCCGCGGGCGGCGCGGGCGCCGGCGCAGCGCTTCGGCATAGGCGGCCGCGAACGCCGGCTCGTCGCGCAGCCAGCGGTGCAGGGCCTGCCAGTTCGGGCCGCCCGGCTCCCGCAACAGCTGGTTCACCAGCCGTCCCTGCCGAACCTGGCCCAGGAAGGCCTCCGCCACCGCCGGATCGAAGACGGTGCGCAGCGGCGGCCGCACCCGCCGCCCCTCCGCCTGGGCCTCCTTCAGCTGGGCCGCGAAGGTGGCGTTGTCCCTCGCCCAGCCACAGATCGTGCTCGCCGCCGGCATGCCCGCCATCGTCCCGACCTTGGTGAGGCGGTAGCCGTAGCTGACCAGCTGGCAGATGCGCGTCATCAAGCGATCGCGCTCGGGATAGGGCCGCATCATCGGGCAAGTCTAACCCGACCCGCGCCCAGAACAAAAATAGAACGACACCGCCCCACGCCGCGCCGCCCCACGGCCCGCCGCCCACCGCCCACCACCACCACGCCTCCTCTCCCCCGGCGCAAAGCGCCGAGAGGGAGAGGGCAGGGAGAGGGCCGGCTGGGCGACGCCGCGCGACGCCACGGGCCCGCAGATCTCAGCCAGCGCCGGCGCCGGCGGACCGCCCCATTCAACCGCAGAGCTCGCAGAGCACGCAGAGCCCTCCGCGCTCGACGCCTCCTCCGCCGTCAAAAACCCCCCCACGGCCCAGTCCCCAGGTGGGCCACCGGCCCCACCAACCCATAGATCTCACGGCAGCCAGTCTGCCTGCGGGTCCGAGCAACTCAAGGCTCGCCCAAAGGGCGACCGCGGAGCGGCGCGCCAAGGGCGCGGCCTTGACTTGCTCGGACCCGC
>Ga0136846_1210707_pt1 | contig 10039 bp, 6 predicted proteins | sample HopSoiMetagenom2_FD_96841 | JGI IMG/M metagenome (GOLD analysis project Ga0136846, IMG submission 96841) | Grasslands soil microbial communities from Hopland, California, USA - 2 Assembly 2016 (version 4) | ecosystem: Environmental > Terrestrial > Soil > Grasslands | place: USA: Hopland... | reverse complement strand
CAGTTTGAAATCGCTTGGCGCGAGCCTCGGCTATAGGCACGAGCTTGACATCGCGGCGCTGATACGACTCGGCGAGCTGCCGCTGCAGCTCGCGATTGTCCTTGATGAGCTGCGGGCGGAGGTTGTCGCTCATCAGCTTATCGACGACGCCGACGCAGCGCGAGGCATCGAGGACGTGAAGGGTCGGCTGCTCGTATTGCGGGGCAATTCTGACGGCGGTGTGCTTGGCACTGGTCGTGGCGCCGCCGATCAACAGCGGCAGGCTCATGCGGCGGCGCTGCATTTCTTTGGCGACGTGCACCATTTCGTCGAGGCTGGGGGTGATTAGTCCCGAGAGACCGATGATATCGACGCTCTTCTCGACGGCGGTTTCCAGAATCTTTTCGGAGGAGACCATGACGCCGAGGTCGATGACCTCGTAGTTGTTGCAGCCGAGGACGACGCCGACGATGTTCTTACCGATGTCGTGGACGTCGCCTTTGACGGTGGCCAGGAGGATTTTGCCGCGGTTGGATTGCTCAGCGAGGCCGGCAGCGGCTTTTTCGGCTTCCATGAACGGCAGCAAGTAGCCGACGGACTTCTTCATGACGCGGGCCGACTTGACGACTTGCGGGAGGAACATTTTCCCCGCGCCGAACAGATCGCCGACGACCTGCATGCCGGCCATGAGCGGGCCTTCGATGATCGAAAGGCAACGCGGATATTTTTGGCGGGCCTCTTCGGTGTCTTGCTCGACGAATTTGTCGATGCCTTTGACGAGCGCGTGCTTGAGTCGGTCTTCGACTGTGGCGTCGCGCCAGGCGACGTCTTCGGTGGCGGCGGCCTTGCCCTTGCCTTTTACTTGCTCCGCAAAACGGATCAGTCGATCGGTCGCGTCGGGCCGGCGATTCAGGAGGGCGTCCTCGACGTGCTCGAGCATATCCTTCGGGATTTCCTCATAGACGGCGAGCTGGCCGGCGTTCACGATGCCCATATCCATGCCGGCGCGGATGGCGTGATAGAGAAACGCCGAGTGCATGGCCTCGCGGACGAGGTCGTTGCCGCGGAAGGAGAAGCTGATGTTGCTGACGCCGCCGCTGATTTTGCAGCCGGGGCAGACGCGTTTGATCTCGCGGGTGGCTTCGATGAAGTTGATGGCGTAGGTGCTGTGCTCCTCGATGCCGGTGGCGACGGTGAGGATGTTGGGGTCGAAGATGATGTCCTGGGGCGGGAAGCCGATTTGCTCGGTGAGCAGCTTGAAGGCTCGCTGGCAGATGCGGACTTTGTCGGCGACTTCGACCGCCTGGCCTTGCTCGTCGAAGGCCATGACGACGACGGCGGCGCCGTAGCGGCGAACGAGGCGGGCTCGCCGCAACAACTCTTCTTCGCCGTCTTTGAGGCTGATTGAGTTGACGATGCCTTTGCCTTGCAGGCATCTGAGGCCGGCTTCGATGACGGTCCACTTGGAGCTATCGACCATCACCGGCACTTTGGAGACTTCGGCGTCGCCGGCGATGAGACGCAGGAATTTGGTCATCGCAGCTTCGCCGTCGAGCAGGGCGTCGTCCATGTTGACGTCGATGATCGACGCGCCGCCGGCGACCTGCTGGCGGGCAACTTCCACGGCTTCCTCGAATTTGCCGTCGCGGATCAGGCGGGCGAAGGCCTTGCTGCCAGTGACGTTGGTCCGCTCGCCGATCATCGTGAAGTTGGAGTCGGGGCGTTGGACAAACGGCAGCGTGCCACTGAGGCGGAGCCAGTGCGGTTGCTCAGGCCGTCGATGCGGCTTGTTGCGCTTCACGCGGTCTGCGATTGCGGCGATGTGCTCCGGCGTGGTGCCGCAGCAGCCGCCGATGATGTTGAGCCAGCCGCTATCGGCCCATTCGCCGAGCATGTTGGCCATCGCCACCGGGCGAAGATCGTACTGGCCCATTTCGTTGGGCAGACCGGCGTTGGGGTAGCAGCTTACGGGAATGCTGGCGACGCGTGACAACTCTTCGATATGTGGCCGCATGAGCTCGGGACCGAGGGCGCAGTTCATGCCGACGGCGAGCAACGGAATGTGCGAGATGGCGTCCCAGAAGGCCTCGACGGATTGGCCGCTGACAAAAGTCACGCCGCCGCGATCGAACGTGCCGGACGCAATTACGGGCAGGCGGCGTCCGCTGCCTTCGAAGCATTTCTCAATGGCAAACAGGCAGGCTTTCAGATTCAAGGTATCGATGACGGTTTCGACGAGCAGTAAATCGACACCGCCCTCGATGAGTGCGGCAACTTGCTCGGCATACGAATCGACCATGTCGTCGAACGAGACGCCGCGCCAGGCGGGATCATCGACGCGCGTCGAAATGGCCATCTGCTTAGCCGTCGGGCCGATCGAGCCGGCGACAAACCGTGGCTTGTCGGGAGTACGGTCGTTGAATTCATCGGCGGCGCAGCGGGCGCACGCGGCGGCGGCCAGATTGATTTCGCGAACGAGCGGGCGAGGAAGCTGAAACTCCTCCATTCCGACGAAACTGGCGCCGAAGGTATTGGTCTCGATAATGTCCGCGCCGGCTGCCAGATATTTGCGATGGATCTCTGTAATATCGCCGGCGCACGTCAGGCACAGAATGTCGCTGAATCGTCCGAGGTCTTTGTGGTGCTCGGCGAAACGCTCGCCGCGGATGTCGGCCTCTGACAGCTTGAGCGCCTGGATCATCGTGCCCATCGCGCCGTCGAGGATCAGAATGCGATCCGCTAGCAGCGACTGCAGTTGGTCGTAGGCTTTGGTGCGTGACGGCGGCTGCATGAGACAGAATCAGGGTCAGGATGAGGAGTCAGGTGGAAGGGGCGCAAGTCTAATGTCATTGGTCCGTTCCCACTATTGTATTCACACCTGTCCGCCTCGTGCTGAGCCAGCGTCGCTAGCGGTTCAAGAGCGCGGCGGGCGCCTCGCCCTGCCGGGATTATCGGCCTGATGCCCGCAAGGTTTGCCTAGACTTCAAGATCATTAGGATCGTTACCGATAAAGGATGTGCGGCTTCGTCCGCAGCGAACAGTGCGCGCCGGCGGAACACGACGCACCGACGCTAGGGAAAGGATGCCCGTCATGTATGCGATTTCGAGCGACAATGATCGCCGCGCCAGCCACAGGGGTCCGGAGCGCCCGGAGCTGCCGATCCTGTTTCATCTGGTGGATGTCAGTCGGCCGCGGCCGGCCGCCAGCGAAGCGTTGACTTCGGGAGCGAGCCTGGAGGCAGCGAAAGCGGAAGCCGTTGCCTTGCCAAGCGTGGCAGCCACTGCGCCTCCTGTGAAAGAAGTGCAGAGCGCGGAGACTTCTCCTTTTAAGTTATTGTCGGCGCCGTCTTTGCTAGCCGCAGATCAATCATTGGCGTCGATGGCGGCTGCTAAGATCGAGGAACCAATCGAGTTAGTAGCTGTCCCTCCGCAGACTAGCGCTGAGCAGCTCCCCACCGCGTCTTCCTCGATCGTAAGCTCGCCGCTGGTTGAAACTTCCTCATCCACGGCCAAAACGTCGGCCGACGCGGCGCCTACGGTCACGCTCAAAGCCAAGACGGTGGAGCGCCGGCAACGAAGGACGCCGCCCAGCGAAGACTGGTTCGCCTCGCACGGCAAGTTCATGGCGATTGCCTTCGTGGTGGCATTGATCGGCACGGTTTATTTCGCCCGCACCAATCGGCAGGCAGCGACGACCAAAGCGGAAGGAACGACGCAGGCGCCGCTGGTGGAGCTGCGCCCGGCGGAGCCGCCCGCAGAAAGCGTTGCAAAAAACGTGCAAACCGTGGCCGCCGTGTCCGATTCCAAAGTGGAGCTGCAGCCGCCAAGCGCCCCGCCGCTGATTGCCAGCATGCCGACTTCGGAGAAAGTGGCCAGAGGCGGGGACAAGCTGTTTGATTTTCCGGCGACGGCCAAAGGCGAGCAGCGGATCGCGTCACGTCCAGTCAGCCCGGCCCCCGACCTTTCGCGGACACCGACGCAATCGCCGACTGCAAAAGATCTGGAAAACGCGGCGCCGGCTCTCGCACCCGCTTACCCAGTAACGAGCTCGCCGGCGACGTATCCGACGACGGGCGCGACAACGACGGCTGGCGCGACAACGACGGGCGCGACAGCGACGGCTGGCGCGTATCCGCAAACTGCGGCGCCAACGCAATCCCCAGCACCAGCGCCACCTTCGGGAACAACACTCCAAGGCCCGGCGAATGCCGCGCCGAGCTACGGTAGTCAGTTCCCGCCACAGTCCTATCAGCAGCCACCGTACCAGCAGCCGCCGTACCAGCAGCCGCCGTACCAGCAGCCGCCGCCTCAGCAGGCATCTCCGCAGCAAACGGCGCCGGCCAGCGGGTGGTCGCCGCCGACGAGCATGAATGGGCCGGGCCAATATCAGCCGATCGACAACACTGCACGCGGACCACGCTATGAACACACTGGATCAGGCCGTTATTAAGGCATACGCCAAGGGCGGGCGGGCGAATCAAGCGTCCGCAGCGGGGGATGTAAGCTCGCGGGTTGCGACCGCGGGATCGGATCTTCGTGCGCGGGCGATCGATCAGATTTATCACGAAGGTGTTTTGTATCGCGTTGAGGCGCAGCCGCCAGGAGCGCAGCAGCGCGAGAGAAGCGTCCCGTCGCCACATTTGTCGATGCTTCCGCCAACTTCGCCGCGGCGAGCGGTGCGGCGGTCGATGCTGCGAATGCTTTCGGCTCAAGCAGGATCGTCGAGTGCTGAAGCTGCCATGGAGGCACCACCGCGGATCGCGCGGAAGGTGATCATTCGCCATATTTCGCACGGCGCCGCCCCGCCGCCCTTAGGTATTCTGCAGCCGAATCGCGGCGGACGGATGGGCCAAGCGGAGCTGCCGCCCGAGACGATTATCAGTGAGCCGACGCCGTCTGTGCCCCATGAGCCTTCGCCGCTGGCGCCGCAAACTACGCCGCTGAACGTTGCTGCTGATACGATCCAAACGTTCGATATTTGTGGCGACTGGGAGCACGAGGCGGCCGTTTCGCCCATGGTGCTGGTGGCGGACGTGCAGCCCAGCGATGCAACGTCGCTGGTGGTGAATGTGCAGCTGGAGGCGCTGGGCGCGGTCGAAGAGGCAAAGGACGGGGCAGCGGTTGTGGCTGGGTCACCTGGTGATCGGGAAGAGCCTCAAGCTCGCGTTCGCTTTGATGCGCCGCATGCTCACCAGGCATATCGACCGCATGCGCGGTTTGGCGGGTCGGGCGCGATTGCCGCTGGAGACCTGACCTTTGCCGAAGCGCCGGCCGAAGCGCTGGCCAGCGATCTGATTCCGCCTAACGCGGACACCGCCGGCGACAAACAGCAGGGAAAACCGATCGACCCGACCATCTCGGCTGTGCCGCTGTGGGAGATCGATAAGTTCCACTGGCCGCGGACGTGCGAAAAACTGTTTGCCGAAAAGGAAGGCTACCTGGCGCAGGCCGGCGATAAGCTGCAAGCCGCGATGCAAGACGGACTCAAAGTGTTGGCGATCACGGGCAGCCGCCGGGGCGAAGGGCGTTCGACGCTGGCGCTGTGCCTGGCGAGGGCAGCCGCTCAGGCGGGCATTCAAGCGGCGGTGATGGACGCTGATTTTGCCCGCCCCCAGTTGGCGAGCAAAGTCGGCCTGGAGATTGCGCACGGGTGGCAAGAGGCGGCGCTGGGAAATATTCCGCTCAGTGAAGCGGCCGTCAAATCGGTGGCCGATCAGATTACGCTCTTGCCGCTGGAATCGTCGGTGGCGACGCGATCGCTGTCGCTATCCGATCCTCGCGTGACGGCGACAATCCGCGCGGCGGCAGCGACGTTTGAGCTACTCATTCTTGATCTAGGGCCGCAGGGACCGGGGGCGCAAGTCGCGTTTCCGCCGGGTGAAGGCTGTCCTCTGGACGCGGCTATTGTGGTCCGCGACTTACGTTTTGCGACGGCGGCTGAAAGCGAGGCCATCGGGCACTCGCTGCAGGATGCCGGTGTGGAAGCGGTGGGGATCGCCGAGAATTTTGTGATCGAGGATGAGGAACGCAGCAGAAATGACCATTGACCAAATCCCAATGACCAATGAGTGCGAGTTGATCATTGGTCATTGGTGCTTGGTCATTCGGATTTCGGACTTGTGATGTATCAAGCATATTGGCAACTTGACGGTCGTCCGTTCGAGCATGCGAACGACGAGCGGTATTACTACGCGGCGGAGTCGCAGCGTGGAGCACTGCTCAAGCTGCGCTATGTGCTGGAAAACCGTCGCGGCGCGGCGGTGCTGGCGGGCGAATCGGGCCTGGGCAAGACGCTGCTGGTGCAAAAATTGCTGGCTGAGCTGGATGAAAACTTCGCGCCGCGGGTGCATCTGGTGTTTCCACAGATGCCGGCCGATCAATTGCTGACGTATCTAGCCGATCAACTCACAGCACAACATTCGCCGCTCACGCAAACCGTCGATCAGAGCGTCCGGCGGATCGAGCGGCTGCTGCGAGCCAATAGCGAGGCCGGCAAGCATGCGATTGTGGCCATCGATGAGGCACACCTGCTGCAGAGCACGCAGACGCTGGAAGCGATCCGGCTACTGATGAATTTTGAGCACGACGGGCAGCCGGTGGCGACCTTCTTGCTGGCGGGGCAGACGGGACTGGCGGTGGCGGTGCGGCGGCTGCCGGCGCTGGAAGAGCGGATGGCGGTGACGTGCGTACTGTCGCGGCTATCAGCGGCTGAAACGGCCCGCTACGTCGAGCATCGATTGACGGCGGCAGGCGCGAAGCGAACGATTTTTGAGCCATCGGCCGTTGAGGCGATTGGGCAGCTTACGCACGGCATTCCACGGCGGATCAATCGGTTGTGCGACCTGGCTCTGCTCGTCGGCTATGGCGAGGAGTTGCGGACGATCACCGGCCCGCACATCGAGTCGATCCATCAGGAGCTGGTGGGGTCGTCGGCTGCGGCGGCCTGAGTGGGGCAGACATTCCTGTCTGCCGTGAATGCGGTCTTTGGCAGGCAAGAATGCCTGCCCCACGGGCTATAGTAGCAGCATGTCGTGGCGTGCTTTCTCGAATTGTGTGAGCGATTGGCCATTCTTGGCGGCTGTCGGCATCAGCCTGGTCGGAGCGGCGCTGCGGATTCAGCCGCTGGGCGAGAGCCTGTGGCTCGATGAATTGCACACGGCATGGTGCGCGGTGGGGCCGCTGGACGAGGTGGCCCAGCGGGCCGCGATGGGCAATCAGGGTCCGCTCTTCTATTGGCTCGAGTGGCTTACTCTGAGGCTTCTCGGTCCCAATGAGCTGTCTCTGCGGTTAATCAGTTTGCTCAGTGCGTCGCTGCTGCCGCTGGCTGTGTTTTTGTTGGCGCGCCGCTGGCGGGCGGAGACGGCGGGGCTGGTGGCCGCAGGTTTAATCGCCGTTGATCCGCTGTCAATTTTTTACGCCACGGAAGCTCGGCCCTATGCCACGTTACAACTTCTGGCGGTGTTACACGTCGCATTAACCACCGAAGTCGTCGAGCAGCCGACGCTACGACGCCGCATGACTTGGATCGGCGTCGCCGTGGCGATGTTTTATCTGCACTTTACTGCGGCGCTCGTGATTTTTGCCGAAGCAACGGTTCTTTGTTTTTCGCGGATCGTTGGGGGGCCAGAAAAAAGAGGGAGTGCTTTGATTTTGCTTGTCGATTTCGCCCTTCTGGGCGTCCTTTGCCTGCCTGAGCTTAGCAACTTGCAGGCGATCTTCGCTCACCGCGCCAATTGGGCGACGTTTGTCGCCCGCGGGCCGGTTTGGAGCGTCCTTGAATGGTTTTCATTGCCGGCCTGGTGGTGGAGCATGCTTGTGGTGATGGCTGTTGTGGGAGTCGGTTGTCAACGAAAGAGCGGCGCCTCTGGCACTCGGCGGTTGTGGGGCGATGCGTCGTGTCTGCTTGTGGCCGCGTGGCTGGCAATTCCATTAGGGCTCGCCTGGCTGGCGACGTGGACGGATACAGCGCGGCTGTTCTTTCCCAGATATGTCGTTTGTTCGCTGCCAGCGGCCGCGCTCGTCGCAGGGCTCTTCGTTCGTGCCATTCCCTGGCAATCCGTGCGAATTGTTGCAGGAGTGTTGACGATCGCCTGCGCCGCGTGGAGCGGTGGCCTGGTTGAGAATATTGTGCAAGACAATCGTGTCATTGCGCCGCGCGGCGAGGATTGGCGCGGCTGTGTGGCTTGGCTTGACGAGCGATTGCCTGAAGCCGGTTTTCCGGTGCTGGTTTATAGCGGGTTAATCGAAGCGGATGAGCTGCGACAGCCGCATGATGAGCTGCTGGCCGATTATTGCTTAGCGCCGGTGACTTCGCTTTATCCGCTCGATGTAGATCGCGGCGATATGTTTCCGCTGGCGCTACATGAGCCCGGGAAACTGGATCAGGTCGCGGAGATGCTTATGATCCATCGGGGCGGGGCGTGGCTTATCGTCCGGGGCGACAAGCCGGCGGCTGCGCGGATTGCTGAGGAGATCATGACGAGTCTGCGAGCCGCCTCGGTCGCAGAATCAAGCGTCAAGTGGCGGGGCAAGGAATCTCAATCGTTCGGCAGGGTTTAGTCGCTAATGCTGGTGGCCGACGCGAATGATCACGCTGAGCCTGCCGATCCGTCGGTGGCTAGTCCGTAATGTCACACGTCGGTTGACTGATTCGGACAGGTGGGTGCCATCCTGCGGCGACCCAGTGACGGCGAGTCTCGACAGCTACAAGGTTATTCAACTGCAATGCCACAACCGTGGCCCGTCCGCAAGGCGTCAATCCAACAATCTCAACGCCGTCCTCGCTCCACCGAAATTCGGTCCACCAATTTTGAAGCCGAGGATTAAAGAGCTCAACCACGCCCCCGCTCGCGGGATCGGGGGCGGCAGCTTGATCGGCTTTGAATCCGTTACAAAGGCGGCAGGCTAGGCATAGGTTGCTTTGTTCGGATGAACCCCCGCGCGATCGAGGAACGATGTGGTCGATCTCCAGCGGGGCATAAACCAGAAATTGCGGAGCCAGGCAATAGCCGCAGCGATGCTGGGCTTGTTGATGAATGAGGTCGCGAAGCGCGGGCGGAATATAGTCCGAGTTCACGACCTCAGCGGCTCCCGAAGGCCACGGCGCACGGCTTCGGCCATCGCGCCAGCTTTAAGCAACTGCCCCGTTTCGTAAAAGTGCATGAGCATGCCCAACTCGGCTCGCTCCAGGCGATCTGCCTCGCCTTCGCGTTGGAGGTCGAGCAAGTCGCCCATACGTTTGCTCTGGTCCACCGGCATCCGACTGTCGGCCAGCCGCAAAATCTCATCGTCGGTCATTTGCGAAAAATCAGCGAGCTCGGAAGCCATCGACAAGGATCGCAGGCCAGATTGAAGCGATTTGGCTACGACATCGTCCACCGGCCGATGCGAATTCGTCGCGGTCACCTGAGCTTCGTGGACAATCTCAGTCGGAAGATGATATGTAACTTCGGATGTCATCAAAAGCGGTTTCCATTATCGTTTGGTCGCCCGATTAATTATGCCATGCGCGAATGCGATCGGGGAAGCCTTTCATGTAATACTAAAGAGAAATCAGGCCAATCTTCTGCAACTGATCGAGCACAGCAACCGTGCCGAGGGCCCAGAAGAAGATTCCGCCGCAGATGAGGGCGATGCTGGGGAAGAGGCCGGGGCGGAGGGCGCGGGGCAGGAGCACGCGGTTGAGGACGAGCGTGTGCCAGCAGCTAAAGCCGAGGGCGAAGTTGTAGCCGAGCGTAGCCCATTTGATGAGCGCGGCCGGTGAATTGAACCAGAGCGCGATGACGCTGAAGATGGCGTAGCCAACCAGCACGCTGAAATAGACATAGCGGATGTTTTGGGGATCGAGCTGGCGCAAACGGGCGCTGGCGGTCCAAAAGACATCGACCCAGCGGCGGATGATGCCGTCGGCGGTCGAGACAAAGCAGGTGGAGAGGACGAGAAAACCGCAGAGAAGCGTCAGGGCCCAGAAAATTCTTCCCCATGTGGGACCGGCGAAATAGGGCGTGAGGCCGGCTGCGGTGACCAGGACACCGCTCGGCGGGTTTTCGACGTGCTGGCT
>Ga0136846_1222847_pt1 | contig 10040 bp, 8 predicted proteins | sample HopSoiMetagenom2_FD_96841 | JGI IMG/M metagenome (GOLD analysis project Ga0136846, IMG submission 96841) | Grasslands soil microbial communities from Hopland, California, USA - 2 Assembly 2016 (version 4) | ecosystem: Environmental > Terrestrial > Soil > Grasslands | place: USA: Hopland... | reverse complement strand
GCGGACGCTCTCCACTCCCGCCGGACCAAAAGGTCATACCCGTATCGCCCACAGTGTGCCGCTGCCGTCGAGGACCACGATCGAGTCGCCGCTCGCGGCAGGCGCACTCACAGCCGTGCTGTCGAACTGGCCTGTCCAGAGCGTGCGGCCGCGCTCCACTCCGACGATCCGCACGCTGGTCCAGCGCTGGAACACTCGTGCCTGCTCCGTCCCTGAGAGCAGGGCGTATGTGCGGGTGGTCTGCACTCGCTGAGTATCGGCGTGCCACCGTTCCCTGCCGTCGGCGGCGGCCAGGCACACCGGTCCCGACCTCGTGGGCAGGACGAACCCGCCCGCCACGCTCGTCGTCGCCCGTTCCATCAGGCCAACCTCTTCGTACGTACTGCCATACGTCCAGATCCGCTCGCCGGTGAGTCCGTTCAGTGCGGTCGGTTTCCGGCGGGACCCCGCGGGCAGCGGGAGGAACACCGTGGTGCCCGACACCAACTCGTCGAGCGGCTGATAGGCCCCGATGATGAATTCCGGTTTGGTCTTCTGGAACGGGGTCCGCCACATCACCTCACCTGTGTCCGCCTTGCGGCAGACGAGGTCGACGGGGACTGTTCTGCCGGTCTCGTAGCAGAGCAGACCCTCGCCCAGGGGCTGCGCCAGGTCGCCGTGCGGGTCGTAGTCGGAGCGTGTCCACAGCGTCTCGCCCGTCTTGCCGAGTACGGCGATTCCGCCGCTGCAGAGGATCAGATCGCCGGCCAGGACCCATGTGGCGTCGTAGGGGGAGGATACGTCGATCCCCCATCGCGTGTCGCCGGTGCGCGTGTCGATTCCGGTCACCGAACCGCCCTCTCCGGTGATCAGCAGGCCGCTGGGCCGGTGGACGGCCAGCCCCATGTCACTGTCGGAGACCGGCCGCTGCCACCGGCGCTCGCCGGTCGCGGCGTCGAAGGCGTGCACCCGTCCGCCTTCCTCATCGTTGTCCTTGACCAGGGCGAGTACCGTGCCGTTGACGACCGTGAAGCGCGCTGTCCGGGCCCAGGCCGCGTCGAGGGACACCCTCCACAGACGCTTACCGGTGGCAAGGTCGAAGGTGTGGAGCGCGGCGGTCTTCTTGTCATAGTGACCCGCGGACACATGACATCGGCCGTCGGCCAGGACGACGTCCGGACCGTTGGAGTTGATCACGTCGACGTCTGCGATCTTCTGCGACCAGGCGACCGGGTCCCGCTCGGGGTCGCCGGTCAGGTAGATCGCCGCCGCCCCTCCGGCCACCGCGACCGCGGCGACGCCGGCGCCCCTCTGGAGCAGGCTGCGCCGGCTCATGCCGGTTCCACCGAGCGGTCCGGCAGACGCCTGAACCGTAGCCGCCGCCGCGATCTCGTCGGACCCGGAGGCAACCGAGGGCGGTGAACTCGCCCCGTGCTCCTCCCGGTCGACGACAGTGGGGGTGTAGCGACGGGCCGCGGGTACGGCCTGCCGCACACCACTGAGGCGGCGCAGCTCCTCGGCGAGTACGGCGGCCGATTCGTATCGCTCGCGCGGGTCCTTGGCCAGCAGTCGACCGACCAGGCGGTCCCACGGAGCGGAGACGCCGGGCGCGAGGCTGCTCGGCGCGGGGGCCGGATCGTGAAGGTGCGCCGTGACGTACCCGAGGGTGTCCGGGGCGTCGAACGGCAGCCGCCCGGTGAGCAGTTCGAACAGCACACACCCGAGGGAGTACAGGTCGCTGCGCTGCTCGGGGCGCCCGCGTGCCTGCTCCGGTGCCATGTACGCGGCCGTGCCCACCATGAACCCGGTCTGCGTCAGCCGGTCACCGGTGGCCGAAGCGTCGGCGGCGCGGGCGATCCCGAAATCGAGCACCTTCAGGCTGCCCGAGGCCGCGATGAACAGATTCGCGGGCTTGATGTCGCGGTGGAGGATGCCGGCGGCATGCGCCTCACCCAGCGCGTCGCACACCTGCGCCCCCCACTGCGCCACCTCCTCCTCGCCGACGGGGCCGCGCCGGACGACGGCGTCCAGACCCTCGCCCCGGAGCAGTTCCATCACGAGGAACGGCGTCGTGCCCTGGCCAGTGGCTGCCTCACCGAGGTCGTGGACGGTCACGATATGGGGATGCTGCAGCGCGGCGGTGATCCGCGCCTCCCGAAGAAACCGGGCGCGCGCCTCGTCGGCCCGACTGCCGCCACCCGCAAGGACCGAGATCACCTTGACCGCGACCGGCCGTCGCAGACTGACGTCCTGCGCCTCCCACACCTCCCCCATCCCGCCGCGCCCCAGCGGGCGCACCAGGCGATAGCGGTCAGCGAGTATCCGATCCCGGTCGTCCACAGCCCCAAGTCCCCCGGTGGTAAGCGGTTTTCTCTCGGCAGCCTTGATCGTAGACCTTGGCACCGATGACCCAGGATCCGGACGACAGTGCCCGTCCGGTCATGGGATGCGCTCGAAACCACTCGCCGCCCCTGGGCCGAGACGGCTTCGGCGCATGCGGAGTCGGTGAGCGGAGCTGGTCGAGGAGGCGCCGAACGCGTTGACGCCCCCTTCGGCGTCTCCGCGGAAGGGGGCTCGGTCATCGGCACGATCGTGGATGTCCTGCTGGACGGTGCCGTGCCGATGCGGAGGAATCTGCCGTCGGCTGCGTCGGCTTGGCGTTCGCGGACACCGGACACCCGGGAAGGCCGACCGTCCGACAACCGGGTGACCGGGGAGACGAGTCCGCTCAGACAAGGGTGGTGGCGCGGATGAACGCGATGACCTGAGGCCAGGACAGGTCGGTGGCCGCCTTGTTGACCGGGTTGTCGTGCATCGCGCGGGCCGTGAAGCCGTGCCCGGCTCCGGGGTAGACATGGGCGATGCTCGGCCCGGTGGTCCGGGAGTTCAGGGCGTCCTGCAGCCGATGGAAGCTCTCCACCGGCACCACCTCGTCCGCGCCTGGATAGAGGATCATGGCAGGCCCGGCGATCCTGGCGGTGAACTCGGCGGCATCCAGGGTGTGGTTCGGTGCGGGCGAGCCCGGCACCGTGGGGTGATAGGCGACGACGTTCGCCAGCCGGCCGTCCCTTCCGCCGAGCAGCAGCGCGAACCGGCCGCCGATGCACCAGCCGATCACACCGACCTGTCGGCAACCCAGCTCGCCAAACATGTGGTCGAGCAGCTTGCCCATTTCGGTCAGGCTGGACTCGTCATCCAGCTCCGACGCCCACCGAAACTGGGTCTCCAGCTGTGCCGGGTCATCGCTGCCGGGCCGACCGCGCCACAGGTCCCAGGACAGCGCGGTGACACCGGCGGCGGCCAGGCCGTCGGCGAACTCGCGCAACTGCGGCGAGATCCCGGTGATCGACGGCAGCAACAACATGCCGCCTGTGGAGGCCTCCCGCGGGCGGGACAGATACGCGTTCAGCCCGGCCACGGTGACGTTCTCACCAGCACTCGGGACGCCGGCGGCGCTGGGGGCGACGGGGGTACTGATCTCGTTGGCCATCTCTCACTACTCTCTACCGAGCTTGACGAAAAGTGTTCAGTCATGGGGCGGGCTCAGGACTCGAACGAGGCCGGCCTGTCTGCTCCGCGGACGGCCACCCGCTCCGCGAGGCCCGCGGGTCCGGCGGCCGGACGGGAGGGGCGGCGCGGTCGCGGCGCGGGCGGCACTGCGGGAGCGGTCGCGAGTCCGGATCGATCGGCACTTTCACGCGCCGGGCGGGCTCACCGACGAGGTCAGGGAAAGCGGATCGAGACATGCTCCGGGCGCAGCTCGGTGACGCTGTTGACCCCGAGCAGTGCCATGGTCTGGACGACCTCGCGCGAAAGGATCTCCACCGCCCGAGCGACCCCGCGCTGACCGCCGGCCATCAGGCCGTACAGGAATGCCCGACCCACCAGTACCGCGTCGGCGCCCAGCGCCAGGGCGGCCACGATGTCAGCACCGGTCGTCATACCGCTGTCGACCAGGATTTCGGCCCTCCCGTCCAACCGCTCGCGCACTGCCGGGACCAACTCGACCGGTACGGGGGCGCGGTCCAGCTGCCGCCCGCCGTGGCTGGAGAGCACGACGCCGTCCGCGCCGGCGTCCACCACCCGCTGGGCATCGGACACCGACTGGATGCCCTTGACCACGAGGCTGCCCTGCCAGTGACCGCGGAGCCATTCGAGGTCGGCCACCGTGATGGCGGGATCGAAGACGCGGTCGATCTGGTCGGCAACCGTGCCCTCGGAGGCAGCCACGTTGGCGAAGGTGAGTGGCTCCGTGGTCAGCAGGTCGAACCAGTAGCGGGGATGAAGGGCTCCGTTCACGAAGGTACGCAACGTGAGCTGCTGCGGCACCGTCAGCCCGTTGTGCACGTCGCGCAGCCGAGTCCCGGCTACCGGGGTGTCCACGGTGAGGATCAACGTGTCGTACCGAGCCGCGGCCGCGCGGTCGACCAGATCCTTGACCCGGCCCCGATCACGCCACAGAAACAGCTGGAACCACTTCCGCGCCTGAGGGCCGGCCGCCGCGGTGTCCTCGATCGTGGTACTGCCCATCATGGAGAGGGCGTAGGGAATCCCGGCCTGCTCGGCGGCGGCGACGACGGCTCGTTCCCCTCCGGTGTGCATCATGCGCGTCAGGCCGGTGGGAGCGAACACGAACGGCTGGGCGGACGACTTGCCGAGGATCATCGTCTCCGCGCTCACGTGGGAGACGTCCCGGAGCGCCGAAGGATGGAACTCCAGGCGCCGGAACGTCTCACGAGCCCGACGCAGCGCGAGTTCACCCACGCCGGCCCCTCCGTCGGCGAAGTCGAAGACCGCCCTGGGCGCCCGTCGTCGCGCGAGAGCACGGAGGTCGGCGATGGAGGCCGCTCGCGCCAGCCCTCGCTCCGTGCCGTTGAGTCGGATCGGAGCGGGGCGCAACAGCTCACGAAGCTCGGCTGGGCGTGGCAGCCGGCGGTGCACCTTGGCGGTCAATGCGATTCTTCCCTTCCCTCACCATGTCCTGGGCCCATCACGTGCGATGCCCCAGCCCACGAGGACGTCCCCGATTTCCCTCTTCTCCGCCCACGGTCATGCCTCAAGTCAGCAGGTCGGCAATGCTCTTCAGCCCCTCACTCACGATGCGGGCGTCGACGTCCCCATGGGCTCCGCCCACCCCGATGCCACCGATGACTTCGCCGTCGTCCGTGACGATCGGGTATCCCCCCGGCACCGGGTGCAGCTGACTGTCCACCAGATGGGGCGGGCATGCCTGCAGTATCGGCTCCGCGGCGAACTTGGCGAATTCAGCAGTCGATACGCCCATCACCGCGGCCGTGTAAGCCTTGAGCCGAGAGGTCTCGACCGCGATCGGTCCGGCGCCGTCGTCAGCGAGTACGACCTTCGTGATGCCGCTCCGGTTGGTCACAGAGACGCTGACCCGCGCCGACTCGGCGCGCGCCGCGTCAAGGACCGCGTCCGCGGCCCGGCGTGCGATCTCGTAGCTCAGCGGTTCCCTCATATCGTTGCCTTCCCATGCGTGTCACCGGCTTCGCGTCCGGTTCTGTTTGCTGAAGAGGTCGTCAGGACGCACACGTCTCGGCACTGACGGCGACGGTGGCTGTGTCGTGGGGCTTCAGAGGCCGGCTGGGACATCGATGCACTGGCCGTCCTCGGTCGACGACCCGATCGAGCCCAGAAGCAGTCGGGACCCGCGTAGCAGCACAAGTCAAGCCGCCACCGCACCGCCCCGTGCGTAGGTGTGTCAGCGGGCGTCACGCTCTCCCGGAGGACGACGCACCGAGGGTTCGGCCTCACCGGACGAGGCACCATCGACGTCCCCGCCTCGGCGCCACGGACAACGTAGCACTGCGGATCACCGCACTGAACAGCTCTGACAAACTTTTGTCGAAGGCATTAATCAAAGCGACATCTCGGTGCTACGTTGCCGATCGAGCAGAGGTGGAGCGGCTACCGAAACCGCGCCCGACACCTGCCCGGAACGCCCTCGCATTCCTGACGATCACCGAACCGCGTCGGCAGCCCGCACGACGGGCGGCGTCACGTTCCGGATCGCCTCGAGGCCGACAAGCCTGGAAGCAGCCCGGCGGTGCGACCGCCGCGGCTTCGCTGCCCGTGACCGTACGCATGGAAGGACAGTGAGATGACCCGGATCGTGGTCGACTTCGACCGCTGTGAGGGCCATGGGCTGTGTGAGCAGACCGCGCCCGAGGTGTTCCGGCTCGACGACGAGGGAGAGCTGCACCTGACGCGTGACGAGGTGGGCGCGGAGCACGAGATTGTCGTCGCGGCCGCTGTTCGGGTGTGTCCCGTCGCGGCGTTGAAGGCACAGCCGTGAAACGTGTCGTCGTGGTCGGTGGGTCCATCGCCGCTGTCACGGCGGCGCAGAGCCTGCGCGTCGAAGGCCATGACGGCCAGGTGACCGTGCTCTCCGAGGAGCCTCATCCGCCCTACTCGCGTGTTCCCCTCTCAAAAGGCGTGCTGGCGGGCCGGGAGTCCGTGGAGTCCGCTCTGCTGCCGTTCCCGAGCGCGGACATCGAGTTCCGCAGCGGAGCACGGGCCGTGCGGCTCGATACGCGCCGCCGTCTGGTGACAACGGCCGACGGCACCGACGTACCGTACGACGCACTGGTGATCGCCACCGGCGCCCGGGCACGCCGTCTCACCGGCGACGGCGACCTGGTGGTGCGCACCCTGGACGACGCCTCGACCCTCGCCGCCCGGCTGGCCGTGGCCCGCAGCGCGATCGTGCTGGGCGGTGGCTTCCTCGGTATGGAGGTCGCCGGGACCTGCCGTGCCCTCGGCCTGGAAGTCACCGTCATCGACCTCGTACCGCCGCTGCTCAGGCTGCTCGGACCGTGGCTGGCCGATCTCGCCGTAGCGGCCGCCCGTGACCACGGCATACGGATCCGGATCGCACCGGACGGCCTCGAAGTTCTCGACGAACACCGCGTGCGCTGCGGGGAGTCGGTCCTGACCGCCGACGTGATCGTCTGCGCGGCGGGAGACGTGCCCAACACCGACTGGCTGAAGGACTCCGGCCTGCCCCTGGACGCGGGCGGCGGCCTCGTCGCCGACACGTGCTGCCGCGTCGCCCCCGGCATCGTCGCCGCCGGAGACGTCGTATCTCGCCAGGGACGCAGAACTCCCCACTGGACCAACGCCGTTGAGCAAGGTCGTACGGCTGCGGCGAGCCTGCTGCACGGCGATGCGGCGCGCCCGTACCGGCCGGACCCGTACTTCTGGACCGAGCAGTCAGGACTCGATATCAAGATCAGCGGTGCACTCCCGCTCGCCGGACTTCCCGAAGTCCTCGCGGGGTCGGTGGACGACCGCAGCGCGCTGCTGAGATGGCACCACGACGAGGGCACGACCACCGCCGTGGCCGTCAATCACCGACTCCCCGTCATCAAACTCAAACGACTCGGAGCCGGGGTACCCGTCGCAGTCCCTGCCCGTACGACAGGTCTGACGTGAGGACGTGACCATGACCGGCCCGGAGTCCGTGCCCTACGGTCCGCTCGGCCCCGCCCACCACGCCGATCCCGCGGCCCTGCCGGCCCCGGGCCCGCGACCGCTGCCCCCTGTCCCAGCGGGTCCCGCCATGTACTGCCCTCGCCTCGGTGCCTGGCCCGTTCCCCCACCACCGCCTGGTGTCGTCGGTCCCCTTCGCCGGCCACGCCACCCCTGCCCCCGCCGCGGTCGCCCCCTCCCCGCCTCGGCCGCGGAGCGGCGATCCGAGAGGATGTCGACGGCATCATGCCCACCTCGAACGAGCCCGGCCGCAGCAGCACGAGCCGTGTTTTCGCGATTCTGCACGCCTGCCGTCGCAGCGCCACCCCCCTGACCCTCACGGAACTCGCGCACCGGTCGGGAATCCCGGCGGCGACCGCCTACCGGCTGACACGTGAGCTGATAGCCGAGGGCGCCCTGGAGCGGAACGACGACGGCAGCCTCCAGATCGGGATCGGCCTGTGGGAACTCGGCTCCGCCGCACCGCGACAGCGTGGCCTGCGCCGCGCCGCACGCCCGGTCATGCAGTCACTCGCGGGCCATACCCGCACGGTCGTCCAACTCGCCGTCGCCGGCCATCACCAGGCCGTGTGCGTCGACAAGATCACCGGGCCCTGGGCGGTCGCGAATGTGGCGGAGGTGGCCGGCGGTCTCCCCCTGCACGCCACCGGCGTGGGGAAGGTGATCCTGGCCTACTCCGATGATCCGGGCGTACACGCCGTCCTCCAGGCCGCGTCACTGCACCGGTACACCGTGCGGACGATCTCCGGTCCTGCCCGGCTGGCAGCCGAGCTGGCCGCGGTGCGGGCCGCGCAGATCGGATACTCGCGGGGCGAGTTGACGGTCGGCACGACATCGGTTGCCGCGCCTGTCTTCGACGCCGAGGGCCGGTTCATCGCGGCGCTGGGCCTCCTGGCACCGGAAGCGGAGCAGGTGGACCGGCTGGCACCCGAGGTGCGCAGAGCCGCCGATGCCATCTCACGTCGCCTTCCCGCCGACGGCTGACGTTCCTTGAGGTCCGGATTTCGATGACCGAAACACTCGCTGGCGTCACTCGGAGGGCCTGGTCAACAGTGCCTCCGTGAGCAGGATTGAGTCCGTCACCACGGCAGTGCCTCTATGACGGGGACGTGGGACATCAGCCAGATACCCGACCTGACCGGCCGCACCGCAGTCGTCACCGGCGCGAACAGCGGCCTGGGCATCCCCACAGCCCAGGCGCTGGGCAAGGCCGGCGCACACGTGGTGCTCGCCGTGCGCGACCTCGACAAGGGCAGGGAGGCCGCGACCGCGGTCCCCGGCAGCCATGAAGTACGCCATCTCGACCTCGCCGACCTTTCATCGGTGCGCCGGTTCGCCGCGTCCTGGGACGGCGATCTGGACCTGCTGATCAACAACGCGGGCGTGATGATGGCCCCGGAAGGGCGCACCAAGGACGGCTTCGAGACGCACTTCGGCACCAACCACCTCGGCCACTTCGCGCTCACCAATCTGCTGCTGCCGCACATCACCGACCGCGTCGTGACGGTCTCCGCCGCGGCGCACCGGTGGGTGAGCGGAATCGACTTCGACAACCTGGACCTCAGCGGCGCGTACAACCCCCGCCAGGCATACGGTCAGTCCAAGCTGGCGAATCTGCTGTTCACGCTGGAGTTGCAGCGGCGGCTCGGCGAGATCGGATCACCCGTGCGTGCTCTCGCCGCGCATCCCGGCCTCGCAGCGACAAATCTGCTGCGCGCCCCGAGACCGGTGCTGCGCATGGTGATCCGGGTGGTCGCGCAGGATGCCGAGGCCGGTGCCCTGCCGACCCTCTTCGCCGCGACCCAGGATCTTCCCGGTGCGAGTTACGTCGGGCCGGACGGCATCTCCGGGATGCGCGGCGGCCCGACCGTGGTCAGCCCGACGGCGGCCGCGAGAGACCCGGCTACGGCGAAGCGCCTCTGGACGCTGTCCGAGGAACTGACCGGCACCAGCTTCGCCGTCACCGCTTAGCCACGAGCCGCTGATGTGCCACGCCGTGTCCTGCCTGGCGCGGCGGGCGAGTCGCCTGCAGCGGCAGTCGGCGTGTCCCGGCCCTGGCCTCACCACCGTGCGCACCGGTCTGGTGCCCTGGTCAAGCCAGGATTCCCCCTGGGGACGAGGGCGCTCCCCTGTTCCGCACGTCGATCGCTTGGTGGAACTCCCCCGCACACCTCGACTCATCCACCTCTGGAGCCCTTCTTGAGCGACTCGCCCCAGGCCGTACCGAGCCGACCGGGGTCCCCGACGCGCGGATCGCCTGTGCACGGGCGAGCCGGAACCGTATCCGCCGCCGCGCCGATCCTGGAAGCCGAGCGCCGGTTGTCGCGGAGCTCGCCGTTCCTGCGCCCGCCACGGAACAGTTGAACCGGTCGACGCCTCGCGGGCGCCGAGCCGCAGACGCGCGAATCCTGGCCGGCCGCGCGCAATTCCGGGGGGCAGTCAAACGTCCGAGGCACACGCCTGACACCCCGCCGGTACGGGCTGGACCATCGGCGCGACGTCGAGGTGGACCCCTTGTTCCAGGACTTGAACTGCGGACGGGCACGATG
>Ga0136846_1230847_pt1 | contig 10041 bp, 8 predicted proteins | sample HopSoiMetagenom2_FD_96841 | JGI IMG/M metagenome (GOLD analysis project Ga0136846, IMG submission 96841) | Grasslands soil microbial communities from Hopland, California, USA - 2 Assembly 2016 (version 4) | ecosystem: Environmental > Terrestrial > Soil > Grasslands | place: USA: Hopland... | reverse complement strand
ATTGCGCACGAAGCAGAAAACAAATTGTTACGAGGCTCAGAAATATTTTTCTCATTACAGGATTTTTTAGTCGTTAGTAATATCATCTTCTTCGATCGTGAGCAGCCCCTGGCTGTGTGTATGTTCCATACAGGTGTGAATGACCTGGTAAGTAGGTTGGGCAGGGATCACAGGAGCCCCGCTTCTTTTTTCCCCGTTCATCTTTTTCACCAGGCGTGCTCTTTCGGAATCCACCCATTTCTGCATCTCCGCATCTTTGGCCCTGTCGAAATAAATGGTGCCATCAACGATCGTATATAACGCCTTTGCATAAATGCTCAATGGGTGATCACTCCATAAAACGACATCGCCGTCCTTACCCACTTTGAGACTTCCCACCCTGTCTTCAACATGCAGCATCCTGGCGGGGTTGAGCGTCACCATTTTTAGACATTGTTCTTCAGAGAGACCGCCATACTTCACACTTTTGGCCGCTTCCTGGTTGAGTCGACGTGCCATTTCCGCATCATCCGAGTTAATTGCTACATTCAATCCAACTCTTGTCATAATAGCGGCATTGTAAGGGATTGCATCCTGCACTTCCATCTTATAGGCCCACCAGTCAGAGAAGGTAGAAGCATTCGAGCCATGTTCTTTCATTTTGTCTGCCACCTTGTATCCTTCGAGGATATGAGTGAATGTATTGTATTTATACCCCATTCGGTTGGCCACTTCGATCGAACTCATGATCTCACTCTGCACATAGGAATGGCAGGTGATAAATCTTTTCTTATCTAAAATCTCAACCAATGCATCCAATTCAAGATCGCGACGCGGCATCTGCAACGAAGTGCTAGGTTTCTTGTCCTTTGCAGCTTTATCCTTTGCTGCATTATAATCGGCCCAGGCTTTTTTGTAATCTTTTGCACGGGTAAATGCGTCCACCAGCACCTGTTCAACACCCATTCTCGTGTCAGGATAACGATTATTGTTTGAACTGTTACCAACAGCCGAAGGGGAACGTTTGACGTTCTCACCCAATGCGAATTTGATAAAGCCATCGGCTCCTTTGAACTTCAGTTCTTCATCATCAGCTCCCCAGCGCAGTTTTATTAATTGAGTCTGGCCGCCGATCACGTTAGCCGAGCCATGCAGAATATGTGAAGTCGTAACACCGCCGCTTAACTGGCGATAGATATTTATATCATCCGGGTTGAGATTGTCAGCAATGCGTACTTCGGAGGTAACACTCTGCCCGCCCTCATTGATAGAAGAGGCTGCGATATGTGAATGTTCATCGATAATACCCGGTGTTACATGCTTGCCGGTACCATCAATCACCCTTGCAGAAGCGTCCGATAGATTTTTACCTACAGCAGCAATCTTTCCGTTCCTGATTAATACGTCTGTATTTTGTAAAACGCCTTCCGCTTCATTGGTCCACACGGTAGCGTTTTTGATAAGAATTGTCTCCTGTTTGGGTTGCTGGTCTTCTGTCCATCCAAAAGGCTCAAAAGGATATACCACTTTTCCGACAACTGGTATCTCTTTCTTCTTAACGGTATCGATCTTTGGTTCCGCAGCTTTTACAAAACTGGCAGTCCAGGTAAATGAATTGCCCAAAGAATCCGTGCCTGTACCATTCCACTCCTTTCCATCACTGAAACCGCTCAATCTTGTTGCAGAAGCAGGCAATGTAGCTTCTCCACCACCACCGCGACCGAAGCCACCTCCTGGTCTTTGTGTTCCTTCTCCACCACCCTGGGGTCTTTGCCTCCGAGTCATCGGGGCATAGCTGATCTTAACAGCTTTTCCATCAAAACTAAGTTTGGCATTCAATGTATCCTTGCCGTACATGCTAAGGGAACTGCTGCTCTTTACATCCAATGTATAAGTTTCAGAACCGGAAGGATAATTTACTTTGAGATTATAAGTGCCGGCCACATTGGCTGCAGCCTGGTCTTTTACAATATATCTCGTACCCTGCACCCAATTCTGGAAAATAATAGCTTTTTCATCAAAAGGAGATCCCGATGTGATCAGGAAGTTCGCAACCTTACCGGCTTCGATGCTCCCTACCTGGTTATAGATCCCAAGGATCGTGGCAGGAGTTTTTGTCAATGCTTCCAGCGCCTTTGCTTCGGTAAGTCCATAGTCCATTGCCTTTCTCAGGTTGGTCCAGAACTGGTTTACGTTTCTGAGATCGGCTGTTGTCAGGCAAAAAGGAATGCCGGCTTTTTCAAATGCGGCTGCATTGGTTGGAGCCATTTCCCAATGTTTCATATCATTCAATGAAACAAAACGTGCATCATTGGGATCTTCCACATCCTGTGCCTGTGGAAAATTCAGGGGAAGAATGAAAGTAGCGTTCGTTGCTTTCATTTCTTTCATACGCTGGTATTCATTCTGCCCTGCCTTAATTATAAATTGTACACCGAACTCGTCTCCGATGCGATCGGCGCGCAAATCATTCCATTTGTCATTAGCCTCGAATATCTGCGGCAGGTTCTGCTCATCATTCCAGGCTTGCAAAGTCAGATTCACTCCTTCGCCGACTGGCTTTGTTTTATACCACTGTGCATCCAGGTATGATTGACGCAACAGGGCGATCATTCCCATCATGGAACTGGGATAGCTTTGTCTCGATGAACCTTTGCTGAATGAATAATTTGCAGAAGCCTTTTCTTTTAGGATCACCAGGTTTTCTTTTTCGGTGGCCAATGTTGCCACTACACCTGTGCCGCGGGCAATTCCATCTTTAACATGACAAAGCACGGTACCAAAACCTGCTTCCCGCAACGGTTTTGCCCTGGCGTCATCGGCGGTAAAAACTTTATAGGCGTCGGTTGTGCTTTTGATAGCATCGTTCCAGCCATAGGCGCCCTTAGTTCCAGCATCTAATTGTGGTTGCTGCCCGGGGGTGAAATTGCCGCCGCCAAACCCGCCAAAGCCGGTTGTCGCCTGTTGCGCGGGCATGCCGTAGTCGGCATAAATGTCGATAAATGAAGGATAGATAAATTTGCCGCTACAGTCGATGGTAATCGCATCCTTGGGAATAGCAACTCCGGTGCCCACGGCTATGATCTTTCCTTTGCGGATAACCAGTGTAGCATTGCTTATTGTGGTCTGTCCATCCTTAACGATAGTAGCGTTGGTAAAAGCATAACAACCTTCCCGGTTATCGGCGACGCCGTTTTCGGGAAAGGTTTGCTGGGAGAAGACTGTCAATGCTACCAAATGGAGACAGGCAATCCACCCAAGTCTTTGTAAACAGGATCTTTTTCTCATTGCAGGTATTTTAAAGAATTTGATAATGAACGGAACGCAATTTTCACCGATAAGAAGGTCGAATTTAGGGCAATTGGTACAAAAAGAAACAACCGTTGATAAAACTAGGGCCTCACCCTCCAACTCCCTCTGCGAAGAAGAGGGAGAGTAACCACCATCCAATTGCTCGCTACGCTCGTAATCTCACATTCAACTATGGAGCATCCAGCATCCAGCCGGCTCGCTCCGCTAACAATAATGACAGCTCCGGACTATCGACTTCCGGCTAGCGACTCCCGACTAAAACATTACCTTTGATCACATAAACTCACGACTATGGCTACCGGTTCGCCAAAGATATTTTCCCACCTGAGTAATGGCCAGGCTGGATTTTCCCTGTCTCCCCGGATTGACCAGGTAGGTGTTGAAGAAAGAGCCTCTCGTTTTACCAAGCGTAGTATTAAAAAGGAATCTAAGCTTAATGGATTGAAGCTGGTGCTGAACATGATCGATCTGACCACACTGGAAGGAAAAGATACAGATGGAAAAGTAAAACAGCTTTGTTATAAAGCCATGCATCCTCACGACGCGCTGCCTGACATTCCCACGGTCGCAGCCATTTGCGTATATCCTTCAATGGTGAAGATAGCCCGGAAAGCTTTGGGCGATTCTGGAATAAAAGTAGCCTCAGTGGCTACAGCATTTCCCAGCGGCCAGGCACCGAAGGATGTAAAGATCAGGGATACAAAGTACGCGGTTAATGAAGGAGCTGATGAAGTAGATATGGTGATCAGTCGCGGAAAGTTCCATTCCGGCGAATACAATTATGTGTTTGATGAGATCGCGGCGATCAAAGAAGCTTGTGGCGATGCGAGATTAAAAGTTATTTTGGAAACCGGAGAACTTGGCACATTCGACAAGGTCAGGAGGGCCAGTGATATTGCCATGCATGCAGGAGCCGACTTTATAAAAACATCTACCGGCAAGATCCAACCGGCGGCAACCATGCCAGTGACGCTGGTAATGCTGGAGGCGATACGCGATTTTTATTATAAAACCGGGAAGATGATCGGAATGAAGCCTGCGGGTGGCATTTCCAAATCTAAGCTGGCTTTACATTATCTCGTAATGGTAAAGGAAACGTTAGGTGAAGACTGGCTCAATAATGAATGGTTCAGGTTTGGTGCAAGCAGCTTAGCCAATGATGTACTGATGCAAATTGTAAAAGAGAAGACGGGGGTTTACCAGGCTGCAAACTATTTTTCAGTTGATTAAAGCCTCCCCAACCCTCCAAAGGAGGGGCTTTAGAATCCGAAAGTTGTAATTTTTTTATTCCTATTGGAAGGAAATATCACGAACGTGATGATGATTCAAAATGTATGCGAGGAAAACCCAATGAAAGAATGTGATGGAATTGATAAACGCATTGACTAAAGAAAGCGGCCTCATAGAGGCCAAATATCGGTAGACAGATACCGCTGCTGATCAAACAAAAATTTATGCCGACAACAAAAAAGAAAGCCGCTGTAAAAAGCAATACGATCAAATTAAAATTTGATACGTCCTGGTCGTATGCTCCGGCGCCAGAAAGTAAAAGCGCTGCCACGATCAATAAGCAATATGATCTTTTTATTAATGGAGAATGGCAAAAGCCATCCAGCGGAAAATATTTCGATACGATCAATCCAGCTACGGAAGAAAAGTTGAGCGAAGTGGCGGAAGCCAATACTGCGGATGTTGATAAAGCAGTGCAAGCTGCCCGCAATGCCTACGAAAAGGTATGGAAAAGAATGCCGGCCAAGGAACGGGCTAAATATGTTTTTAGAATTGCCAGGATCATCCAGGAAAGAGCGAGGGAACTGGCGATCATTGAATCACTGGATGGCGGCAAACCAATCCGTGAGAGCCGCGATTTTGATGTGCCTACGGCAGCCAATCATTTCTTTTATTATGCAGGATGGGGAGATAAGCTCGAATATGCATTTCCCAACCGCAGGGCCCAACCGTTGGGTGTGGCAGGACAGATCATTCCATGGAATTTTCCATTATTGATGGCAGCCTGGAAGATCGCACCAGCAATTGCAACGGGTAACACGGTTGTACTAAAACCCGCCGAGACTACTTCATTAACTGCATTGAAACTGGCAGAGATCATTGAAGAATCCGAGTTGCCCAAGGGCGTTGTGAATATTGTTACGGGTGCAGGAGAAACAGGTGCTGCAATTGTGAACCACCCGGACATTAATAAGATCGCATTTACCGGTTCCACCGAAGTCGGAAAAATTATACAAAGGGCGATAGCCGGAACTGACAAGAAAATAACATTGGAATTAGGAGGCAAAGCAGCCAATATCATATTTGAAGATGCCCCGATAGACCAGGCTGTAGAAGGTGTGATCAACGGGATCTATTTTAACCAGGGCCATGTTTGTTGCGCCGGGTCGAGATTATATGTGCAGGAATCAGTGGCCAAAGAAGTCATACGGAAATTAAAAGACCGGATCGAATCACTGATCGTGGGTGACCCGATGGATAAGAATACGGATATTGGCGCTATCAACTCGCGGGCGCAGCTGGCCACGATTCATAAATACCTTGAGATAGGACGAAAAGAGGGCGCGGAAATGTATGAAAGCAGTTGCCCCCTTCCAGGAAAAGGTTTCTGGTGCCGGCCAACTTTGTTTACCAATGTTGCACAAAGCAATCGTATTGCGCAGGAAGAAATATTCGGACCGGTGCTGGCAATCCTTACATTCAGAACGGATGATGAGGTGATAGAAAAAGCTAACAATTCACCGTATGGATTAAGCGCGGGTGTATGGACGGATAAAGGTTCGAAGATCTTCAATATGACAAAGCGTATGAGAGCTGGCGTAGTCTGGGCCAATACCTTTAATAAATTCGATCCTTCGTCTCCGTTTGGTGGATATAAGGAGAGCGGGTTTGGAAGAGAAGGGGGATTACATGGGTTGAATGCGTATTTGAATTTGGTTTGAACCTCTTAAACTTATTGAACATTTTAAACTTATTAAACGAACGTGATGGACAAATCAATAAAAAAGTCTTCTCTCACCATCAGTGAAAATGGACTGGAGAAAAAAACTACTGGCAAACGGCTGGAGGTTTTGAAGACCTATAAGATCTATATCGGCGGTCAATTTCCGAGAACCGAATCGGGTCGCTACTATGTACCTATTAATGCTGTAGGAAAAAAACTGGCCAATGTTTGTCTCAGTTCAAGAAAAGATTTTCGTGATGCGGTAGTTTCGGCAAGGGGTGCATTCGGCGGGTGGAGTGGTCGTGCTGCATTCAACCGCGGCCAGGTATTATACCGTATGGCAGAAATGCTTGAAGGCAGAAAGGCACAGTTCATTGAAGAGTTGACGCAGCAGGATGCATCAAAAGCCAAAGCTGAAAAAGAAGTCAACCTGGCGATCGACCGTCTGATCTATTATGCAGGCTGGTGCGATAAATACCAGCAGATCTTTAGCGCTGTTAATCCGGTTGCTTCATCCCATTTTAATTTTTCAGTACCGGAACCGACCGGAGTGGTGAGCATCGTCGCCCCACAAAATGATTCGCTGCTGGGATTGGTTTCTGTTATTGCGCCGGTTATTACAGGTGGCTGTACCTGCGTCGTACTGGCTTCGGAAACAAAGCCCTTATGTTCGGTCACTTTTTCTGAAGTGCTGAACTCTTCCGACCTGCCGGGAGGAGTTGTCAATATTTTAACAGGAAAACCATCTGAACTGGCTTCCTGGTTCGTTGATCATATGGATGTCAATGCAACCATCTATTGCGAAAAAGATTCTTCTGTAAAGAAAATGATGCGGGAAAAATCGGCCCTGAACCTGAAACGCATTATCTTCTACGATAAAGTGAACTGGTATACCGAAGAGGGACAATCGCCTTATTTTATCATGGATACGCAGGAAATAAAAACGACCTGGCACCCGGTTGAAAATATTGCAGGAGCGGGCGGGGGTTATTGAGGTTAGTTGGTTAGTTAGTTTATAGATTTTAATCATTACCTGTTTTCCAATTTGCAATTATATGTTAGCATAGTTATTGAGGTTTACCCGTTAATTGGTTAATTCGTTTATTTGTTATCCGATTGACAAACCAATTTATTAATATGAAAAAGATCATTCTTCTTTCTGGCTTGTTGTTTTCCCTGCAATCATTTTCGCAGACTGTACGACAGTTTAATGATAGCAGTAAACATATATTGGATAGCAGTTCAGTTATCGTACATAAAGATCCCAGGGTGGATTTGCTGGTAAAAAAGCAGGCACAGATCAATGAGGTAACAACAAGGGAGTCCAGGAAATCCGGGAAAGGCTACCGCTTAATGATCATCAGTACGATCGACAGGGACGAGGCGATCGGGGCTAAAACGAAAATCTATACTTATTTCCCCGAGCTGCAGGCTTATCTCTGGCACCAGTCTCCATATTATAAATTAAAGGCTGGCAATTTCAAAGACAGGAAAGAGGCCGAGGAATACCAGAAAAAACTGAATCTTTATTTTCCGAAGGGTGTCTTTATCATGAATGACATCGTGGAATTAAAGCCGGATAAAAGCAAAGACGAAAACTTCTAAAGACAAGAGCGGGAAACAGAGCGGAGAACGATATCCCCTATGTTTCTTTTTCCTCCGCTCTCACTCTCTTTCCCGCTCTGTATTTCTGCTCTGTTTCCCGCTCTATTGGTTACTTTTACAGTATGTTGCAAAAGATCAAAGCATTAGCCAGTCAATACGCTGCCGAATTTGTCGAAGTACGACACCATCTTCACGCAAACCCGGAACTGAGTTACCAGGAATTTGAAACATCAAGATTTATCCAGGATAAACTAAAAGAGTTTGCAATCCCATTTGAGGTAAAAGCCACTACAGGTGTAGTTGGACTGATCGAAGGAAAAAAACCCGGCTCAAGAATAGTTGCCCTGCGTGCTGATATGGATGCATTGCCGATAAAGGAAGAGAACGACATTGTTTATAAATCCAGGAAAGAAGGCGTAATGCATGCCTGCGGCCATGATGTACATACTACCTGCCTGCTAGGCGCCGCGAAAATTCTCAATGAACTCAAGACCGACTGGGAGGGAACCGTTAAGCTGATCTTTCAACCCGGTGAAGAAAAGAACCCGGGTGGTGCCAGCCTGTTGATCAAGGAAGGAGTTTTGGAGAAACCTGAGCCCTCTTCCATTTTTGGCTTGCATGTTCATCCCGGGCTCGCCGTTGGTAAAATGAGTTTCCGTGCCGGCAAGGTCATGGCGAGTGCCGACGAATTATATATCACGGTAAAAGGTAAGGGAGGACATGCAGCTTCCCCTCATGCGTGTATCGATCCCATACTGATCGCTTCACATCTTATTGTCAGTTTGCAACAAATCGTCAGCCGTAATAATAACCCGCATAACCCAACAGTGCTTTCCATCACTTCGTTCCAGGGAGGATCAACGACAAATGTGATTCCAAATGAGGTCAAACTAAAAGGAACTTTTCGTGCCATGGATGAAGAATGGCGGTTCAAAGCACATGATCTTATTCGCAAAATGGCCACAGAACTGGTCAATAGCATGGGTGGCGAAATTGACCTGTTGATCGATGTTGGCTATCCTTCAGTATATAATAATGAATCATTGAATGAACTGGCCAGGAAAAAAGCCGAAGAATTCATCGGAGCAAAAAATGTAGAAGAAACAGAAGCGAGGATGGGCGCTGAAGATTTTGGTTACTATACACAGGAGATACCGGGTTGTTTTTTCCGGCTGGGTGTGATGAACACGAAGAAAGGTATCACCTCCGGGGTACACACTCCTACTTTCAATATCGATGAATCGGCCATCGAAACAGGTATCGGGATGATGGCCTGGCTGGGAAGCTCTGTTAATTTCAGCTAATGCAATATTGCCACGGATATACGGATAGATGTCGGGCAAATTAACCAGTTGACGTATAAACGGATAAACCATAAAGATCGCCGGAGATGCAACGCCGGCACATGAATCGTTGTCAACGTAGATTATGAAAGGATCGATGATAATAGTTTTATTAATAGCATTAGGAACTTTATTTTCCTGTAAAAAGAACAAGACCGGTGATGACGATGCTTTAAGGATCAGGCTGTACGGCTGCGCCAGTCCAATTGTGTCAGGCACACAGGCTCAACTATGTTTTGATTCATTGCTAACGGACTCACGTTGTCCTTGTAATGCCGACTGCATTTGGCGCGGATATGCCGCCGGCAAGTTTTCTTTTTCAGTCGATGGACAAACCCACCAGCTAAGATTGGCAGAATTTGCAATACCCCCGGTTTTCCACAAAGACACTACTGTAGCGGGCTATAAAATTGAATTCGTGGACCTTACTCCTTATCCCTGCTGGCCGGAAAATGCGGATAAAACTGTGAAGGCTGAGATGAAAATCACGAAACTGTAGACTATCTTTAACAATTAAAAGCATCTTTTAATCGTTATCTTCAGTCTTATATAAAAATCGTATGGTAAAAAAACTCCCTATCCTGGCTATTCTCCTCATCGGTTCCCTTATATCATTTGGCCAGACAACAACCCAAAAAATAGAAGAAGCAAAGACCAACCCGGCCACACCGGCAAATGCCGCAAAAGCTGATGCACGAGTAGTTGATCAGAAAACTACAACTACTACCTCTACTGCGACAGTAGCTACCGCGAAAAAACTGAAGCCAAACAAAATGAACAGGAGGAAAAAAACGGCCAGTAGAACGAGATAAAAAAAATCCCCTCACCGAAGTGAGAGGATCCTTATTT